>Ga0194125_10004225_pt1 | contig 22551 bp, 15 predicted proteins | sample TA2KigC250mmetaG_FD_148626 | JGI IMG/M metagenome (GOLD analysis project Ga0194125, IMG submission 148626) | Freshwater microbial communities from Lake Tanganyika, Tanzania - TA2015034 Kigoma Deep Cast 250m | ecosystem: Environmental > Aquatic > Freshwater > Lake | place: Tanzania: Lake... | reverse complement strand
TCCATGTCCTGGTCCGCGTTCCGGCCGAGCAGAACCCGACCGACGAGGAATTGGTCGAGCGCATGAAGGCCCTCTACGGGAAGGCCAAGCCCCGAGAGGCCGGCCTGCTCTATGAGGCCGAGAAGGGATTGCACGACCATGGTCGGGTGGACGCAGACATCCGGAAACGGATGCTGGCGCGGATGGGGGATGTGTCGGAGTTCATGAAGGAGTTCAAGCAGCGGTTCAGCAAGTGGTACAACATACGGCATCAGCGGTTTGGGACGCTGTGGGCGGAACGGTTTCGGAGTGTGCTGGTCGAGGATCAGCCGGGGGTGCTGGAGAGGGTGTCGGCGTACATCGACTTGAACGCGGTGCGGGCGGGATTGGTGGAGGATCCGAAGGATTACCGGCACTGCGGGTATGCGGCGGCGGTGGGTGGGGATGGGAAGGCGCGGTCGGGGTTGTTGAGCTTGTACGCGGGCGGACGTGAGGGAGCGTCTCGGGGCGGGAGTGCGGCAGTAGGGGCGGCGGAGGCGGCGGGGTTGGCGGAGTCAGAAGGGGGAGGGCCCCGCGGGCAAGATGCCCGCGCTCCGTTCTTGACTGGTCCGCAGGCTGCCGCGGGGGTCGGGGCTTCGGGGGAGTCAACGGTGAAGCTGCAGGTGCGTGAATGGAAGGAGGTGGGTGCGGAGTATCGGCGGCGGTTGTTTGTGCGGGCAGGGGTATCTGGGAGCAGCGGGAAGGTGGCGTTGAGTCGGGAGCAGATTAAGCGGGTGTTGGAGAAGGGTGGGGAGTTGAGTGTGGGGGAGGTGCTGCGGTTGCGGATCCGGCACATGACGGACGGGGTGGTGCTGGGATCGAAGGGTTTTGTGGACGGGGTGTGGTTAGCGCATCGGGAGCGGTTTGGGGCGAAGCGGCGGAGTGGGGCACGGCCGATACGGGGTGGTGGGGCGTCGCTGGCGGGGTTGAGTGCATTGCGGGATTTGCGGGTGGCGGCGATTTCGTGAGGGGTGTGGAAGAGGGGTTGGCGTTGTGGGGATCGGGATGGTACCGATGCTGGTCAGTTAGTCCACTGTTGGTAGAGGGCGGCGATGGCGTCGCGGCTCAGTTGGCCGCTATGGACCAAGACACGGTAGCGGAAGCGTAGGGTTTGGCCGGGATCCAGGTCGAGGCGGTCGTTGTCGAGCCAGAACATGGGTGTGGGCGAGAAGAAGCCGTAATCGCGGGTGAACCAGGGTGGAGGAAACCAGGGGTTGGTGGGATGGCAGAGGATGGCGAGGCCCTCGGTTTGGCCGTTACGCTGGCCGGCGTAGTGGGCCCAGGGGGCTGGGCGGCCGAAAGTCCCTTTTTCGGCTGAGTCACCCTGGGCGTTGACGAGGGTGCCGCCTCCCGTGACGGCGAGATCGGGGGCCATACGTGCGGAGAAGAGGGAGTGGTTGTTCTTCTGGATGCGGACCTTGACTTGGGCGGTGAGGGTGATGTCGAAGTCGATGCAGCGGAGGTTGGGGGCGGGGGCGAAGATGGTGACGTGGCGGTAGTCGCGGAACGGGCTCTCGGCCCCGGGGCGGTCCCAGGAGCAATCTTGTTCGAATCGGATGCGGTTGCCGTTGGCCTCGGTCAAGCGCACGGCCTGAGAGGCAATCCGACCGCGTTCGAGGCCCTCTTGCCAGTAGTTGCCACCGTTGACGCGGTCGCAACCGAAGAAGAGCGAGCTGTGGTGTGGGTAGGGATCGGTCTTGTGGACGGTCACGCTTTGGCCACTGTGCGGGCCATTAACGGGATAGAAGTAGGGGTACTTGGCCTGGGCCGAAAAGAGGTATTCAGTGAAGAGTGTGTCGCCGGAGAAGATGCTGAGGCGGTCGGGCTGAGCTTCAGCGCGGAGTTGCTGGGCTGTCGATGTTGCGGGCGCGCCGGCCGGTGGCTGGGGCGGGGTGCGATCGAGGGGGGCCAGGGCGGGGAGGGCAGTGCGATAGCTCTCATAGGCCTGCTCGAGTGAGGCGGCATGGGCCGCGCCGCGATGGATCCAGACGCGGTACCGAGTACGGATGGGTTGACCGGGCGGGAGGGTTTGAGGCGTGGTGCCGGGCCAACCGACGCAGAGCACGCCGTAATGGCGGGTCAACCACATGGGCGGATAATCGGGGTGGTCAGGGGCGATGAAGATGGCGGCGCCGCTGGGTTGGCTGGGGCCGGCGAACTGAGCGGTGAGATCCGCCCAGGGCAATCGGGTCATGGGCAAATCGTTGGCTTGGTTACCCAGGGGCGTGGTGATGACGGTGCCGGTGCGGGGCGCGAACCGGAGGGTGAGGCCGCCGTAGCTTTTGCCTTCGGCGCCGGCGAGGGTGACGGCGCGGTCGAGGGGGAGGTAGGACAGTTCGACATCGATGGCGCGGTGGTTGGGGGTGGCGGGGTGGATGCGCAACCAGGCTTGTTCGGCGAGGACTTTGCGTTCGCCGACGTACCAGCCGTTTTCGACGCCTAGGAGGGCGTGGTCCGGGCCGACGGTGCGGGCGCTCCAACGTTCGAACTGGTGTCGGATACCGGTAAGCATCCAGAGGTCATAATGTTGGCCCTCGATGTTCACATGGGGCCAAGCCCAGAACAGGCCGCGATGGTGGTAGTGGTCTTTCGGGAAGTCGTCGGTAAGGACCTCGCCGTCGAGGCCGTAGAGGGGGTGGACGTAGGTGCTGCGCTGGCGGTTTTCGGGCACGCCTTCGCGGCGGATGACGCCGTGGTTGTAGACCAAGACCGGGCGGTCCGCTTCCCATAAGCCCAGCGAAGTGTCGTTCACGGGGGCGAAGCGGAAGCCAGGAGGGGGTGGGGCGGCGCCGGGGGCGGGCGCGCTGGGCTGGGCGCATCGGGCGCTGGGAGCTAGGAGGGCTGCGCTACTCGCGAGGAGGGCGAGGGCGAGGCGGCGGGCGTTAGCGAACGGAGAGGAGTGTTGGTGGCAGCGGCGGTTCATGGTTGAAGGATGTGTTGCCTCGTGCTTCGCACGTTGGCCCGGAACCGTCAAGCTCGCTCGCTCGCGGGTGGGTGGTGGCGGGCTGTCGGGTCAGCGGACGTCGCGAAGGTGAGATGGGGTGGAGCGCTGGTGCCCGCGCGGTGGGGAGAACGGGTTAGTGACTGAGGGGCGGAGAACTGCGCTTGACGGTTTGGCAGCCGGTTTGCGAGTTTCGCCCATCGCACAACCGTCTCTCGATCACGGCGTCGGACCCGTGTTCGGAGCGGGCGTGTTCGGTCGTCGACCAAGTGAAAGCAGCGACTATGAGATTTGCGGGGCCAGGGGTGAACTCGAGTTGGGGCATGGGCGGGCGAGTGGTTGGTGGGGTTGGGGTGTTCGGCTGGGTTTGGCTGGTGTGGGTGGCTGGTGCGTTGGCGCCGGACGCCCGGGCGGTCGCGGTCGATGCCGCGGAGTTGGATCGGGTCGCGCGTTGGACGGGCGCTCGGATTTGCGGTCAAGCCCAGGCTCAGCGGCCGACGGGGCCGGAGTTGACGGTGGTGGCCAACCACGACCCGGTGCAGAAGAACGGTCGAGGCGGCCGGCCCATGCGGTTGGTGGACCGCGAGTATTCCCGGGGCCTGTATTGCCATGCGTTCAGCAAGATCGTGGTGCGGCTGCCCGGGCCTGGGGGGAAGTTCACGGCGCTATGCGGTGTGGACAGCAACGAGCAAACCAGTGGGGGTCGCGGGAGCGTCGAGTTTTCGGTTCAGGTGGGTGGGGCGACGCCGTTCCGGTCTGGGCTGATGCGCGAGGGGATGGCGGCGCGCCTGGTCGAGGTGGAGCTCGATGGCGCGGCGGAGTTCGTGTTGCAGGTTGACGAGACTCCGGACGGGATTGCCTGCGACCAGGCCGACTGGGCCGAGGCGCGGGTGGTGCTCGAGGATGGAAGCGAGGTATGGCTGGCGGACCTGCCGTTGCGTGAGGCGGTCGAGAACCGGCTCTTTGCGGTTGAGCCGCCCTTTACGTTTACGTACGGGGGGAGGCCATCGGCGGAATGGTTCGAGCGCTGGCCGGTGCAGCGGTCGAGTCGGGCGATCGACGCGCGGCGCAGGCAACACGAGGCGGTGTGGACGGATGCGGAGACGGGGTTGGAGGTGCGTTGTGTGGCGGTCGAGTATCGCGATTTTCCGACGGTGGAGTGGACGTTGTATTTTCGGAACCATGGGACAACGGACACGTTGTTATTGGAGGGGATCCAGGCGTTGGACGTGAACGTGGACCGCGGTTCGAGCGGCGAGTTTTTGTTGCATCACAACGTGGGTTCGCCCGCCAACGGCAACGATTACGGCCCGCTCGAAACGCCGTTGCCGCGGGGTGCGGTCAAGCGGATTGCCGCCGCGGGTGGTCGGCCCACGAATTCGGACTGGTCGTATTTCAACCTCGAGTGGGGCGGGGCGGGTTTGATCGTGGCGGTGGGGTGGCCTGGCCAATGGGCGGCTGAGTTGGCGCGGGACGAGGGTCGGGGTCTGCGGATCCGGGCGGGGCAGGAGTTGACTCGGTTCAAGTTGGCTCCGGGGGAGGCGGTTCGGAGCCCGCTGATGGTGTTGCAGTTTTGGGAGGGGGGCGATTGGATTCGGGCGCAGAACCTGTGGCGGCGCTGGATGCTGGCGCATTCGATGCCGAGGCCTGGTGGGCAACTGCCGCGGCCGCAGTTGGTCGCCTCGAGTTCGCGGCAGTACGACGAGATGATTCACGCGAACGAGACCAACCAGACGATGTTCATCGATCGTTACCTGGAGGAGGGGTTGGTCTTGGATTACTGGTGGATGGACGCGGGTTGGTATGAGCATCACGGGGGAGGCTGGCCGCGGGTGGGGACGTGGAGGGTGGACACGAATCGGTTCCCGCGCGGTCTGCGCGCGGTGTCGGACTACGCGCGTGGGCGTGGGATCAAGACGCTGGTCTGGTTCGAGCCGGAGCGAGTGACGCCGGGCACGTGGTTGGCGACGGAACATCCGGATTGGGTGTTGGGAGGGGCGCAGGGCGGGTTGTTGAATCTGGGCAAAGACGAGGCGCGACGCTGGTTGGTGGAGCATGTGGACGGGCTCCTGACGGGGGAAGGGATCGATCTGTACCGGCAGGATTTCAACCTGGACCCCCTGCAGCGTTGGCGGGCTAATGACGCGCCGGACCGGCAGGGGATTACGGAGATCGAGCATGTCACGGGCTATTTGGCCTATTGGGATGAGCTGCGCCGGCGGCATCCGGATTTGTTGATCGACTCGTGCGCGTCGGGTGGGCGCCGGAACGACCTCGAGACGATGCGGCGGGCGGTGCCGTTGTGGCGGAGCGACTATGCCTACGAGGCGATTGGGCATCAGTGCATGACCTATGGTCTGTCGTTGTGGCTGCCTTATCATGGGACCGGCACGGTCGCCACGCGGAACGCTTCCTACTACGGGAGCGGGCCGAGCCCGGTCGAGCCGTACGCGTTTTGGAGCAACGCAACGCTCAGCCTCGGGTTGGGCATCGATGTGCGGGTGAAGGACCTCGATTACGAGGCGTTGCGCCGGTTGGTGGCGCAGTGGCGGAGGATCATCCCGAATTACTACGGCGATTTCTATCCGCTGACGCCTTGGACGCGCGACGCGACGGTGTGGATGGCTTGGCAGTTCGATCGGCCGGAAGTTGGCGAGGGCTTGGTGCAGGTGTTCCGGCGCCACGCGAGCTTTTACGAAGCGGCGCGGTTTAGGCTGCACGGTTTGGATTCGACGGCGCAGTACCAGGTCCGAGAAGTTGGGCGGTCCGAAGGGGAGACCAAGACGGGGCGCGAGTTGATGGAGGAAGGTTTGGCGGTGACCCTGCCTGGGGTGCCGGATGTGGGGGTGATGGTCTACACCAAGCTGACGCACGGAAGTAAAACCACTCTTTGAAACACACAGACAAACCCATGCCAATAATTCCTCTGTTCCTCGTGGGCCTAGCGAGTGTGCTGGAGCAGCCGGCAGCGCGCTGTGCTGCAGCGGACCCAACCGGGCTGGTACCGGCGGCTTGGATTCGTTTCACCGACGCCGCTGAGCGGTTGGACGGCACGCCGTATCTGTGGCTGGGGCGGACCGAGTTGCAGGTCGCCTTCGCGGTTCGCCCGCAATCCGGCGACGCGTTCGAGTTGTTGTGGGGGGCCAAAGACGACCTGCGCGAGGCCACCCTGATTGTGAACGGCGTGAGGACTCGAGCCCGGAGCGGTGGCTACCACGGTTTTCGTTGGCTGCGCCTGCCGGTGCCGGAAGGTCTACAGGGCGAGCGTTATGACCTCGTGCTGCGCGCCACCCCCGACGGGCAAGCCAAACCCGCCTTCTTCGCCGAGTTGCGCCTGGTGACGGCCGCCAGCACGCCGACACCGCCTGATCTGAAGGCGCCGGCATATCGTGCCCAAGTCACCCAGCGCAACGTTGCCGTGGCGCCTGTGGCCCAGACCGAGGCGTTCCCCGAGATGCGCAAGCTCTGGGATCGCGAGCCGGCCCCGCCCGCTGCACCCGCAGCCGATCCGCGCGTCGAGGAGCGGTTCCGGCAGGCGGAGCGCAACGCGCGCCTGGCCACCGAGGCCTTCTACCGGTGCCGCCGGTTCGTCGACGGTTGGCTGGCCCACGCCGATCCGATCACGGGCTTGATCCCGCGGAATCTCCGCGAAAGCCGGGATTTTTGGAACGGGCGCGACTCGGCGGCGGACAACTACCCGTTCATGGTATTGACGGCGGCGCTGACCGATCGGCCGCTGTTCGAGGGGCGAATGCTCGAGATGCTCCGGACCGAGACGCGGTTGACTTGCCGGTTGGACCGGCTCCCGGACGATTACTCGTTTTCGAAGCAGGGTTGGCGGCGCGAGGCCTTGGATCTGGAGGCCATGATCCTCGACGGGGCCGAGTACGTGAAGGACGGCTTGATCCCGCTGACCGAATGGCTCGGGCCCAGCCCGTGGTCGGAGCGGATGACCGGGATCATCGAGGACATCTGGAAACACGCACGGATCGAGACGCCCTTCGGCCTGATCCCAACCCGGAACGTGGAAGTGTGCGGCGATCTCATCCAGGCCTGCGCCCGGCTCTACTGGTTCACGGGCGAGGACAAGTATCTCGATTGGGCCATTCGCCTGGGCGACTTTTTCCTGCTCGGCGAGAATCATCCCACGCGCCACAGCGAGCGCCTGCGCCTCTCCGACCACGGCTGCGAGATCGTCAATGGCCTCACCGAACTGTACGTGGCCGTGAGCCGGGTGCGCCCGGCCAAGAAACAAGCCTACCAGCAACCCTTGCGCGAGTTGTTCGACTGCATTCTCGAGCGCGGGCGCAACCCAGACGGGATGTTGTACTCGTGGTTCAACCCGCAGACGGGCGAGCACAGCTCGGACGTGTGCGATACCTGGGGCTACGATTACGACGGCGTCTACACGATGTACCTGTTGGACGGCCTCGAGGCCTATCGCGACGCCGTGCGCCACGCCCTCGGCAATCTTAAGGGCAAGTACGTCGGCGCCGCCTGGGGCGACAAGAGCGCCGATGGTTTTGCCGACTCGATCGAAGGGGCGATCAACCTGCTCAATCGCGAGCCGGTCGACTCCGCTGTCGACTGGGTTGACAGCCAGATCCGGATGATGTGGGCCATCCAGAAGCCCGACGGCATCATTGAAGGTTGGCATGGCGACGGCAACTCCGCGCGCACCTCGATCATGTACGCCCTGTGGAAAACCGCCGGCGCGACCGTTCAGCCTTGGCGCGCCGATCTCCGCTTGGGCGCCGTCCACGAGGCCGACGCGCTGTATCTGAGCCTGGCAGCCGAGGAGCCTTGGGCTGGCCGGGTGATCTTCGACCGGCCGCGGCACCGCCTCTATTTGCGCCTGCCGCTTGATTACCCGCGGATCAACCAATTTCCGGAGTGGTTCACGACCACACCCGAGGGGCGGCACGTCGTTCGGGATCTGAGCCGGGGCAAGGCCACCGTTCGGTCCGGCGTCGAGTTACTCGAGGGATTGGCGGTCTCCTTGGAGCCTGGGCGCGAGCTGCGGTTGATCGTCGAACCCACTCAGTCTGCGCCGGATTGAGAGTAGCCCCAGGCCGCCCCAGGAGCTGTGGCGCGGTTTGAATCTCCTCCGGGGCCGCCTCGGCATGGGCCAGTGCGAATCGCACCAGTGCCGCCGGAGGCTTCAGGTGCTCGGCGGCGCGTTCGAGGGCATGGTCCCGGTCCTCCACCAGCGCCGTTTGCCGCACCGCCCGTGCCAGGCCGTCATCGGACCCACAGCCCGTAGAGCCGGATCAATTGCGCTCCCATCTGCCGCTGGCGCTCCGCGCAAACGCGGCCCCGGCGCAGATGGACTTCGCCGGCTGCGACGACGTGGATCAGAGACAGTCTGCAGAGCGTGGGCCGTTCCAAGCCGTCGGCTCCATCCAGGATAATCTCGTGGCGTGGGTCGGCCTGGCGGGAGGAGTAGAGCGTGGAGCAACCCAGCACGTTCAAGAACGGTTGCCGGCAAAGCCCCGTGGGCGTCAGGACCACCACCGGATGGTCTCGGTCCCAGACCCTGGCGGTGAAAATGTCCCACTGCGCAATCGTTATGACCAGGCCTTTCGGGAAACCGCCGCGCTGTGCCTGGCCATTTGCTCGAACACGGGATCGTCCTTGGTTTGGGCGGCAATCGCGGCCAGGTCGCGTCTCGACAGCGGGGCCAGCGAGGCTTCTTGCTTGGCGAGCATGTCGCGGCGGAGGAGATCCCGAATGTATTCACTCGCGTTCCCGAACTCACCGCCCAACTGGGCTTGCACATGCCGGGCCAGTCTGGGGGTCAAGGACACATTCATGGTGCGGACTTTCATGCCTGCAGCATAGATCCCTTGGCAATAGATGGCAAGAGGCAGGGCGCCATGGCAGCAAGGAAAACGCCGTTCCTGCGCGTCATCCCCGGTGCCCGCTGGACCCGGGCCTCAAGTTGTGCTGCTGCCAACGGGTCGCTTGTGTGTCCTGAACCTCAGGGCGAAACGACCCGATAGAACCTCGCCCCTACCCCCGCGGCCATCGGGTCACGCACCTCGACCGTTGCCGCCGTCGCTACCACGTCCGTCAACAGAGCCCAATCGATCAGGTCTTCCGACACTTCGACGAAATACGTGCGTCCAACGTCCCCGGCGATGGTGAGCACAAACACGCCACCGGGCAGCACGGCGGCTGCGAGGCGCACATCCGCCGGCGCGGCCACCGCGACCGTGAATGTAACGGTCGCGCTCGAAGGGGGCGTGCCGTCGTCGGTCACGCGCACGGTGACCGAGTTGGTGCTGGGCGCTTGGGCCAGGCTCGGGGTCCACCTAAAAGCGCCCGTGTCGGCGTTGATCGTGGCCCCGGCGGGCGCGCCTGGATCGAGGCTGAACGTGAGCTCTTGCGCCGGCAGATCGGCGTCGGCCGCTGCAACAGTGAACGTGAGGATCTTGGCTTCATCGGCCGTGGCGTCCGAGACCGCTCCCTGCGATTCTCATTTGGGCGCGTTCGGGGTTCCGCCTTCAGGCGGCCCGATGGGAGAACCGCGTAAGCGCGGAACTCCCAACGAGGCCCCGACGCCTCGCAGGGCCGAAATGCGAACGGGTGAACCGCCCCAGCGCATTACCCAGAGACTTGCAGTCTCGCCTGCAAGGGAACCGGCTTGCGATTCGGATTCAGGGCGCATATGTGTTCGGCATGACTTGGGCCGAGATTGGTGAGAATCGGTGGCTAGCCTCGCTGCCCAACCGCGTTGAAACCGACCGTTGGGGGAGGATCGTTATGAGTCCGCCGCCACGAAGCCGACACGGAGAGTATCAACTGGAGATCGGCGGACTGCTTCGGGACTTGCTGCGCGGCGGACGTGCTCTGACCGAATGCCCGATCCAAACGCGCGAGGGAGTGAAGGCGGCCGATGTGGCCTGGGCCTCACGCGAACGTCGTGCCTCGAGGGCTAACGATCCCGTGTTCCTCATTGCGCCGGAGTTGTGCGTCGAGGTTCAGTCGCCATCGGATGTCGAGGCCGAGTTGATGGAGCGCAAAGCGCTGTTCTTCGAGTTGGGCGCCCACGAGTTCTGGCTCTGCGATCTCGAGGAAGGGCGGATGACTCATGAGGATATGGCCGTGCCGGTCGGTCTCGATGCGGCCTTCGAACTTCGCAAGTTGGGCATCCGCCAAGACTTCGTCCCAGCGCCGGAGGTGGAAGGCGCTCTGGGCGGGATGGCGGGGCAAAGCGATGGTCAGCGTGGCCATGACCGGACCGTAGCGTTCTGCGTCGAGGCACACAACCGCCATCTCGGCGGATCGATGTTGCCCGCGTCTGACTGCTGCGGATAGGCTCGATTGCATGTTACGCGCCTCGATGCTGAAGGGGATTGCTTGGCTGGTTCTGAGTGGCGGAATGGCAGCCTGGGCGCCGGCCAGTTTTGCGGCAGACCCGCCATGGTGGTCGGCATCGGTGGCGGCTGCGCTCGAGCGGGCCGACACGAACCGAATGGCGCTCGAGCAGGCGCTGTCCGCGGTCCCGGCTGCGCAGCGTTCCTCTTGGGAGTTTCTGCTCGAGCACATGCCCGAGCCGGACCTGCGCACGCTCTCGGCCGAGTTTCTGGCGGAGAATGTGGCTTTGGCCCATCAAGCGTTGGCGATGGTTGCTTGGCGGGAGCGGCTTTCCGAGGAGCTGTTTCTCAACGAGGTTCTGCCTTACGCGTGCGTGAACGAGCGTCGCGATCCGTGGCGCAAGGAGCTCTTCGAGCGCTGCCTGCCGTTGATCGAGGGATGCACGACGATGGGCGAAGCGGCGCGGCGGATCAACGAGAAGCTCTTTGGCCTGCTCGAGGTGCGTTACTCGACGCAGCGGCGGCGGCCGGATCAGAGCCCCGCCGAGACGATCGCTAGCGGGATGGCCACGTGCACCGGTTTGTCGATTTTGTTGGTGGACGCGTGTCGGGCGGTGGCGATACCGGCGCGGCTGGCGGGGATTGCCAGTTGGCCTGACGGCGGCGGGAATCATACTTGGGTCGAGGTGTGGGACGAGGGTTGGCATTTCGTGGGGGCGGCCGAACCGGACCCGAACGGATTGGACCGAGCATGGTTTGCTGGGCGCGCCTCGAGGGCCGTGCGCGACACGCCCAGGAACGCCATCTACGCCACGAGTTACCGGCAGACGGGCCTGACCTTCCCTCTGGTTTGGGCGCGGAGGGTGGATTGGGTGAGCGCTGTCAATGTGACCGACCGCTACACGGCCGGGGCCCGACCGGCCAAGCCCGACCAGGCGCGCCTGTTGGTGCGCGTCATGGATCGACCTGGCGGCCAGCGCGTCGCCGCGCCGGTGCGCCTGGCGGACACCACCGATTCCGCGGTCACCCAGGACGGCACGAGCCGAGGCGAACAGGCGGACCTGAACGACGTGCTCACCTTTCCGATCGTGCGCGGTCGAGCTTACGAAATCCGCGTTCAGCATGAGGGTGGGGAAGTCCGGCAATCGCTTGCGGGGACGACGGAGGAGCAGGCGCTGGTCACCCTGTGGCTGAACACGAACGATACGGCCGCGGCACCTCCCACCGCCACGACGGCGCCGACGACGTCGGATGCGGGCGGTCGAGCCGAGCCGAGCCGATTGAACTCCGAACAGGAGCAGGAGCTGAGCGCGGCCTTCAACGCGTTCTTCAAGGCTTCGCCGGCCGAGCAGGCGGCCTGGCCGTTTCCGGATGGTCTCGAACGGCTGTTGTTGGTCGATGAGTCCGCGGTGCGGCGGTTGGCTTGGCAAGCCTACACCAACGCGGCCGCGGGCTCAGCGTATCGGGCCAATTTCGAGGCTCAGACCGTCCGTTACCAAGCGCACGTGAGCCCCTACACGGTCCGGCCGGTGGGTGAACGGCCCACGGGCGGTTGGCCGCTGTTCATTGCCATGCACGGGGGTGGGAACGCGGCGGCGTCGGTCAACGACCGTCAATGGCGGGTCATGCAGCGGTACTACCACGATCAGCCGGACTTGGGCGGCTACCTGTATTTGGCCTTGCGCGCCCCGAACGACACTTGGAATGGGTTTTACGCCGACTACGTCTATCCGCTGGTGGCGAACCTCATTCGGCAGTTCGTATTGTTTGGCGATGTGAATCCGAACAAGGTGTTTCTGATGGGCTATTCGCATGGCGGTTACGGGGCGTTTGCGATCGGGCCGAAGCAACCGGATCGCTTCGCGGCTATCCACGCCTCCGCCGCCGCCCCGACGGACGGCGAGACGTCGCCCAAGACCCTGCGGCACACGGCGTTCAGTTATATGATTGGCGAGCGCGATCTAGCCTATGGCCGGTTGCCGCGCTGCCGCGCCTTTGACGATGCGATCCAGAGACTGCGTGGGGAGCGCACGGACATTTACCCGGTGAGGATGGAGTTCATCGCGGGGAACGGCCACACGGGCTTGCCGGACCGCGACAAGATCAGGGCGATGTATCCGGCGGTCCGCAACCCTGTGCCGCGGGATTTGACTTGGGCACTGACCGACAGCGTGATCACGAACTTCTTTTGGTTGCGCGTGGTGCAGCCGGGCAAAGGCCAGGAACTCGAGGCAGCCTGTCGCGACAATCGCATCGTGGTCACCACCAGCACGAACGTGACACAGGCCGCGGTGCGCCTGGACAGTCGGTTGATCGATTACGGCCGGCCGGTGCTGTTGGAGGTCAACGGGCAGGTATGGGAGCAGCCGGTGCGGCCGTCGCTGAGCCGGTTGTGCCAGACGCTCGAGGAGCGCGGCGATCCGGAGCTGGCGTTCGCAATCGAGTTGCCGCTGGCGCGCTAGCGAGGTGGCCGCTCGTTCGAGGTGGGGCCGGCCGGTTGGCGCGGGGAGCATTTGCCACTGGCCAAGAGGTCGCCTCGGGCTATAGTTCGGTCCCTGACCGGGACGACACCGTTGGGAAGGTCGGGGAACGACATGATACCGCCAGGCGCCAACCGTTATATCAATCGCGAGCTCAGTTGGCTCGAATTCAACCAGCGCGTGTTGGAGGAGGCGCAGGACGCGCGCAACCCGCTGCTCGAGCGGCTGAAGTTCTTCTGCATTGTCAGCTCGAACCTGGATGAGTTTTTCGAGGTGCGCGTGGCGGGGCTGAAACAGCAGATCGAGAGCGAGGTGGTGCGGCGCAGCCCGGACGGTTTGACGGCCACGGAGTGTTTTCGCGCGGTAGCGGCGCGGGTGCGGAGGATGGTAGCGGCGCAGTACGCGGGCTGGCGGGAGCAGTTGGTGCCGGCGTTGGCGCGGGAGGGGATCCGGTTTGTGGCGATGTCGGGTTTGGCGGCGGCGGAGCGGGATTGGCTGGAGGGGTTCTATCGCGCGGAGGTGCGGCCGGTGCTGACGCCGTTGGCGATCGACCCGGCGCATCCTTTCCCGCAACTGCTCAACAAATCGCTCAACCTCATTGTGCAGCTCGAGGTCGAGGCGGAAGGGGAGCGGCGGCGGCGGTTGGCGGTGGTGCAGGTGCCGCGGAATCTGCCGCGGCTGGTGCGGTTGCCATCGCCGACTGGGCGGCAGGACTGCGTTTTTCTCGGGCAACTCATTGGCCACTATTTGGCGGATCTCTTTGCAGGGATTCGGATTGCGGGTTTTTGGGTGTTCCGTTTGACCCGGAACAGCGAGTTGTACATTGACGAGGAGGAGGTGGCGAACCTGCTGAAGGCGGTCGAGACGGAATTGCACAATCGGCGGCGGGGCGAGGCGGTGCGGTTGGAGGTGCAGCAGGGGTGTCCTGGGGAGATTGTGGCGGAGCTGCTGCAGACGCTGCACCTGACGACGGAGGATCTGTACGAGATCGACGGGCCGCTGAACCCGACGCGGCTGATGATGATCTACGAAGGGGACCATTCGCCGGAGCTGCGGGACCCGCCGTATTTGGCGCCTGTGGTGGCGGCGGCGCAGGGTCCGGCGGACTTATGGACGGTGCTGCGGCGCGGCGATGTGCTGCTGCATCATCCGTACGATTCGTTCGAGACGGTGGTGGATTTCCTGCGGTTGGCGGCGGCGGACCCGCGGGTGTTGGCGATCAAGCAGACGCTGTACCGGACCGGGGGCGACGTGCGGGTGGTGGGGGCGCTGATGGAGGCCGTGCGCAACGGCAAGCAGGTGACGGCGGTAGTCGAGTTAAAGGCGCGTTTCGACGAGGCCAACAACATCGAGTGGGCGCGCCGGTTGGAGGAGGCCGGCGTGCACGTGGTGTACGGGTTGGTGGGGTTCAAGATCCACTGCAAAGTCACGCTGGTCGTGCGCCGCGACGACGACGGGCTCCGGCGCTACCTGCATCTGGGCACGGGAAACTACAACCCGACCACGGCGCGCATTTACACTGACTTGGGCTTGCTCACTTGCCAGACCGATTTCGGGGAGGACGCCACCAACCTGTTCAATCTGCTGACGGGCATTTGCCAGTTTCAGGGGACGCGCCAGTTTTGGGTTGCGCCGTACCAGATTCACGGCCGGATGATCGAGCTGATTCGGCGCGAGGCCAGCCATGCGCGGCGGGGTTTGCCGGCGCGGATTGTGGCCAAGATGAACTCCCTGGTGGACACGCAGATCATCGAGGAGCTCTATGCCGCATCGCAGGCGGGGGTGAAGGTCGAGTTGATCGTGCGGGGGGTCTGCTGTTTGCGTCCGGGGGTGAAGGGGCTGAGCGAGAACGTGAGCGTGCGCAGCATTGTGGGGCGGTTTCTCGAACACAGCCGCGTGTTCTACTTCGAGAATGCGTGTCGGCCGGAGGTGTTCGTCGGGAGTGCGGACTGGATGCCGCGGAACTTTTTCAAGCGGATCGAGGTGGTGTTTCCGCTGGTGGACGGCCAGGTGCGGGAGCGGGTGGTGAGCGAGGTGCTGGGGCTGGCGCTGGCGGACAATCTCAAGGCGCGGTTGCTGCAAGCGGACGGAGGCTACGTGCGCGCGGGGGTCGAGCCTGGGCAATCGCCGCGCGAGAGCCAGAGCGAGTTCATGGCCCGCGCGCTGGCGGCGGCCAAGTCGGTGGCGCGCCAGGCGCAGTACGAGCCGCAGCAGGTCAAGGTGAAGTTGGCGCCGCGGCCCAAGGAGTTGGGCCGGGGGCGGTCGGGGAAGGGCTAGATGGAGATGGCCATGTCCTCGGCGCCGAGGTGGAGTCGATCGAGCAAGCGGGCCACGGCTTCGGCGACGGTGAGTTGGTCGGTGCGGAGCACGAGCTCGGGCTCGATGGGCGGTTCGTAGGGGGCGGAGATGCCGGTGAATTCCTGGAGCTCTTGGGCGCGGGCTTTGGCGTAGAGGCCTTTGACGTCGCGCTGTTCGCAGACCTCGAGGGGGGCGCTCAGGTAGACCTCGATGAACCGGCCGGCGGGCATCATGCGGCGCACCAGGTCGCGATCGGCGCGGTACGGCGAGATGAAGGCCGTCACGCAGATGAAACCGGCGTCGGCGAAGAGCTTGGCGACCTCGCCCACGCGGCGGATGTTCTCGTTGCGGTCGCGCGGGCTGAAGCCCAAGTCGGAGTTGAGGCCATGGCGGATGTTGTCGCCATCCAGGACGTAGGCGTGTTTGCCCAGGTTGAACAACTCGCGTTCGAGTTCGGCGGCGAGGGTGCTCTTGCCCGAGCCGCTTAGGCCGGTGAGCCACAGCACGCAGCCGGCGTGCCCGTGACGGCGGGCGCGGTGGTCGTGGGTGACTTTGCCCTGGCTCCAGTAGAGGTGGTCGCTTTTGTGCTCGGCGGTGCTGGTGCGGCGCGGGTAGTGGTCCGGCATGACGATGCCGCCGCCCGCCACGTCGTAGCCGTCCACGATCACGAACCGGCCGGTGGCGACCAGGTCTGTGGCGGCGTCGAAGGCGACCGGTTTGCGGGTTTTGAGGGTGAGTTCGGCGACCTCATGTCGGCTGACGAGCAGTTCGTTTTGTTGGCGGGAGACGGTAGCGAGGGTGGAGGCGTCGATGACCTTGTCGATGGTGGCGATTTCGCACTCGGCTTCTTGGGTGGCGAGCTTGAGTTTGTAGCGGCGCCCTTTGCGGAAGGGCTGGCGGCCGAGCCAGAAGACGCGGGCTTTGAACCAGGTCAGCTCGAAGGGGGGCGTGTCTTCGCGGGTAGCGACGGCGCCGCGCTCGACGAAGATCTGCTCGGTGAGCGTCAGGCCGATGCTCTCGCCGGCGTGGGCGTCGTCGCGGGAAGGGACATTCCAACGTTCGAGGGTGCGGACGGTCGAGGTCTTGCCGCCGGGGTGGAAGACCAACCGGTCGCCGACGCGCACCGTGCCGCTCTCGATACGGCCGGCGAGGATCCGGCGTTCATCGAAGCGGTAGACGTCTTGGATGGGCAGGCGGAGGGGTTGTTGGGTGGGCAGTTCGGCGACGCGGAAGCGGTCGAGGGTTTCGAGCACTGTGGGGCCATGCCACCAGGGCATCTGGGGACTGCGCGAGGCGATATTGTCGCCGGTTCGGGCGGCGATGGGGATGAAGACGTGGGGTTCGAGGCCGATGGTTTTGAGCCAGGCGCGATACTCGGTTTCGAGGGCATCGAAGCGGGATTGGGCGTAGGCGACTAAATCCATTTTGTTGACCAGGACGGCGATTTGGCGCAAGCCCAGGAGGTGGAGCAAGTAACCGTGGCGGCGGGAGTTTTCCTGGACCCCTTCTTGGGCGTCGATGAGGAGCAGGGCGGCTTCGGCGTGGGCGGCGCCGGTGACCATGTTTTTGAGGAACTCCTTGTGGCCTGGGGCATCGATGATGACGTACTGGCGTTTGGGGGTCTGGAACCAGATTTGCGTGGTGTCGATGGTGATATTCTGGTCGCGCTCGGCTTGGAGGGCGTCCATGAGGTTGGCCCACTCGAAGGGGACACCGCGGCGGGCGGCGACTTGCTGGAGTTGTTCGAGTTTACCCTCGGGGAGCGAGCCGGTGTCGTGGAAGAGCCGGCCCACGAAGGTGGACTTACCGTGGTCGACATGGCCGACGATGACGATCTTCAGTTGTTCAGTGGTGGGCATAGAGGGCTGGGGAGTGGGCGACGGTCTGGGGGCTAGCTGGGGCGGCGGGTGACGGAACGGAGATTTGACATTTGGGGCAGATGAGGTTTGCTGTGGCCGGGCTGGGGCGGCCCGGAGCGGGGGACGACCCGGCCTGGGGGCGAGCCCGAGCCGGCGGCACCGGCGCGGTGCGCCCGACCCTCAAAGTTAACCGAGCGAACGAGCATGTGTGAATCCGAGGTGGTGACGGTGGGCATGAGCGTGCCCCATTTCGAGTTGGAGACCTACGAACCGGCCCAGGGCGAGTTTGGGAAGCGGTCGCTGGCCGATCTGAAGGCCAAGGGGCACTGGACGATTTTGGTGTTTTACCCTGCGGACTTCACGTTTGTGTGTCCGACGGAGCTGGCAGATGTAGCGGAGAAGTACGATGCCCTGAAGCGGCTGGGGGCGGAGGTCATCGCGGTTTCCACCGACACCAAGTTCGCCCATTTGGCTTGGCGCAATTCGGAGAAGCTGTTGGCGGGGGTGCAGTACCCGATGGGGTCGGATCCGACGGGGCAGGTGAGCCGGTTGTTCGGGGTGTACGACGCCGCCAGCGGGTTGGCGTATCGGGGGACGTTTGTCATCAGCCCGGCGGGACTGTTGGTCTCGGCGGAGGTGAACTTCTACAATGTGGGCCGCAACGCGGACGAGTTGGTGCGGAAGATGGAGGCCAACGCTTACTTGGCGAAGCACCCGGAGGAGGCCTGCCCCGCCAAGTGGAAGCAAGGCGCCAAGACGCTCAAGCCCGGGCGTGAGTTGGTGGGCCGAGTGTACGAGGCGTTGCACGGATAGGTCCTGGCGTGGCGCGCAAGGCGCCGCTCACATATAGCCGTCCCGGCGCAGCTTCTCGAAGGCGTCCTCGCTCTCGTGGTCCTGGGCGCGCCCGGCCCGTTCGGGGGTGCGGGTGTGGCGCAGTTCGGTGACGATTTCGGATACGGTGCGAGCGCGGGAGGCGATGGGGGCGGTGCAAGGCCAGCAGCCGATCGAGCGGTAACGCTCCCCTTTCTCGTTCGCGAAGTAGAGCGGGATGATGGGGATGCGCTCGCGCTCGATGTATTCCCAAATGTTCAGCTCGGTCCAGTGGAGCAGCGGGTGGATGCGGATGTGCGCCTCGGGCTCGAAGTCGGTCTTGAACTGGTCCCAGAGTTCGGGCGGTTGGTCCTCGACGTTCCACTCCATGTTCTTATCGCGCGGGCTGAAGTAGCGTTCCTTGGCGCGGGTCGGTTCTTCGTCGCGCCGCACGCCGACGATGACCCCGTGGAACTGGTGTTGATCGAGGACGGCGCGGAGGGCGTCTTTCTTGAGGAGGCCGCAGCACTCGACACGGGTAGCTTTCCCGTTGGGATAGGTCCGGCCCTCGGCGAGGACAGCGGTGTTTTTGCCAACGATGAGTTGCAGGTTCCAGTCTCGGCAGAGTCGGTCGCGGTACTCGATCATGCTCGGGATTTTGTAGGTGGTGTCCACATGGACCAAGGGGAAGGGGACATGGCCGAAGAAGGCCTTTCGGGCCAGCCAGAGCAGGACGGTCGAGTCTTTGCCGATGCTCCAGAGCATGGCGAGCCGTTCAAACTTATTGAAGGCTTCCCGGAAGATGTAGATGGACTGGTTTTCGAGTCGAGTGAGGGGATCCATGGCTTAGGCTTTCCGCGTGGTAAAGGTGTGGATGCCGCATTCGGTCTTGTTAAAGCCGGTCCAGCGCCCGGCGCGTTCGTCGGCGTCGGCGCCTGCCGGGCGCGTGCAGGGCTGGCAGCTGATCGAGCGAAAGCCGCGATCGTGCAAGGGGTTGTAGGGAATCCGGTGCTCGCGCAGGTAGGCCCAAACGGCGTCGCGCGACCAATGGGCCATCGGGCTCAGCTTGACAATCTCGAGGCCCGGCGCGGTCGCGGTGAGGTGGAGTTCGACCACCTGGACGTCGGCGCGGCTGTCGGCTTGCTGGCGGCGCAGGCCGGTGATCCAACACGCCAGGCTCGCTAACTTCGCTTGCAGCGGCAACACCTTGCGCATCGTGCAGCATAGGTCTGGGTCCCGCTCCCAGAGGTTCGGGCCATGGGCGGCAGCCTGTTGGTCGATCGTCAAGTCGGGTGTCAGGACCTCGATGGCGCAGTCGAAGAACGCCTCGAGTTGACCTTTGAGCGCGAGCGTTTCGGGGAAGAGCAGGCCGGTATCGATGGTGAAGACCGGGAACCGCAGTCCGTGGCGCCGAGCCAAATGCAGCATCGCCAGGCCCGCTCCCTGGAAACTGGTGCCGATGGCAGCCCGCGGCCCGAATTGGTCCCAAGCCCACTGCAAGACCTCGGCCGTATCGGCCGTGTCGAAGCGGGCATTGAGCGCCGCAAGGTCGTTAGGTGCAAGCATTGGCTTAAGGGTGGATTGAGTCGCGCAGGGCGCGATCCGCGGGACAGGCACGGATCCGGTATGCCGCAGCCGTCACGCGGACGGCGACGCTGCGTCTGGGCCCGCGGCCCGTGCTTGGGTTGCGGACTCGCCCAGCACCACGCGGGCGCACCAGTCGCCGAAGCGTTCTTGGCCGACTCGTTCGCGGGCGAACTGGGCGAGCAAAGGGCGCAACTCGGCCACGAGGTCGGCTTCCTTGACGCTTTCGCGGAAGAGCCGGTTGAGGCGGGTGCTGGCCACGTTTCCGCCGAGGTAGATCTGGTATTTGCCGGGGGCCTTACCCACCAAGCCGAGCTCGGCGTTGTAGGGCCGGGCACAGCCGTTCGGACAGCCGGTCAGCCGGACCACGATTTCCTCATCGGCCAAGCCGACTTCGCTCAAGAGCTCCTCGAGGCGAGTGAGAAGGTCGGGCATGAGCCGTTCGCTTTCGGCCAGGGCCAACCCGCACGTGGGCAACGCTGGGCAGGCCATCGAGGCCCGCCGCACTGCGCTGGCCTGGCGGTCGACCCCCACGCCGTGTTCGGCCAACAGAGTCGCGATCGCCGTCTGCTGGGCCGGGTCGACCCGGGTCAGCAACAGGTTCTGCGACGGGGTCAGCCGCACCTCGGGATGGAACTGCTCGACGACTTGGCGCAAAGCGGTCTTGAGCGCGTGCCCCGGCACGTCGCGGATGCGGCCGGTCTCGACGTAGAGCCCGAGAAAGCTCTGCCCGTCGTGTCCGGTTTGCCACCCAAACGAATCGCCCTGGCGTGTGAACTCGAAAGGCCGCACCGCCTCGAGCCGAATCCCCGCGCGCTGCTCGACCTCCGCTCGGAACCAGTCCGCGCCCTTTTCCGCCAACACATACTTCAGTCGGGCATGGCGCCGGTTGGTGCGGTCGCCGAAGTCGCGATGGACGGTCAGGACCGCCTGCGCCACGGGGATCAAGTGTTCGGGAGTGAAGTAGCCGATGAGGTCGGCCAAGCGTGGAAAGGTCGCGGCGTTGCCGTGGCTCATTCCCAGACCGCCGCCGGCGGCTAGGTTGTAGCCCACACGTTGGCCGTCTTCCGCAATGGCGATGAACCCCAGGCAGTTGGTGAGCAGATCCACGTCGTTGAGGGGCGGGATGGCGAAGGCGACCTTGAACTTGCGCGGCAAATAGGTCTTGCCATAGAGGGGATCCGTGAAGTCCAGGTTCGCTGGATCCCCGAGATCGAGCTGGGTGCCCTCGACCCAGATCGAGTGGTACGCCCGGGTCTGCGGTAGCAGCGCGTCCGACACCCGTTTGGCATCGGCCAGCACCTGGGCGCCCACCGCGTCGCGGGCTGGTGTGGGCGGTGCCATGACGTTCCGGTTCACGTCGCCGCAGGCCGCCAGCGTGGTGGCCAGACTCTCGTGGATCCCTCGAAGCAGCGGTCCTAGACCCAACTTGACGACGCCGTGGAACTGAAACCCTTGCCGAGAGGTGATCCGCAGGGTGTTGTTCCCGTGTTGTTGCGCCAGGCGATCAAAGGCCAAGTACTGCTCCGGCGTCACCACCCCGCCCGGGAGCCGACCCCGCACCATGAACAGGTACTGCTTGCCTGTCTTGCGCTTGTCGCGGTCGTCCTGCTGATAAATGCCGTGGAACTTCAGGAACTGCGCGTCATCCTCAGAGAACCGGTCGGTGGCCGGGTCGGCAAGCGTGCGAGCGATGGTACCCGCGAGCGTGGGGCAAGCGTATTTAATCTCTTCATTATGAGTCACTTTAGACTCAGAACTCGCAGCAATCATAAGTTAGTCACTTAAGATAGTAATCATTACACGGGTCTTGGCTTTGTCAATCCTGCCTCGGCAAGTCGCGCTCGATGGGCGGTTGGGTTTGGCGGTTGGCCTCGGGGTCGCGCCCGGCCGGAAACGGGTCTTGCGAATCGGGGCATGGCGCCTAAACTGGCCAAGATCTGCGCGGTCTTCTAACCGCGGTCGACGGTATGAGCGAGCGAAAAATCCGCTATTTTGACAACAACGCGACGACGCCGGTGGCGCCGGAGGTGGTCGAGGCGATGCTGCCGTTTTACACGGAGCTGTGGGGCAATCCATCGAGCGCCTATGGGTTTGGGCATCAGGTGGCGGGGCACATCGAGGCGGCTCGGGCGAAGGTGGCGGCGTTGATTGGGGCGGAGCCGAGGGAGGTGGTGTTCACCAGTTGCGGCACGGAGAGCAACAACACGGCGATCCACAGCGCGCTGATGGCGCAGCCGGACAAGCGGCACGTGGTGAGCACGATGGTCGAGCACTCCGCCAACCTCAAGTACTGCGAGTTTTTGCGCCAACGCGGTTTTGAGGTCACGTACCTGCCGGTGGACGGGGGTGGGGCGCTGGATTTGGGGCGGTTGGAGGCGGCGCTTCGGCCGGACACGGCGTTGGTATCTGTGATGTTGGCGAACAACGAGACGGGGGTGTTATTTCCTGTGGCCGAGGTTGCGGCGATCTGCCGGCGCAAGGGAGTGCTGTGCCATACGGACGCGGTCCAGGCTGCGGGCAAGATCCCGGTGGATGTGCGTCAACTGGGGGTGGATCTGCTGTCGTTGTCCGCCCACAAGTTGCATGCGCCCAAAGGGATTGGGCTGCTTTACGTGAAACGCCGCACCCGGTTCCAGCCGTACCTGATGGGTGGACATCAGGAGAAAGGCCGGCGCGGCGGCACGGAGAATGTGGCGTACATGGTTGGGTTTGGGCGCGCGGCGGAGTTGGCGCTCGAGCGGTTGGCGGAGTCGAGCCGGCGGATAGGTGCGTTGCGGGATCGACTCGAGGAGACGCTCCTGGCGGCGGTGCCGGACACGGTTCGGAACGGGGCGAAAGAGCCGCGTTTGCCGAACACGTCGAGCCTTGCCTTTGACTTTGTCGAGGCGGAAGCGGTGTTGATGTTGTTGGATCAGCTTGGGATTTGCGCCTCGAGCGGTTCGGCTTGCACGACGGGTTCGTTGGATCCGTCGCATGTGTTGCAGGCGATGGGGCTCAGTCCGATGCGGGCGCGGGGGAGCTTGCGCTTTAGCCTGGGCAGCACCACGACCGAGGAAGATGTGGATTATCTGCTGGCGCACCTGCCGGGCATCATTCGTCGGTTGCGAGCCATTTCACCGCTCTGCGCCGCGCACCCTGACAACGACCGCTACGACGTGGCCGCGGCCCGGGCGCGTCAGGCGAAGGAGCTCACATCGCTGGCGAACGGTTGAACATGAGGTTGCGCGCGCTGAACTGGT
>Ga0194125_10004223_pt1 | contig 22552 bp, 17 predicted proteins | sample TA2KigC250mmetaG_FD_148626 | JGI IMG/M metagenome (GOLD analysis project Ga0194125, IMG submission 148626) | Freshwater microbial communities from Lake Tanganyika, Tanzania - TA2015034 Kigoma Deep Cast 250m | ecosystem: Environmental > Aquatic > Freshwater > Lake | place: Tanzania: Lake... | reverse complement strand
TAATGAATCTTTTTCTGTTGTATAAGAACTGGATAATAGGCAGCAGAAATGGTGGGAAAATCCAGATAATAAATGCTTTGCTATTTCTATATCCAAGAGACTTCCAGTATTTCAACCTTGATATGTATTGTTCTACTGGGATTATTTGATTTTTAAATTCTGTTTCTTTTTCCTCTTTCCATTTTTGAAACTTTAGTTCAAATTGCTCTATTGATATTTCTTTATTTTTAATTCCAAATCCTAATATTGTATGCGGGAAGTCGTCTTCACCTAAATAACCTACAAACTGTGTTTTGAATCTTTTTAAAAGACTTTTGAAAGCTTCTGGAGTGAATCTCCAGTAGTCATAAGGATGACCATGAATTGGAAAATTTAAACATGAGCTCATTATTATTAATCCTTCAGGTTTTAAAATTCTGAAAATTTCGTCTAAGGCTTTATAAGGATATTCAACGTGCTCTAAAGTCTCAAGTAACAGCACTGTTCCAACTGAGTTTGAAGGTAGGTCGATATCATGTAAATCCAATATAACATCCACACCAGGACCTTCTCTCATGTCACAGCCGATATATTTTTTTTCTTTAAAAAATGGCCTTAAATCAGCGAATTCTTCCTGACCTTCAACCTGAAGGGAGCCGAACTCATAGATAGGTTCAGGAGCGTCAAAGGTGTCTATACATAATTTGATAAATTCCTTTATATGTTCTCGCATATGTTGTTTTTATTCTCTAATTTATTTAAGTAATTTTATTTTTTGTTAATTGTATAATATCACATTTTAATATACTATGATAAAAATTAAATTTGAACCAAAAATTTTATTAAGAAATAAAAATGCTTTACACAAACCAGATTATAAAATTTTCTACAATTGGTGGCGTAATTTTAGGAGCATACAATGTATATAAAAATTTGGAAAGATATTTTGCGCCAGGATTGGTGCGGCAGGTAAATGCTTAAAGCTGTAAAGAGAAATTTGAAACAATATTTTATGAGGCCTTTCTGCCAGGAGGCCATGTCTTCTGAAGATACTGGAATAGACGCAAAAACTTTTCTGCCGGGCTATTTTAAATCATTTGGCGACAGAAACCCTGATAAGCTTTTTTATGTTATATGGCTTGATGCGGGCCCTGGTTTTTTTTCAACTCTATCTGCAGTGCTCTGCCACTTAAAAATTTCAGATGCATCGGGGATGGTTCCAGTAATAGATTTCCAGAATTTCAGGAATCTTTATAACGTCAATATGCCCGTAAATAATACAAAAAATGCATGGGAATATTATTTTAAACCAGTTTCACCTTTTACTCTAAAAGAAGTTTACGAAAGTAAAAATGTTTTTTTCTGCAGTGGTTTTTACCCAACTTCAATGAGTTATAGCATAACAATGATAAATGGCTTATATGACGAAATATATAAAAAGTATATTTTCCTGCAGGATTATATTGAAGATAATTTGAAAAAATATATGGAACTATTTAATAATAAGGTATTGGGTGTTCATTTTAGGGGAAAAGAGATAAATATTGCACCCGGGCACTCCTTTGCCCCGACTGAAAAGCAAATGATTAAGTACACTAATGAAATAATTGGAAAATACGATATAGATAAAGTATTTTTGGTTACAGAAGAGCAAAGATATCTTGACCTGTTTGTTAAAAAATTTGGGAATAAAGTTTACTATACTGATAGTTACCGGAACTACAGGATTAACTCATATAATATTAATCCCAGAAAAAACCATAGATACTTATTGGGACTGGAAGTTTTAATCGATGCACATCTGCTTTCAATGTGCAATGGAATTTTATGCGGTGATTCAAATGTATCGGAATATGCGAGGTTTATTAACAATAAAAAATATGAATTTATTTATGTAATCCGCAACGGAGTTAATTCCAGGAATCTATATCTGGCAAGATATCTGTACAGGATAAAAAAAATGTTGCCAGGAAAATCAGGCGGATTGTTAGACGTAGTCGATAGATTTGGAGCAAAAAATTAGTCAAACTTACTTTTTTTAATAAAATCATAATAAAATAATAAATGAATCTGGTTGCAAAAGTTATATTAAAAATTATATCAATAATAATCACTCCTTTTATTAAAGATAGTGGAAGAAGGATGGTTTATCTGAAATTCATGCAGAAATTAGGTTTTTGTGCCCTGCCCCAAAGGTATTGTGAGCCGGTTCCACTGGTAAGCGATATTGATTCTATTACGAAAATGCCTTATCTGGTAATGAGTAATGTACCGGAAACAGAATTTGAAAAAAAGATAGAAAAAAAATTTTTAGATAAAGAATACCTGGGTATTTTTAAAAAAAGTATCGCTAAAATTGCAGCAAATAAAATGTTTTGTGGATTTGATGCTTTTATTTACAGTGAAATAATAAAGAATTATAATCCCAAAAAAATAATAGAAATAGGAGCAGGCTATTCTACTTTTATAGCGGTACACAACATCAATAAAAATGCAAGCATTAATTGTATTGAACCATACCCTTCGGAATTTCTAAAAGAATTAGTTGGTAATAATAAAAATAAAATATCTTTAATAGATAAAAAGATCCAGGATTGTTATCAGGATAAAATTTTTTCTTCTTTGGAGCAAAATGATATATTATTTATTGATTCCACCCATGTCGTTTTAATAGGCGGGGATTTACCGGTTATATTTTTAAAAATTTTACCGATAATTAGAAAAGGAGTTCTGGTACATTTTCATGATGTTAGCATACCATATGAATATCCCAGAAAACTCGTTTACAAAAGTGGAAGGTTTTATAATGAGTTATACATGGCTGGTAACTTGGTTGCTAATTGTAATTACTCTTTTATTTTTGGCAGTTACCGTTTTTTACTGGAAAAAGGTTTTTTAAATGAAAATGACAATTATAATTTTGGATTATCAGTATGGTTAAAGAAATGAAAACAATTTTCGTAACAAGTAATCTTCGTTTTCCGCCATCAAGCGGGCCTTTCTTAAGGACAGAAAGCGTAATAAAGGCTTTGAGTAAATACTCTGAAGTTATTATATATAGTTTAAATAACAGGGATTCAATTGGCGGCAATCCTGCAATAGAATTTTATAAAAAGTACACAGGTAAGATTTTTTTTGCGCCTTCTGCAGGAAAGAGTTTTTCTGTTTTATTAAAAAGAATAATAAATAAGATCTCCAGGATTATTTTTAATAAACGTATTTATAATATCGGCGGCAGGGAAAACGACATAAGGTTTTTAATAAAAACTGCCCGAAAAAGTAAAGCCAATGCCATTTGGCTTGGCCACGGCGGAACCCTGTATGACTACTTAAAGATGATTAAGGAAAAAAGTGGTTTTGTTGTTGTTGTAGATACAGACAGTGTCTGGTCAAGGTTTATATTAAGAGGATTACCCTATGCAAGAGATGAAAAAATGAAAAATGAAATTATGGTGGCGGGCAAATTGAAAGAAGAAGAAGAAAGATGGGGTACTGAAATTGCTGATATGACGACTGCTGTTTCTGGATTTGATGCAGAATATTTCAAAAAATTTGTAGAAAATAAAGAAAAGATCAAGATTTTATCTAATGTTCTTGACCTTAAAAACTATGAAGTTGACATAGCAAAACCTTTGGGATTTAAAAACCCCAGTATTTTTTTTGCAGGAAGCTTTGGGCTAGACAGCCCTATGAATGATGCCGTGAAATGGTTTGTCGAGCATATTTTTCCTGTTGTTAAAGATAGTGTGCCGGATGTTCATTTTTATATTTTAGGGAGCAATTCTGATACCACGTTAGAATATAAAAACGAGCCTAATATTTCTATATTGGGAAGGGTAGAATCAGTGCTTCCATATTTATGTAACGCAGACGCAGTAATAGTTCCGTTAAGGTTTGAATCGGGAACCAGGTTTAAGATACTTGAAGCTGGAGCGTGCAGGCGACCGGTTGTTTCAACCACACTTGGTGCAGAAGGTATTCCTGTAACTAATAATCATGATATTATTATTGCCGATGATGAAAAAAATTTTGCAAAAGGTATAATAAAAGTAATTAAGGACAAGCATTATGCTGAAATGATTGGTAATAATCTTTATAAACTTATAGAAGAAAATTTTACTATAAAAAATCTTGAAAATGAGATATCAATGATAGTAAAAGAATTAAATAAAGAAAATAATAAAAATAAAGAGTATAACTTATAATATTTGGTGAGGTTAAATTATAAAAAGTATAATAAAATGATTGCGGAAATAAAAAATAAAAATAAAACCTTAGCAATTATTATTTCGAAAGATTTTGCTGAGAAAGGAATTCATTTTTTTACTCCTGACTCTTTCTCCCAGCAATTAGCCTATATGAATTACCCTGTGGGCAAAGAAATACAACCCCATAATCATAATCCGGTTAAAAGGAATGTCCATTATACTTTAGAAGTTTTATTTATTAAAAAAGGTAAGCTGAGGGTCGACTTTTATGATAACAAAAAATATCTTGAAAGCAGTATTCTGGTTGCAGGAGATATTATTCTCCTTGTGGGTGGAGGACATGGATTTGAAGTGCTTGAGGATTTGGAGATGTTTGAGGTTAAGCAAGGGCCTTATGCAGGTGATAAAGATAAAACAAGATTTAATGGTATTAGTAAAGATAGAATAGTCTTAAAGGACTGTAGCTTTTATGGAGAAGAGCCAAAGTAATTTTAGAAAAGAAATTAATAATTCAAAATTCATACCTGTAAATGAACCATTGCTAAATGGTAATGAAAAAAAATATCTGGGAATATGCATAGATTCCGGATGGATTAGTTCTGAAGGTTCTTTTGTAAAAGAATTTGAGAATAAGTTTTCTCAAAGAGTAGGTCGAAAATTTGGGATAGCAGTTAGCAGTGGTACTGCTGCGCTTGATACTGCATTGGCAGCAATTAAATTGAAAAAAAATGATGAAGTTATATTACCAACTTTTACAATAATTTCTTGTGCTGCATCAATAGTGAAAACTGGCGCAACACCGGTATTGGTTGATTGTGATCCTTTAACCTTCAATATGGATATTGAACAGGTGGAAGGTAAAATTACAAAAAGAACAAAAGCTATAATGATTGTACATATTTATGGTCTTCCAGTAGATGTTGATCCAGTATTGAATTTGGCAAAAAAATATAATCTGATGATTATAGAAGATGCTGCAGAAATGCATGGACAGAGATATAAAGGTAAGGAATGCGGCAGTTTTGGAGATATTTCAATATTCAGCTTTTACCCGAATAAAATTATAACCACAGGGGAAGGCGGCATGGTCTTAACTGATAATGAATGGCTTTTTGAAGAATGCAAAAAAATAAAAAATTTATATTTTGATAAAGAGAGAAGATATATTCATGAGGATATAGGGTGGAACTTCAGGATGTCAAATATACAGGCTGCAGTAGGTTTAGCTCAGTTAGAGCAGATTGATAGGTTTATTTTAAGAAAAAAAAGAATTGGAAAGCTCTATACAGAATTATTAACAGGTTTTGAGAATTTACAGCTACCATTGGATAAAACCAATTACTCGGAAAATATATACTGGGTTTATCCGATAGTTCTTAAAGAAAGGTTGGGGTTTGATGCAGCCGAAGCTATGAAAAGGCTGTTAAATGAGAATGTGGGAACAAGGCATTTTTTTTGGCCGATGCATTTGCAGCCGGCTTTTAAAAAAATGGGTTTATTTAAGAATGAAAGATATCCTGTTTCTGAAAAAATATCAAAATATGGTTTTTATATACCAAGTGGCTTGGCAATTACAGACGACCAAATTGAAAGAGTAGTAAGAGTTATTAGGGAAGAATTAAGATGAAAGTTTTTAAAGATTATGCAAATTATTATGATCTGTTTTATGAAAATAAAGATTATGCAAAAGAAGTAGATTATATTAATAGAATAATAAAAGAAAATAATTCAGGAGCAAAAAAAATATTGGATTTGGGCTGTGGGACAGGTAGACATTTATTACATTTTGCTAAGTACGGCTATAATATGTATGGCGTAGATCAATCAAAGACAATGCTTTCGATTGCGAAGAAAAATTGCCAGATTGATAAAAATTCAAACATAAAATTAATAAATGGAGATATAAGAAATATAGAATTGAGTCAAAAATTTGACGTTGTTATATCACTTTTTCATGTTTTAAGTTATCAAATAACAAATTCTGATTTAAGTTCGACTTTCGATGTGGTAAAAAAATGTCTATCTTTAAATGGGTTGTTTATTTTTGATTGCTGGTACGGTCCTGCTGTATTGAATTTAAAACCTCTTGTCAGGGTAAGTAGGTTTTCATCTAACGGAAAAAGAATTATTAGAATTACTGAACCTTTTACTAACTACAGCACTAATATAGTTGAAGTTAATTACCAGATTTTAATTATAGATGATAAAACAAAAAAAACTGAGGAAATTAATGAAAAACATAAAATGCGTTATTTTTTTATACCTGAAATTGAATTGTTTTCAGGTGAAGATTTTAAAATAATTTTGGTAGAGGAATTTCTAACAGGCAAAAAGCCCGGTTTGGATACCTGGGGAGTATGTTTTGTTTTAAAGAGAATTAAGTAATTATTAGTACTTTTTAGGAGTATAAATGCGAATTGGTGTTTTTATACCAGGGGCAAATGAGACAAGCGGAGGTGCTTTTACTTTTGAGAATAACATATTGAGCTCAATTTTAAAAAATTATGACCAGGATAACATCTTTATTTTTTCATATAATAACGATTCCAGATTTGAAAAATCTAACATTAATTTTATTAAGCTTGAAAGAGTGAATCAATTTATAGGGAAATGGCGAATAAATAAAAATATCTTAAAACCAAATAATTATATTTCTCTTTTAGACAAAGAGTTAAAAGAAAGAAAGATTGGTATATTATGGTGTGCATCACAATTATTTGAAGAAACAGAAATCCCTTATATTTATACCGTATGGGATCTGGATCATCGTATTTATCCTTTTTTCCCGGAAGTTAGTTTTGGGGGTGAATGGGAAGATAGAGATAATTTATATAAAAAAAGAATAGAAAAAGCCTCTTTTATTTTATGTGGCACAGAAGTTGGCAGGAAGGAAATTATAAATTTCTATAATATATCTGATGACAGAATAAGAGTCCTGCCATTTCCTGTCTCTGATATAGAAAAAGAAAAATTTGAATATTTTAAAAAACCTTTTGAGGGCGAATATATTTTTTATCCTGCCACTTATTACCCTCACAAGAATCATTTTAGAATATTACAATCTTTAACTATTTTAGAAAAAAAATATGGAGTAAAATTATTTGCTGTTTTTACCGGGAAAGATGGTGGAAATAAGCAGTACCTCCAGGAGAAATGTAAACATTTTAATCTGGAAAAAAGGGTTTTATTTTATGACTTTGTTCCCAGGGAAAACCTTATTGGATTATATAAAAATGCTCTTGCTTTAGTATTTGCTTCTTATTTTGGTCCTGATAATTTACCTCCTCTGGAAGCCTTTTTATTAAGGTGTCCGGTAGTTGCTTCCAGTGTTAGCGGTTCCGAAGAACAGCTTAAAGATAATGCAATACTGGTTGACCCCAATAACGCAAACGAGTTTGCTGATGCAATATATTTGCTTATAAAAGACAAAGAATATAGGAAGAAATTAACTGATAAAGCATATGATTTCGTTAGAAATTGGACCTTTGATGATTATACGAGGGAAGTTTTTTCTATAATAAAATCATTCGAGGTTTATTTAGAAGTGTGGGGGGAAAATTTATATTTGTTTTATAAAAAAAGAAATATAATTAAAAAAATTTTAAAAAAAATCTTTTAACTACTTTTTAATGAATAAAAAAAAATCCGTAATATGCCTGACTCCAGTTAGGAATGAATCCTGGATTTTAGATAAATTTTTAAGCTCTTCAAGTATTTGGGCTGATTATATTATTATATCTGACCAGGGCTCTGATGATAACTCAAGGGATATTGCTAAGAAGTATGAAAAGGTTAAGTTAATAAGTAATGCTTATAAAGATTATAATGAGTTTATAATCAGGCAGGTTTTATTTGAAGAAGCAGGAAAGATAAAAGGTGGTAAAATTTTAATTGCTCTTGATGCTGATGAATTTTTTACCCCTGATTTATTTTTCAGTGATGAGTGGGAAAAAGTATTGACTTCAAATCCAGGGACAGTTATAAAGTCAAAATTTGTCAATCTTTTACCAGACTTACAATATTACTGGTTTGGTCCGATGGACTTGCCCTGGGGTTTTATCGATGATAACAGTAAATATCTTGCAGGAAAAATTCATACCAACAGAATTATTTATCCGGAGGGTGCAAATGTTCTATTGCTTGAAAAAATAAAAGTGATGCATTTTCAATATACTGACTGGAATAGAATGGAAAGCAAGCACAGATGGTATCAGTGCTGGGAGAGGATTAATAATCCACAGAAGAGTTCTGTTAGAATTTTCAGGCCATATCATCACATGTATGCAGTAAAGAACAGTGAATTAAAAAAAATTCCAGGTGAATGGTTTGACTATTACAAAAAGTCAGGGATTGATTTGGCTGTGGTAAATAAATATAAATATTATTATTGGGACAAATTGGTACTGGATTACTTCAACAAGTATGGGACACATTTTTTTAAAAGAGAAGATATCTGGTATATTAATTGGGAAACTAAGGCAAGAGATTATGGTTATAAGGATACAAATAAATATAAAGACCCGAGGAATTTTTTTTTAAAAATTGTTCATTTCTGGCTTAGAAGAACTCAATATAATCACAAGAATATTTTTATAAGAGCTGTAGATAAAATTTTGGTAAAATTTTTTAGAGTTTAAATAATTAGGAAATGGTTTGTTCATAATGATACTAAACATTGTCACAATAACAAAAGATGATATTGAAGGTTTAAAAAAAACTATAACAAGTACAAAAAAAATCAGAGAAGAATATGGTATTTGTCAGATTATCGTTGATAGCAGTATAGGTGTAAATAAAAAAAATGTGATAAATTATTTACAGAATGAAAAAAATATAAAATATTACTGGCAGGAGCCTTCAGGTATTGCTGCAGCATTTAATTTTGGATTGAAAAATGCAGTGGCAGATTGGGTATGGTTTTTAAATGGTGGAGATGAAGTATATGATGATCTGGATACAGATTTTTTTTTAAATTTACTGTCTCGCAGCAGTTCCGATGCAATTATTTTTCAAACTGAAAATGTTCAATCAAATCTGATTCCCAAGCATCCTCAAATGTGGGCATTGTGGCCTCCTTTGCTTAGCTGGATTCCACATCCATCTACAATAACAAGGAGATATCTTTATGATAAATACGGGAGATTTAATGAATCATTAAATATTGCGATGGATTATGAATTTTGGATAAGATGCTTTTCGAAGGATGTAACAGTAGATCTGATCTCTTTACCAATTGCGAAGTTTGATCAGTTAGGATCTTATTCTAAGTTAAACCAACTGACAAGGGCTGAAGTTAGAAAAATTATAATAAAATATATATGGTTGATTTTAAAAAAATGGTTTAATAACGGATTGATTTTATTAAAATCATTAAAAGCTACTTCAAAATTTACAAAGTAAGTCAATAGGAATATATGAAACTGCTAATAGTTGCAATGGCAAACAGCATTCATACTGCAAGATGGATTTCTCTGATAAATGACCAGGGCTGGGATATTTATTTATTTCCTGTGGATTTCTTTACTGAAGTTCACCCGATAATTGCGAATCTGGAATACCAAATCAGAGTACATGGTCCAAAATTTTTACAGACCTTAATTAAAAAGTATAAAGTTATGAAGAGCGGTATTAAAACTGTAGAAGAAATCGATACTTATGAGTTGTTAAAGAGATATGAGCAAGGTGAGTTTTCAATTAAGAGCTTGTTAAGAAAATTATTTCCTGTAAATTATTTGAAGGAACTTTATAAAATAATAAAAAAAGTAAAACCTGATGTAATTCATTCCATGCATATACAGGAAGCTGCGTTTTTGACTATGGAAGTAAAAAAAATGATGTGTAGCAGTTTTCCTGCCTGGATAGTTTCGAATTGGGGAAGTGAAATAGATTTGTTCAGGTTTTTCCCAGACCAGCGAAAAAAAATAATGGAAGTTCTTAAAAATTGTGATTATTATTCAGGAGAATGTGTTAGAGAAATTCCAATAATTAAAGATTTAGGATTTAAAGGAAAAATTTTTGCAATTATACCCAACTCTGGTGGAGTGGATTTTGAATATATAAAAAAATTTAGAAGTAGTGGTTCTATTTCTTCAAGAAGAATTATAATGTTGAAGGGGTATAGTAACTGGGCTGGCAGGGCAATTACTGGTTTGAGAGCGCTTGAGAGGTGCTGCGATATGCTTGAAGGTTATAAAATTGTTATATACTGTGTGGATTCTTTAGATGTTAAAATTGCAGCGACTTACTTTACAATTAAGACAGGTATAGAAACAATTATTCTGCCATTTGGCACAACCCATGAGGAAATTTTAAACTATCATGGGAATGCAAGAATTTCTATTGGACTTAGCATTACTGATGCTATAAGCACATCAGTTCTTGAGGCAATGGCTATGGGATCATTTCCAATTCAGTCAAAAACTTCATGTGCAAATGACTGGTTTGTCGAAGGAAAATCAGGAATTATGATTTCACCTGAAGACTCCGAAGAGGTTGAAAAGGCAATAAGGATAGCTCTGACTGATGATAAGCTTGTTGAAGATGCTGCTGAGATTAATTACAGGATTTTATTTGAGAAATTAGGGAAAAATAAGATAAAATCTCTTATTATTGAAGCATATAAGGGTGCTTTAACTAAAAACGGAAATTAAGCTATGGAAAAAATATGTATTCTGGGAATGGGTTATATTGGAATGCCTACAGCCTGCATGCTTGCAAATAATGGGTATGAGGTTTTAGGGGTTGAGGTAAATGATAAAATTATAGATAAATTAAATTCTGGAGAACTTCATATTAATGAACCTGATCTTGATAAAATATTCCTGAAAGCTTATAAGAATAAAAAAATCAGGATTTCTACAAAAGTTGAAAAATCAGATGTGTATATTATAGCTGTTCAGACACCATTGAATATTCAAAAGAAAGCTGATCTTAATTATGTTATGAATGCAGCAAATATGATTAAAGATTTTATACATAAAGGTAACCTTATTATACTTGAATCTACTTGTCCCCCCGGTACAACAAGGGATATTGTCGGAAATATTATAGAGAGAGGTACTTTGTTTAAAGCAGGAATTGATTATTTTCTTTCTTTTTGTCCTGAAAGAGTTTTACCAGGAAATATTGTTTATGAGCTTGTAAACAATGACAGAATAATTGGTGGAATTAATAAGGAATCTGCAGAAAGAGCTGCAAAAATTTACAAAAGTTTTGTTAAGGGCAAGATTTATCTAACAAGTCTTGAAGTTGCTGAATTTGTAAAACTTGCAGAAAATACTTTCAGAGATGTGAATGTTGCATTTTCAAATGAGCTTGCATTGATATGTGAAGAATACAAGATAAATGTTTGGGAGGTTATTCGATTTGCAAACATGCACCCGAGGGTAAATATATTAAATCCCGGGCCTGGCGTTGGAGGACACTGCATTCCAGTTGATCCCTGGTTTATTTTGGAAAATATTGATATAAAAGACACTTTGATAGAGAAATGCAGAAATATTAATGATAGCATGCCTTTAAAGATAGTAATGAGAACTGTGTATATTTTAAAGGACTATAAAAATCCCAAAGTTACTATCTTTGGGTTAAGTTATAAGGAAAATGTGGATGATACAAGAGAAAGCCCTGCTTTTATTATCATCAATGAATTAACAGAAAAAGGGATAAATGTTTCAGCTTATGACCCGATGGTTGTAAATTTTGAGTATTTATTGTCAGATATGGAAGAAGCTCTTAGAGATTCTGATTTGCTGTTGCTTTTTGTGGGTCATCATAAGTTTAAAGAAATAAGCTTAGAAAAAATTGCGGAGTTGATGAGAAATAAAAACATTTTTGACACCAGAAACTTTTATGATAAGAGCTGTGTTGAAAAACTAGGCTTTAAATATTATTTAATTTAGTAGTGTATTTATGTTTTTTTTAGTAAATAAATTTCTTTAGGGTAATAAAGTTTATTCGGTATTGGATGAGCATTAAAAATCAAAATAAAATAAATATCTTTATTTTATTTGGCACAAGACCTGAAGGTATAAAACTTGCTCCAGTTATTAAGCAAATTGAAAATAAAAAAGATAGATTTAATTTAGTTATTTGTTCTTCTGGGCAGCACAATGAAATGCTTAAACAGGTTATAGATTTTTTTGAAATTAAACCACATATTTTTTTAAATTTAATGACCCCAGATCAAACATTAAGTCTATTTTCGTCGAAGCTTTTAGCAGAGATTGACAGTATTTTTTCAAAGACGAGTCCAGATGTGCTTCTGATTCAAGGTGATACTACTACGGCATTACTGGCTGCTCTTGCAGCTTATTATAAAAAGATAAAAATAGGCCATGTCGAGGCAGGTCTTAGAACTTATAATAAGTTTAATCCATTTCCTGAAGAAATAAACAGGCAGCTAATAGGCAGAATTTCTGATTTTAATTTTGCACCTACTGATGTTGCGGCTAACAATTTAAAAAAAGAAGGAATTGACAGAAATTCTATTTTTTTAACCGGAAATACTGTAGTTGATGCCCTGGAGTGGGGTATAAAAAAAGTTGAAAAAAACAGGCAAAGAATTGAAAACAGTAATTTATTCAAAAAGCTTGATAATTATAAGAAGTTAATACTTGTAACAATGCACAGGAGGGAATCCTTTGGTGATGATATAAAAAATATTTGTCTTGCACTAAAAAATATAGCCCTCAAATATGAGAATATCCAGATTATCTATCCTGTGCATTTAAATCCAAATGTACAAGGTCCTGTCTATAAAATTTTATCAGGTATTGACAATATTATTCTTACAGAACCAATTGATTACATGTATTTTATATGGCTGATGAATAAATCATATTTTATTGTTACTGATTCGGGTGGTGTTCAGGAGGAAGCTCCAACATTAAAGAAACCTGTAATTGTTATAAGAAAGCATACTGAAAGAGTTGAATCACTAAAGCTTGGTATTTCAAAATTAGCTGGAACTGATACAGCCTTGATTATTAAAAATATATCTAGTTTAATTGATAACCAGGATTTATATTTAAAAATGATACCTTCTAAAAACCCATATGGTGATGGGAAGGCTTCAGAAAGAATTGTAGAGACGATTTATAATTTTTTAAAAGTATTAAAAAAAGATTTTTTTGAAAAATAATTTTTGGAGTAAACAATGAAACAGGTTTTTAATTATAAAGGAAACATCATTGTCAAGGAGGTGCCTTCTCCTAATGTTTCTCCTGGAGAAGTTTTAGTAGAAGTTTTTTATTCATGTATTTCTACCGGTACTGAAATATCAGTATTGGGTAGTAGCAGAAAATCTTTAATAAAAAAAGTACTTGAAAAGCCTGAAAACTTAGGAAAGGCTTTGGATATAATAAAAGATAAGGGGCTTGTAGATTCTTTTTTTAGGATATCAAAGAAATTTGAAAAACCAGGTCTTATGGGATATTCGGCTTCTGGAATAATAAAAGAAATTGGCAAAGGTGTTTTTGAGTTTAAAATAGGAGATAGAGTTGCATGTGCAGGTGCTGGTTTGGCAAATCATGCTGAATATATATCGGTGCCTAAAAATCTGGTTGTTAAAATTCCAGAAGGCCTTTCAATGAAAAATTCATCAACTGCTGCTTTAGGTGCGATTTCCCTGCAAGGTGTAAGAAGGTGTGACGCAAAAATTGGTGAATATGTTGTAGTTTTGGGTTTGGGAATGCTGGGTATTATTACTGTTCAATTGCTGAATTTATCTGGCTGCAGAATTATAGGGATAGATCTTGAGCAAAGAAGAATAGACCTGGCAAAATCTTTAGGATTATATATAGGTTTAGATGCAAAAAGTACTGACCTTATGGATAGGGTTATTGAAATTACTAATGGATATGGAGCAGATGCAGTGATAGTGACTGCAGCATCAATTAATGAATTGCTTATAAATCAGGCAGTTAAATTTTGCAGAAGAAAGGGAAAGATTGTTGTAGTTGGGGATGTTAAGTTAAATATTAACCGTGAGGAATTTTATAAAAGAGAGCTTGATCTGTTAATTTCTACCTCTTATGGTCCAGGCAGATATGACGATAAGTATGAATTATTGGGATTTGAATATCCTTATTCATACGTTAGATGGTCAGAAAATAGAAATATAAAAGAATATATTCAGCTTTTATCCGAAAATAAGGTTAAAGTAGATAGTCTAATTGAGAAATTTTTTCCAATAGAAAAAGCTACGGATGCCTACCTTTTTCTTAAATCAGAAAAAAAACCGCTTTCTGTTATACTTGAATATCAGGAAGAAAAAGAATATGAAAAAAAATTACCTATTTCTTTAGAGGTAATTACTAAAGAACTGACTCCAAAAAAAGAAAAGAGTAAAAAAACTAAGTTGAATACAGGAATTATTGGGGCAGGTAGTTTTACACAGGAAATGCATCTGCCGAATCTAAATAAATTAAAAGATATATTTAATATTTATGCAATTAGCTGCAAAGAAGGATATGAGGCAGATTATTTAGCTAAAAGTTATAATGCAAAATATTCAACAACAGATTATCTGGATATTATAAATGATTCCAATATTGATGCAGTATTAATAACAACAAGACATAATCTTCATGCAAAAATAGCTATGGAAGTATCAAATTCAGGTAAGGCAATTTTTGTTGAAAAACCAATGGCTTTAAACAATGAGGAACTGGAAGAGCTTGTTGGAGTACTTCAAAAAAATAATTCTATATTTACTGTGGGGTTTAACAGGAGGTTTTCTCCTTTCTTAATAAGAGCAAAGAGAGTAATTTCAGACAGAATAGGTCCTTTGATTGTTAATTATAGGATGAATGCGGGGTTTATCCCAAAAGAGCACTGGGTTCATACTGAAGAAGGTGGAGGAAGAAATATCGGTGAAGCATGCCATATCTATGATATTTTTAACTTTCTTACTAATTCAGAGGTAAAGAATATTGATGCTGTATCAATAGATACAAATTTTGAGCAATTCTGTTTTAATGATAATTTCATAACTACAATAAAATATAATGATGGTTCAGTATGCAATCTTATTTATACCTCAATTGGAGGTAAAACTGCTCCAAAAGAGCAGATGGATATTTATTTTGATGAAAAAGTCTTAAATCTGAATGATTATAAAGAGCTTAATCTTTATAATAATAAAAGTAAGACAGTTATTCTAAAGGGCAGGCAGGATAAGGGCCATTATAATGAGTTAAATGTTTTTGGACAGAGCATTTTAAATAATAATTATGAAAATATGATTCCTCTGTGGCAGATGGTTCAGGCAACAAAAATAAGTTTTGAGGTTGAAGAAAAGTTAAGGAAATAGATTTTCTTTTTCTATTATTATCTTTTTTCAAATTTATGTGTGGCATTGTAGGTATTTTTAATTTTGGCATGAAGGAAAAGATTAATCCTGGCCTTCTTATTGAAATGCGCGATGAAATGTTTCATAGAGGTCCGGATGAATGTGGTATCTGGATTTCTAAAGATGGTTTTACAGGACTTGCACATCGCAGACTTTCTATAATAGACCTTTCGAAGGCTGCAAGTCAACCGATGTCTAATGAAGACAGCAGTGTTTGGATTATTTATAACGGTGAAATATATAATCATCTAAAAATTAGGAAAGAGCTTATTGGAAAAGGACATTTATTTAAAACTGATCACAGTGATACAGAAGTTGTAATACATTCATTTGAAGAGTGGGGTATTAATTGCATAAATAAGTTTAGGGGCATGTTTGCTTTTTGTATCTGGGATGATAAAAAAAAAGAATTGTGGCTTGTAAGGGATAGAATAGGAATAAAACCTATTTATTTTACAGTAAATAATGGTAGATTTATTTTTGCCTCTGAAATAAAAAGTATTTTGGTTGATAAAATTATTCCGAGAGAAGTAAACAAAGTTTCATTTTATAATTATCTTTCTTTTTTAACTTCACCAGCTCCTGAAACTATGTTTAAAGGTATAAATAAAATTCCTTCAGGTAGCTATTTACATATGAGAAAAAATGGTGATTTTAAAATTTATAAATACTGGGATGTTTTGGATTTTATCAAACCTGTAGAAGAAAAATCAGAAGAGGAAATAATTTCAAAATTGTTAGAAGATTTGGAAACTTCTGTTCAATACAGGAAATTAAGCGATGTCCCAACAGGTGTATTTTTATCAGGTGGAATTGATTCCAGTATTAATGCAGTTTTATTTTCAAAAAATAGCAGAGAAGTTGTTAACACTTTTACTATTGGTTATGAAGGTGAAAATCCAAGTTATTTGAATGAATTTATTTATGCAAAAAAAATCTCTGATTTAATTGGAGCTAATTATCATGAAAAAATTTTAAATATTCATGATTTTATTGGTTTTTTAAAAGATCTTGTATTTTATCAGGATGAACCAATAGGGGACCCTGTTTGCTTCCCAATTTATTTTGTCTCGAAATTAGCAAAAGATAACGGCGTAACAGTATGTCAGTTGGGTGAAGGAAGCGATGAATTATTTATGGGATATCCCAACTGGCAGCTGGCTCTAAAAATGTATAAGCTCAATTCGATACCTTTAACAGGATTCTTTAAGAAGGTAACCCTGCTTTTATTAGCGAAAACCGGCAGTAAAAATAGATATGCATATGAATGGTTAAGGAGAGCTGTAAATAATGAGCCAATATTCTGGGGAGGGGCTGAGGCTTTTTTTGAAGATGAGAAAAAATCTCTATTGTCTGTCAAATTTCAGAAATACTTTAAAGATTTCAGTTCACTGGAAGCAATAAAGCCTGTATTAAATAGCTTTACAGAAAAGACTGATTGTAAATCACTGGAGCAGTCTCCTCTGCAGTGGATGACTTATTTGGATTTGAATTTCAGACTTCCTGAATTGTTGCTCATGAGGGTAGATAAAATGTCAATGGCAAATTCCCTTGAAGCAAGGGTCCCATTTCTTGACCACGAATTTGTAGAATATGTGATGTCTATTCCGCAAAATGTAAAAATTGGCAGTGGGGTTCTCAAATATTTATTTAAAAAGGCTGTTAAAAATATCCTGCCTTCAGAAATTATAAATAGAAAAAAGCAGGGATTTGGAGTTCCAATCTATGAATGGTTTTTTAAGGAATTTGGAGGATTTGCAAGAGATAAACTAAATTCTTTTAACAGTCATACTGATTTCTTTGATAAAAAGTATATAGATGTGCTTTTTAGAAATAATAGTGCTCAGAAAATCTGGTTTGTTTTGAACTTTGTTTTGTGGCATGAGAGATGGATTGAGAATATAAAATCACATGAATATATGGAAACAGGAAAATAAAAATAAAAAATTAATTCTTTACCCATTTTTATATCCTAACATTACTGAATTATGGTTGATAAAAGAAAAGTAAAAAAAGTCTTAGTCTATCCTTTAAAAATTATATACAAATTATATCTTCCTTTTAAATATTACTTTTATTTAAAATTCAGGTCCATCAATTATATAGATAAAAAATTAAAAAAAATTTTTCATGGTACCCATTACACTTCCGATTCTTTTGCAGGTTTTTCCGATGATGCAAATAAAGATTTTTTTATTTCAAGTTTAAAAAACAAAGAAATATTGTTAAGTCAGGCAGGAAATTTTTGCAAACATATTTTTAATCTTTTAGGTTCTGGAGAAGTTAAATTAAAATATAATTCGGATTCAAAGTTAGACGATTCAGTCTTATATAAAATGAATTTAGGAAAAAATGAGATAAGGAAGATAAAAATAAATTTAAAGAAAAAGGTCGGCTTGCTATTTGAAAATCTTAAAGATAAAGATAGTTTTAACAATTTGAAAAGTTATAACTATGAACCTATTGATTGGCATAAAGATTTTAAATCAGGATACAGGTGGAATAATAATTTATTATATAAGAATATAAAATTTGGAAATATTGAGGGTGTTGATGTTAAAATACCATGGGAATTGTCAAGATGCTATCATTTTATAACTCTCGGCCAGGCTTATTTTATTACCGGGGATGAAAGATATGCTGAAGAGTTTATTTACCAGTCTATAGATTGGGTCGAAAATAATCCTTTCCAGTTTGGAGTTAACTGGTCTTGCACAATGGACACAGCAATAAGAGCTTGTAACTGGATTGCTGGCTTTTCTCTTTTAAGAAAATCAAAGCTCTTAAATATGGATTTTATATATTATTTTTATAAAAGTTTATTAGCGCATGGCATGCATATAATTCATAATCTTGAAAAAAATTATTTTATGACCGCAACAAATCATTATATATCAAACCTTACGGGGATTTTTTATTTAGGTATTATATTTCAGAATACGGGCTTTGGAAAAAAATGGATAAATTTTGCTGTAAAAGAATTAAAAAATCAAATGGAAAGACAGGTCTATAATGATGGCTGTGATTTTGAAGCTTCAACTTGTTATCATAGGCTTGTCCTTGAGTTATTTTTTTTCCCCGTTTTATTTTTTATAAAAAATAAGCAGGATTTAAAAATAGAAGATTATGTTAATTTCTGCAAGGAATTTTTTGGTAGTAAATTTATTGATAAGTTATATAGAATGTTTGAAGCAGTGCTATATCTTTTAAAGCCCAACGGTCAGCTGCCTCAAATTGGTGATAATGATAGCGGCAGACTTCACATATATTCACATTCAAATTCACTGGACTGTAGATATCTGCTAAATATTGGGGTTATATTTTTTAATGAATCTAAATTTAAAATCAGAGATTTTGGTTTGACTGATGAAGTTATGTGGATATTTGGCCACGAAAGTCAGAAGAAATGGAGTAATCTCCAATATTTGGAATTAAGCAATATAAATAGTAAATCTTTTGATAATTCAGGCTGGTATATTATGAGAAATAATAATAATTATCTTTTGGCATCTTGCGGACCTAACGGTCAGAATGGTGACGGGGGTCATGCCCATAATGATAAATTGAGTTTTGAGCTTTTTTTAAATAATATTGATGTAGTAATTGATCCCGGCACCTATACTTATACTCCTTATCCAAAAGAAAGAAATTTATTCAGGTCAACTAATTATCACAATACTGTTATAGCTGATAATACAGAGCAGAATAGATTTGATGAAAGAAATCTTTTTTTTATGGAAAATGATGCAAGAGTGAAAGTTAATAAATGGATTACAAATGAGGAATATGATTTGATTGATGCAGAGCATAATGGTTATTTAAGATTAAAAGACCCTGTTAATCATAGAAGGAAAATTTATTTTAATAAATCAGACAGTTTTATTGTAATTAAGGATATTTTAACCGGTAAAGGCAGTTATACTTTTGATATATATTATCATCTTGGAAAAGATATTAGCTGCAGTATTGAAAAAAATTTATACCATATTTTTCATAATAATTGTAAGATAATGAACTTATTTGTATTTTCTGACACAGAAGTAGAGAAATCTACTGGCAACTATTTTTATTCTGAAGGTTATGGTATTAAAACAAATTCTGAATTTTTGAAATTTTCATTTGAAGCTGGTGTTCCGGCAGGGCTAACATTTTTTCTATATAATATTGATTTTGAGAAGAAGTTTAATATTTTAAGCAGCAGTCAGGATTTGAAGAATTATATAAAAAATTTAATAAATAAAACTGGATTGTAAAGTTTGAAAAATAAAAAAATATTAATTGCAGCGCCAAATTACTGGACTTCACCATTTCAGGTTGGGAGTCATCATTATGCCAGGATATTTGCTAGAAATGGCTGGGAAGTTCTTTTTATTTCAGATCCAATCTCTTCTTTTCATTTCCTAGTTCAAAATAAACAGCAGGTTTATGAAAGAAAAAATATTTATAGGGGACATATAAAAAGTGGATTTAAAAACATTCATATCTACGTTCCATTTGCTTTGTTTACTCCAAATGATAAACCTTTTTTCAGGTCAGCTTTTGTGACAAATAACTGGCAGAGATTTACCGTTCCGGATATCTTTAAATACCTTGGAAAGATTGATTTTAGCAGCGTAGATGTGATCTGGTTTGATTCTTTAATTCAGAGTTTTTTAATTGATAAAATAAATTATAAAAAATCTATTTTCAGGGTTTCTGACAAATTGGAAGCTTTTAAGAAAATAAGCAGTAATATATCAATTTTAGAAAAAAAACTTTTAGAGAAAATTGATATTATTATTTATACTGCAAAAACTTTAAAGGATTATATTAAAAGGTTTGAAGAAAAATCATTTTATATTCCAAATGGTGTTGATTTTCAACATTTTAAAAATGCAGAAAAAAAGATTCCAGATGATCTTAAAGAAATACCCAGACCTCGAGCAATTTATGTAGGTGCAATAGATGAATGGTTTGCACAGGATTATTTAATAAGTGTTGCAAGAAAATGTAAGAATTTTTCATTTATTTTGATAGGAACACCTAATATAGATGTTTCAAAAATAAAAAGAGAGCAAAATATTTATTTATTGGGTAGAAAAAGCTACAGTGAAATTCCCTCATATATTTTTAATAGTGATGTGGGTATTATTACTTTTGATATTAACCATCCGGTTGTAAATACTGTTAATCCAATAAAACTGTATGAATACATGGCCTGTGGAATACCTGTAGTTACCACAAAATGGAAGGAACTGGAGTTGATAAACAGCCCCGCATATCTGGCAAGTAATGTAGATGATTTCATTTATGGTTTAAATTATTCTTTAGCAAATTTTGATAAAAAAAAGGGGAAAAACAAGATAATTTATAAGAGTGAAAAGCAAATGAAAAGAAAAGAAAGATTAGAAGAGGGAAATTTAATTAGAGAGGAATTAGTTAATTTTGCTCAGGCAAATTCCTGGGAAAAAAGATTTGAGGAGATTATTAAAATTCTCAATCAACAAATAAATTAAGAAGTGAGTTTTATAATAGAAAGATCAGCTAAAAAGTTAAAAGTTTTGATTTTACATGACTATGCCTTTGTTGAAGGCGGGGCAGGTAAAGTTGCAACTGAGAGTGCTATTTACCTTGCTAATAAGAACCATGAAGTTGTCTTTTTTTCTGCAGTTGGTCCCGTAAGTCAAGAATTAAATAACGCAAAATTAAAAAATATTATTTGTCTGGAACAGGAAGATATTCTTTCAAGTAAGAATAAAATTAAAGCTGCTATTTTTGGGATTTCAAATAAAGTAGCTTTAAATAAAATAGAAGACCTAATTAAGTTTTGGAAGCCAGATATTGCACATATTCATGTGATTTCAAAAGCTTTATCCTGGTCAGTAATTAACTATTTGAATAAATTTAAAATTCCTGTTGTATACACCTTACATGATTTTGGTCTTTTATGCCCGAATATGGGTTTATACAATTTCAAATCGAAAAGCCAGTGCAATCTTTATGATTCAATTAATTATTTCAGGTGTCTTTTAACAAATTGTGATAAGAGAAGTTATAGCCAGAAATTATGGCGATGGCTGCGTTTTATTTATTCAAGAAAGATTTTAAAAGTATTAAATAAAATTAGTGGTTTTATTGCAGTAAGCAATTTTGAAGCTGATGTTTTTTCAAAATTTATTCCGGAAAAGGCAAAATTAAGAGTAATTTACAATCCTGTAAGTGATAAAATTTATTGTTTGGACGGCAGATTATGTAATACAAACAATAAATATTATAAAAACTCTGGTATTCGAAATAATTATGGGAAAAGTAAGAATATAAAAGAAATACCCCAGTTTGTTTATATAGGCAGGCTTTCAGAGGAAAAGGGTATTGATTTAATGATCAACGCCATAAAACATGTAGATGGAAGGCTGGTAATAGTTGGAGAGGGGGAGCTTGTTGACTTTTGTAGAAAAGCCTCAGAAGAGTTAGGTGTTAAAAAGGTAAGGGTAATAGGCAGGTTAGATGAAAAACAGGTTGCAGAGTTGACTTGCTCAAGTGAAGCTATAATACTTCCATCAAAAGTTATGGAAACAGCAGGAATGGCTGTAGTGGAAGCTGCAAGATATGGAATTCCTGCAGTTGTTTCTGACCATGGAGGTCTCAGGGAATTTGTTAAAGACAATGTAAATGGAATTTATTTTAAATCTGGTGATTTGAATTCATTGATTAATGCAATGCAGAGATTTATAGATGAACCGGGACTATCTAAAAAACTGGGAAGAAATGCTCAAGAAAGTTTTCAAAATTATAAAGGAAAAACTGAAGCATATATAAATTCCCTTGAGGAGCTTTATTATAATATTATTAAGGATTAAAATAAAAAATATATGAGAAATTATTCCTTGTTACTTAGTAAGAAGTTTTATTTTAGAAATGTTGTTATTTTTTTAGCTTTTTTTGTTGTTTTTTTTCTATCACATAATTTAGTAGAATATGAAAATTTAGGTATTTTATTATTTTCTAATATTTTTTTATTAATTACATTTAT
>Ga0194125_10004219_pt1 | contig 22570 bp, 21 predicted proteins | sample TA2KigC250mmetaG_FD_148626 | JGI IMG/M metagenome (GOLD analysis project Ga0194125, IMG submission 148626) | Freshwater microbial communities from Lake Tanganyika, Tanzania - TA2015034 Kigoma Deep Cast 250m | ecosystem: Environmental > Aquatic > Freshwater > Lake | place: Tanzania: Lake... | reverse complement strand
TCGGCTATTACGATATAGCCGCTGGAGACGGCTTCACGGACAAGTGCGTCGGAAGCAGTCGTGCGGTCCAAATCGAGCAACCCGATGCGCAGCGAACGTAAGTCCATATCGATAGCATAGCTGTAGATGACGACCATCGCGAGCGGCATCATTATTGCTACGAACAGGCTGCGCGGGTCGCGCCAAATATGGCGCAGTTCCTTATGTGCAACTGCGAACAGGCGTCTCATCCGGCGACCGCCTTAAAAAAGACCTCCTGCAGCGAGTTGCGGTTAAATTTTGATTTCAAGGCCGACGGTGAGTCAAGGGCAACGATGGCGCCGTCTTTCATTATAGAAATACGATGACAATATTCCGCTTCATCCATATAGTGCGTGGTGACGAAGACGGTCGAGCCGGCTTCAGCCAGCGAGTATATCAAGTCCCAGAATTCGCGCCTTGCTGCCGGGTCAACGCCGCCGGTCGGCTCGTCTAAAAACAAAATGCGCGGATTGTGCAACGTAGCGCAGCCCAGCGCTAACCGCTGCTTAAAGCCGAGCGGAAGGTCGCGTGTCAACCGCCGGCGCCAAGCCTTGAGTTCCAGCCGTTCTAACAGCGGCTCGGCACGTTCATCTGTCTGATGGCGCTTCAAGCCATAGACGCCGCCAAAAAAGGTCAAATTCTCCATCACCGTTAAGTCTTCATAGAGGCTGAAGCGCTGGCTCATATAGCCGATGCGCTGCTTGACGCGCTCTGAATCAGTGTTGACCGATAAACCATCGACCCAGGCTTCGCCTGATGTCGGTTTGAGCAGCCCGCAGAACATTCGGATGGCGGTAGTCTTGCCGGCGCCGTTGGCGCCGAGAAAGCCGAATATCTCGCCGTTCCTTACGTTTAGGTTTATGCGGTCAACTGCCGTGAAAGAGCCGAAATGTTTAGTTAGTTGGTTGGCGGATACGGCGAGGTTGTTATCGGTGGTTATATCCACTTTGTCGATAATGTCAGTATATTCATCCTATTCCTCTTCATCCCCGACTTATCCGTTCCACAAAGGTATCTTCAATGGACGGCACAGCCAGTCTTACACTCCACTTGTCGGTTCCGAGAATGGACTTGACTTGTTCTTCCTCATCTTTAGAAGGAATAATCAAGCGCAGCCGGTCGGATAGATAATGAATCTGTCGCGGCGATATGCCGGATGCCGTCAATTGCTTACGGGCGGCAAGCAGGTCTGCGCCGGTGATTTCGAGCAGGATGCCTTGAAATAGAGCCGGCAATTGGTCAGGTTTGGCATCGGCGAAGATTTTACCGCTGTGCATCAGCGCAACACGGTCACATTGCTGCGCTTCGTCCATATAGGGTGTGCTGATGAGAATCGATATGCCGTCGGACTTTAACTTATGTAAGATATCCCAGAATTCGCGCCGACTGACCGGATCCACTCCGGTCGTGGGTTCGTCGAGGATGATGAGTTGCGGGGTGTGAATTAGGGTGCAACAGAGCGCTAGTTTCTGCTTCATTCCCCCGGATAACTGCCCGGCGCGGCGCTGGCGGAATGGACTTAACCGGCTGAATTGCATTAATTCCTCTTCGCGCTGCCTGCGAAGCGAAGCGGGGACTAAATACAATTCGGCAAAAAAACGCAAATTTTCAGCGATGGACAAATCCGGATACAGACTAAAGCGCTGCGAAATGTAGCCGGTCAATTCTTTAACCCGCATCGCTTGGCGCTGCGGGTCGAAGCCAAAGATACGAATGTCGCCGCTATCGGCTTTTATCAGCCCGAGCGCCAGACGCATTAGCGTCGTCTTGCCGGCTGAATCCGGTCCGATTAAACCGAACAATTCGCCGCGGCTAACTTGCAGTGAAACGCTGTCAAGCGCCTTGATACCGTCGTAGTATTTGCACAGGCGAGCGACTGAAAGAACAATATCTGTATTAGAGATGTTCAAGTAAGAATTGTTAATTCTATATTCTCATCAAAACAGCGCTTCCGCCGGCATACCGATAGCCAGTCGTCCATCGGGATTGTCGAGCGCGATTTTGACGGCATAGACAAGTTGAGCGCGGGCCTCGCGCGTTTGCGCGTTCTTCGGCGTGAACTCAGCCGCGGAACTAATCCAATTCACCGTCCCGTTAAAAATCTCATTTTTAAAAGCATCGACGATGACTTCTATGTTCTGGCCGAGTTTTACTTTAAACAAGTCATTGGATGTAAGAAATATACGCAATTCGAGGCGCGTCAGGTCGGCGGTTTTAAAGACCACCTTGCCCGGCGTAACGACTTCGCCCGGCTCGACAGCACGGACAATGACGACCCCGGCGCTCGGCGCCGTAATGACTCCGTCCTTTAACTGCCGGTCGAAGACGGTCAGCGTAGCATTGAGTCGTCCCACTTCAGCGTCGAAAACTTCGATTTGGTGTTTAGTTTGCTCGACAGCGGCTATAGCGACATCGCGCTTTGTGGTCAATTCATCGATTTGCTGCTGCTGGGCGCTGCCCTGTTCGAATAGAGCCTGAACGCGCTGCAGTTGGGTCGTGAGAAAGGCTAAGTTACGCTCGGCTTGGCTTAAAGCCTCGCCGGCGACGCGCTTCTGCGCGGCAATGGATGATAAACCCGCGGCGGTCTGAGTTTTCTGCAAAGCGATGAGTTCGGTATCGATGACGACCAGTGTATCGCCCCGTGCTATGCGGTCGCCCAAATCCTGCCGCACTTCGACCACCCTCCCCGAAAGCAGCGAACTTACCGCAACTTCGACGGCTTCGAGCGTACCAGACGGATTACGGAGCGGCTTCTCGCCGCAGCCGCTTAACAAGAATAGTACTAGAATTACCGATATATGATTCAGTAATAACATAGATGAGTAAGAAAATAAAAAGTGAGAAAGTAAAACCTTTCTATGCAATAAAATCAGGCTGCCGCTCTAAACGAAGCGAAGAGTCTCGTTTCCGCTTACTTGGATGAAATGCAACGCTTAGTGTTATGTCAATTTTGCAATGTCGCATGTCATCCTGAACGAAGAGAAGGATCTCTTCTGAATAAGTAAGCCTTTAGGACGAGCTCCTTCACTTCATTCAGGATGACGACATCTTACGCTTGACATAGCGCTTGTTTGTTATAATCCGAATGCGATATAAAAAGGTCGCGTCGCTGTCCGAGACTTAACAGGTGTTGTGGATGACGAACAACACTTTCTTACCTTCTTTGATGAGGCGGTTATAGATTTGAGAGGCAAGCGGGGTTGGATAAATTATCACTTGTGTGCCTTGTTTGCTGGACTGGTTGAAGACGAATGTCGAACCTTCGCTGATAGGGAAGCCTTTACCGCCTAAATTTCCAAATCCGGCGCCCATCAAGAGAATATCCGGCTTCGTCGAAAAAAGGAAATTCTTATCCTGCTGGTTGAATAAATGCTTTTTATCCACTAGCCGCGGCATTCCATTGGGATAAATCATCATATCGAAGAAAGGCACCGGCAAACCCTTGTAAACCGTCAAGCCATATTGGGTTCGCGTTATGCCCTTATCGATATTTAAAATGAACGAAGTCAGCAGGACGACAAAGCCGGCGCCTAAAAGCGACAGAATGACAATGCGGATTTTTGGAAATTGCAATAAATGCAAAATAATGACAATTATTAAAAACAATCCTAAAGTAAATCCAAGAAAAATGTGCCAGTATTCGAATCCAGTGAGCAGGGGACTCATTAAAATAGCCGACAGCGCTAACAGTCCACAGATAATCAGCAACGCCATCGGGTCTTGAAAATAATTAGCGACACGCCGCTTCCACCATAACCGCGGGATGATTTTGAGCGAACCGTAGGTTTCGGCTATGAACAGCACCATCACCAGCCCCATCATTGCGCCCCAGGCGTCTTTAGATATGTCGCTGACATCGAAAATGCGATTGGACATATTGTATTGGAAGCCTTCGTCGATGAACGATATGACGATTGCAGATAAAAAAGCGAAAGGTATCATCCGGAATAACGGCATTTTAATGCGGTTGAAAGCCCGAAAGAAGATAAAAACATAACAGGAATAAGCCGCATAATGCCAATTCTTCTGTAAGTCATAGACCGACATCCCGCCATAAAGGTCCTGCACCCATTGCGAAATAGCAATCATCGAGACGATTACTAATCCAGCGATTATTTTGCGCCGCGTTATGTTGCGTCGCTGCCAGACCACAACGGCTATAAGCAAGGCTATCGCAAATGTGCCTACCACCGGCAATTCCAAGCCGAATAGCGGAAACATAATATGCGATACACGCCAGACGGCGCCTTGCAGAAACCGTGTAACGACGACGAACGGCGTCGCCATCACTAAAATTGTGAATAGTATATATTGCGCCCACGGCTCGGCGCGAACCAACGCGGCTTTGGTCATAATAATCTCGGATTCGGAGTTTTACAGGTTATGACTAATTAGGCACGAAATCTACATTGATATTAAGCGAGTATTGATATTAATGCGAGTAATGTCATAATATACTTCGAGTCTGTTGAATAATCCACTTTGCGTCAAGGCGGACTCCATCATCCGCCATTTGTTGAGCGTATATTGTCGATGCACGGGGGCGTGCGCCTTGACAGTCAAGGCATTTTCTCGAATTATCAAACAGACCCAAAGTAATTATACCTTCGATTTTGAGTATCCGCCTGCGATTAGGGACATACATCAATATAATAAATCGATATTTCAATAAAAACAAGCCCAATCGTTTTTTCTTCATAAACCTGTAATGACAGCCAATCTCGAAAAATATCTTGATGTTGTTGAGAATAAATTTGTCCAAAGATAGTTAGATTAATACTTAAGAATTTCTACGATATGTCGATAATATTAGAGGATGATAGTCCCATTTTTCTGAACTATAATCATTTCAAATATACACGATAAAATGCGAGCCGTGATATTAGCCGCCGGCCGCGGGCGCCGGTTGGGCGTTTTGTCTTATGGGAAACCCAAATGCCTGCTCGAAATCGGCGGGAAGACGATTTTGGAGCGTCAATTAACCGCGTTGCAAGTTGTCGGCGTCGAACGTTTCACAATCGTAACCGGTTTCAACGCCAGTATGGTCGCCTCACAGGCGCGCTGGATTGTGGATGGCCGCGCCGAGTTTGTATATAACAGCCGCTTTGCGGCGACCGATACGGCTTACTCGCTGCATCTGGCGCTGCAGAACGGCGCCGAAGCGATCTATTACTTGAGCGGCGATGTAATCGTAAATCCGGAAATGCTGACCCGTCTTGCGAGAACCGGCGCCGCGTCGGCGATATTAGCCGACCGCAATGAATTTTGCAACCAGGACGCCAAAATTCTGCTGTCGAATTCGCGGATTATTCGTCTCAATCACCGGCTGCCGATAGATATGGCGGATGGACGTTTCATTGGCGCGGCGCGCTTCTCCCGTCGCAGCGCCAAATCCCTGCAAACAATCCTTGATGCCATTATCGACTCTCAAGGATCCAGATTTCCCAAAGCCGAAGATGCTATTGACCGGATACTCGACCGGCACTTCATCGAAGCGATCGATATCAGCGACCTACCTTATGCTCAGATCAAGACCGAGCAAGATTTAATCCGCGCCCGAACGACGCTCGCGCCGCAGTTAAGACATTCAGACCGGACTTATTCATTGGTCGCTTAAGGTTCATTATTACGGCTGTAGCAACCGCCGCTGGCTTGACAATCATTGTTGAGCGGCGGCGGTTTGTTTTTTGCCTAATTAAACTAGTGATTAGGATTAAAAATCCAACATAATTTCTTAATTTTTAAAATTCATCGCAATTAGACTTGACAATTAGATTATGCTAATATATTTTATATCCCTGAATAAAGTTTTATTAATATAACTTTTTAAATCCGAGAACCCTATGCTTACCAATGTGGACTTTAACACAACCGTTCAGGAATATGTCGAAATAATACGCGATATCACAGCTGAATCACCGGTGGCGCGTGTGAAGGAGATCGCCGAGCGGCGCGGTGTGGCGCGTTCGTCGGTTTCCATCGCTCTGAAAGACCTGCAACGCTTCGGACTAATCCAGCATCAACATTACGGTTATGTTCACTTGACCGACGACGGCCGGCAATTAGGCGAAACGCTCGCCCGGCGCCACGGAGTCCTGCAGACTTTCCTGCAAGACATCCTCGGCTTGGAAGCCGGATTTGCCGATGCGGAAGCCTGCCGATTGGAACATACTATGAGTCCCATAGCATTGGATGCCTTAGTGACCTATATCAAAAGATTAACCAAATACAACACGTCCGACGCGCCAGTTTCCAAAGTCGAGGCTTAACTAATGCGATTTCGTTTTGGTTTCCAGTCTAAACATCGGCAGACGTTGGAGTGCAGTCCTGAATCTTCTTCTGCGCAACATCCCGCAGACATTATCACCTTGAATGCACTGCCGGATGGACAAGAAGGGCAGATTTGCGGCATTCGAAGCCGGGGGCGAATTGCGCGCCGCCTGGCTGAGATGGGTTTTACACCCGGCACAACCGTGCAGGTCGTCCGCCGCGCGCCGTTCACCGATCCAATTCTCCTGCGCATTCGCGGCTACCTTATCAGCCTGCGCCGGGAAGAAGCCGCGCTGATCGTCGTCAAACACCAGAAGTCAAATTAGTCGATTTCGGATTCAACATATAACCAATTATTCGAGCATCAAACTCAGCAAGTTGAAATTCTTTTTAATTTGAGAAATGACTGACAAATCCTTATTAGTCGCTCTCGTTGGCAATCCTAATTCTGGCAAATCCTGCATATTCAACCAGTTGACCGCCTCTCACGCGAAGGTTGGCAATTGGGGCGGTGTTACTGTTGAAGGCAAAACCGGCGCGCTACGGTCTGACCGCCGCACTTTCAATATAATGGATTTGCCGGGTTTATACAGCCTTTCGACGGTTTCGCCGGACGAAGAGATCACCCGCGACTTGATTATCCACGGCGATGCCCAACGCCGCAGGCCGGACCTAATCATCCATATCATCGACGGCTGTCAACTGGAGCGCAGTCTCTATTTGACTCTGCAATTGCTCGACCAGGACATTCCGCTCGTCATCGCGCTTAATATGTTCGACGAAATGCGTAAACGTCGCTTAATCGTCGATATTAAGGCGATATCTGGAAATTTAGGCTTGCCGATAATCCCGACCGTCGCTAATCGCGGCGAGGGTATCCGCGAATTGGTCGATACAATGCAGCAAATGATAGACGACAAGGCTTTTAGTCCGGCTCTATTTCGATTCGACTATGCGACCGAAAAAGCATTGAGTGATATTCAAGAAATATTTTCGAATTCGGGTTTTGATTTATCGCGCGGCAGGCTCATCGGTCTGTTGACCAATGCGCCGTCGGCGGATAAAGACTTGCCGGGCGAGTTAGTCGGACGCAGCCGGGAAGTTGCTGAAAGCGCCAAGCCGGCTGTCGGTGAGACTTGGATCGATGCGATTACCCACGCCCGTTATAAAGCCATATCTATTTTGCTGGCAAAATCGGTCGCGCCCAGACTGAGCCGCGATGACAAATTGACTTCGCGTTTAGATGGAATTTTACTGCATAATATTTGGGGCATACCCATTTTTCTGTTGATAATATTCCTGCTGTTTCAAGCGACATTTTCTTTAGGCGCGCTTCCAATGCGCGGGATAGACGCCGGAATGTCGTTCCTATCTAATCAAATAAAATTTACTAAGCCCGGTTTTTGGGGCGAACTATTCGGCGATGGAATTGTCGGCGGTGTCGGTATGATGCTCTCATTTGTGCCGACGGTTCTCATTCTCCTGACCGGCATTTATTTTATCGAAGATACGGGCTATATGGCGCGGGCGGCGTTCTTGATGGACCGGGTGATGCGTCTGATAGGACTGCACGGACGGGCTTTCATTCCCTTAATGATGGGCTTCGGCTGCAATGTGCCGGCGCTGTTTGCCAGCCGTTCCATCGGTAATCCCCGCGACCGGCTGCTGACGATGCTGCTCACTCCCTTGATGAGTTGCAGCGCCCGGCTGCCGATTTATGTGATGGTGACCGCCGCGTTCTTTCCTAAATACGGCAGTTTAGTGATTTTTAGTTTGTATTTGCTTGGCGCGCTGTTGGCTCTCGGTCTAGGCCGACTGCTCAGCCGCACCTTGCTCACCGGCCCACCAGCGCCGTTCGTGATGGAACTGCCGGTCTATCGCTTCCCCTCACTGAAGAACATCCTGCGTCAAATCGGTTTTATGGCTGGCATCTTCGCCAAGCGAATCGGCACATTCATCGTCTTCTTTGCAGTGTTTATTTGGTTCTTAAGCAACTTTCCTTATTCAAAAGTTCCGCCCGGTTCGTCGCAGTCACCCGAAATATCAGCGACTTCAATAGAAAGCGCTGAGTCTCTCGCCAAAAGAGACAAATATATCCACTATCTCGGTCAGTTCATAGAACCGGTTATGCGCCCGCTTGGATTTACGGTCGAGATGGATATCGCGTTAGTGAGTGGACTTATCGCCAAAGAAGCAGTGGTCGTTACGATGGGAGTCTTGCTGACAGGCGCTTCAGATACAGATAAAGATTCGCTTATCGAGCAATTACGCAAGAATATTCCGTCGACCGCCGCAGCGCTGGCCTTCTTAGTGTTCGTGCTGCTCTATATTCCTTGTTTATCGACTATCGTCACCTTGCAATATGAGAACCGGCAGTGGATCTGGACGGCATTTTCCATTGGCTACCTAATGGCAGTGGCTTACATAGCCGCGTTCGTTACCTATAGACTTGGAATGGCTTTGGGATTGGGCTAAATTGCAGGTCAGAATATACCACATTACCCTATGAATATATCTATCCTCACGACTCTCTTGCCCGGCGACCTTGGGGCAATTGTCTGCCTGCACGGATTGCTTTATACGCAGGAATATGGCTGGGATTGGACTTTCGAGGCTTATGTCGCGGCTGGGCTGGCTAAGTCAGCGCTGGATTTCGACCCATCGCGCGACCGAATCTGGCTGGCGGAACTAGAAGGTGATTTAGTCGGCTGTATCGCCATCGCTCATAGTTCAATAACTGATGCTCAACTGCGTTACTACCTTGTGCATCCCTCAGTTCGCGAGCGAGGGCTGGGCAAACAATTGATGAACAATGCGCTGCAATTCTGCCGTAATGTCGGTTACAAACATATATTCCTCTGGACGACACGCGATCTGACGACCGCGGCAAATGTATATCTATCGGTCGGTTTCCGAAAGACCGAAGAGAAAACGCACGCTATCTGGGGGAAAATAATTATGGAAGAAAAATATGAGATGGATTTATGATGATGATGATGATGATGATGATGATGATAAATGAGCTAATTGCAAAAGTGATGATTAATCCAGAAAACTCAGACCATTGCAAGGCGGACGAGGGCGTCCGCCTTGCCATCAGTTAATAAATCCACACTTTTGCAATTACCTCAAATGGAAACAAGTTTTTTCATCGACTTGTGAACTTTAAATACTACTGCACTTTTAAAGTCAGGATATATGCACTTTCGCCATCGATGTAATAATTGCGAACAGTGCATAATTTTGTAAATCCGCAGACTTTATAGAGCCGTATAGCAACAGCATTCGAGCGGCGGACTTCGAGTTTCACATAATGGCAGCGATTCCGGCGCGCTAATTCAATCAATTTGCCGATTAAATTCCGGGCGATGCCGCGCCGTCTAAACGGCTCATCGACCGCTAAATTGGCGATGTGCAATTCGTCGTCGTCGATGAAAGCGATGATATAACCCGCCACCGAACCGTTTCGAATCGCCGACCAGCATATCGTCTGTTCGACGAGAGCCTGCTGGAACCATTCCGTCGGCCAAGGGTCGCTGAAGCAACGGCATTCGATTGCCCGCATGGCCGGCAGGTCGTCGATGTGCATATCTCTAATAACGACCTCCACACATTATTTCCTTCCAATAGCGTCGGCGACTTTCAAGGCGACGATAGTCTGCGCTACATCGTGCACCCGGACGACATCCACACCGCCGAGCGCGCAAGCCGCAACCGCCGCTAAAGTGCCTTCCAAACGCTCGCCAACCGGTCTTTCGGTCAATAAACCTATGAATGATTTGCGTGAAGGTCCTACCAACACCCCAATACCCAAGTCTTGAAATTTATCCAAATTCCGCAGAAGGCTCAAATTATGCTCCAGCGTCTTTCCAAAGCCGATGCCAGGGTCAACTAAGATCCGCTCGCGGGCGATGCCTTTTTCGTTACAGCCAGCGACAGCGTTAACGAGGAACTGCCGGACTTCGCTAATAACATCGTTATAGTGAGGATGGCGCTGCATATCGCGCGGTGTGCCTTGAATATGCATCAAAACAGCGCCGGCGTCGCCGGTGCTTATGGTTTCTAACATTTGCGGGTCAAAATAACCGGCGCTGATATCGTTAACGATGGAGGCGCCGGCGTCCAAAGCCCGTCGGGCAACTTCGGCTTTGTAAGTGTCTATGGACAACGGAATATTCACCTGTTTGGCAAGCGCGCTGATGACAGGTATCACCCGGTCTAATTCTTCCTGCAATCCTAACGGCTCGCTGCCGGGACGGGTCGATTCGCCGCCGATATCGAGAATATCGGCGCCCGCGTCTGCGAACTTTAAGCCCTGTTCGACGGCTTCTCCCCGGTCAAAGGTCAATCCCCCGTCTGAAAAAGAATCCGGTGTTACATTGACGATACCCATCACTAATGTGCGTTTACCAAGCGTCAGACGATAGTTATGGGCAAAGAAGATGCGGTCGATGTTTGGCTGGATGTTATAGATGGATTAACTCGCGCTATATTGCAACGTGTTCGATTGTAGTTTAAACTCACTGAAGATAAACAGAATAGAATAATCTGTTGCAGGCTGCGGACAGCCTGCAACAATTGCAGTCCGCTTCTTAAAGCAATAATTGCAGTCCGGCTTCTTGAAGCCGGGGATGAATCAGCGGGCAGCGACAACTGCTCTACCGATGAAACAATTCCTCGACATAACTGATGCGGATTTCACGCCCGACATTGGTCCCGCCGCGTTGAAACTCACGTTGATTGATGAGAATATCGCGGAATATCACATCTACCGCCAGACGTTCAGCCATAGCCCAGCGCAGTCCGATGTTTAAATAGCCGCGCTTAAGCCCTAAGGCGCGTGGGTCGCTGCGGTCGTCGAGCGCGCCGGAAAATTCGCCCAGTAGTGCAAAGATGGAAATTGGGCGGTAGTCGAATGCTATGAAAGCATCGGTTTTACGCGGACCATCTTCGATAGGATTGCGGTTGGCGCCAAGAATCCACGAGATTTCGCCTAATGAACCGATGTCGAAGTTTTTTCCCAGCGCGACATATAAACCTTTGGCTTTATATTGATAGCGCTCAAGAGAATCGCTCCACACGCCGAATCCCTGACTGGCAAATCCCACAGCCAAAGCGGGGAACAGCCGGCTCTCGTTGAATATCCTGAACGCCGCCCGAATGCCCGGCTGCGGATTCCAGGCCGGCGTTTGGAAACCGACTATCTTTGTCCCGCCATAAGAAATACCGAGTGTCATTCGCTCGATTAAACCGACTTCGAAGCCGCAGAGCAGCCCTCCATTCGATTGAATATGCAGGCTGAAATCGTAATTGCCCGCCAAAGGACCGCCCGGCGTCGGGCAGTCGATTAACTTTTGCAGCGGCTTGACGCGTATATCCTGTGCAAAACAGATGTTCGTCAAGAACAACAGCGCGAACGCCGAACCTATGATTCGCTTGGCCGAGTCTCTATTTGACACTTCTATTCCGGATAGTTGAAGGTATTTATTAAGGAAAATTCCAATTTGCTGTTATCACAATATTTACAAGCGATATTCCCACTTTGAAAAGTCTAATCTTCGATAATTTCTACATTCGCACGCGGCAGGACGACAGGTTTGCCGTCGCCGAGGTCGGCTTCGAGAATTCGCACTTTGGCGCCGGATTCCAGCAGCTGTAATTCAGCTGGCAGAGCAGTTACTGTGCCGATATGCCCAAAATACGGCTGGCGGATGACGCGAATCGTGTCGCCGACTTCCAAACCACCGGAGGTTTTATGTTCTTCGACGGCTGTTTTACCGAACTCGGAAGGGATGATAACTTCGGGGCGAATGACACCAGCGCGGATTTGCGTCGCGCCTGATATAGAAGCCTGGCGACCCTCGTTTTCTTTCAGTAGATTGAATGTCCGGTGCGCCATTTCAATTTCGCCGAAACCTTCGGTCAGAATAAGCGTCGCAGCCAAGTCTTCGTGTCCGGTAATAGCCACGCCTTGTTCGTAGCCGAGCAAACGCTTAAGGTCGTAGTTCTGAAAGCCGCCGCTAACAACTCCAGCGGCGCCGTTCTCCAGCGCCTTGCGGAAGCCCGCCAAGGTTACGCAGCGTCCACCGACTAAAATACAGCCCAACATATCGCCGCCAATGTCGGCAGCGTCCAATATATCGTCGGGCTTTGCAACCGCCATCTTAATAGTGCCGAACTTTTCGCCGCCGATACCGAAAATGCCTTGGACAAACGCGCCGTGGCATTCGACTTCGACGCCTTCATTAGGGAACACTTTGACGACCCAGCCGGCGATATAAGCCGTAACTTCGACCGGAATGGGCGGTTCACGCAAAATAACCTGCCCGGTGATAGGCGAAGCGCTCTCCAAGATGCCGTCGATAGGGCAGGCGCAGCGGCTCTTAAATAAACCGAAAAAACTGGACGCTTGAGCGAAGATCTGCCCTTTAGTTAAACTACTTCCCGGTTTGATCGTTAGAGCGGTTTCGATGTCGGCTGGTAGAATTCCCAGTTGGCTGCAGCAGTTGACCGGATGGACATTACCCGGCAGTTCGGTGCGGGCAACGACCTGCCGAGCCGCGACTTTATCGCCGACCGCAACCATAACTTCGCCGCGCAGCGGCAGCCGCCGCTCCTTCACGATATGCGTCAATCTTGCTACGCGCAAGCCGGGTGTATAAGAATGAGCCATTTATTTCAAATGAATTTGGATATGCAGATTAAAGATGATTGATATATTGAGAGTTCTTTGAAATATTCATCGACGAGCGCAGGCTCGAAATTTACATTTCAGAGAATTTATAATTGGGGTCTGCTGGATAAATCGAGAAAATGCCTTAACTGGCAAGGCGGACACCCCCGTGCGCCGACAATTCATACTTGACAAACGGCGGACGATGGCGTCAGACAGTCTGGTCCGCTTTGACGCAAAGTGAATTATCCAATAACGTTTGAGGTAATTGCAAAAGTGTTGGATTTTCAACTGATGGCAAGGCGGACGCCCTAGTCCGCCTTGCTATGGCCTGAGTTTTCTGGATTAATCATCACTTTTGCAATTAGCTCGTTTAATTATAATAAATATTTTAACCCTAAATCAAGTTCCTGTGCTGAATTTGTAAATATATTCTCAATCTCGGCTTGACAAGTCGGTTATTGTATACTATATTTTTGCCTATGTCAAAAGTAAAATTGACCGCTGCGGGACTACGCGGTGTTTGGACAGCCTTGGTGACTCCCTTTAAGGTTGGGCGCATCGATAAAAATCGGCTTGCCGATCTGGTCGAACGGGCTGTCGCGGCCGGACTGACCGGCATCGCGCCGGTCGGCACGACCGGCGAAGCGCCAGCCCTTTCCCAAAGTGAATGGGAAAAGGTAATCGAGACCACGGTTAAAACCGCTGACGGCCGTATCAAGGTCGTTCCCGGCGTCGGCACGAATAATACCCAGCGAACACAAGAAAATATGCGTTGCGCCGCGGATTTGGGCGCCGACGGCGCGCTGCTCGTCGCGCCATACTATAATAAACCCACACCGGATGGACTTCGACGGCACTTTCTCGCCTGCGCCGATGTATCAAATCTGCCTGTCATTCTTTATCATATTCCCGGTCGCTGCGGCGTCGGCATACCTACTGACCTAACACTCCAACTGGCTCGGCATCCAAATTTCATAGGACTGAAAGACGCCGGCGGCGATATTCTACACGTCAGCGAACTGGCGCGCCGCGCCCCGCACGACTTTGCTATTCTCTCCGGCGACGACCAACTCACGCTGCCCTTCATATCTGTCGGCGCCGTCGGCGTCATTTCGGTCATCTCCAACCTGGCGCCAAAAATGACCAAACAGATGGTCGATTATGCGTTGAAGGGCGATTTTGAATCCGCACTCGAACTGCACCGCAAGTTCGCAGTCTTGAATGCCGCCTTGACGCTCGAGACAAATCCAGGTCCAATAAAAGAGACATTGAATATAAAAGGAATAAAAGTCGGATCCGTTCGCGCGCCGTTGGCGTCGGTGCGTCCAGAGACGCGGAAAGCCTTAAAGAAAGCGCTGGCTGAACTTGGGGACTTTGATTGATTAGGGTTCTACTCTTCGGCGTCTGCGGCCGAATGGGGAGTCTTGCGGCTGAAGCTATAGCCTCAGCTAGAGATATGGAACTTTCGGCTGGAGTTGAGCGCCGCGACTTACCCGATATCGGTAAACGTATTTGCGGGGTAAAAGTTATCCGCGACGACCAGCCTTATCCATCGTCGGATGTATGGGTCGATTTTTCGCTGCGTGAACCGGCTCTGCAACATATCCGCCATGCAGCCAAAAGCAACGTTCCGTTTATTATGGCTGTAACCGGCTTTAATACCGCTGAAGAACAGGAAATAAAGCGTCTCGCCAAGCGCATTCCATTGATGCTGGCGCCGAATCTATCGGTCGGCGCCGCGGCGCTGGAACGATTGTCGGCACAAGCCGCCGTTTGGCTGGACACAGGCTTTGACGCTTCGATTATCGAAATACATCACAAAGCCAAACACGACGCGCCTTCCGGCACCGCCAAACGCATCGCCGGCGCTATGAAGGAGGTCGGCGCCGAAGCGCAGATAGTCTCACTGCGCGGCGGCGGCGCTGTCGGTGAGCATCAAGCGCGCTTTATAGGCGCCGACGAAGAAGTTGTTTTAATCCATCGCGCCTGGTCGCGGCGGGCATTCGCCGCCGGTGTGCTGCGGGCGATAAGATTCATCGTTCACGAACCGCCGCGCTTATATTCGCCGCGCGATATTTTCAGCGGATAGCCCTTATGTCGATTGTCGTGCAGAAATTCGGCGGCAGGTTATTGGAGTCGCCGGAAAAGATTCGCTGCGCCGCGCGCTATATTTTGCAAACAAAGACCGGCGGCGAAGATCCAGTCGTAGTCGTGTCCGCGCCCGGACGAACAACCGACCGTTTCATCAAGTTAGCCCGACAGATTACCCGCCGTCCTGATGAACGCGAACTGGATATGCTGCTGTCGGTCGGCGAACGGATGGCGATGTCGCTGTTAGCGATGGCTATCAATGCAGAAGACTCTTTTCGCGCCGTATCGTTCACCGGCTCGCAGGTCGGCATTATTACCGACACCCGGCATACCGACGCGACTATTATTGAGGTTAAGGGCTATCGCGTGCGGGAGGCGTTAGCGTGCGGGCAGATTCCTATTATTGCCGGATTTCAAGGCATTTCGACCGATAAGGAGATTACGACGCTCGGACGCGGCGGGTCGGATGCAACAGCGGTGGCGCTGGCGGCAGCGCTGGGCGCGGCGCGTTGCGAATTGATCAAAGAGTGCAGCGGGATTTTCAGCGCCGACCCACTAATTATCCCCGATGCCGCGCCGCTGCCGGTCATCGACTATGCAACCTTGGATGCCATCGCCGCCGCCGGCGCTAAAGTAGTTCAGCCCCGAGCCGCCAGCCTTGCTCGAGACCACAAAGTCCAATTAGTCGTAAGAAGCCTCGACCAGACGCCACAGACGCGGGTCATCGACTACTGTTCAGCCGAAACGCCGATAGCCGCATTGACGCTGGTTAAAAATCTGTGCATTATCAAAAACGACGATATAACAATAGATATATTGAACGGCGAGTGGGTTGTATGGTTTGAACAAAATAATCGTCATTACATTGTCGGCCGCTTTCCAGCGCGGAAACAGGCTTCCTCTGCGGAAGTTATTTGCGCGGTCGGCTGGGGAGAAGTCGTGCCGGGACAATTTATCCGACTCGTTGAATCAACTTTGGATAGCGCCGGTTTTAAAAGACTTGCCGCTGTGGGAGTAAAGAACAATGTCGTATTTATTGTCGCCGGCCGTAAAGGCGTTCAAGCCTTAAGAATAATCTACAACGCCGCCATCGAAAACGGCTGGCTGCGCAAGAACGCAGAGGTGAAAACCTCGGCGCGAACAACCGCAAGTATTTGCGGCAATTGAAGCATCATCAACGAATAATAATCGCCGCGACCGGGCTGGCTATAGTATTAAGTTTAATAGTCGGCTGCAGTCGGCATCTCAGGAGAGAACCTGTGGGTAGAGTCAAATTAAGAGTCGATACGGAAGAACCGGTCATTCGGCATCGCCGCGCTGATAAGGCGCATCGCCGCGACCTGGCCGGTCCCGACCCCATCGTGCGCATCGGGATTATGGAAGAATACGACCGGATTGAGTTCTCCGTGGATGACATATTCGATATCATCGCCTTGAACGGCAATGTCGTTGCATCCGGCATCAGATCGGACGCGCAATGGTATGTCGCGCCCTATGAGACCGAAGAAGCGCGGGCTATTTACAGCATTTTAACGACCGCTTTCGCCGACCGCGATTCAGCCGACGAACTACGCAAACGATTAGCGAGCGAAGGACATCCGGCGCGCATCGCCGAAATTGGCGATGAAGTCTGCATCGACGGTCGAGTTGTAGCCGATAATGTCAAATATCGCGTCCTCATCGGGCGCTGGCCAACCGAAAAGGAAGCTAAATCCGCACTTGAACCATTTCGCGATGAATTCGCGCCGCGCGTCATCCGCCAAATCGTCCGGCCCGCAACCGGCATAATCGATGTTAAAGATAACAATTTCGATTGGTCGTTTCAAATTCAGGACGGATTTCGAATCGTTCCGCGCAGCCATAACTGCCCGGTGATGCTCTACGATGTGCGCGAAGGCACGGGCTTTCACTGGGAACGCGAGGTTGACCGGCAGTATCCCGGTATTATTGAGATTCGCATCGACCATCGCGCGCTGCTGATGGCATATACCGAAGTGCCGCTCGAAACCTATCTTAAGGGCGTTGTGCCATCCGAGATGCCGGCTTCTTATCCTTTGGAAGCGCTAAAAGCCCAAGCCATCGCAGCACGCAGCGAAGTGCTGGCTAAAATGGGCGCCAAACACCCCAACGACCCGTTCGACCTATGCGCCCATGTGCATTGTCAGGCTTACTCTGGCTGCACACACCACGACCCGCGGTCTTCGCAGGCAGTCGAAGAGACCCGCGGCCAAGTCCTCATCCTGCATAATATGGTCGCTGAAGCCGTCTATTCCTCCACCTGCGGCGGACACAGCGAGGATAAGGTCAATGTCTGGAATCCACCCGACGCGCCGCACCTGAAAGGCAAATGGGATGCGCCTGAAGGACAGACATTCAGTTCTATTGCGAGCGATACCTACCCGCTCGACCTAACTAGCGAGAAGCATGTCGCACAATGGATAGCTTCCAAGCCCAAAGTCTGGTGCAATGTCGAAGCCCATCCCGATCTGCCGCTGATTTTAACCCGCGCAATGGACAACTTCCGCTGGGAAGTTTCATTTTCGCGTCGTGAATTAGAGGACATCATCAAGCGGAAGTCGGGCGAAGATATCGGGCAGTTATTGGATATTATTCCCATCCGGCGCGGCATTTCCGGGCGGTTGATGGAGATTGAGATTCAGGGGACAAAGAAGAACCTGCGCATTCAGCGCGAACTAAATATCCGCGCCGCGCTGTCGCAGCGCTATTTGAAATCGGCTTGTTTCGTGCTGGACATCGAATACAGCGCCGAAAGCCGACCGGTCAATTTCATTCTCAAAGGTGCAGGTTGGGGGCACGGGGTCGGAATGTGCCAGGTCGGCGCCGGCGTAATGGCCGCCCAAGGTAAAAAAGTCGAGGATATCTTAAAACACTACTACCCCGGGACGAAAATAGACAAGGTGTATTAGAGTAGAAAGTTATGCGGAGAGAAAGTGAGCAAGCCGGACAGTGCTTGCTCGCTTTCCTTTGGCTTGTATTACCCGCTAATCTACTTAATGAGCGTCATTTTTTTAGTTATCATACGACCCTCCGCCTCCATTCGCAACAGGTAGAGACCGCTGGGAGCGCAGTGACTATTCCAGATTGTCTGATGGACGCCGGCTAACTGACGCTCATCGACCAGTGTTGCTACCAGACGGCTTGATATATCCCGCACTTCCAACTTCATAACGACTTCCCGCGGCAAGGAATATCGAATCTGCACCAATTCGTTGAATGGATTAGGAAATACCGCTTCAAGATTGTAACCTTCCGGCGCCTGGTGCGCTTTGTAATCTACTGACATTTCAAGTCTTTTCAACGCCATTTGAACACAGGAATGAGCGCTGTCGTCCTGCATAAAATAGAGCGGAAAGCCGAAGACGATGACGCTGCCGCCGTTATCTATGCGATTAAATACCGCACAGGGCCGGTCGTGGAACTCAGATTGAACGCTGGATTGAAAGCGATAGAAAGAATTAGGTCCGTCCACACTCCAACAATATGATATTCCGGTCCAATTCTCCGGAATTTTACCGCGGTCCAGACTGAGAGTCGGCCAGCCGTCTGTCGCTGCCGCGCCGCTAAATTCGCTTGCCATCGATTTTATACCCCCTCTAAGACCAAATATCCGGTAGAATAAATCTGTGCTGTCCAAGTCCAAGTCCGCGCGTCCCAGCATATTACTAACAATATCCCTGCCGGTTATTATCATTTTGCCGCCGTAACGAATGTAACTTATAATAAAACCCAAGTGTTGATTCATGCTAATTGAGTACAATCTTCAGCGTGCCAGAGAATCGCTCCATACTGTCCGGCATCACGGGCGGACAGCGGCCTGTTTTCTATGCTCATAAATTGGTTTAAGTCTAATCCATCTCTCTCGGCCGGTGATACAGCCATCCAGTAAAAGTCATCCACCTGCTTGTCGGTGGGAAAGCCTGGACGTCCCCAAACTTGATCTGCCATTTTAGACTCCTATTATGGATTTATGTATGAATAAGGGCCTCCAAATGCCCCTATATCCGAGATTGTGCCATTTTTATCAAGAATATTTGGATTGCCTGCATCAATGGCTGGTGAATTAGGTGATAATCGATAAGAATTAGGTAGAAATTGTGGGTTATCAAAAATATCAGTAGTACGTGGGGCACCCCCGAAATAATTTCTTGTGTTATTCCAGAAAAGATTACAACCATATTCTGTCCAATTGTTATAATACGTGACATCATGATATCCAGAATTGCAATTTATAATAATACAATTATACACTGTTGCTTTAGTATATTGAATATAAAATCCCCAATCAACACTATCTATAATGCAGTTTGCTGCAAATCCCTCTCCTACGAAAACAATGCCGTTTTGATCAGTTCTTGGACCCTTAATAATGCAATTATAAATCGTTACTGACGAACCAAAATTATTTGCAATACCATTAAAATCAGGTAATAATGTAAATCCGCGAATAACAAAATGTTGAAAAGGTGAACCAACATCTATCCGGATAACATCATTCCAACCTAAGCCATTTATTATTGTTTGTTCTGGTCCATTTTCGCTTTCAAGCCATATATTCCTTCCCCCTGAACGCACACCTTCCCTATAAGTTCCCGCCCTGACCCTAACCGTATCCCCGTCCCGGCTGGCGTTTATCGCGCCTTGTATGGTCGTATAATCGTCCGGCACCCACAGGACGCGATGGTTGTCCACCGTCAAGCCGATTGGTTCGCTGACGCCGATGTTGCCGGCGCTGTCCCAAGCCCGGATTTCAACGATGCGCCGGCCATTTGGAAAGCGCCAACTGTTCCAACGAACAGCATAAAGTGAGTCGCCCTGCCCGGCGAGAACAAATTCAATTTCGCCGTCGATATAGATTTTCAGGCTGTCGATAGGGGATTCGTCGCGCGCGAGGAAACACAACTCGACTGTGTCACGCACAGTCGAGCCGGCGAACGGCGCGAGCCAGGTTATTATGGGTGGTGTTCGGTCAGGCGGCGGGGGAGGTGTTGTGTTTGTAACTTTGATGGATAGATTTGGCGATATTCCGACATTGCCGGCTTTATCGTAAGCCCGGGCTTCGAGCGTATAGACGCCGTCGGAGTCGGAAAGGGTGTTCCAGGTGAAGGTGTAAAGGGTGTCGTCGAGAGGAGCCGCAGGCCGGGATGCAATGCGCCACAGGTCAGGGGCGAAGCCGTTCTTGAAGATACGGATGGAGTCGAGTCCGGATTCGTCGAATGCGGTTATGACGATTTCGACGCTGTTGGAGACGACTATATGCGAACCTATTTTGCCATCGACCGAAACCCATTCGACCACCGGCGGACGAATATCCGGCAGCGGCGTCAAAATAGTCTTCTCTTCAGTGCAGGATAAAATCGCTGCCAAAAGAAGCAAAACGCAAAATAGATAAATAAATCTAATCGAATGTAGAGTTGTCAAATACATTGGAATTCTCATATTAGGTTGATTGAACACGCCGTCTTTAAATTAATATAGCACAAACTAACGCTGATGTCAAGTGTCGATGTAAAGTCGTTGGAAATTGAACATTGCTTCGCTAAGCCGGGGATTTTAATCTAGATTCCCGCTTGAGCGGGAATGACGCATAAAAAAGCCGTCGACCACGGCGGGTCGACGGCGGGCGACTCACTCCCTTTACATCCCCCCGCAAGTGGGGAGAATATTCCCCGCTGCCAACTCGCCGCAGTCGGCAGCGATCATCATCCTCATTCACCTCAGAGCCGGACGATTTTGAAAATATGCGCGGGCATTTTGTAGGGATTCAGTTCAATGTAATTATGTCCGCCGTGCCAGATGTAGCGCTCACCGGTTAACAGGTCATACACGGCATAAGGCTCATCCCAACGAATTCTAAATTCCTCCAAAGGCAGATCCACCCAGCCGATTTGGGTGTTGAAGGGGTCGAGGTTGACGGCGACGAGGATGATGTTGGAGCAATCGTCGGTGCGCTTGCTGTAGAAAATCAGCAGCGGATTGTCGATGGGATGAATTTGCAGACCGCCGTTTATCGACCAGTCGCTCTGCAGAGCGGGATTTTCGCGCCGGATGCGGTTGATAGTGGCAATCAGCGGTCTTAGGCTGTGCGGCGCGTCCAAATCCCAGTTCTTAATTTCGTATTTCTCGCTGTCGAGATACTCTTCGCTGCCGGTTTCGCGCGGGGTGTTGACGCATAACTCGAAAGCCGGTCCATACATTCCATAACTTGCACCGGCTGTGGCAGCCAAGACCAGCCGCGCGATGAAAGCCGGCCGGCCGCCGGTCTGCAGATATTCATGCAGTATATCGGGCGTGTTAGTCCATAAATTCGGACGGAAGTATTCACGCGAGGGGGACTGCGTTAATTCCTTAAAATAACTCTCCAGTTCCCATTTATCGTTGCGCCAGGTGAAGTAAGTATATGATTGTGTGAAACCTAACTTTGCCAGCCGGTTCATTACTTTTGGACGGGTGAAGGCTTCAGATAGAAATATTAAATCGGGATACTGCGCTTTTAACCCGCCGATGAGCCATTCCCAAAAAGCAAACGGCTTAGTGTGGGGATTGTCAACGCGGAAAATGCGCACACTCTGATCACACCAAAAAGCAAAAATCGACCTTACTTCGAGCCAAAGTGACTTCCAGTCGATGCATTCGAAATCGAAAGGATAGATATCTTGATACTTCTTAGGCGGATTTTCGGCGTATTGAATCGTGCCGTCAGGGCGCTTTTTAAACCACTCGGGGTGTTCTTTCAAATAGGGATGATCGGGCGAGCATTGAAGGGCAATGTCGAGAGCGATTTCGATGCCGTAGTCTTGCTGCGCCGTTTTTACCAACCGGCGGAAACTCTCGAGTGAGCCGAGGTCTTTATGCACCGCCTTATGTCCGCCTTCAGTTGAGCCTATCGCCCACGGGCAGCCGACATCGCCGGGCTGGCATTCCAACACATTATTCCGACCCTTGCGCAGAGTTTCGCCAATGGGATGAATCGGCGGGAAATAAAGCACATCGAAGCCCATTTCAACAAAGTAAGGCAGCCGGGCTAAGATATCATCGAAAGCGCTATGTTTGCCGGCTTCGTGCGCCCACGAACGCGGGAATATTTCATACCAAGTCGAAAAGCGGGCTTTGAGCCGGTCCACCGCTACATTCAACTCCTTGCCATAGCGCGTAGATTTGGAACGGTCCGGATAACGCGCCATAAGATGGGAGATAATTTTCTCAAATCTCGCCATACGCGCCATCTGCTTGCGGTCGGATAGTATATCACGCCGTTTAAGCGTTTCGACCGCCTGGCACAGACGGTCGCGGTCACGACCGGCGGCTCGTCCCGCAGCGGCTTCGATTAGTTCAGCCCCAATGATAAAATCCATACTATCAGACTGGCCGGCTTCAATGCGCTTCTTAATTTGTTTCAGCCAGGTCGCAAATGTATCTATCCAGCCTTCGATAGTATAATAATACTGACCAATCTTGGAAACCGTGAAATCGCCCTGAAAACGATCGTTGACG
>Ga0194125_10004218_pt1 | contig 22581 bp, 22 predicted proteins | sample TA2KigC250mmetaG_FD_148626 | JGI IMG/M metagenome (GOLD analysis project Ga0194125, IMG submission 148626) | Freshwater microbial communities from Lake Tanganyika, Tanzania - TA2015034 Kigoma Deep Cast 250m | ecosystem: Environmental > Aquatic > Freshwater > Lake | place: Tanzania: Lake... | reverse complement strand
AAACCCAGTTTGGACAACCTCGGCCTTTTGGCCTCGGAAGCTGGTTTTGGCAAAATAAAACCAGCCTTCTCCCTTCCCTTGGATTTAAACCATTCTGTATACCCAGGGTGGTCTAAACCAAGATCGATCCGGTATAAGATGGATCTTCATCTTCAGCGATCTTCAATGCCGGAGTTGTCCGATCCGGCACTGAAAAAATCTGGTCAATTGGAAGATGGGGAGGGATCGGCTGGTTATTTCAGTATAACATGCCAGAAAAAACTGGCTATTAACCCACCACCGAGCCATTTTCCCCTTTGTTAATTTCTTTAAGTTTTGCTGTCAGTTTCCGAACCCGCTCGACCAGTTCTGGGGTTATCTCTCGGTGATCTTTCTTCCCGTGCACTACTTTATTACGGATCCGACGGAGTTTGGTTATTTCAGCCTTCACAAAACTCGGGAAGGAAGGGGCTTGGCGGCTCAGGTCGGTGGTGAGAGTAGAAACATTTTCGAATTCTATCCATGCTTCCATGAAATGCCCGAGGATTTCGAAGCGCTCGGGGAAAGATTTCGGCCCTTCTGAAATCCTTTCCTTCTTTGGTTCGCGGAAAGACTCTGGTTCTTTTGAGACTCTTTTTTCCCCCGCCACTTCATCCTTGGCCTCTCGGAAATTCGCTGGGTACTCCGAAATATCTCCTTCTCTCAAGTATGCCTTTACCCTCGCTTCTATCTCCTTTGAAACCTCTGCGGTGGGTCGGGCTGTTTTCTGATTGACAGAGGCTATAAATTTAATAACATCCGAAGGCCGGACCCGGATCTCCTGAATTTCGGCCGTTACCGCTGGGATTGGCTTTTTTGATCCAAGCTTAACCTGAAGGTGACGGTGGTCCTGGTTGGACACCCAGGCCAAATAGCGCTCTTTAACCTCCTCGATAGTGTAGTAAGTCCTGGAGGTGCGCTCCTGGTACTCTTCATACTCATACCAAGGGACGGGCGAAACTGTTTGGCTGGTGCTGCGCATCTCGGAAGTTCCCTGGGACTGGCTTGAAAAAGATGTGTTGCTATGGCTATGGCTTTGGGAGCTGACAATAAGGTCTCCGTCTTCAGAGAGCGCGGTGCTTGAAGTAATTCCCTGGCCAGCGCCGCTCCCGGATGACTGGCCGGAAAAAGATCCGGAAGCCTGGGCAGCTCCATAGGCGATGATTTCTCTAGTTGTCTCTCGTGGCCGAAGCTTGGTCTGCCAGATTTCGTCCTTTATGCGTTCCTGGTGTATCCAGCCGGTAAAAAGTTCGACGGCCATCTCCTCTGAATCCTTGCGGGAAAGCGAGAAGACCAGCTTGTTGCCGCAGTTGGTCATGACCGAGTCATGGAGCCTGGGGGTCTCCTGGGCCAGCTGCGATAAATGCTGGCAGGCAAGAATAAGATAAATTCCGTATCCCCTTAGCCGGTCCAGGGCGTCTGTAAAATCGTTGCAGACGAATTTTTGAAATTCATCCACCATGAAAAACAACGGGCGTCTTTTCGGTACGGGGCGCTGGGGCGCATTAAGAAGAATCTGGTGGACAATGGCCGCACCAATGAAAGAAGCGGTCTTTTCGGTAAGCTTGCCAGAGCGGCCAAGCTTGCAGAGAACAATTCCGCCTTCCTGCATGACTTTGAGCCAATCGATAGTAGTTTTGGTCTGACCGAAAATATTTTTGAGGGGCTTTGATTCCCAGAATCGGCTGGCCCGCGTCTTCACGACATTTAAAATCCTGGCCTGCTCGGGGGGCTTGAAAGCTTTAAGTTCTTGCCACTTTTGGGAGTAAAAGTCCTCATCAATATTTTTAAGGAGGGTCTGCCGAAAATCTTCTTCTTTGAGCGAAGTGAAATGAAAAAGTTCAAGGAGCGTGAAGCCGCCTTTAATCAAAGGCAGGAGGCTGGCCGGTCCCCATTCTTCAAGCCAGGGCTTATACTCGGTGTCCTCCTTAAAAAATTTCATTAACCCTTCAAGAACAAGCTCGGCCAATGCCTCCGGGCTGGTTCCCTTGAAGACCTCCAAATAATTTATGCCCGGGCTCCATTCGTCCTCTTCAGGGTCGACCAGGACAACATTTTTTTCCAGCCGGCGCTGCACGGAGAACTTAAGCAGCCTGTCGTAGAGATCTCCCTTGCCGTCTATCAAAATGAGCCCGTGACGGCTTTCAATAATGTTCCTGGCAAGATTCTCCAGGAGAAAGCTTTTCCCCATCCCGGTTCGGCCGGGAATGATGGTGTGAGTTTTGGTAAACTCCTCCAGCGGAATATGGATGGGCTTTTTAGAGAGGGCGTTCGTTCCTAAATGGATTCGGTAACTCATGTTATCTTTTCTTCGTGAAGCCTTCGCCGAAGCTCGTCAATCATGTCGTCTATGTCTTTGGCTGGGTATTCCGCATCCTCCCATTTTTTGCGATACTGAGACAAAACTTCCAAGACCTCGGCCTCAAAGTCAACCGTCTTCTTCATCTTTGCTGTTTTTAGTTTATATTTCCGGCGGATTTCCTCTTCCTCTTCCTCTTCGTCTAGCTGAGACCGCGGTTTCTTTTCAAGCTTATCCTCAAACTCCTTTATTTGCAGTTGAACTTTTATTAACTGAAGCCTCATGTTTTCCCGGGCCAGCTCGCCGGCCAGAGGTAGCTGGGCCTGAGCTTCGAGCTCCTGTTTTAAACCTTCAAAATACATGGTTTTGAGCTGCTTTTTAAAGCTCTGAGCGTCCACCATGTTTTTGAGTGTGGTGGTTATTTGGCTGACGAATTTCGCCATCTTCTCAACGTCTTTGCCCTTGATGCCCATCTGCCACCGATTGGCCAGACTCTGAGCCCACCGGTCTATTGCTCCCTGATCCTGCCGGATGACAAAGAGCTCCTCGGCCATTTTCTCAATATGGGATCGGGCTTCTTCAATACCCACCACTTCCGGAATTAAAGATGAGTGCCCCGACGCATTAACTGTCCTAGCCCTAACCACTAAGCCTTTGCCGTCTTCAGAAGTATGCTTACCCATGGCGGTCTTCCTTGTATTTTGGATTGCGCACCAATTGCTTGGGGGGATAAATTTTCTTGGCAAGCCAGGGCAGAAAGTAAACGCCGCCTCCCAAAATGAGGACGGCTATAAGTATTCTTATTCTTTGCCCTTGAGAAAAGGTGCGAGGATCGCCCATTTCGAAAAAAACAATGAGCCCAACAAAAATAAGACCCAAAAAAAAGGTGTCCCCTAACATCTCCAAAAAATTCTCTCTTGGGACCAGCTTAAATTCCTGGGTGTTCTCGTCTTTGGCCAGGATGCTCCAGTTGTGAAATTCATAAGGCCTAAAAAAATTCAATTGCTGTCCGCAGGCGGAACAAAAAAGTGAACGAATGTTCTTCGCTCCCTCGCCGTACTTGGTGCCACAGTGAGGGCAGCCCTTAAAAATATGGACGTTGCTAATTTTCCTGCCGCAGGGGCAATCCCAGCTGTCAAGCTCAATATAGCTCTCGCATTTTGGGCAGGCGATCTTTGAGATATTGAAATTTAATTTTTTGAAGCTCTGGTGCCAGTCAAAAACAAGGACGGCAACAATAACAGCGAAGAAAGTATAAAAAACAAAACCTAATTTATCAAAAACTGCAAGCGCTACCAAGAAGATACAAAAAACGATTGCCCGCTTGAGTATACTTCGCCAGGTTAACCTTTTTTCTTGTCGGATATAATCGGCCAGGCTTGTTTCCGGCATTTAATTACCCCCAAAAAGGCCTAAGGTTTTTGATGTGTGCAAGATCCACGCGCCTGTCATTCCAGAAGAGAATGCCAGGCGTCATCTTTTGGCGTCTGCCAGATCGACCTCAATACACTCTCTGGCTCGGCCAGGGCAAATTTATCCTCTGAAACAAACCAAAACATCAAGGATCCTTGTTTTTTGTCGTCCGCTTCCTTGGTTATCCTCCTAAGGCTTTCCTTGCGCTTTTCGCTTTTGCACAAAACCAAAACCCGGAAAGATTTAATTCCCAGCTTTTTTTGATGGCCGCCCTCCTTCCACCAATTCCAGTATGCCTTCATCTTTTTGAGGAACCGCCCCCTCGTCATGGTCGATTGGTCGGCCTCCAAGAAAAAGTGCATCCGACTTTTGGCGTCTTCGACCGTAAAAAAAGCGTCCGGGACTATTGCCACTTTTTGCTGATCAATCCTGACATAGTCTTTGAGCTCCCTGCTTTGCCGCCAATCTTTTATAACTCCTTCAAGGGGGTTGTTTAGCGCCAAAGTCAAGACCGTTCGAAAGTTTGAAATCATTAAGGCGTGCTGAATATATCGATCTTTAGCCTCTCGATTTTTGGTCGTCCAGTTAACCTTTCCCCTTTCCATGTTTAGTCTTTCGGCCAAGAGGTCGACCCCGCGATTTCCCAAGGCATAAACCATATCTCCCTGGGGCCGATGGTAAGAAATCTGCCGAGGCGGCCTGTCAATGAAACCAGCGTGAAAGAGCTTTTGCAGCCGGCGCTGCAAGTTCCTTTCTCCGCCCGAGTGGAGGGCAAGGATATGAGAGGTTGTAAGAAAACGATAGTCGGCCAGGGAATTTAAAATTTGAACATCCCTCTCCTGGATCTGCAGCGCGGGGAAGGCTGACTTCTCCCGCCTGAATTTTTTCAATCTTTTTTTCTCTTCCATAGGCAGTTACCCCGTTAACAAGTTAAGCTAGGCTGTGGCAGACGTCGGGGCGCCGATGTGCTCCAAAGACGAAGTCTTTGGGAAGCCCGAAGGGCTGATAGCACAGCGAGCTCCCCGACTGAAACCTTTTTGGTTGAGCCACGCCTTTGGCGGGGCGAAACCCGAAACCCCTGCCCCGAAGGGGAAACCCGCTCCGATAGGAGTGGGTTTAAGGGGTGAAGCCGAACCACCTGGTAAGGTGGTGAGGAAAAAGGTTTCAGTCGGGGAGGCATCGAAGCCGCCCCGACGTCTGCCACAGCCAGTAATTTGGCGGACTTGCGCCAAATTTTGCTCAATAGAGCATAGTCGTTGTTAAACGGCTATAGCTATGACCATGCTTTTTAAAATTATTTTTGCGAGTTTTGCTTTAAATGTCGGCGCGCCGACATTCCCGGTTTATGCCAAAGAAAAACCGTTTTCCTGGCAAAGACGCTTGAAGGTGCTGATGAAAAATTGATCTTTTGTTGTTTTAATCTCGCCTTTGTGGTGGGCATCTCTGGTCAATGAGAGAGCAAGGTAGACATAGCTGGATGCGGTTTCCGGGCCTAGAATTTTAATTGCCTTAGCATACCAAGGTTTGGAGTGATTCGCACCGGTGATGTCTACGATGTCCTCTATGAGGCCGGTTACTTTATATTCCTCGTCGCCGACCGAATATGCTTTACGCGGCAGCTGGCTAAAGGAAAAAAGGATCTTTTCGCTCCTTCCGTCAGCTGTTTTTCGGTAATCGTATCCTTTTAAAAATCCTTTCATTTTTAGCTCGTCGAATGCCGGGTCAAGAATCTGCTTCAACTTGGAGGGGTAATATTTCTCCAGGCTGCCGGCCATCAGGCCAATTTTTTTGGCAAACTTAAAAAGCTCAATAGAAAAATTACTTTTGTTGTATCGCTTTTTGTCTAAATATCGGTAGAGACGCTTGGTTAATGGGGTTGGAAGCGAAAGGTAGAACTTGAGGTCAATCTCCTTTAGGTTGCCGTTTTTTACGCTTTGGTAAAAAAACTCGCCGGCCCTAATATATCCGAAGGGAAGCGGTGCTGTCTTTTCATTCTTCCTATATTTTTCTACGAGATAGTAATCCTCAAAAATTGGAAAGTTTCTTCTTGAAAGATAACATTGGTTTTCTTTGTCCCAAAAGGCGTTTTCTGAAATAATCCTCATTGATGTTAGCCTATCAAGGGCGGATTTAAACCGCACGTAGTTCTGCTTGTCGTCCGGAAGCCCCATCCTTTTTAGCATTTGATATGTGCTACCGATTGGGATCACCCTGTCTTTAAATCCGTTCTCTCTCCATACCTCCATGATCCCAACATAGAGATCCTGGTCTCCGCCGACCGGAAGACCGAATTTGTCGCTGCCCGTTACTATCCATTTCAGCGGCTTTTTCTCCCCTTCAATGCTTATCCAGTCGGTGTATTCGATTGTTTTAGTCCCCTTGGGTGGCCTTCGAGAAAGCAACGTGATGGGGTACTCAGCTAGGTTCATTTCATCTTTTGAAAGTTTTTCTTCATTTCCGTCCTTTCTTTCTTTTAAAATTTCCTTTTGGTCTTTGTCTTCTTTCATAATTCGTTGGTTTTCTATAAAAACGTTATTAGTTATAGTAGTTAAACGTTAGTTACATAACAAAAATTCCCTTTGTTGATGCGGACTTAAAGCCTATTTACTTACCTCAATATACGGTATCACTTACCTCATTACACGGTAGTTCTTACCTCATTACACGGTAGTTTGCTCGCTATTTACTTACCTCAATATACGGTAGTTTATGCCTCTTTTTTGAGTTATCCACAGGGGGCCGACCTTTTTTACGTTCCCTGCCCTTGAGATATTTCTTTAATCCCATAAAGAGAAATTCGCCCTTTGCTCTTTGGAAGACGATAAGATTCTCTTTATCGGGCCAGGGAATAATTTTTAGTTTTTGGGAAGGGATAATTTCGGGCATTTATCTGTCAAATGTCGGCGCGCCGACATTTCAAATCTAAAGTCTGATTCGGCCTTCGGCTGAAATTTCATCGATCAAAGACTTTAAGGCCTTCAACCCATCCGCAAGCAAGGCGGCCTGGGGCTCTTTAACAGCATTCCAATCTATTTTTTTAAGACAATTGAGTAAATCGGAGATTTTCCCTAAAGCCATTTCATCCTGGGGTCTGGCCCCTCCTTGGGTGGGTTTTCTGACGAGATCTCTTGCCTGCTCGCTTTTAAGGCCATATTGTTTTATCTTGCTAAAAAGAGAGATCATTGCTTTGGGGGTCTTTTGTTTGGCAACCTCTATCAGGATCCGTCTTGAGAAAATGTCAGCATGCCTGCATTCCTCTTTTACTTCCTCTGGGAGTTTATTTAGGGTTAAGATTTCCGTTATGGTTGTGCGGGCCTTTCCGATTGCCAGAGCCAGCTTTTCTTGGGTGTAGTTATATCCCTCAATCATTTGGGCCAAGGCCTCCGCCTCTTCAACGGGCCTTAGATTTTCCCTTTGAAGATTCTCAATCAGGGAAATCTCCATGGAGTTGCCGCCGGTTATAATCGCTGGAATTTTTTCTAACCCGGCTTTTTTGGCGGCCCTGAAGCGCCGCTCGCCCGCGACAAGATAAATTTTTCCCTGGTCGTCCCTTCTTATGATTACTGGCTGAAGCACCCCCTTTTGTTTGACCGACTCGCTCAATTCCTTGAGGGATTCGGGATTAAAATACTTCCTTGGCTGCTTAGGGTCGGGGTTTATTTGATCCAGCGGGACTTGATGAAAATCGCCCTCCTGAAAACCATTCAGATTGGCCGGGTGGTCCTCCAGTCTTTTGGAAGGAGCCGAAAGTTTCGTTTTTTTGCCTGCTAGTTTTTTTCTGATTGATGGCATAGGTTTAAAAACTCAGTTGTTAATTTTTGATAGTCCTCGCCGCCGCTGCTGTCCGGTTTAAACGTGAAGATAGGCTCTTGGGCCATGTGCGCCTGATTTAGGGCCTCGTTTTTTCTAATGATGGTCTGGAAAATTAATTCTTTATAAGGCTCCAACTGCTGTAGGACCCATTCATTGCTGACTTTGTTTCTTGGGTCGTACTTGGTTAAAAGGATCCGGATGTATTTTTCCTTTTCCAGCTCATCGTGATTTTTGACGTTTTCGATGGTTTCAATTAAATCCGAAAATCCGTCAAGCGCGTAGCGGCTTATTTCGCAGGGCACGATTATAAAATTGCAGGCGTAAAGTGCGTTGACAGTCAGGGTACCTAAGGTGGGCCGGCAGTCAATCATTATATAGTCGTAGTGGAGGTTTTGGATCGTTTTATAAAGAAAGGTTTCTCGGAAGAGCTCGGGGGCGAGTTGCTGCTCGGCTCTGTCCAGCCGGATATGCGAAGGGGCTAGGAAGAGATTTTCCTGTTTGGTTTTTAAAATCACTTCCGCCATTTTCTTTTTATTGACTAGGACGTCGTTAAGGGCGACCGGATAGGTTCCGGGCTCTATCCCTAAGCCGATTGTGGAATGGGCCTGCGGATCCAGGTCAATTAAAAGGACCTTTTTGCCTTTCAGGGCTAGGCCGCAGGAAAGGTTAATGGAAGTCGTAGTCTTTCCCACACCGCCTTTTTGGTTGATGATGGCGACGATGTTTTTCATATTAAGCGGGTTGTTTTGCCGGCTTTTCTTTTTCTGGGTTTTGAACGATCTTAACGGGCCTAAAAAGAAAACCTCCATTTTTGACGCTAACCTCCAGATAGTCTCCTTCTTTGACGGCGAAGGCGCGCCTCAAACTGGCTGGCAAGGTGATTTGAAAATTTTTGGATATTTTTGTCAGGGGCATTGCTTAAAACTCCAAAATTTTGAAATTAATGATTTTGTCTTTTAATAATATTGGAACCAAAAAAATTGTCAAGTGGATAAAAAATGTGGACGCGTAGGAATTGCTTAGCCAGAACGGGGGCCCTGCCGCAGAAGTGCGCGGAGGGCCCCGCGGTTAGGGGTTTATCTCAATTTTCGTTACAAGGAGGTTTCCATTTCAAAATAAGGTCTCTTTCTTCCGTTCGCCTAACGGTTTCCCCACCCGGAGTTAAATGTACGTGGATGTGAGTAGCTCCGTTTCTTTTGGCGCAGGCCTCTTTCTCATGGTCACCAAGCCGCCGGTTCAAATTTGCTGCCTGCCCCATGTAGCAGGGGCTCCAGTAATTTGGCCTTGATTCTTTGGCGAAAACGTAATTACCCGGTTCTTCTTTGAAAGAAGTACCAAGCGGGTAAATCCAGTATTTGTACTCTTTGCCTGAAAGGCCAGCCCACATGATTGTTGGTGCTTCGGTCATTTGGTTTATCCTCCTAAATAGGTAATGGATCCCTTTTCTGTTCCCAGGGAAGAGAAAGACCCCGGTGGTGTGCCCACGATAGACGCCGGTCAATCGCCCGCTAAAGATGGATTGTCGATCCGCCAACCTCCATTTCCGGGGAAAATCCTTGACAACGTCGGGCACACTGTGAGATAAACCAAAAAGCAGTTCGCAGCATGAAGCGGCCCGTTTTTCTGAGCCATTGCAGAAAAATTTACCCATTATTGGAGTCCCCACTCTAAAATAATTGGGTCCGCTGAATAACAAAAAAGGGCATTGCCAGATGCCCTTTTTTGTTTTAAAGCTCTATTTTAAAAGCCCGCAATCTTGTTTTCACAAAAGCGGGGTTTACCCGAAACAATCTGGACAATTCCCGCAGCCCATTTCCTCTTTTGATCGCTTCTTTAATTGAGACTTCGGGCACAAGCAAGGCCCCTGCAAACCGCCAGGCCTGCCATTCCGGATTTTTGAAAACGGGCACATCGGATTCCCGATGCATCCTCAAGGTGGCGTCGTGCTGGGCGTTATGGATCGAGGTTAAGATCGCTTTTTTCAACCGGAATTCAGGTACGTGGATGACCGCGTGCCCGACCTCGTGGCTCATGGTTGAGCGGGCAAAAAATAATTGGCTCACGTCTTCCATCAACTCCGTGGAGATGACCGACTCCATGGTGGCTGAATCGGTATATCCGTGGATCCCGTTTGGAAGGGCGCGGTAGTCGGTTTTGACCTTGGTAATGGCTTCTAGTTCGCAATCAAAAAACCGCTCTATATCAAAGGGCCCGGGTTCGGCCAAGATCTCCGGCTGGAAAACCTTGACAATTTTAAGGGCCAACCGTTCAAGCTCACGTCCGCTTCTGGGGTTAGCAATCACGATCCGGCGCGACAATTAACCCTCCTCCTTTTCCGCTTCCGCCAATTGATCTATTACCTTTTTGATTTCTTCATCAGTAAGATTATCCGCCCGCAATAATACTTCCGAGAGCAAAGGCCTGGCTTTAAGTCGCTGGGTTAAATTAAATGGCATTTTTTTCCTGGCCTTGGCCGCCAGATTCACCAACATTCCCTCTTTGACGCCTAAGAACTCTTCCATTTTCCTTACGGTTTCCAAATCTGGAGGTTGCTTGCGATCGTGCTCCACGTCGGAAATATAACCGATCGACTTGCTGATATAATCGGAAACTTCGCGAATAGTAATTTTCCTCGCCATCCGCGCCTTTTTGAGGGCGTTACCAAAATTAGTTTCCATATCCTCCTCCTTTCTCCTTAAAACAGCCGCCTTTTTACTCTCACTAAAGAGTAATCAATAATTAAATTATATATAATAATAATCTTAGTGTCAAGGAAAATTTACGCCACTAATGGAGTAATTTTAATTAGAAGAATGTCGGCGCGCCGACATTCAAGGTAAAGTATATTGCTTCCAGCATCGAGCCTTTAAAGGAAAGAGCGGAAGCATAGTTTTATCGAGGAATTATTTTTTTTATTGACAACTTCTTTAAAGAAAAAATAGATTGGCGTAAGTATTTTCCTGACATAAAAGCCCGGGCGTTTAGATAGGGAAGATGGATATGAAAGGATTGCAACCATAAATAACCGTTACACAACGGTAGCGGTATTTATTTTTTTTCTGCTTTTAATCACTTCCTCGATGACTTGGAGCGGTGAAGTTAGGAAGCTTGATAGAAAAAAGAGGCAATAAAAATTCTTGAGGCAAAAGGACACACAAATATTGTCATCTCAGGGATAGTCAAAGGATATTTTATCCTTTGTACTTGAGGACCAAATCAGGTATTGGTAGAAGGAATAGCAAAGCACGGAGGAAAGAGCGTTAAATTAAATGACCAGACAACGGTTTATGATCGAGACGTCGGATGGTGTAGTTGGAATATAGTATTGAATAAAATAGCCAACCAGGACACAATTGTTTTTTACAGCAAGGACGGGAAAAAACTCTTGAATACCCCAAACGATATCGATCACTTAATTTTAAAAGTTGGGTTTTTAAGGAGGGAGGACCTAATGAGAAAACATAGAAATAGAATTGGCATACTTGTATTTTTCGTCTTTTCCCTCTTCATTTGTGCTTCCTCAATTGCTTATGAAAAAGAAATACGGAGCCTTTCTTCCGCTCTCGCGCAAAGTATCTTTAATGCCGGGAAAAAAACAGCGGCCGTTGTTGATTTTGTTGATCTGCAAGGCAATGTAACAGAATTGGGGCGGTTTTTGGCAGAGGAACTATCTGTGGCTATTTCGGAATCGGGTAAGGGACTTGAGGTTGTGGATAGAACCCATCTAAAGACACTTTTAAAAGAACATCAACTGGATATGACTGGCTTGATCGATCCTAAGACAGCAAAAAAAATAGGAGAGATCTCCGGCGTTCATGTGCTTGTTACGGGAACACTAACGCCTCTGGGGGATACCATCCGTCTGGCTGTTAAGGCATTGGACGCGTCTACCGCAAAACTCGTTGGGGGATCCCGTGGCGACATTCCAAAGACAAAAGCTATAGAAGAACTTCTAGTAAGGGGTATTGGAACGAGCGACCTTGTTGTTTCCCAGACTCAGCCTGCAAGCAAGGTTTATACACCTTCAGTCAGCAGTATACCCCCTAAGAAGGTCGGAGACGTAACAATTGGCGCTAAAAAAATAACGGTTGCACCAGGGCAAACAAATGTTTACCTAGATTTTTTTAATAATTCAAACAGCATTCTTATGTTAGGGGCAGGGTGGAATGATGAAGCACCAGATTTGATGGATGAAAAAGGAGGAAAATATTCGTATGTCGGGGGCATTTATAGAAGCAATAACCCCCCTGTTCACATTCCCAAGGACATTCAGAAAAATGGAGTGTCGTTGAGCCCAAAGTCAAATAATGATGTTGTAATAAAATTTAGGCCTTCCAGTTCCGAGACAAAGGGCTCGAGTTTTTCCTTTTCCTTAAACTTTATACTTGTCGAGGCGGAGGGAGGAAAACACTCTAAACATACTGTCTCATTTATGGGCATTAAAGCTCAGCGGTAGAAATAGTGTTTATATCCACTAATTCGGCGCAGAAAAAGGAAGAGGAAAGCGGGAGAAGCATACCCTTAAGGGAATAAAAGAGGAGAGGAAAGGAAGTTATTTTTATTAAAAAAACGAAAAGTCCTCTTTTCCCGCCGAAAAAATTACTGAATTCCGCCACCAGTGGGTGTTCTTTTACCACTTATTCTGAAATTCTCGGATGGCATCTTCAGGGGAGAGATTGAGATAGATCTCCGTTGTGGTCAGCCGGTCGTGGCCCAAAAGAGCCATCAAGGCCCGGGTGGAGATGCCTTTTTTGATGCAGTTGACGCTGAAGGTGTGGCGAAGCACATGTGGGGTTACCGGTTTTGAGATGCCGGCTTTGTTGGCCACTTCCTTGACGATGCGCTGGATGGTCCGGATACTCATTCCCATATTGTCATGCTCGGCAAAATGATGATCGATCAGTCTCCGGACGCGGTCGGTCATAGGGATGATCCGACGCTTGCTCTTTTTGCCGTAAGGCCCCCCTTTCCCGTATATCATCAGCCGGCGTTCCTGCCATTGGATATTCTCTTTAGTTAGATGGGTAAACTCGCTCACCCTAAGGCCCGTGTCCAGGAGGGTCCATATGACGAATTTCTCGTCAAAGGTCTCGCAGGCGTTGGTGAGCCGGTTGACTTCGTCGTCGCTTAATGGTTCTCGTTTGTATTGGTAAGGCAATGGTATAGAAATAAAATGGTTATGGTTTGATTATTTCTTTTCATTGGCTAGAGGCTTGCCTAGTTCTATTAATCTTCCCAAAAATTTTGCTTTTACTACTCCTGGGTCTCCTACCTTATAGACCCAGAGGTTGCCATTTCTGTTATCCATGAGCACTATGTTACTTGTAATGATGCCGATAAATTTAACGTGGTCAAAATCTCCGGCGCTAGCTTGTGCGATTTCTGTTTGAATTAGGGGCCTGAAGGAAATTATTCCAAGAAACAGAGCAATGACCAAGAGGAGTATTTTGGTGAAGATGTCTGTTTTCATGATGATCCTCCTATAAGGGAATTTAAAACCAACCTGTCGTTAATTATACAAAAAAGCGACAGGATGACGCAAATTAATTATCCACAGTATAGAAAAATAAAGGACTTGCTAAGGAGATAAAAATGAAAATGACGCCTTTTTACACGGAAGGCGACAGAAGCAGGCGAGGCCTGCGTCATTTAGGCCAGGAGGGCGGAAGGACGGACGGGCGCATGCTCTCCCGTCCTTTTTTGCGTTTATAAAGCTGGCCCAAACGAAACGGCAGGCCGGCGGGGGATTCCCACCCACCCCCGACGACGTTATTTTTCAGTGGTTAATTCTTCGAAGGCGTGTTCAAAAGGCGGTTTTCTTTGTGCCTCATTATAAAAGGGTAGGCCCCAGACTTTATAATTCTTGCCTTGCCAGAGCTGCTCAATTCGTCCTTCATCTTTGAGTCGGGTTAAGAATTTTTCTTTCCAGGCCTCTTCTACAAGCAGATGGCCGCCCTTGGGCTCAATAAAGACTTGGTAGTGGAAGGATTCTTTGGGATTGTTTTTAACCAGAAAGAGGACAAAATCCGGTTCCACCGGGCGGCCGTCGTCGAAATCATATATTTTAAAATGCCGCTCGTTGCGGACCAAAAAGACCTGGTTGTATTTCTTTTTGAGTTGGTCATAGGTCTTGTCTATGAACTTGACCAGGTTTTTTTCTTCGCAAGTGCCAAAGTTATCTGCAAACACGTACCACTCTTTACGACTCAAATCTAGATATATACTCGTTTCTTGGGCATTGGACATGGCCTTGCCGCGCTCCTGGTCGCTGTCAGCGTCCAGGCTCACGTTGATTATTTTGTTTATGATCTTATCTTTCAGCATGAAGGGTTTAAATTCCTTTGTTCCTTTGTATTCAATCTTATCCGTGGCGATCGTTTGCGCGATGGACTCAAGGACCTGCACCGTGGCGTCCAATTTGTCTTTCGCCGATAGATTTTCTACTTGATCCGCCAAGCCGGACACTTCAACTTTTACTTTGCCTAAATAGGCCTCCGAGGTCATAAATTCGCTTATGGACGTTAGGTTGGGTAGATGGTTTCTAAGATTCGCGAATTGATAAAAATCGAGCTTATTGATCGCCTTTCTAACGATGTTCGGTCCAAAATCAGCCAGGGGATAGTCTTTTTGTTTTTTGTCTAAATCGTCCTTTTTTTGACCGTTGAAAATCGTATCCGTCTTCGTAAAACCCGTTCTTAGGGCAACTTTATGGGCCTGCTCAATTACTCCGGTTGGCAAACTGAAGATGTCCCTGCGATCATATTTTTGCTGTTCGTTTAAGAAGATCAAACTGGATTTGTAAAACGGGCTGCCCTTAAAATCCGGTTTGAGGGTTAGGGAAAGCTCTCTCGCTGTTTTGGGTTTTATGCCAATTTCTTCAAGAGCGGTATTGAGTTCTTGAATATAGCGCGGGTTATAGGCGCTGTGGTAGTAAAGCTCTTCGCAAATGCGAAGTTCATTTCCCAAGTCTTCATCGTATTTACGTGAATAAACCGGTTGGCTTGGCAAAATCTGAAAGGGGCAGTAACGAGCGCCACGCCCAATGAGTTGCGCCTCGGACATCGTTGTTCTGCCCGGCTTTCCGCCTTTGGTGTCTCTCGTGTCGTAAAGCCGGACGATATCGAAAAGATTCAGAACATCCCAGCCTTCATTCAGTTTATCAACGGCAAAAACCGCCCGGTAATCATTTTTTTCATCCTCTAAGGAGTTGACGGCCAGCTGTTTCTCCTCACTCTCATTTTTACTGTTGACCGAGAGGCACTTTTCTTCGCTGAAGTCCTCTTTGAGTTCGACGATTAGGTTTTCCGCACTTATCCCACGCGTCTCAAAATATTTAAAGGCCCTTTGAATTACCTCGTTTGTTTTCAGGGAAGTAATTTTTTTAAGATCGGATGGCCTTAATTTTTTTATGCTGTCCGTGAATTCGTCATAAAAATCCTCACTCTCGCTGATTGTCCTCGATTTGAACAGAATTACCGGTTTTACGCGCTTTTTAAATTTCTCAAAGACCTTGCGCCGGTACTGGCTGAGGATAATGGCTTGAAGCGCTCGCGCAAGGGGCGGAAGATCGGCCTGGAGCACTTTTACTTCTTTTGAGTAGCCATCCTTGCGGAACTGCCGTAGCGAATAATCAAAAAGTAGCTTGTCTTCATACTTCCTTGCTATTTCCGGGTGGCCCAGATCCACCGTGGCCGTGAACTCCAATAGGATATTGTCGCTATTCGCTCGAAAGATCCGATTTACCGTATTTTCCCATGTTAGCCGCTCTTCTCGTTCCTCATCGGTCAGCTCCGCGATAGCCTTCGTATCGGCGTTTATGTGGTGGGCCTCATCCGAAATCAGTACGATCTTTTTATCTTCAAAATCCTCATAGGTAAGACTATTTTCCTTGGGCGTGTTGAGCCGCGTATGGAGCCCTTGGATCGTGGAGAAGACGATATTAATATCGTCCTGATTGGCGGCTTGGAAATTCTCCACCTCTTTGATCCTAATCTGCTTGTCGCCTATAGCCAGCGCATCCGCGAAGAGATATTTAGAAGAAGCCGCATTTAAAAAATTGCCCCGCGTCTTCTCAATGATGTTGGTGCTATTTACAAAAAAGAGGAAATTGCGGTAGCCCTGCTCGTAGAGATAAATAATCAGCCCCGCCATAATGAGGGTTTTACCGCTGCCCGTGGCCATGTGGTAGAGCAATTGAACCGGTACACCCCGCGGACGCGCCGAATACTCACTCCTATAAAAAACGAAGCGACCGAAGGCCTCTTGCTGGTAAGGCCTGATGACAAAGCTCTGCCTAAGGTTTTTGTAGACAAAGTCAGGGGCTTTGCTTTTATAAAAGTCAGGCCCATAAAGCTGCCGCGCGGCGTCTAAGATTTGGCTAAGGCGGTCTGGCATCATTTTAGCGAATAAAATTTAGTGTTGAGTTTTTTCTCTTCTTTCGAAATGTTATAGTCCTTGTCCTCTATCTCGGAGTAATTAACGTAGAGGAGATTTTTGTCCAAAACTTCGATGAGGAAGTTTTTTTGATCTTCTAAATTCAATTGGTCAAAACTGTCAGCGTTTTCATCGAAGGTCTTAACGCCTACTTTATAGCTAATAAAGGCTTTTTCTTGCATGGTTTTCCATATTGACTTTAGCTCTTTGGCTGTCTTTGCCGCCTTAATCTTGTCTATAAAATCTTGGTTGGCCTTTGCCAGTTCGCAGGAAATAAACGAGCCGCCTCCTTGCCAGTTTACCAGCTTCGATATTCCAGTTTGATCTCCTTTGATCACGTTCTTTAGTCTAACGAGACTATCATTCTCTTTATAATCTAATTGTTCAATGCCAATATATTTTCTTTTGAGCTTGTGCGCGACTGCAGCGGTAGTGCCGCTTCCGAGAACGTAATCCATGACTCTGTCGCCCTCGTTTGTGGACATTTCAATTATTCTTTTTATCAGTCGTTCGGGCTTTTTCCCTCTTTTAAGTTTCACGTCGCCTTCTTTAGCGATACCTTCCCATGGAATATCAGTCCAAATATTGGATAGCATAATAGTTGGGGCAATTTCGCCATCTATTTCCCGGAGCTTTTTTTTGTAAAAAGAAAGCTCATTCCCATCCAAAACATACCTGCTATCTTTATCATTTCTGTCAACTATAAAAACCTTGTCCGGTGTTTTAAGAGATAATTTTTTAACCTCAAGAGTATCCTTGCCAGCGTCTTCATTAATTTCCGTATAACGAAAAACTCTATCAGCATTTTTCAGCGCATATTCCGCCATTTTATCAATAAAAACCGCCTTCCCTAATTTACCTTTTGCTTCTCTTATATTGCTAAAACCTTCAGTTTTCGCGATGGTTTCCTCAATACCCTTTATTTTCCATTTAGTTGGATTGTCGTTTATGTTCGTGACTTCAAATTTGTAATTACTGTCATAATCAGATCTGACATATTGGGGTATGTATTTCCATAGTTTTTTGTTTTTGCCATATACTAAAATATATTCTGCTGATTCAAAAACCCCTAGATTGACAGTCTTAAACCCAGAAGGAGATCTCGTTTTGACTGTAAGCTGATTTATAAAATTTTCTGGCTTAAATATTTCATCTAATAATTGTCGTAACACGCCAACCATGACATCGCTTATTTGGACAAATAATGCGCCATCTTCTGAAAGCAAGGCCCTAGATACTTCTAGGCGATTTTTCATATACGTCAGCCAAGTAGATTTTTTAAAACTATCGTTATATTTAAAACTATCGTTTTGTGCGTTGTAGGGGGGATCTATATAAATGAGCTTGATTTTGTTAGCGAAAACCATGGATAAAGAATAGAGGGCTAATAGGTTATTCCCTTTAATTATAAAATTATCTTCAATGGAAACATCTGTGACTGAGTGTTCGCCTTTTGAATCATGCTTTTTGATCTTCGTCAAAACTTTCGGAAAAAGAAGCCTTTCTGTTTCGTCTGCGGCTAAAATTGCATTCCAAAATATTTCTTCTCGATTCTCTTCTTCTTTTGTCGCGCCACCCTCAAGAACGCAGTCTTTATACGGCCAGGCTAGTACTACTTCTTTGCTTTCCGAAAAATAATCACCCTCCTCATTCACCAAACCGATCTTATTTTTAAATGCTGTGTAGCTGTCTGGCAAAAAAGCCTTGTTGCTGACGAAGCGCTGAAATTTGATTTTATCGAACACCAAGACACCATCCACTTCTTGGAAGAAGTGCTTTTTCGTGGCCTGGCTTGATAGCAGCATTTTAATGAGCCCCGGATCCAGCTGAAGCGCGAGCTCAATGATTTTATTTTTCATGAGTTCGCCTTCTACTACCAGGCGCTCATCTTGCGCCAGCAGGCTTTTTAAATTTTCTAAAAGATTTTGCATATTTTTGGCTCCTAAAGAAGAGCTAACATGTTGAATTAATTAGTATCTGAATTATGTATTTATGATACCTTATATTTTTGCAACGTAAAAGGCAAGCGAAATCTTAGAGGATAAAACATTTATTTCTCCCTCTTGAAAATTTGACAAACCGCGCCTCTTTGCTACTCTGAGGCTGCCAACCCGTTCATCTTATAAGTCAGCTCAAAGATCTATCCTTCGTTTCCAAAATTCCTTAACAATTCATTTATTTCGTACCTTTTCACAAAAAGGAGGTGGTGAAATGTTCTCAAAAGAAAGAAAGAGATGGTTTAGGGCCTTCAAGATTGCCAAGGTTCTTTTTGAAGGGGAGGGATATCACATAATCTACCTTAACCAGGCAGAGGCTTTTATAAGGAGGCGCACCATGTACAGCCCGAAAATCAGCGAAGAGCTCATTCCGGTTCTTTTTAGGGTCTCAAGATCCCGCAGAATGCCCATGACCAGGTTGGTGGACCAAATTCTCAGGGATTATCTTCAAAGGAACGGTAAAATGGAAGGAGGTAATTTAAGCCATGCAGACGAAAAAGGAATGGGTGGACTACAAGGAACTGAAGCAAAAGGTCGGGATCAAGGAGATCCTGGAGCGCTACGGCCTCCTGGCCGGGATGCGCCAAAGCAAGGATGAGCTGATTGGTTTTTGCCCCTTCCACAAAGAATCAAAGCCCTCCTTTCATGCCAGCCTCACCAAAAACGCCTACCAATGTTTCGGGTGCAAAGCCAAAGGAAATATCCTAGATTTCGTCCAGCAAAAAGAGTCTGTGGAGCTTAGGGAAGCAGGATTATTGATCAGCAAATGGTTCGGCATAGGCAGCCAGCCGACCGCCGCTCCTAAGCCAAGCTACGCCCTCAAGGAGGGCGATAATAAGGCTGAACTAGCTAAAGAAGAGGAAATTGCCAATCCTCCCCTCAAATTCGCCCTTAAGCTGGATCCGGCTCACCCCTATCTCAAAGAGAGAGGCATTTCTGACGAAACCATTGAAAGCTTCGGCCTGGGTTTTTGCTCCCGGGGTCTCTTGAAAGGCAGGATCGCCATCCCCATTCACGACGAAGTTGGAGAGTTAGTCGCCTATGCCGGCCGCTGGCCCGGGGATCCTCCGGAGGGGGAAGGCAAATATAAGCTGCCGCCGGGGTTTAAAAAGCACCTGGTTCTTTATAATCTGCACCGCGCCGTTAAAGAAGCGCCCGCAGGAAATTTTATCCTCGTTGAAGGATTCTTTGACTGCTTCCGGGTGTGGCAATCAGGATTCAAAAATGTGGTGGCCCTCATGGGATCCGCCCTTTCTAAAGAGCAGGAAGAGCTTCTGGCCGCTTTCGCAAAAAAGATTATTTTGATGCTCGATAGAGACGAAGCCGGCCAGAAAGCGACCCAGGAGATCCTCCCCCGCTTGGCCAAGCGGTTTTTTGTGAAGGTGATTGAGCTCCCCTCTGAAGGAAGCCAGCCGGACAAGTTAGAAAAAAACACCCTGGCCAGTCTGCTCAAAGAATAGCAATTCTCTTTTAGCCCGCCTGTTTATCCCTTCTTTTCCTAAACTTCATCCTTAAAAAAGGTTTCCATTATAAGGAGGTGGCTTGTGAATGAAAAAGTGCAAACCGCCCTGCGAAGTATCGTCGAAAGGTTTGAAAGCGGCGACATCCCCGAAGCGATCGCGTTCTCCACCTTCCCTATCGCGGACATACCAGCGGCGAAATGGTCGCTCCTTAATCGAACGCTCATGTTCATTGCTGGCACGCAAGACGCCAGGGGCTTCAGGCAATGGAAAGTAGTCGGCCGCCACGTTAAAAAAGGGGCCAAAGCTATAACCATTCTTGCCCCTCGGTTCATTAAGAAGGAGTCTGAAGGAGAGCCCGGAGAGGAAGAAAAAAAGGTTTTGGCCGGGTTCCTGGCCGTTCCTGTGTTCCGGGTGGAAGACACTGAGGGCGAGCCGTTGGAATACCAGAAAATAGAGCTGCCCGAGCTGCCGCTGGTCGACGTCGCCAAATCCTGGGGGATCTCGGTAATGGCTATCCCAGGGAACTACCGCTATTTCGGATATTTTTCCCAGGAGCGAAAAGAGATCGCTCTCGCTTCTAAAGAAGAAAGCGTCTTCTTCCATGAGCTGGCTCACGCCGCTCATCAAAGAATCCTAGGCGAACTAAAAAGAGGCCAGGACTGGAAACAGGAAATAGTCGCTGAACTCTCGGCCGCGGCTCTTTGCAAAATTGTCGGCAAAAGCTCTAAGTTTTTAGGCCGAAGTTACCAGTACATTGAAAACTATGCTAAGCAGGTCCATCTGACAGCCGTCCAAGGCTGCCTTAAAGTAATGAGTGATGTGGAAAGTGTTTTAAATCTTATACTGAAAGGAGGGCCTGGAGAGGTTTCGGAGGAAAAAATATCATTGTTTTGAACAAAAAAGGGCCCCCCGTGCGGTGCCCTTTTTTCTTCCTCCGTTTTATTTTATTTGACGGCCTACTCCTTTTTTAATACATTCCCTTTAATCTTATAACGAAGCTCTGCCTTGAAACGCTCTTTTTGGGTCTCCTTTGGCTTGTTCCCTCCGCCGGCGGCCCCTGGCCGCCGGCCTGGTCCGTCTGCTTCCCGGGTGCGGCTTTCGAGACAAGAGTCTCGCCGGCAAGTACCTGCAGAACTGGCGGGAGCACGCAGGACACTCAAGGCCCTATCGAGGAAAATAGGTTTTTAATTGTTTTTCGACGAAATCGCCCAATTCCACCCCATAGAGCAAAAAACGGCTCTTTAATTTGCCCTAGGACAAGAGATTTCGCGTTAGGTCATATCAAGATATCCCCTCCTCTTGGGGCGGGAAGCCGGAAGAGGAGGTTGGGAGGAGATGGGGGACGCCGCTGAACCAAACCAAAAGCCCCGATTTTTGGTCGGGGCTTTTCGCTTTTTAAAATTCCACTCCCAGCTCGTCTTTTATCACTTTCTCAATCCTGCCTATCTTGTGCTTCATAGCCGCAAATTCCTGCTTGAAGCCTTCCTGCGAATTCACGTAGCCGTCCAGGAGCTTGTAAGTTTCGTCCGTCCTTTGGTCAATGCACTTAACCTCGCCTTTTACCTCGCCCATATCAAATTTCAGAGCGACGATGTTTACTTCCACTTTGTCGAATCTATTCCCCACCAGGCCGAAGTTCTTTTCCACCAGGCGGGATAATTTTTGAAATTCTTTTTTGGTTTCTTTGTCCATGTTTTTTGGCGGCACCTCCATCATACCGCCCGCTAAAAATCTGTCAAATGTGGATAGCTAGCCAGGAGTGGGGACGCCCTCCACCCCCGGCCGAAAACCTCAAAGCAAAAACTCATTGGCGAAATTATGGCAGTTGATGTAGTGATCCGTTTCCTCCTGGAGGCGTTGCTGAAACTCTTCCTCGGTTTCTTCTTCGCCCCTGTACTCCACTTCGCCCCGGGCCAGAAGCTCCCTCTGGACCGCCTCCCATAACCTGCTTTGAGCGTCGCCGTTGAGGTCCTGAAAGAAGACGTTAAGCCTGACCACAGCTTTTGGCCTGAGGGCGAAAACCTCTTCCCTTACCCTTGCTTGCCTGTGGCGCGTTCATCCCGTTGCGGTAGGATTCCAGGACTTTCTCTTTGAAGAACTTGATCAGCTCTTCCTGGTCCATACCGTCAAGCTTTTCTCTTAAGTCTCGTTCGAGGTCTTGGATGTAGCCCATGTTTGCCTTTCCTTTCTCCAGCGCTTTAATATCTCGGGCGATTTACGCTGGCTGCTCGCCTGGCGGCAGCCTACACAGGCGGGTCCCCGCGAGGTCAAGGTGGAACGAGCGGGGTTGGATCGTCCGACCAAGAGCGGAGAGAACGTGGAAAAGGTTTTTTCATGCCAAACGCTTCGCTGGAGCGTTTGGGACGCGAAGCGCTTTGCTTCTGCGGGCGAAATGCCACCCTTGGAGAAACTTGCTTTGCAAGAGAGGCTCCAAGAGTGGCAAGGCAAAAGAGGGAATTTTGCCGAAAGGCAAAACAGACCCCGCGACAGAGCAGTAAAGCGTTGCGAGGGAGCGAGAGCTGCCGATGCGCCGAGTTTCGCCGAGCAGGACAAGCGCCCCGCGTGAAGTCCCGCAAGGGGACCCGCAGAGGCAAAGTGAAAAATCCTTTTCCAGCATGGTCGTTCTCGGAGCGGCTGGAGCGACCTTGACGGAGCGGGGTGCCTGTAAAATTAAAAGAGGCGAGCAGCCAGCGGTTTGGTTCGGCGGCGAACTGCCGAGCGCAGCGAGGCGGGGGGAATAAACGTGACCCGCCCCGGGCGGGGTCGGTCACTCCTTTTGAGGGGGCGTGGGGTCGGGGCTGCCCGGACAGCCAAAAAGGGCATTCGACCCCTGGAGCCTCGCTGGGGCGAAAGGGGCTTGTTTCCTTCGCCGGCGCGCTCGCGCCGCGAAGGGAATTGAGTGCGATTTTTGGGCACGGTCTGGCCGTGGGGGGATTTATTTCTGGGGTTGCCGGCGTGAAGGGTCGGTATCGGGGCCAGCACATCTCGCATCCTCAAAAAGCCAAACCCAGTTTGGACAACCCTCGGCCTTATGGCCTCGGAAGCTGGTTTTGGCAAAATAAAACCAGCCTTCTCCCTTCCCTTGGATTTAAACCATTCTGTATACCCAGGGTGGTCTAAACCAAGATCGATCCGGTATAAGATG
>Ga0194125_10004213_pt1 | contig 22594 bp, 20 predicted proteins | sample TA2KigC250mmetaG_FD_148626 | JGI IMG/M metagenome (GOLD analysis project Ga0194125, IMG submission 148626) | Freshwater microbial communities from Lake Tanganyika, Tanzania - TA2015034 Kigoma Deep Cast 250m | ecosystem: Environmental > Aquatic > Freshwater > Lake | place: Tanzania: Lake... | reverse complement strand
TTAGTATATGGAATAACTAAAGGAGACAGCTCCGGCTACAATAAGAGTTGATGGTGTCGGTGAGCACCAAATCTAAAGTAGGAGGAGCTATCTCAGATGAAGAATACTGCAGCCATGAAACGAAAGCAAGTGCCGGAGGGATACTTGGTCATAGGAGTCGACCCACATAAGAAGAGGCATGCCGTGGTCGCTATCACTCAGGATTTCACCACCCAGGCCAAGTTCAAGTTCGACAACACCGGGGAAGGACTGGAGATGATGTTAGATCGAGCCAGAACAGAGATGGTCAAATCGTGTTGCCGGGGCGTGATATTCGCCATCGAGACAGGAGGCCACTACTGGCGAAACATAGCGTATTATCTTGATGAGCGAGGCATCCCCTTTCGCTTCATCAACCAGTATACCTTGAAGCGGAGGCGGGAGGGGAAGGATCTCAATCGCAGGAAGAATGACTATCGAGACAGTGAAGTAGCAGCGCAACTCCTGTGTACCGGGGAGTTTGTTGAGAGCGTCATCCCGCAAGGTGTCTATGCAGAGCTTCGGACCTCTCACAATGCCTATCAGCGGCTGGTCAAGGAAAGAACCAGGATAACCAACCTGTTGAAAGGGCTGCTGGATGCGCTCTTCCCCGAGTTCACTCAGGTCTTCAAAGATCCCTGTGGTCTGACGGCCCTGAGTGTACTTTGCACATGTCCAATCCCCAGGGTGATAGCCAGCATGACAGAGGATGAGTTCATAGCTACGATCGAGGCCCGCCACAAAGGGCGACGTCTGATGCGGAAGAAACTGAGGGCACTCCACTACTCAGCGCAAACGTCAATCGGGATCCATGCCGGTGCCCGGTCGGTGTCTTCTGAAATCGCGTTCCTGGTCGATAAGCTTGAGCTGATCAAAGGGCATATCCGTATCACGGAGATGACACTGATCAGGCTGGTGGATGAGACAGAAGAAGGGAAATACCTGCTCTCAATAAGGGGGCTAAACTATGTTGCTGTGGCCGGGTTACTGGCTGAACTAGGCTCTTTCAACTTATACCGGAGCGCCAAGCAGATGATAAAGATGGCAGGAAGTAATCCCACTGAATCGGAATCAGCTGGCAAGAAGAGAGCAAAGACACCGATGAGCAAGCAAGGCCGCCCGTTACTGAGATATTGTGCCTGGACGGCGGTCATCCCCATGCTGCGATTGAATGGGGATTTCCGTGCCTGGGCTAATCAGAGACGAGAAAGGCCGGCCCATGCCAACCCTCTCAATGGAAGGGAAGTAGTTGGAGCAGCACTCAACAAGCTGCTGCGACTGGCCTTTGCCCTGGTTAGGAATCAGACCTATTACCGGGATGCAAAACCGGCACTGATACCGGTTGCAGCATAAGATATGGAGGTGATGTCATTGCATCAGGTGGGCAGGGAGACGCCGCGCCGAGTTTTGGGAGCTCATTTGAGCCAACCCGTGTGCACAACATGGTGCCCCTGCCCTCCTGGCCGAACCCGTATGAGGTATGATGGGACTCCGCCAAGCGGATGAACCCGTACCTAAGTGCTAAGTTGGGAGCCAGGAAAAAAGAGGCTGGGGTCTGCCCACCGATGTGAAGATATGACAGGAGTGATATTGCCGGAGCCCTTGACTAGAAAGATATAGTATGTTGTTGAACGAAGCGCCAGATTCTGCTTTCGTTGGTGGGATGAGTGAGAGGCGCATACGTGGGGACTGATTTGTCTGATCCGAGTCAGCGATAGACAGCCTCGTCGATCGTACAGCGGAAGAACTCACCCTCTGGCTCGAAGCGATCGGTCCCGAAATACCAACCAACCCGCAGCTTCGATGGGATAGTGAAGCCACCGAAGGTACGTTCCTCTTCAACCGTTGCGCCAAACGGCAATGCGCGGTACCCGTGGCCATCGGGGTTGCCCCATCGAAGCATTGACTGGCTACAGATTCGGCCTTGCTCGTCGAGAGACAGATCAGAGTGTGCGTGATGCTTTAGGAGCCTGACTTCAGCTCCCGCATGCATGACGTCCCCCTGGCTCCAGCCAACATCAGGACCGACCAGCACCGAGGGAAGCCACACTGCCTCGATTGCCATCCGCTCTGCAGCCGACCGAGAAACATCAGGCCCCGACGCTGTCAGAATTGGCACAATGCTCAGCAACTTCCAGCGCATGACACCTTCGCCGTCGATCCAACGATCGAACCCTGTGACCGGCAGGCCCTTGATCCTCACCCTTGCACGCCACACGAAACCCCGGTCCCAGCGAATCACTTGGTCGGCGTTGAAGAGATGCCAATTGGCCTTGAGGCGAATCGCTCCATGCATCTGCAGCCGCACCGCCGATGCTATAGGCGTCCCCGGCGCGATCGCGTGCTCGAGGTACCGCCGAGCTGTCAGTGGAACCATACCTATCTGCTCACGACGGAACGGCACTCCTGGTTCTGCCGGAGCATTCCAGAGTTGATCGAAGGCTCTGTGCCTGCTCATGCGTGTACCTCAACTGGCTCCATTCTACGTAAATACATCTTTGAAAGCAATAGAGCGACTTGAATCTCGATTGGTGGAGTGAATAACCCCCCAGCAAGCTGGGAGGCATCCAGCGGAGATTTCTATGAACATCCGTCAGCATGTGCAAGGATAATCTGGCGCACCACACAATCCGTCATTCCGTTTAGCCAGGGTAGAGAGCGATAGCCTGGAAGTCTAACCACGCGGTATCGACCTCTTGCTCCAGAAACCATCAAGCCACACCTAATTAGCAACCCCAACCGAACAGGTAGTATCATTGGTGGGGCATGGTCAAGTAGTCCCATTGCGTGCGAGCGTGACTTCATTGAGGGTTGAAATGGGGAATCCCAGACAATGGGGATGAAGCCAAATAGAGACCGGACAGTGCCTTAATTTCACAGAAAGGAGGCGTCCATGGGCAAGTGGAGTAGGCAAGAACTCGAAGAAGCTTTCGATAACGTGCAAAGAGTGACTTTAGAAGCGTTCGGTAAGGGTAATTTGGATCAGTGGGTCGATCTTTTCACGGAGGACTGTACCTATGTTGAGCATTACTACGGCACCTTTTGTGGCCGTGAGGCAGTCAGGAAGTGGTTCAAGCTTGCTATGACCCCCTACCCAGCAACCGAGATGAAGTACGCCCCCGTTGAATGGTACATCATCGATGAAGAGAGGGGTTGGGTGGTATTCCAGGCTTGGAGCCGCATGTCGGAGCCGGGGGATCTTAGCATTCACCAGTGGCCATACTTCTGCCTCATGAAGTATGCTGGCCATGGAAAGTGGTCGTATGAGGAAGACATGTACAACCCCATGGAGGCTGCTGAGTGTAACGAGCGTTGGGAACAAGCCAAAGAAAGGACGGGCTTTGGAAGAGGCACGCCAGAGGAATTCCCGAAAACTCAGAAACAGTTGCAGCAAGACGGTGGGGCGTGGCCTGAGCCCACCGGAAGAGCTAAGAGGTAAACCCATTTCCTGATTTTGGCACCGGAGAGACGCTGGTCCGTGACTGGGAAAGGATGGTCACTTTCTACCACTTCCCGAAGGAGCACTGGAAGCACCTGCCGACAACCAACGTAGTGGAACTGCCGTTTGCAGCGCTGAGGCCAAGGACGGATGCAGCCAAGCGCTACAAGAAGGTGGAGAATGCCACCGTAGTGATCTGGAAGATGCTCCTCCTGGCGGAGCGAAGATTTCGGAGGCTGGACGCACCGGAAAAGTTGATACAGTTCTACCTGGGATTCGGCGTCGGAGAAGCACCGGAAGGAACAGAAATCAAACAGGAGGAGGTACTTGCTGTTGCCTGACATTTACATACCTACTGACAAGACTTCCCCGCGCGCCCTAGTGGCTCATCTTCTTACGCATCTTCTCCCTCAGGTTCTCTGCGATACCCTCGGCCAGGGCGTGTTTATCTGAATGAGATTTGAGGCCCTTCACAAGGATATCGAGGCTTGATTTGACCTCATCGTTGGGACCGGGCAGCGCCACTATCAAAGTCTCGCCGACCTGCCCAACACCAATTCTGACACTATCCTTGAGGTGCCTGCCAGTTCCCTTTTCATACTTGCAGACATACGGTGTAGCAGCTTCCGGGTCTAAAACTAGCATGGCCTCAATGGTACGGTCTTTGTCTTCAGCTCCCACGCCACCGGTAACTACTACCAAACCATAACCATCATCATACGCAGCCTGTTTCAATTTGCCAGCAATTAGCCATTCATCATCAACCAGAGTGGGGCCTCGGGCTACTGAATAGCCCTCGGCCTGTAACCTCTTGGCGATAGTCAGCATATTGGTATCCTGGACCTGACCGGTGGCAACTTCAAATCCGGTGGAGAAGACGACAGCCCTCTTTGATAGTTTTTGGCGAATTTCCCCTGCGATCTTTTCCGAATGCTTTAGAGCTCGCCTGGTTTTCCTTTCATCCATGGCAACCCAGCTCAGCATGCCGTGGGAAGAGATCGATACGCCTGCGGCTATATCGATCCCGGGCAGGTCTGCCAGCCCGGCCAGCAATTCATCCTGCTTTCCCACAATGGCATAGGCATCCACGCTTTCCTTGAGAATATCGATAGTGATGGTGTCATCGCGCAAATCCGTGACGATGACCCTATCACGCTCCATACCCAGGGTATTCGCCACGACTGTCGCAACGTCGTTCAGATTTGCGTTTCGTACGGATATTCGCTCGATCCTCAATTCCGTCTTTTGCAGAAGGTGGAACTGCTCCATGGTGATATTGCTCCTCTCATAGCCTGTCTTCAACGTGGATGACTTCCATCCGCATATCCAACAGGGGAGCATCCACGATTTGCCGCCCGATATCCAGTATGTCAATGTCCAGAGCTTTCAACATATCCATGTCTTCCAGCCTGACGTTCCCACCGAAAGCGACGCTCACCGTGTTTCTCACCTTGAGCCGGATGAGCTCCCCTGAAACTCGGCTCACGTCGCTTGGCCGTCCGGTGTCGATGTAAAGAATATCAGCGCCGTACTGCACTGCTTCGCGCGTCTCCAGGACAATGTCTTTGTACCTACCCTTCAGTTGTATCACTCTTCTGCGATGGCCCAGGTCTGCCACCGCCTCGAGGCTCTCCTTGATGCCACCAAGGATTTCTGTATAGTTCTTATCTAGATACACAAAGGGATCATGGCTCATACGGTAGAAGGCTCCACCGGCAAACACAGCTCTGCGGATGACGTCCTTTTGCGAGGCGGGCATCTTCTTCCATGCTCCGCTGACAATCTTCGGCCTGCTCCCGGCCTTTTCGACAAACTTGCGGGCAGCCGTGGCGATGCCCGACGGCTTTGCCATGAGGCCGATCAATACGTCCTCGGCCATCACCACCTGTCTAGGGTTCCCCCTGAACCTGGCTATCTCATCTCCCCTCCGAACCAGCGTGCCTTCATTAAGGATATGCATCAGCAACAGCCCCAGTTTTCGTGTCTCATTGGCAGCCGACGTGGTCTCCACAACAATGCCCTCATCATCAGCAATGATAACAGCCACTATTTGTTTCCCTTCCACACTCCGCAGAATCTCGTCTCGAATGTCATCCGGGGTACTCATAGCCCACCATCCATGTTCTCCACCGACACCTAGCCTCAGACCGTTGCAGGATCGATGCCTCTCTGCTTGAGCCATACGGGCAGGAGTTTCTCAACCTTCCGATTCACTTCCGGAGCTTTCTGAATCAGGTATTCTCCCAGAGAAGGACTGAGGTTGAAGTGCCCGAAACTCCCATCGAATACGATGAGCTTGTCAGTTTTGGCGATCTGCTGGGCTAACCCCACGGCTTCTTCAAGCGTTTCGGCGGTTGTCACGACATCCAGCAACCCCGGACTGGAGGCATCTGTGGCAAACATATCTGCCATGTCCTTGCCTACCAGTATGGTGGGGATCTGCATGCAAATGCCAGTGAGGGGGATGCCTCGCCACGCCTGGTTAATGACGATCGCCTTCACGGCGGGGTTTAGTGCCCCCGTTGCGTGTGGGTCGGGGAGATCAAATCCGGCAGACGTTACCGGGTTGGACAAGTCAAAGTAGTCGTGAGTAGCAAAGAAGAACGCAGAGAAGACTAACCCACCAGAAGTCAAGTAGTACATCCATCTGCCCCCGTCCACCACCCCAACACATTCGTCTATCGCGTTGAATAACTCCTGTATCCTGCTGTAGTCCTTGAGATGTTCCACGGTTATCCTTCGATCGATCTGATAGAGATCGTTGTCGGCGTCTATCCCGGTAATACCTGCTGGTGAGGACCTCAGCAGGCAGGCAAAAGCGTACCTCCGTTGGACGAAGGGTGAATCGAAAACGGCTCTTGGCAGGAAGGCACCGCTGCGGGTGGGAAAACAGTGGTAGAGCCCTCTCGTCTCAATCCTGGCAAAAGCCGTAATAAAGGCTTTGAGGGGCCGGTGAAGGTAGCGGTGGAGGTGTATCTCCCTGGCATCGTCGTAGTAGGCATGAATGAACCAGTCGCCGTCGTAGACCTTCTTGATACCATAGACCGTCCCTATCTCGGTTTCTATGGGAACCCCCTTGTCCCATGGGCCGAAACCAGCCACATTGCCTTTACCAAAGTACTCCTCCAGACGGAAGTGATCGATAACTTCGCTCGCCTCCCTGAACCCTTGCCATGCCCCCACTCGCAAGCGGATATTCTTGCAGCTGGCTCGCTCCTGAACAAAATCCTTTATGGTCTTCAGCATCTCAACATAGGGTTCACCACCCATAATCGAGAAGCCATGTTCGCAGGACACGACATTGACCGTATCCCGTGCCCCGATCATGCCTATATCGACGCCGGCCAGCGCCTTCTCCGTAGCTTTCCTGATGACCGCCAGATCATCACCGGGTCGATATATGGCGGGGGCAATGTTTGGAAACAGATCCCTCACGCCCAATGAAACGATCCCAGGCAGGCTGGACGCTCGCTTCTGTCGAGGCTCCGGCCCGTATACCGACCTATAAAACGACGGCGGTCTTATTGCGTTCTTCAACATAGCCTTTCTCCTCCAGCCTGCATGATTGACATATGGAACTACTCACTGCGCAGCCGGGTAGCCATCTCCGCGTCCTCTTTGAAGTAATAGCCCGGGTATTTCTGCTGTATCTCCTCGGGGATATCCCATAACGAAAACGTCTGATCATATGTTAGTGGTGCTCCAGCCTTGGCAATGTCCACCCCATAGGCCTTTAGCATCCTCTGTATCACCGGGCTACAGAACTGCTGGCACCCACTGAGCACTCCGGTCATTAGGGCGACTTCCCGAACGGACCTAGCCCCTTTGATGATGGCTGCAGCAATTTCCTCCGCCAGGGTAAAGGTGCAGACGCACACCAGCTCATACGGTTGGCGATGGGCCTTGCGGCAGAGTTCCCTGATCTTGGCATGATCAACGCCCTCAGTGGATGTCCCAAACACCTTCGGTTGCCCACGGGGAACCATGGTTACCGCGTCTTTCTGACATCTGTCCATACACCTGGCGCAGGCAAGACATTTCTCACTGTCCACCGTGGCCTTCTTGTCCACCTCGGCTTTTTTCCCCACTACTCTGATTGCCCCAGTGGGGCACATCTCCTCGCACAGCTTGTCGCCCACGCACTTTGTTTTGTCCACCTGAGCTAGGAATTTCACCACCTTCATAATGGTGACCTCCTTTCGTTATCTTATATACCCAAAATCTCTGCGTACCTGATCCAGTATATCCCTGGGCGGTGGCGCATAGAGGCTGGTGGCGCATTTGCTCTTGGCTATCCCTGTGGTGCTCTGAAGATCGGCTAGAACCTCCGCCAGCTTGAGGGCCACAGCGGCTGGATCGACCACCGGAACCCCAGTGTTGGCCACTTCCCGATACCCAATAAGAGAGAAAAGCGGCGATACATAGCAACAGCCTGCTATGACCACGTCAGCACCATCATCGATGCATTTCAAGGCCTCTGTCTCAAATAGCATGATTAATCTCTCTGGTTTCCCCTGGAAGGCATCGATCAAAGCCGGCATCTCCTGAGCCAAATCGAACTGCCTGACTGGTCTATTCTTGATTGCCCTCTCCTCAAATCCGTAGCGACGTATGTTCGCTTCGACTATGGGAACCCACCCCGGCCCCACTGTCACAACAGCAAACCTGTTACCGAGCAATTGGGCGACGAGCATCCCAGATTCACAGGCACCTGTCACTGGCATATCCACTACACCGCGAGCTTGCTGGAGCCCAGGGTCTCCAAAGCATCCTATCATCGCAGCATCATAACCCTCCGTCTCAGCTTTGATGATCTTGTCGATCAACATCGTATCGTTCAACATCTCCAAGTAGGGGAACATCGGGAGCCAGACGTTCTTCTCTACGTGAGAAAACGTGACTACTGTGTCTGCTCTGGCAATCTTCCTTACTGCCCTTTGTAGACCATCCCAGATTATGTGAGCATCAGGGATGTAGTCCTTTTCTGTGGAAATATTCTGCCATAGAATCTTGAAACCCATCTTGTCGGCCCTCCCCTTGTTTGCTTCCTCCAAGCTATTTGATCATTGCCCCACGATCTTGGTCTTCGTCTGGTAAGGAGCGACCCAATCCATCACATGCTAACCTCCGTCCTTCAGGCAGGCCGTAAGAAGATTCTCTCAAGTCAGAGTTACTGCTTTTCACAAGTGCAACTCAACGGAAAACTCGCCTCACCCCGTAAGCGTGCTTGCTTCTCTTACTCAGTGTACACTACCGCCTATGGTCAGGTTTAATGCACTCTGATGAAGCGTTTCATACAGGAGTGCGCCTAACGAGTTCTATAGCGTGAGCATCGCAACAGGGAATGCATACGCCGCATCCAATGCAGAGATCGCTTTTCGCCTCGGCAACATCATCAACTTGCATGGCACCTACCGGGCAGACATCAACGCACAACGCGCAGGCGTTGCATCTTTCGCGATCAATCCGAGGCAGGAAGGGAGACGGAATCAATGTCTTCGTGCCCAGCTCGCGCATTCCTCTAAACATAAGGCAGCAGTCTGTGCAGCAATTGCAGATGCACCCATTTATGTCAATGGTATGCACAAGCCCATCCACATTGCATTTGCGGAGCAACTCCGTGGCTTCATCGACGGTAATCCGGCGAGCCATACCATATTTGACAGACCACCGACTGACATCGCCGTAATGAATGCACGTTTCCACAGGGTACTGGCAATGATTGCCGGGATCAGCAAGGAAATGTGACAGACGGCACGGGCAGGCAGAGACGCTAATATGGTCCTGTTTGCGGAGCGTCTCAACGAGGTTCTCAGAAGGAAGGGCATCGTCCGGTAGTGCCCATGGGTTGGGTAAGACGGGCGCAAAAGGGAATCCTAGCTTGCACAGGTGATCCCTGGCATGATCAAAGATAGCCTGGTACAGGGCCTTGCCCAATTCAACATCGTAGGAGAACCTTATATTCCCCCAAAGGCCTGTTTCGATAAGCCCCGGCGCAGTAGCGCCCAACACCCTGTAGACGGGGTCTTCCTTGTCTGGATCGATCCAAATGGTGCCTTTATATGCCATGGTTTCCAGCATCTTTCTGAGTCTGGCTTTGTCCATTCCTACCTTCGCCGAAAGCTCGCTCAGTGTTCCTCCAGTGAGACCTATCTGAAGGGCCAAACCGGCCTCTTCGAGCGTGAACTGCAAGCTCAAGACCTTCAGCATTGCCGGTGTTGTTGGCAGACCTGCGACATCGTTCTTATCCACCATCTCTGCCAGTTTCAGGTAGACGTCCTCAATAGTCATAGTTTTGCCTCCTCACTATATGCTGTTAAGCATTTGCATGTATTGCATGTATTACCGTGTTTGCTTTTCAGTTTGAAGCAGTGAGCCCTGGTGGCCTTCCACCGCTGCTTGTAGTGGCCTGGAGCCATATCCTAACCACTCGATGACAGAGAAATATTGCTTTCACGGCTTTCTGTCGATTTTTCCCCTGGCTATGAGTGCTGCTCCCAGCGCACCTACGATTTGAGGGTCCTCAGGAAGGGTAATCACTTTTGCCTGCAACTTATCTTGCAATGCCCTCACCAATCCCTGGTTCTTCGCACATCCGCCCGTCAGAGCCACGTCTTCTATAAGGCCAACTCTCCCTACCATGGTAGCCAACCTGCTGGCTATCGACTGGTTTAGGCCAGCCACAATGTCTGCCAGATCGACGCCGTCGTTGACCAGGGTTATAACCTCGGATTCAGCAAACACGCTACACTGGCTGCTAATTTTTGCCGGTTTGGTTGCTTGTAGAGGCAGACGGGAGAGTCCTTCCAGGCCACAATCGAGCACTCTGGCCATAGCTTCAAAAAACCTTCCAGTTCCAGCAGCGCACTTGTCGTTCATGACAAAGTCATTAACCTTGCCTTCACTGCTGACGGACATTACCTTGCAATCCTGCCCGCCGATATCGATCACCGTTCGGACTGTGGGACAAAGCCAATGGGCACCGTAAGCGTGGCATGTTATCTCCGAGATGTTCTCTGCAGCAAAAGGGACTCTGAGGCGACCGTAGCCCGTGCCCACAATGTAGCTTAAATCCTCGATCGAAACCAGGCCAGCCTTCTTGATGGCCTCGTCCATAGCCAAGCGTGCTGTAACCTCGGGTCGGGTGGTCGACAAGATAACTACATAGGACGCGATTGTCCCGTCGTTCATCACCACTGCTTTCCCAGTGGCAGAACCTACATCGCAACCTCCAACGACAATCATATTACTGTCACCTCCTCAGCAAGGACTGGTGTTTTGTGATCCTGAAGGCCTCCTAACCCACCCTCCAGCTATGAGCTTCTTGGATCCGATGACCTCGCTTCACCTCCTAATGCCATGCCATTGTTAAAGTGCCGAAAGACCTTTGGGAAGGGTTAATGCTTGCAACCGCAAACCAACAAGCCGCTCCCTTTTATTCAGAGTTCTACCACAATTTGGAACTAGATAAGACGTCGAAGTCTTGTCAGAGCTCTGATGCGCGATTCTCCTTTCAGCACTCTCCTGCTCTGTTATTGCTGCCAAAGCAACTCTCGCCACGCCTTTAGCCAAGACCCATGGTGATTAGGTACCGACTCAATCTGTCCTTTATCTCGTCTATAGTCGTGTACCTCGGGTCAAAGATGTCAACCATTCCCATATCCAAGCAGGCAACTCCGGCATCGCGGCAGACCTCCCTTATCAGGCCAAGGCTAGCAATTTGGTCCTTATGGCCGATGTGAGTGGGTGGGATGACAGCATCTGCCTTATGATCCTTGATCATTCGCTGCAAGTCGGAGAGCAGTCTATCTGCCGAACCCCGCACCTGCCTTACCATGATCTGGTCACAGAGAGTCCTCTTGCCCAGCCCCTTGAACATAGTATGCTCGTTTGAGGTGTCAATTAGCGTGTATGGACAGTAGCTGCTCATATCCATGACAATGTTCGCCGCCCACTCCTGTTCCAACCAAGCGTTCAAATCCCTGAGCCAGATGCAATAGACATCAAACCAGATCACCCTGACCTTTTCGCGCTCCAACCAACCCTTCTTTGTTCGCACTCGCTCCTCGGCATCACCCACCATATCCCTCAACCAGGCAGTACATCTGGGATCACCTGTCCAAAAGATTTGCACCATAGGATACAGTTGAGCCGATAGGTCATAGCCGTGAGGACATGGCACCGCCCGTCGCAGTTCGTTGTATTCAGCCCATAGCTCATATTGTTTGTTGGACTCCTTTATGATCTCTCGCAGCCGGTCAACATCCAGTTTCTTTCCGGTCTGCTCTTCAAGGAAGGACACGACACCATTAACTTCACCAGCATAATAATCCAACGTACGGTCATCCTCCCAATAGGGCGGATCAAGAGAGTAATGGGGAATGTCACGCCACTCTTTGTGGGTCCTGACTGCTTCGTGCAAGCCCAAAAGGGCATCGCATGGCTCCAGCTTGTGAATAATCATGGTGGGAGTTGGCATAAGGCCAGAAGCTATGTAGTACATTGCCAGCCTGAGGAGACTGCAATTGTCCCTGGCTAGCCCCAGCTTATCGCATTCTTCGAGTTCCCTTATGACAAAGCGAGCCTGAGACTGCTGGAAATGGTGGCCCTGAACGTTAAAGTAATGGATATCCATGGCCCTGTATACCTCCGGACAGATGGACCAGTAGCTCGCTAGCAAAGGTTTGCGCTCCTCGACGCACCGTAAGGTTTTCTCATACTGCTCTAACTGAGCCCTCATCAACGGAGCCCACAGTTTGGTCTCGTCGGTCGTCAACTTGTCCAACTCTTTGAGGGTGGTCTTATACCAATCGATCTCCTCCCTGATACGCCTCAACCCCCTTTCCCTTCTCTCCGTCTTGCTATCTACAACCATTTCTTACCTCCCTATGCTCTCCAGAAATGCCTGAACCCTGGTTCTCAATTGGCCCACTGCTCCCAGGAGGTATTCCCTATCCAACATCAGATGGGGAACACCTTCCTCCTTGAAATCTTTGTCGAGCATGTAATGCTCATAAGCCCACCCATCGCAAAACATTAGCCGCTCGCCAATAACTCCATCTACCTTGAACTCTCGGATCATGTCCCGAATGAAAGCTGCTCTTCTTTCATGAACTCCGAAAAATCGCGGACAGCCGGGACGGTCTTTGATGGAGTATCGAGCAAGAGTCTCCAAGGGCTCTTTCGCCCCTTCATCCACATCCTCCCACATGATCTTGGAGCCAAAGCACAGCATGTCCGTGACTACCAGGCCACCCTGGTCTTCAATCACTTTGATGTAGGACGGATCGTCGAGTATGCCGCCCACTATCATCAACCTAGCCCGATAGTTAGCATTGCCTTCTGATCGTGCCAGTTCACTCAGTAAGTCAGAAAGCAACTGGCCGTACTGCTCCAAGGGCATGGCCGTGCCAGCCACCATAACAGCTAGTGTTTCGGCACCGGTAACCGGCGGCCTTTCGCCTTTCCTCAGTTTGTAGAGCCTCCGCTGGAGACGCCGCTTCTGATTATGGCGTCTTATTGCCTCCCACAGACACTCGTCAGTGATTTCCATGCCAAAGTGCGACGCCAGGCTGTCTTTGAAAAGTGCCAGTTCCTCCTGGTACCAGCGCACTTGCTTCTCCCCCGTCTTCTTGGGAAGACTGAGAAAGTGGAGAAAAGAGGGGGTCTTCACCTTGTGCTTCCAGTTATCATGTACGCGGCGCACATGGTCACATGAGTTACACCAGACCACCCCATCAAGAAAATCGTACTCCCCGCTAAGTACCATATTGAAGCAGTTACGAACAAAGCTGCAATTGCAGTCGCTCAAATACCGGTCTGCTAGCTCTGTCCCCGTGCTACCCGTGGCCCTCATTCGGAAGGGCAAAAAGCCAGCAGCCGTGATGATCTCCTCTGGCACATAGGAACAGAAATACCCTACTACCTTCCCTCCCCCCTCCTTCCAACCACGCAGTGCGGGGTTAAGAATGGTCCCTGTGGCTTCAGTGAACTCCTGTAAGGCCTTTGTCTTTGTCTTACTGTCCAATTCATTTCCCCCTTTCGAGGCATCTCTCTCTGTGGTTGCCCCACTACACTTCTCCCACCAACCCACCGCTAGTTCATTCCTCGTCTCTCTATTTCTCTCCTCGGTTCATGCTAGGCTCGAGCCCTGTCTGAGTGATCCAGGTGTCATGCCTGAGTCAGATGTTTTTAGTCTCCGCGGCCTTTGGCTCGGCCATTACTCGCACACGCTGCCGGTGGAGCCTGTACCTACACCGGCCATCGCCCTTTGCCACTCCATCTGCTCGCGAGTCACAGCTTTCTCTCCTCACTCTTTCGCCAATGGTAGCCAGTCACTGACCCTCACCATATCCTCCACGTTGGCCCTCCATTCATGGATAGCAACGTCGTCTATCAGATAGCGTTTGGTGTCGCTGAAGCCCCATTCCGGCAGACCTTCCCATTTCACCTTAAATTTTACAGCTGCGTTGTAGAAGGCTTGGCCGTCGAAACGCTCGGCCCCCACCTCATCAACTGCCTGCCGCAAGACCTCGAAGATAGAATATATAAGATGAAATGCGCCTTCGTAAGATGCAGGCATCCTCGCTTGCCCAGAGTGGTATCTGTCAACAACTTGTTTGATGAGATCGACTGCTGGAGACTGTTCAGTCCACCATGGAACTATATTAGTTGTCAACTTTCCGTCCAGGACTCCCCAGCCACATAGGTCAATGTAGAACTCATAATAGCCAATATTGCCAGAGTCAGAGATGAACGTGGCGGCATATCCCCTACCCCGAAAGTCCCTCATGAAGAAGGCTCCGGCCATAAACCATGGACATATGTAGTCACAGTCTTTCAGCTTTTCTATCTGACCAGCACAGATCGTGGTGCCTACTGGGGTCATGAAGCCACCAACCCATTCAAACTTGTCTGGGTGAGCCTGGCAATACTCCCTCATTGTTTTCTCCATGTGTATGTTCATGGCTTCACTCCAACCATAGAAGCCGATCTTGGGCACCCTTCCTTTCGCGACATAGTCCCAGCGATTTTGGCTGATCCATTTCAGAAGGGTAATTATCTGGTAAGTAGTATGAGAGCCGAAGATGAATACCCATCCCGGAGGCGTTGCCGCGAAGTCGGTGTAACTAACCGTGGCTACCGGCACCTTGTCTTTCTCTGCAAAGGGTTTTAGAGTCTCTGCTGTCAGATCATGAACACCAATAATTACCTTTGCCCCCCGGTTCTTACACCACTCATAGCCAAGCATGTCCCGCCCAGGGTTGAACTGGTTGTCATAAGTGGCTACCTTTATTCTTACCCCTGGGATAAGGCCTTCTTCATTGTAATACCTGACTATATCCTCTATTACCTCATGCACAGGAATCTCGGCGGGTGAGGCTGGGCCTGTAAGGTCTATTGATTCTCCTATTACGATAGTAACCCGCTCCTTTCTTTCATGATCGCCGCAACCTAGGCAAATCGCAGCTACTAGCGCCAAAGCCGTAAGACAAGCTACTGCCCTTTTCCAGTTGTGTCTCATCTTTCTTCTCCTCCTTCCCCCTGCGGCATTGTTGACCTTGGATGATTCCACACACGGGATATCTGCAACATATCTCAATTCAATTCAAGGTCGGTTTCTATGCCCCTTTGTCCGCCTTCCGCTGCCTGCTGGCGCCATTCTGATCTACACAGAGTCGGCGAAGTGCTGGATGCCAATGTTGGAAGAGTGTTCGTGAAGCTGTTTGAAACTCCGCAGCCTTTCACCTCCATCATCTGACCATCTCCTACATTCTGCCCTCGGTAGCCACGAAAGCACTAGCCCGTTGGATCCCGGCCTACATTATTCCGGCAGTATTCCTCCACGGTTCTCTTCGCGTCTGCCTTGGAGGGATCGTCCCAAACCACACAGCCGATCCTGGGCACTACGCGGCTGCCACGATGGTGTTCGCTGCCATGTTCCCGACCTTGAGGTACAGCTGACTTCAATAGTATCGTTCTGCGTTATGGCTTTACCAACTGGTTCACAGTGTCGCATGCCCTGCCCGGGTAATGCAATACGGGCAATCCCGCAATGTAGTTGAGAAGATGCCCGTAATCCTGATAGGGGGCATCCCACAGTCCCGGCGAAACCCACGCGCGTAAGCTAATAAGGTATGCAAAGCTAAAGGCCTTGGAACGATAAGCCTTCTGACATCAACAAGCATCCAACATGCTAAGGCCTGATCAATCATCGGCTTACCTGGCCTGACCCAAGTTCCTCGATAGACGGAAGCGCCATGAAAGAAAAGGGAAGCACCCACGCTCCATAGGGCATACAGACTTGACAAGCGGAAAGTATCTCCACTATGATTACCGTCAATTGTATCATATATGCTATGGATGGGGACAACTTCGCTCGGCAGGTAAAGCAGATGGCTACAAATGAATACAGGGCAGAGGATGGAATCGTGGTAGAGCCGGTGGAAAGGCCCCAACAAATCGCCAAGTCGGAAACAGCATCAATCTGGCACAAGCACAAGGCAAAGGAATTACCGAAGGTGGAACGGTACTTTCAATCGCTGGTAGAAAACTCGCCAGACGCCATCATGGTCCTCAATGGGGAGGGATATGTGGTCTACGAAAGCCCCTCTCTCAAAAGGCTGCTCGGCTATCGGGAGCAGGAGCTAACCGACAAGAACACGTTGGCACTTATTCACCCCGATGACCGGCAGATCTTGAATAACGTCCTTCACTCTGTGACAGGGAATCCCACGGCAATAACATCCATGGAGCTTCGCTTTCGGCACAAGAAAAATTCATGGTGTGTGCTTGAAGGGTTGTGCAAGAATCTCTCGCTTGATGGGAGAGTAAAAGGTATTGTAGTGAGCTACCGTGACATTACCAAACGCTGGCAAGCGGACGTGGCTTCACGAGAGAGAGAAGAACGTCAACGGTTGGTGGCGGAGAACCTGACAGATATCATATGGGTTACGGATGCGAAGGGGAGGTACACCTATATTAGCCCCTCTGTCACACGCTTGCGAGGCTACACGGTTGAGGAAGCCATGGCCCAAACGTTAGAAGAATGCCTTACTTCATCCTCCCTTGAGTTCGCTCTTCAGCTAATGCAGGAAGGTCAGGCCATAGAGAATACAAAGCAAGGTCGGCCGTATAGATCACGTACCCTGGACTTTGAGCTAACCTGCAAGGACGGATCAACCGTGTGGACAGAGAACAACGTAACCACTCTGCGTGACGCAAGTGGCACGCCAATTGCTTACTTGGGAATCAGTCGTGACATCACCGAGCGGCGGCGGGACGAGGACTTACTGCGATCCTACCCTCGCAGGCTGGTGCAGGCCCAAGAGGAGGAACGCCGTGCCATCGCTCGTGAGCTGCACGATCAAATTGGCCAGTCCTTGACTGCGGTCAAGCTTTTGCTTGCCAGGTCTATGCGCTCTCCAGTCGGAGATATTGCTTCTAGCCTAGGCGAAGCACAGGAACTGGTAAACGATCTGACGGATCGGGTGCGCAACCTGTCGCTCGACCTCCGGCCGGCGATGCTGGACGACCAAGGCCTGCTGCCCACTTTGCTCTGGCACTTTGAACGCTACACCGCGCGGACACACATCCGCGTCAATTTCAAGCACGCCGGGCTACGCAGACGCTTGACTCCAGAGGTGAGCACAGGCACCTATCGCATTGTGCAAGAAGCTCTGACAAATGTGGCGCGCCATGCTAGCGTGGATGAGGTGGCAGTCCATGTCGTAGCCAATGAGAAGACGCTTACCGCACTGATAGAAGACCGGGGCATCGGTTTCGATCCGGCTGCACTGAATATGGGAAGATGCAGCGGCATTAATGGGATGCGCGAGCGCGCTGTTTTACTGGGCGGTAGACTGACGATCAAGTCCGTTCCTGGCACTGGCACCCGTTTGACAGCCGAACTGCCCCTTCTGCCAGGTCAGAAATACAGAGGTAAGGAGAAACGACCACGCTAACAATAGTACTGGCGGATGACCATCACATCGTCAGACGTGGTCTGCGTTCACTGCTAGAAGAGACGCCAGAGTTTCGAGTTATCGGAGAGGCGGGCGATGGTCTGGAGGCAGTTCAACTGGTTGCACGCTTGCGACCAGATGTGCTGGTACTTGACCTCATGATGGAAGGTATGAATGGTCTCGAGGTCACCAGGCAGATCATGAAGCGTTCGCCCGGGACCGTTGTCGTTATTCTTTCCATGTATGCCAACGAGAGCTACGTGCTCGAAGCCCTCCGGTGTGGGGCGAAAGCTTACGTTCTCAAGGACTCCACCGCAGACGACTTGGTGCATGCCATCCGGGCAGCATCTGCTGGTCACCGCTACCTCAGCCCACCCCTGTCGGAGCGAGCCCTTGAGTATTACATAGAGAAAACTGAAGCCACGGAGATGGATCCGTATGACGTGCTGACGGTGAGAGAGCGAGAGGTACTGAACTTGGTGGCCAGCGGTTGCACTCATGCCGAAATTGCTGCACGGTTGTGCATTAGTCCGCGCACGGTCGAGACTCACCGCGCTAGAGTAATGCGCAAACTCGGCCTGCGTACTACAGTGCAGTTGGTCCACTACGCCATGCGGCGAAAGATTCTGCTAACAGACGACTGAGTACTGTGGCCCAGCAGCAAATTGCCTCTGAGATTCGGTGTCACTCTCTGTATCTTTTGGTGCTGCATGTGTTACACGCACAAGCCTTTCCGAAATTGCATGCATGTGCCGTACCAAGACTACGGGCGTGTTTTCGCACAGATTACGGGCTTGCCCGTATTGCATCCCACGGGTACAAAGCACTATGCTGCGTAATGCTCACGAGGGTCGTAACCGAAGGTCGGTTGGCGAAAATCACGGCGGCAGGAATGAACGGGCGTGCATGGTTATTTTGCAACGTGAGCCCGTATGATGCTGATATGCTCTCGTAGCGGGCTCTTATGGTGATGGCGCACGGAAATCGCATGGGATATCCGGCCTGGGTTACTCATCATGCTACCGACCTGAGTCACCATAATTCTCCTTTGAACTGTGTCCGCTCCATCTGGCTGGTATGCAGAGTAGGCCTGGGATGTCGCTAATAGCCGGTGCCTCGCATTATGCCTTGAAGGATCAGCTAAGGGAAATACGTTTGGCGGGTTATGCTAACGGCATAAGGAGAATACTCGATGCAGACCTTGACGGGGCCACCGTGGGCGGGGCATTATAAATCGTTGTGAATGCTGCCCTGTAAGCAGTCAGAAAGTCAGAAGATAAGGGCACATTGTGATTAGATAGCCCCGAAGTGAAATAGAAACCAAATAGAAAGGAGCATGAGGTGAACTATAGTACTCTGGAATTCGAGTGTCGCGATGGAGTGGGCTGGCTGACTCTTAATCGTCCTGATCGCCTGAATGCCCTTTCCTTCGAGATGGTACAGGAACTGCGTCGTTTCTTTGGTAGCCTGGAGGAGCGCCTTGAGGCTCGTGTGGTCATAGTTCGGGGTGCGGGCCGGGCATTCTGTGCCGGAATGGATCTATCGGCGCTGACCGGTGGCACGGCCAGCGTTGATCAAGAGTCGAATATGCCCAAGGGGCCTATAACCTTCGGTCACATGATAGAGCGAGCCTTGAACGATATTGTTATCAGGATGCGCCAGGCACCGCAGCCGCTTATTGCTGCCATTCGTGGTGCGGCCAGTGGTGGTGGTTTCACTCTCGCCATGGCCTGTGATATGCGCTTGGCAGCAGAATCAGCGCGCTTCAAGGCCACCAATATCAGAATAGGATACACTGGTGCTGATCTGGGATCGTCCTACTTTCTGCCACGCCTCATCGGCCTGTCAAGAGCTGCTGAATATATGTATACCGGTCGCACAATGGATGCCACTACTGCCGAACGCATAGGATTCGTGTCTCGATCAGTGCCCGATGATCAATTGGATCAGGTTGCTCTGGATCTGGCCAAAGAGATGCTTAATGCCACTCCGCTTGCGTTGCGGATGACAAAGGAGTTGCTTAACATTAACGTCGATGCTCCTAGCTTGATGGCGGCTACTAAGCTAGAAGCTGGGGATATGCTCCTCTGTGGCATGACCGAGGATACCCAGGAGGCAATCACGGCGGCCTATTTCGAAAAGCGCGCACCAGTGTATCATGATCGTTAGCTTTTGGACAACTCGGCGATAAGGAACAAATGACCTTGTGCTGGCAAGCACCTGGGTAGGCTGTATTTCCCCCGAAACTCCGGCTGACCAAGTCTTGCCTGCACCACACCAAGATTGGAAGGGAACCTCGGCAGCTGGGTTCCCTGAAAGGAGATAGATGACTGAAAAGGAGAGTAGGTTGGAAACGATACTTGTTAGGGTAGAAGATGGATTGGCCGTAGTGACCCTAAATCGCCCCGAAGCTATGAATACACTTAACGAGACTATGGCCAGCGAGCTTTGCCAGGTCATGGAGCGATTAGGAACCGACAACGATGTACGAGCCGTTCTTTTGAAAGCCAACGGTCGAGCGTTTTGTGCCGGAATGGAGATGATTTACAGGGAGTGGAAGGATGACCCAGGGCATGTTGCTTTCGTGACCAAGAACACGGTAGCGGCTTTGAACAAGGCTTTCCTTTCTATGCTCGGAATAGAGAAGCCGGTTGTATGTGCGGTGAACGGAGTCGCTGCGGGAGGTGGCCTGTCACTGGCAATGTCTTCAGACATAGTCATTGCCTCTGAGGCTGCTAGGTTCTGCACCGTCGCCGTTCGTCGTGGCCTGTTTCCAGATGTCGGGATGAACTATCTGCTGCCCCGAATAGTGGGACTGCTTAAGGCTAAGGAACTCCTTTTCACCGCAGATATTATTGATGCCAGGGAGGCGGCCAGTATAGGCTTGGTCAACAAGGTAGTACCAGCCGAAAGGCTGGATGAGGAAGCCCTGACCATGGCCAAACGCCTGGCATCGGCGGCTACTAAAGCTATCGGCCTTTCCAAAATCACTGTCCACCGTGGTTTGACCATGGACATGGCAGGCACTATGGAACTAGAGAGCTTGGGGCAGGCGCTGTGTATACAGACAGAGGACGTTCGAGAAGGCATTGCTGCTTTTCTGGAGAAACGTCAACCCAGTTTCAAGGGCAGATAGCGAAGTCGAATGGCGGATTACAGCCAGCCCGAAGAAACGTGCATAGTAAGCGAGTGTGGATGCTGGACCATCAAGATCGACCAAGCGTAGCTTGGAAGAGGGAGGATGGGTATGGACTGGGGACTCAGGAGTAAGTCGGCAATCGCGACTTAACATGCTCGCTGCTGTCAGAATGTCTTGAGTCAGCTCCTGATCCAAGACTGTAAGGCTGCTGTATTGCATAATAGGCATGTTGCGCTCATAAGCCCTCAAGACCCGGCGGTTAATATAATGATCAGGCAGCTTTTAGGCGACTCGGGAGGTGTAAGAAATGTCTCAACAATTCTCTCATCTGTTCTCACCACTCAAAATAGGATCAATGAATGTGCGAAACAGGATTGTCATGAGTGCGCACAACACCAACTATGCTTTGGATTTGGTGCCTAACGAAAAACTGATCAATTACTGGGCTGCCAGGGCAAAGGGAGGTGTCGGTCTGGTCGTAACGGGGATCCTCTGGGTTCACCCCAATCCATGGCTCAATACGTTCTGCATGCCTGGAGCACTTGACGGTCTCAAGAAGGCAGCCCAGGCCGTGAGCAAGCACGGAGCAAAATTCGTGGCGCAGATCGGCAATATGGGAGCGATGGTCGGTCACTTCTTCATGCCGTCACCCTGGGCCCCTTCCACCGTACTCGCCCCAAATGAGAAAACGGAACGGTTCATGTCTCATAAGATGACCAAAAGCGAGATAGAAGACATGATTGACAGATTTGCCAATGCGGCAAGAATGGTCAAAGAAGCAGGTATCGACGGTCTCGAAATTCATGGTGCTCATGGCTATCTCATCTGTGAATTCATGTCACCCTACTGGAACAAGAGAGAGGATGAGTACGGAGGCAGCCTGGAGAATCGAATGAGGTTCCCGATCGAGATTGTAGACGCAGTCAGAGGTTCAGTAGGAAGGGATTTTGTAGTGGGCATGAGAGTAATTGGTGACGAGTTCATCAGAGGAGGCTACACGCTGGATGACATGCTGATGATGGCCCCCATGCTGACCAGGACAGGCAAGCTGGATTATTTGAATGTGAGTGCCGGCGGCTATGTTATGGCCTCCACCATTATTGAGCCGATGTATTACCCTCTCAATTCCTTTGTGTATTGTGCTGCGGCTATCAAACGGGTGGTGGACGTTCCAGTGTTTGCCAGGGGAAGGATCACAGACCCAGAACAGGCAGAGAAGATCCTGGCTAATAACCAGGCAGACATGGTCAGCATGGTCAGAGCAATGATCGCTGATCCAGAATTTGCCAACAAGGCCAGAGAGGGTAGAGTTGATGACATAAGGAAGTGTATCGGCTGTAATGAAGGCTGTTGGGGTGTCCAGGCTCGTCTAGGCGCGTACACCAACGGGATAAGCTGTACCATGAATCCGGCTACCGGCTGGGAGGGAGAACCTGGCTGGGGAGAGGTAGAGCCAGCAGCAGTCAAGAAGCGGGTCATGATAATCGGCGGTGGGCCAGCCGGCCTGGAGACGGCGCGAGTAGCCGCCCTCAGGGGACATCAGGTATCACTGTATGATAGAGGCTCAGAACTGGGGGGACAGACTTTGATAGCGGCTAAGGCTCCGGGAAGAGACGGATTCTTAGATTTGAGTCGATACTATAGTCATCAGATGAAGCTTCTCAAGATAGATGTCCACCTGAATACCGAGGTGACTGCCGAGATGGTGCAAGGACAAGACCCCCAGGCGGTGGTAGTGGCTACCGGATCTGTTCCCTACATCCCCGATATCCCAGGCGTGGACGGGGATAACGTTGTCGAAGTCAGAGAGGTCCTCAGTGGAGAGGCAGAGGTTGGAGATAATGTAATCGTCATCGGCTTCGATAGCGATATACAGTCCCTGAGCACCGGCGAATTGCTGGCCGACCGTGGGAAAAAGGTGGAGATTCTGTAATGCTTCAGTCGTTTTCGGACAAAACGACCCTGCCAAAATGTTAGACCCCGACCTCGATTTTGGTCAACTCACTCAGTCTGTTCACCTCCTTGCGCTTGGCG
>Ga0194125_10004212_pt1 | contig 22599 bp, 22 predicted proteins | sample TA2KigC250mmetaG_FD_148626 | JGI IMG/M metagenome (GOLD analysis project Ga0194125, IMG submission 148626) | Freshwater microbial communities from Lake Tanganyika, Tanzania - TA2015034 Kigoma Deep Cast 250m | ecosystem: Environmental > Aquatic > Freshwater > Lake | place: Tanzania: Lake... | reverse complement strand
CCTCGGGGTCTCTGGATTGATAGAAAAGCTGACGGGGCTGTCAGCTTTTTTGGTTCCGACGATGTGATAATGGACGGAGGTTACAGCCGTTTTGCATACATGAGGGATAATCGGCTATCACGAGAACTACTTTGACGTCCGTCTATCTCTATTCAATTGTCAAAGAACGTTTTATTTTCAACCCTCACCCTAATTACGACACAGTCTCCAAGGGGGGAGGGTGAGGGTGGGGGTATTTTAAAACATGCCAGCCAATCTAACCCCCCAATATTTAGAGGCAGAGGCCAAATTCAAACAGGCCAAGTCCATTCCAGAAAAGATCAAGGCCCTTGAGGTGATGATGGCAGTCATCCCAAAACATAAAGGGACCGAAAAAATCCGTGGTCAGCTGAAGAGCCGCATGGCCAAATTGAAAGAGGAACTCCAAAGGAGACCCACAATCGGAAGGGCAGAGCAGGCCTTTAATATTAAGAGAGAAGGGATCGCCCAGGTTATTCTTTTCGGGCTCCCCAATTCGGGCAAATCAACCCTTTTTTCCAAGGTCACCAATGCCTTTTCTGAAGTGGCTGACTACCCTTTCACTACTCAGAAACCAATTCCTGGAATGATGAGGTTTGAGAACCTCCAGATTCAATTAGTGGATACCCCACCTATCCAATTGGACCATTATGAACCTGGATTCTCTAATCTCATTCGAAATTCGGATGCCCTTCTTCTCCTCATTGACCTTACGGATGATCCTGTCTTCCAGACGGAAGTCCTCCTTGAAGAGCTGGAACGAATGAAAATAAAGATTGTTGGCAAAGGGACGGTGCCTTCGGTGGAAGAGGGATGGGCTTTTAAAAAGGCACTTTTTCTTGGGAATAAATGTGATGCTAAAAATGCAATGGATGGATATAGAGCATTCGAAAAACAATTCGGGGAAGGCTTCCCCATTCTTCCCATCTCTGCCAGAGAAGGAATGAATTTTGAAGAAATAAAGAAGGAGATCTATCAGCTCCTCGATATCATCCGAATCTATACAAAAGTTCCGGGAAAAGAACCTGATCTAACAGAGCCCGTTGTCCTTAAAAAGGGAAGCACCGTGGAGGATGTTGCCCTCTCTGTTCATAAGGACTTCGTCGCCAAATTTCGATACGCAAAGATCTGGGGTTCTGGGAAATTCGATGGCCAGATGGTCAAACGCGATTACCAGGTCAGCGAAGGAGATGTGATCGAGCTGCATATTTAGACGATGGACAAACCACGATAGACGTCAGACGATGATTACAAGAAGACATTTTCTTCTATGGTCCCTGGGATTACCTCTTCTCTCCCCCTTCCCCTTTTTTGTTCAAGAGATTCAGACGAATCCTCCCTTTTTTCAAAGAAATGGAAAAAGAGACTCTATCGCTGAATTCTTCAATGGGGAGGAGCTCACTTACGAAATAGGGTTCTGGTTATTTAAACGAGCAGCTTTGGGGAGGTTGAGTTTTAAGGAAACGGAGAAAAAAGGCCGCTATACGGCCATCCTTCAAACAGAGATATTAGGTATTCTTGGATTCATGGCTCGTTATCGAATGGACACCTACCGTTCCACAATGGAAGAGGTTGATCATGGGAGGCGCCTCAGGGCCTTATCATTCGAAGAGGATGTAAAGGTCGGCAGTAAATTGAGGAAAAAAATCCATCTCTTTGATTATCTCCAGGGAAAGTGGATTCGAGTGAGAAGTAGAAAAGATGGGATCATGGAGAGGACCGAGGAGGAGATTCCTCAGGGAAAGGTCTATGACGATTTCCTCACCGCCTCATATAATTTTCGCTATGGTGTTTATGGTGAGATTGAAAGGGGGAAAAGATATACGGTGCCTACATTTCCCCGAAAGGGTTCAAACAGTTACGAAGTAATAGTAGCCGGGAAAGAGGAAGAGGAGAGAAAAAAGAAATCTGAGAAGACAAAAGATGGGAAAGATTTTTATGTTAAACTCTTTTTGGATCCAGAGGTCACCCATTCAAAAGAAGGTCTCATTGAAGGATGGCTATCAAAAGAATTTTATCCTATAGAGGGGTCCATCAAAGATGTCATTCTCTTCGGAGATGTCAAAGGAACCCTGATCAATAAGCTCAAAGCTGAAAGGTGAAAGCCAAATTCTTACTTTAAGCCTTGAGCTTTGAACTTTGAGCTTAATTTAAAAACATGGATACTCAATCCAGATATCTCAGGCTTCATCGGAAAGATATTGCCTATTTCAAATTTATCATGGAATCCTATGAAGGGATGGCCCTCGTGAGAACAAGAGATCCCTATGAAGCCATCGTGGAGTTGATGGTGGCTCCTGGATGGGAAAGGGATGTCGATGAGGTTTTGGAAGGTCTCCGGAAAGAGATTCACATTGAAGAGTATCAACTTATTAATTCCAAATTTCAAAATCCAAATGCCAAATGAATGTCAAAGTTCAAAATCAAATTTTTTATATTTAGATTCCTACATGTTTAATTCTTAAAACTTTCTTCTAACATTTTGCCCCCCCTCACCATCCCCTCTCCCCAGTGGGGAGAGGGAGGGGGTGAGGGGAAATTTCAAATATTTTTGCCTAGACTTTAGATTTTATTTGACATTTGAACTTTGGCATTTGACATTTTAGATGGAAACATGATCGAAAACATCCCCATCGAAAAGATTTTAAGGGAGGCTCTCAAAGAAGGAGGAGATTTCTCAGACCTTTTCTTTGAACAGACCCATTCGATCGTCATCGTTTGTGAAGAGGATCGGATAGAAAAGGTAATCTCGGGACAAGATATTGGAGCAGGGCTTCGAATCCTCTTTGATGGAAGGACTTTCTATAGTTTTACCAATCAAATCACGGAAAAAGGATTCCTTCATATAGCCAAAATTGTGAGCCGTGCAGTAAAAGAAGAGAGAGATGGAAGAGTGATCAACCTCACCCACCCGAATCGACCCACCCTTTCAACCTCTCGGGCCTCAAATTCCCTTTTTCCAGTTGAGAAACATCCTAAGGAAATTTCAATTGAAAAGAAGGTCACTATGGTCAAGAGGGCGAACGATGTGGCCCGGAGATTTGATCCACATGTCCGGCAGGTGAAGGTCCTTTATCGGGATGTAAATCAATTCATCTCGATTGCGAATTCAGAAGGAGTTTTCATAGAAGGGGAAAGGGTGGGAACGGTTTTCTCCGTTCAGGTAGTTTCCGCCGAAGGGGATATTGTCCAAACAGGATATGAGCCAGTAGGGGGAACGATAGGTTTTGAACTCTTTGATTTAGAGCCTCCAGAGAAGGTGGCTGAGGTGGCAGTGAAGAGATCTCTGCTCATGCTTTCAGCGAGAAAGGCACCCATGGGGAGAATGGCCGTTGTCTTATCAAGCGAAGCCGGAGGAACGATGATTCATGAAGCCATCGGCCATGGATTGGAGGCTGATTTAGCCCAGCAGGGCCTCTCCGTCTACTCGAAGAAGATTGGAGAAAAAGTGGCTTCTTCTCTAATTACAGTGGTGGATGATCCCACCCTTCAACAAAAGAGGGGCTCCTATGCCTTCGATGACGAAGGAGTGACTTCTCGAAAGACAGTTCTGGTAGAAGAGGGAGTCCTGAGAGGATATCTTTATGATCGACTAACCGCCCTAAAGGACGGTGTTCAGTCTACAGGAAATGGGAGGAGAGAATCCTACCAACACAAGCCCATTCCCAGGATGAGTAATACACTGATTGTCCCAGGAAAGATGAAGTCTGAGGAGATCATCCATTCTGTGGAGAAGGGATTATTTGTGAAGAAGATGGGTGGGGGGCAGGTCAATACGGTCAATGGAGATTTTGTCTTTGAAGTGAGCGAAGGGTATTTGGTTGAAAAAGGAAAAGTGGGAGAACCAGTGCGAGGCGCTATTCTTACAGGGAATGGACCTCAGATCCTCAAAGAGATCGACATGGTGGGAGATGACCTCGGATTTGGGATTGGGACCTGTGGAAAGGATGGCCAAGGAGTTCCAGTTGCCGATGGGCAACCCACCTTAAGAATCCCAGAGTTAGTGGTGGGAGGCCAAGAAGATAAAATATAACCCCAATTGAGTTAAAATTTTTGACAAAATCCCCTCTCACTCCCCTTTGCCAAAGGGGAGAACCCATTGTCATCCCCCTTTCATAAAGGGGGATTAAGAGGGATTTAAACAGAAGGCTCAGCATACTCTGTTGTGGCTTCATTATTGGAAGAAATTTAAATCAAGGAATTTCTTTTCACTCAATTGGGGTATAAAATTGCAGATTTCGGATTGCGGAATTTGGAATGGATAAAAAAGGATTGGTAAGAGATTTTGTTATTTCCGCTATGCGCTCTGCTCTATGCTTCTTCTGGAGTGGTTTCAGGCAATTTTTCTAACTTCACCTTTGAGATCCTCTGTCCCACCATTTCAACAATGCTGATCCGCTTTCCTTCTGTTTCTACCATATCACCAACCTGGGGAATCTTTTGCAGGGTGGTCATCAAGAAACCTCCAAGGGTTTCATATTCTGTTGATTCTAAAAGAGGAATCTGGTAATCCTCTTTTAAATCTTTCAAGCTAATGGAGGCATCAATCAATAGGGTTCCATCTGTGAGTTGAATAACAGGGCTTTCTATATCATATTCATCTCTTATCTCTCCGACGATCTCCTCGAGCAGATCCTCAATGGTCACCAGACCCGAGATTCCACCATATTCATCTACCACCAAAGCCATGTGAGTCCTTCGCTTCTGCATCTCCCTTAAAAGGAGGCTAATCTTCATTGTCTCAGGGATGAAGAAAGGTGGTTTGATGATCTTTCGAATATCAACCTGCCCTGTTTTAGTCAAGAGAGTGAGAAAATCTTTTGCATGGAGAACTCCTCTGATGTCCTGGAGATCCTTTCCATAGACAGGATAACGGGAGAACTGCTCCTCTTCAATGAGGGAGAGAATTTCTTGTTGTGACTTATCGATCTGTATTGCCACCATCTGTGTGTCCGGGGCCATCACTTCTTTTACAGACATATCTGTGAATTCAAAAACACTCTGGATAATTTTTTCCTCTGTAGGCTCAAATACCCCGCGTCTCCTCCCTTCTTTAATCAGAAGCTTCACCTCTTCTTCGGTGATATAGGCCCTTTCAGTAAATGGCTTTGCGCCAAAGGGGCGAAGCACGATGGCTGTGCTGAAGGTGAGGATTTTGACAAATATTGTGGTAATTCTCGAAAAAGTGTCAATCGTCCTTGCAGTCCAGAGTCCTATTGTTTCAGGATGCGCCAAGGCAATAGATTTTGGTATGAGTTCACCAAAGATCACAAAAAAATAGGTGATGATGACAGCAACTATTCCTATGGCAATGGGCCCGGCTGCCAATGAGATGGCCTTGATAGGAACTTCTTTGAGAAAAGGTTCTAACACCCTTACAGATGCTGCCCCTCCGATTGCGGACGCAAGAACACCCACGGTGGTAACTCCAATCTGTACCGTGGCCAGAAACCGGTCTGATTTTTCTTTCAGGCTTAAAAAGATCTTGGCATTCTTCTTCCCACTTTCGGCCATCTGTTGGATGCGGCTCTTCGGTGCTGTTACGATGGCGATCTCTGTGCCGGCTAAATAACCATTAAGGAGGATGAGAATAAAAATGAGGATAACCTCAAAAAAAACTTCTTGCATTTTATACCTCCTATTCTACAAAAAACCCTCCCTTCCCCCCTTGAGGGGGAAGGTTAGGATGGGGGGTAAAAGATTCAAGGCTATCACCCCCACCTACACCCTCCCCCATCAAGGGGGAGGGAAATTAGTTGGATTTTCATGGTTTGAGGGTTACGAGGCCGTCATGAATAATTGTTTAGGAAGAGGTCTTCAGAATTTAATCCGTTTGAGTCGTTCGATTGCTTCCTTTAGCCTCGACTCATTTATCGTTAGGGCCATTCGAATATAACCCTCTCCTGCCTCTCCAAAGCCATTCCCTGGAGTGGCAACAATTCCTGCTTTTTCAATCAGTATCGAGGCAAATTGGGCTGAGCTGTATCCTCTTGGAACTTGGATCCAGAGGTAGAAGGTGGCTTTAGGCTCCTCCAATACCAAACCGATCTCTCGAAGGCCTTTTACCATTACATCCCTTCGCCGTTCATAGATTTGGATAATTTCTAAAAGAGGGGTCTCAAAGTGATTCAGGGCTTCGATCCCTGCCTCTTGAATGGCTTGAAAGGTGCCTGAGTCGATGTTGGTTTTGACTCTTCCAAGTCCAGCAACAATTTCAGATCGACCCACTGCGAACCCGATTCTCCAGCCCGTCATATTGAACGTTTTGGAGAGGCTATGAAATTCGATACCAACCTCTTTTGCCCCATCGACCTCAAAAAAACTCAATGGTCGATATCCATTAAAAGCCACTTCAGAATAAGCCGCATCGTGACAGACAATCATTTGATATTGGCGAGCAAAGGCCACCACCTCTTCAAAAAAGGGCTTTTCAGCGATTGCAGAGGTTGGGTTATTTGGGTAGTTGATAAAAAGAATTTTTGCTCTTTCTGCTATCTCCTCTGGAATTTCTGAGAGGTTTGGCAGAAAGCCATTCTCTTTGTGAAGGGGCAGGAAGTAGGGGATTCCACCTGCAAAAAGGGTCGAAACACGATAGACAGGGTATCCCGGACTGGGTACCAATACATAGTCCCCTGGGTTGACAAAGGCGAGTGGTATATGGGCTATTCCTTCCTTCGAACCGATCAAGGTTAACACCTCTGTTTGAGGGTCAAACTTTACCCTGAATCTTCGATCATACCATTTCGCCACTGCCGCTCTAAATTCGATCATCCCTTCATAGGAGGGATATCGATGGTTCTTTGGATCCTCAGACGCCTTTTTTAATCGTTCAATGATAGGTTTAGGAGTAGGAAGGTCAGGGTCTCCGATTCCCAGGTCGATGAGATCCACCCCCTTCTGTCTCATCTCCTCTTTTTTCTTATCGATCTCTGCAAAGAGATACGGGGGAATCTGTTCAATCCTTTTAGCCGTCTCAATTCGCATCTATTTTTTCCTTTCTGATTTTAATTGTTGTAAAAATCAAACCTAATGTATTGCGTCAGAAATGGCTTTACACTTTTTTGTCATTCCGGGCTTGACCCGGAATCCAGTTTTTCTAAGCTGGATTCCTGCTTTCGCAGGAATGAGGGCTTCGGAATTATCTTAAGGGCTTTCCTATAGAAATTCAAGAAAAAAGTTGTGGTTGACCTTATTATGGGATTTCTTTAGAATGAATAAGTGAAGGGGCTTTTTTAAGGTTGAAAAAGAATGAGTAAACGTCTTGAGTTGATTTGGCCCAACAAGGATAAAGTGCTCCTTGGGCTTGACGAAAATGGTAAGCCTATATGGGGTACAAAAGATGATTTGGAGCCACGACTTTTGGTGCAGTTGGAGGCGGTGGGACAAATAAATTCTGATAACCTGAATGATCTTTACGAGCAAGGTGACAACTTACTTATCAAGGGAGATAACCTCCTCGCTCTCAAAGCCCTGGAACGGCATTTTGCAGGCAAGATTAAGTGTATTTATATTGACCCCCCGTTTAACACGGGCAATGCATTTGAACACTATGACGATGGGTTGGAACATACCATCTGGCTTTCTATGATGAAGGCAAGGTCGGAGATTCTAAGAAAGTTATTAAGGGATGATGGAGCAATTTTTGTAGAGATTGATGACGATATGATGCCTTACTTAAAGGTGATGATGGACGAAATTTTCGGTGGAAGGGCGAAGCCCCAAGGAAGAAAAGCGCGGGTGGGCAATTATATTGCAACAATCATTTGGCAGAAGAAATTTTCTCCACAAAGTGACGCAAGATTTTTCTCTGATATGCACGATTATATCCTTGTCTATGCCAAAGACCATACTAAACTTAAGTTAAACCTTTTACCACGAACAGAAGCAGCAGATGCACGATATAAAAACCCAGACAACGATCCACGAGGTTCATGGACATCTGGAGACCTATCAGTCAAAACACCCAATCCTGATTGGATTTATCCTATCATTACGCCTTCAGGAAGAGAGGTTTTGCCACCAAAGAGTTACAGCTGGCGTGTATCAAAAGAGCGTTTAGAGGAGATGATAAAAGATAGTAGGATATGGTTTGGGAAAAAAGGAAACAATGTTCCTCGTATTAAGCGTTTTCTATCAGAAGTTCAAGAGGGATTAATTCCTGTAACGATATGGATGAGAGAAGAGGTTGGTGATAATCAAGAAGCAAAAAGAGAAATTAAAACAATTCTTCCCGAAGCAGAGGAAGTGTTTACGACTCCTAAACCCGAACGACTCATTAAGCGAGTGATAGAGTTGGCAACAGAACCCGCTGATTGGGTTTTAGACTCTTTCCTTGGGAGTGGCACCACAGACGCTGTTGCACATAAATTAGGAAGAAAGTGGATCGGAGTTGAGTTGGGTGAGCATGCCGAGACTCTCTGTTTGCCACGATTGAAACGGGTAGTGAGCGGTGAAGACCAGACCGGTATTAGTAAACAGGTGGGCTGGAAGGGTGGCGGAGGTTTCAGATATTGTGTATTAGGGGAAAGCCTCTTTGCAAGGGATGAGGATACAGGGCTGGTGATGATCAATCCAAAATACACCAATGGACCACTGGTGGCCGCCGTTTGCAACCTGGAAGATTTCAGGCTCAATAACGATAGCTTCTTCCATGGGGTTCGGGGTAACATCTATGCCCACATTACCGAAGAAAAAGTTACCCAATCCTACCTCGACGCTCTCCTTGAGAGACTTCCAAATGGTAAATCGCTTATCCTCTATTGCCTAAAGCGGGCGACTGATTTGAAAATACCGGAGGAGGTTAAAATAAAAAGAATACCTAAGGAGCTCCAAATTCCAAGGTATCTCGTTTCATCTCTAGAAGGAGAAAGATAATGCAATTTAAACATATTATACTTTCGAATTGGCGGAATTTTACTTCGGTTGATGTTTCATTGGCATTGCGAATGTTTCTTGTAGGCCCCAACGCCTCAGGAAAATCGAATCTACTGGATGTCTTCCGATTTCTCCGAGATATAGCAAAACCAGGGGGAGGTTTTCAGAAAGCGGTAACAGATCGTGGTGGAGTCTCAAGCCTGAGGTGTTTAGCTGCCCGTAGGTACTCAGATATCACGGTAGAAGTCCATGTAGGCGGTTCCTCGGAAACTGAGGATTGCCCGCTCTGGAAATATCAGATTGAGTTCAACCAGGATAAGCAAAGGAAACCCATCCTTAAGAAGGAACAGGTTTGGAAAAACGGAAAGCAGGTTCTGAATCGACCAGATGAGCAGGACAAACATGATCCTGCACGTCTTACACAAACTCACCTTGAACAAGTTAATGTAAATCAAGAATTTAGGGACCTTTCTCGTTTTTTTGAAACGGTTCAGTATTTGCATCTCGTACCCCATATCATTCGAGATCCCGAACGATTCATGGGTCGAAGCGGTGATCCATTTGGAGGAGATTTCTTGGAGAGATTGGCTACTACTCCGGAGAAGATACGCAATGCACGCCTTAGAAAAATCCAAGCAGCCCTTAAAGTTGCTGTTCCTCAGTTAAAAGAACTCCATTTAGATCGGGACAATCGTGGCGCTCCTCACCTGAAAGCACTCTATGAGCATTGGCGTCTAAGAGGAGCCTGGCAAGATGAGAAGCTTTTCTCAGATGGGACGCTTCGCTTTTTAGGGTTTCTCTGGTCTTTATTAGATGGTCAGGGGCCGTTGTTATTGGAAGAGCCAGAACTTTCCTTACACCCTGGGATAGTACGGCGTCTGTCGAGAGTTGTTTACCATCTTCAAAAGACAAGAGATAGACAGATATTAGTGAGCACGCACAGCGTCGAACTCGTTTCGGATAAAGGTATTGGAGCAGAGGAAGTCCTTCTTCTCAAGCCCACAAAAGAAGGAACAAAGGCTTTTGTAGGAAAGGACGATATGCAAATAAGAAAACTTCTCCAAGAAGGGGCAAGTATTGCCGAAGCGGCGTTGCCAGTAACCGAACCGAGGGATGCACAACAGCTGGAACTCTTTGTGGGATAAAAGCGATGACTAATAGGCTGAGTGTAAATATCGCGGTAGAAGGAGATTTAGATGAAGCTGTTTTAAAAAAGGTGCTCACCTCTGTTGGCATTGAGGTTGCGAATGTATATGGAAAACGGGGTAAACATAACCTTAAGGAAAATGTGACCCGTTACAACCAGGCAGCCCATTATGGAAGATGGGTTGTCTTAGTAGATTTGAATAACGATGCCGAATGTCCACCGCCTTTTATCGCTTCATGGCTTCCAACAAGAAATCCAAACCTTCAGTTACGTATTGCAGTGCGTGCAGTAGAAGCCTGGTTGCTAGCCGAAAGAGATGAGATGGCTCGTTTTCTTGCAGTAGCAGAAAAAAGAATTCCCTTACTTCCTGAAAATGAGGAAAAACCCAAAACAACATTGATAAATGTTGCACGCCACTCCAGAAGCAGAACGACCCGTACAGATATTGTCCCAAAAGATGGGAGCACAGCAATTCAGGGGCCCGGATATACTACCTGTTTAATAGAATTCGTTATGAAATACTGGAATCCTGAACGGGCTGCCTCCAATGCTCCGAGTCTGAAACGAAGTTTAAATACCCTGTTTCAATGGAAAGCGGTTAGGTCTCAATGAACATCATCGTGCAAGAACTCATCCGGGATATGAACCTCTGGAAACCTCAAAAAGAGGGATTAGAAGTGCTTGACCGGATTGTGAAAATTTCTCCAGTTGGTCGAGGGATTTCAAAAAGGGAAACCTTGGGAACAATGATGGTTGCCGAACCCCTGGCTTCCTATGCAATTCAACAAGGGCTGTTTAACTTTCAGGAAGAAATTAATCCGAAGGTTGGAACGGAATTCCCCTCCTTTTGCTTCGCCATTGCTACTGGTGGAGGTAAGACTCGCCTGATGGGGGCATGCATTGCTTATCTCTACAAGACCAAAGGCTTTAAAAATTTCTTTATCCTCTCTAAAGGTGAGACCATATATAATAAGCACCGCTTTGATGATTTTCACCCTGCATCGCCGAAATATGTATTCAAGGGACTTGCCGGTTTTCCTATCCCTCGCCTGATTGACGGGGATAATTACGAACGATCTGCGTACCCTGAACTCTTTACGAATGATATTACGCTATATCTATTTAATATCGAGAAGATTTTTAACGAGAGAACGGATGTCGAGTTTCGTTTTCACCGGTTCCATGAGAATATTGGCGGGAGTTTTGCCGATATACTCCGTTCAAAGCCAGATTTAGTTTTTCTTATGGACGAGAGCCACAACATCCGTGGGGAGAAATCCCTGAGGGCTATTAATGCCCTCCGGCCGATCTTAGGGCTTGGGTTTACAGCTACACCCAAAGCCGCTAATGTGATCTATGCCTATTCACTCCGGCAAGCAATCAATGACGGTCTGGTCAAACGCCCCGTGATGCTCACACGTCGGGATGATGATAGTATTACTGAGGAAAGGGAAGACATCAAACTTTCTGATGGAATTCGCAGACATGAACGCAAAAAGGCAGTGTTAGAGTCATATTGCAGAAATAATGGCCTAACGGTTGTGAGGTCACGGGTGCTTATAAGCACTCAGGATATAGCCCATAGCGAACGGGTTAAGGAGAAACTGGAAAGCAATGAATTCTTTGATGGGCATTACAAGGGCAAGGTCCTCTTGGTTCACTCCGGCAGCGAAGATGAGCAGATTGAACAATTGTTGAACTTGGAGAAAGTAGACAATCCCATTGAGATTGTTGTTCATGTGAACAAACTTAAGGAAGGCTGGGATGTAAAGACGATTTACACTATCATCCCGTTAAGGGCCTCAGTCAGTGACATCCTAACAGAGCAGACGATTGGGAGGGGATTGCGTTTGCCCTTCGGCAGGCAGGTCAGCCGTGATGAAGGCTTGAGTGAAGGGGAGCGCAAGGAGCTTTTGGACATTGATACGCTTGAGATCATGTCCCATGAAAAGTATTCTGCGGTACTCGCCAAAGTCAAGGAAGTTCTGGATGCAGTTGGTGTGGTAACGGATGACGGAATTCAATTGGAGGGAAGAGAAATCGTTCCCGATGGCGATCAGAAATATCACCTAAACATTCCCAAGATACAGGCAAAATTTCACTCCGAGGAGGAGATAGACCTTACTCAAGTAAGGGTCAACTTTGAACGTTTTGAGGACCTCGATGTTAAGCTGGTAGGGGCAGACTTGGCGACCTTAGAAGAAAGGGATTACGAAAAAATATTAGAGGAGTGTAACGGTTCTTTAATAAACTTTTTTGTCCGTATTCTTATCGAAGAAACCGATGAATTCGACATCCGGGACAAGGGAAGACTTCAGCAGTTTGTGCAAACCTACATTAATAAAGCTCAGGTTGCAACAGGTGGAAAGGACAAGGTTTTGTTTAAGCATCGGGGTAAGATTGCACAGGACATGCTTTCGCAAATCAGGGAAAAAATTGCAGAGAAGACAAGCATTGACTATGTAGTAACGGACAAGATGGTAGAATTGCGGTCTTACTGGAGGAATGTACCTAAAGGTTATGTAGAGAAGGATAGAAATGTGGTTGTTGAGACTGAATTGACCCATAATATCATTGGGGGTTACACAAAAACTACATTCTCAAAGAATTTCTTTGAATCTAAACAAGAGAAGTGGTTGTCAGATATTCTTGATCGTGATGATGAAGTTGTGCGATGGGTACGACCCCCAACCGGACAGTTGCCGATTACCTATAAGGGGGGAAACTACAATCCTGATTTCATAGTGGAAGCCAAATTCGATAGGTTCTTTGTGGTAGAGGTTAAGGCGAGAGATGAGATCACAGATGAAGATGTGCAAGCCAAGGCCAAGGGAGGAGTTGCTTGGTGCAGGGCTATGGGTAAAGCAACAGGAAGAGCTTGGGAGTATAAAATAGTTCCTCATGATGCAGTCAAATCAACATTGAGTTTTCGAGGAGTTATCTCAAACGCCATTGCCTTAGAATAGACAAATGATTTAAGTTATTGGATTCCTACATGGTTAAATTTGAGAATCTTTTTCTAACATTTTCTGATCCCCTCGCCCTCCCCTCTCCCCAGCGGGGAGAGGGGAGGGCGAGGGGATCACATTTATGAAATGTACTTCTGAGATACGGTACTAGAATATATTAGAAAATAAAAAGATAGAGAGTTTATGGAACGGGGACAAAAAATACAAAACTAATTGACATCAGTGATCCATATCAACATTGGCAGGATGGCAATTTAACTGCATATCCGATTAGTAAACAAATTTAAATGAGATATATCAGGTGCTGGTGGAGGCAATGGATATTTTTTTTTAAATGGTTCGAATAAGTTTTCGCCCAACTGAATTCAATGAAAAGTCAGGGGGGACGATAAAGATGCGGCCAAAGCGATATATTGTCTGGTCAACAAATAAAGAAATTGATCTTAACGACCCATTACAGAGAAAGTGGTACATCCAACAGGTATTAACCCATGGCAGAGCAGAGGATGTTTCTGAGTTAGATTGGGATGAAGTGAAAAGACTGCTTCCCGTTCTGAAATTACCGAGTCGAGTTCGTAGACTTTGGGAGCATTATCTTGAAAATGCTAAAGGGTAAAGGGGTTCTTACAACAATCCAAAGAAATCTATTAAGAGAGTTAGGCAAGATCAGAGATGCCTCTTTTTTCTATCTTACTGGAGGTACTGCCCTGGCCGAGTTTTACTTAGGACATCGTCGTTCCTATGATCTGGATTTCTTTACACGCGAAAGGGATCTGATCATTCCGTTTGTCAGGCTTGTCGAGGACAAGTTCCGTCAGGAGCGATATTTGCTTAGTGTTATTCGTAGATTTGAATCCTCCGTTGAGTTTGAAGTCAATAAGGAAGGTGAGGATTTGCGGCTTCATTTTGCCTATGATTCACCCTTTCACTTTGAAGAGCCCTGTTTTTCGGAGTTGGGTGTCAAGGTGAATGATTACAAGGACCTTATAGTAGACAAACTTCTGGCTTTCTTTGGGCGATGGGAACAACGGGATGCCATAGACTTGTTCTTTATTTTGAGAAACGAGCCGATCGAAAACTTAATGAAGATGGCAAAAGAAAAGGACCCGGGTTTTGACCTTTATTGGTTCAGTATTGCTCTTAAAGAGGTTGATGCTTTTCCTGACGAGATTGAACAATGGTCGGTAGATATGCTTGTGGAAGTAGATGCAAGGGAGTTGAAAAGCAAATTTTTGAGCCTTGCTCATGAAACAATGGATAAGATTAAGGGAAGGGCATGAAAAGTAAGTAGAAACGTTTTTGGGTATTGACATCCCTCCCCACTTCCTATCATAATATTTCAAGTCTTATTATCCCGTTAGAAAGCCCCATCATTTCTAACGGGGTAGATAAGGTACTCAAATTCATATGAAAAAGAAGATATTTCTCAAATGGATGATCTTTCTTCCTATCCTCTTCTCCCTCCTATTTGGATGTGCTGGGAAAGGGAAGGAAGTTAAGACGATTAAGGGAGATCCAGAAATCCTTTATAAGCAAGGTTTAGCTCGATTCAATAAAAGAGACTATGATGAGGCCCTGAAGATATTCGAGCAGATAAAATCGAGTTTTCCAGATAGCCCCCCCTATACGGTCTGGGCAGAAGTTAAAGTTGGAGATTGTCATTTCTTTAAAAAGGATTATGTGGAGGCCGTTACGGCCTATGAAGAGTTTAAGAAAATCCATCCTACCCATGAAGAGATGCCTTATATCCAATATCAGATTGGGATGTCCCATTTTAATCAGATAAGTACTCTCGATAGGGATCAAACCTCCACAAAGAAAGCACTTTCCAATTTCGAATATTTAGTTGCCAATTACCCCCCCAGCATCTTTACTGAGAAGGCAAAAGGGAAGATCGATGTTTGCAAGAAACAACTGGCGGATAATGAATTCTATGTTGGAAATTTCTATTACAAACACGGGAAATATCAGGCTGCTACCTCCCGATTTGAGGTATTATTGGAGAAGTTTCCAAAAATACCCAAAGAAGATAATACTCTTTACTTATTAGGGAAAAGTTATCTCGAACTCAATCAATGGGAAAAAGCCAAAGAGGCTTTCACAAAGATTCTCAATGAATATCCAAAAAGTTCTCACTACAAAGAGGCCAATACGATCCTTGATCAAGGCGTAAAAGGGAAAAAGGTCTCATTTTTTAAAACCAAAGCCAAAAAACCTGAGAAGGAAGAAGAGGCGACAGAGATAGAGATAGAGAGGATCGCCTTAATTAAGTTTGAAGCAGAAGGGAGGCAGTCAGTCTCCTTCAAAGAGGAGGGGGAGGTTGAGTTGAAGAAGAAAGAAGAAAGAGTAGCTTCTCTTCATTCCCCCAATGAACCTGTTAGATCGCCCTCTAAAGAGGGAGATGCTGAAAAGATAACCCCTCCCATGGTCAAATATTATGAAGAAGAAAAGCGTTTGGTCACCCTTGAAGAGAAGAAGATGAAATTGGAAGAGACAGAGGAGAAGATCATCTCTCTTCCCATCACCCATGAGCCGGTTAAAACGATCTCTCCAGAAGAGGAGTCAAAGAAAATAATACCCCTTTCGACTGGCGAACAGACCATCGCTCCTTCTTCAAAAGATAAACCAAGGATAGAGGAAAAACCTGAAGATGAGAGAAGGATAGCGGCATTACCAACCGCTCCAATGGCATCTGAGGTCAAGGAGGTAATGAAAGAGAGGTCGTGGGAAGAAATAACTCAAAAAGAGCAGATGCCGAAGTCAGAGGATGAGGAGAAACGGATAGCCGCTTTACCGAGCCCCAAAACCACGCCAAAAGGGAAGGAAGTCCCCAAGAAGGAGGTTCCCACAGAGGTAGGAGGGGTTAAGCTTGTGGATACAGGGCAACCTATTGATATAACATCAGACAAAGTGGAGACATACTCAAAAGAGAACTTGATCGTCTTCAGGGGAAATGTCATGGCCCGGCAGAAGGATATTCTTATCTATTCTGATTCCTTAGAAGCTTCGATCTTTGAGGACGGTAAAGGGATCGAGAAGATTGTTGCAGGTGGAAATGTGAAGATTCAGCAAGGACTTCGAGTGGCCAGTTGTCAAAAGGCGGTCTTTTACAATCTCGATCAAAAAGTCATTTTGACAGGTGACCCGAAGGTTTGGGAAGGTGACAACATGGTCTCGGGAGATGAGATCGTCTTTGATATCGAACAGAACCGAGTCGAGGTAAAAGGAGGGTCGGGAGGAAGAGGAAAAGCGAAGATTCATCCCGGAGGGGAATTCGAAAAGTTGAAATGAGAAAAAACCTCCTCTGCCTTCTGTTTGCCATTTTTCCCCTTATCGCCTGCCAGATTTCTGAAGAAGAAAAAATCAATCAAATATTGAATCAAAGAGAAGAGGCTTTTCAGAAAAAAGACCTTTCTCTTTACCTCTCCTGCATCTCCAAAGAGTATCAAGATAAAGATGAGGACTTTAACCGACTTCAAAATCGAATAGGGGGATATTTCAAAACCTTCGATAAGATAAGATATACCAGCTGGGACCGATCTATCCATTTTGAAGGAGAGACAGCAAGGGTTGTCCAACAGTTTCATTTAGAGGTGGAGAGAGAAGGGAAGAGGAATCGCTATTCTGGGAAAGAGGCCCTCTTTTTTAGGAAAGAGGGAAGAAAATGGAAGATTATAAAGGGTTTATAAAACTGCCAGGTTCCATAAGTTTGACAATTCAGGGAATAACTAATAAAATAAATTAAATAAAAATCTTTTGGTTTTGAGAATGTTTGAAAATCTTTCAGCCAAACTCGATACTATTTTTAAGAGAATGAAAGGCCATGGAAAATTAACAGAAGGAAACATTCAAGAGGCCTTAAAGGAGGTGAGGATCGCACTCTTAGAGGCTGATGTCAATTTCAAGGTTGTTAAGGATTTCATCCAGTCCGTCCAGGAGAGGGCGATTGGTCAGGAAGTGATGTCGAGCCTTACACCTGCTCAACAACTCATTAAGATTGTGAAGGAGGAAATGACCTACTTAATGGGGGATGAGGAACAGAAGATTCATCTTTCGGGAAGCCCCCCTGTCCCAATCATGTTAGTTGGTCTCCACGGCTGCGGGAAGACAACAACCGCAGCCAAACTTGCACGATATTTTCAGGAGCGGAAGAGTCGTCCCTACCTCATACCCGCTGATGTCTATCGACCAGCAGCCATTGAACAACTACAGAAATTGGGGGAGGAATTAAGAGTCAATTTTTATCGACCCGAACCATCCCAAACTCCGCTTGATATCTGTTTGAAAGGAAGGGATTCTGCCCTCAAAGGCGGATATGATTTAATCCTAATCGATACGGCTGGAAGGCTTCATATCGATGAAGCACTCATGCTTGAACTTCGGGAGATTAAGAATCACATCAAACCCAAAGAGGTTCTCCTCATAGCAGATGCCATGACCGGGCAAGATGCAGTCAACATTGCCAAAAATTTCAATGAGCGATTGGGGATCGATGGGGTTATCCTGACCAAAATGGACGGGGATGCAAGGGGAGGAGCTGCCCTTTCGATCAAATCGGTAACACAAAAGCCCATTAAATTCATTGGTGTGGGAGAAAAGTTGGATGCCCTGGAGGTTTTCTATCCCGATCGTATGGCTTCGAGAATTCTTGGGATGGGCGATGTCTTAACCCTGATCGAAAAGGCAGAGGCTTCGTTTGATGAGAAGAAAGCAAAGGAGTTGGAGAAGAAGATTCGAAAGGATTCCTTCACGCTGGAAGATTTTCGAGATCAACTCCAGGAGGTTCGAAAAATGGGATCTTTGGAATCGATCTTAGGAATGATCCCTGGACTTCCAAAGAAGATGAAGGCAATGGGAGGCCTCGATTTTGATGAGAAGCAACTGGTGAGAGTGGAGGCTATAATCAATTCCATGACACTCAAAGAACGGGCAAATTTTACGATCATCAATGGGAGTAGGAGATTAAGAATTGCCAAAGGAAGCGGGACAACGGTTCAAGAGGTAAACCAACTCCTAAAACAGTATGCCCAGGCTCGGAAAATGATGAAGCGATTTGCCCAAATGGATAAGAAGGGATTCCGTGGAGGAAGGGCGCCACTGTTTTCTTAGATTTGACCATTTACTGGAATGGTGGAATGATGGAACAATGGGTTTAATCCAAAATCTGTCAGGTAATTTTTGAACCATCATTCCATTATTTCAACTGAAGGTAGGAGGAGGTGATCGAAAACAAGATGGCTATCTCGATGAGATTGAGGAGGTTTGGAGGGAAGAAGAGTCCTTTTTACCGGATTGTGGTTTCACATCGTCGTTCTCCAAGAGATGGGGGGTTTATTGATCAGGTGGGGACTTACGACCCTAAGAAAGATCCAGTGGAGATCCGAATCAAGGAGGAGAAGGCGATTCATTGGCTGAGAAAGGGAGCTCAGCCCACCCCAACAGTACGTCAACTTTTGATACGATCTGGTGTTTCAAAAAAGTTGATGGAGAGTAAAAAAGAGTAGTTGCCTTTTCCCAAATGTTTAATCTCTCTCAGGACCGCTGTGAGAATTGGAGGTGGGGTTATGAATACAAAGGATTTAATTGAGTATATTGCAAAGGCATTGGTGGACCGTCCGGATCAGGTAAAGGTTTCCGAAATTGAAGGGGAGAAAACTTCGGTCATCGAACTCTCTGTGGCCAAAGAGGATTTGGGGAAGGTGATCGGCAAACAGGGCAGGACAGCAAGAGCCATCAGAGTTATCCTGGGGGCTGCCTCGGCAAATTTGGGTAAACGTTCTGTTTTAGAAATCATCGAATAATGTTTCATGGAAAAAGATCTTTTCCCTATCGGTAAGGTGGTGAAACCCCACGGGGTCAAGGGGAAGATCAAGGTAGAGTATTTTGGAGAAGATCCCAACCATCTCCCTCCTCTTAGAGAAGTCTTTATCGAAGATAGCTCAGGCAGACCGAAGCCCTACAAAGTAATAGAAGTAACTCCTCAGGCACCCCGTCTCATTCTACGATTAAATGGGATCGAAAAGGTTGAGGAAGTGAAGCCCTTGATCGGAAAGGAGATATTTATCCATAAGAGAGAACTCCCCGATTTAAAAGAGGGTGAGTATTATTGGTTCGAGATACTGGGGATGATGGTGGAGACAAATAAAGACAAGAGGATCGGAAGGGTGAAGGAGATCTTTCCAACAGGTGCGAACGATGTCTATGTCGTGGAGGGGAGGAGAAGAGAGATTTTTCTGCCTGCGACAGAGGAAGTGATCCAGAGCATTGACCGCAAAAGAGGGGTCATGAAGGTCCGTTGGATGGAGGGGCTGTGGGAGGAAGAGGATGAGGTTTGACATTCTTACCCTTTTCCCACATATGTTTTCATCCCCTTTTCAGGAAAGCATCTTAGCCAGGGCGATAGAGAAAGGGCTCATACAAATCCGAACCATCAATATCCGGGATTTTGCCTTGGATAAACACCATGTGGTGGATGATACCCCTTATGGAGGAGGTCAAGGCATGGTGATGAAGGTGGAGCCCATTGCCCGGGCCATTGAGTGGGCCAAGTCTCAAGATCCCTCAGCCTGGACAATCTATTTGACCCCTCAGGGAAAACAGTTTAATCAGGACATGGCTCAGGAGCTTTCATCCCGATCCCATCTTATCCTCCTATGTGGCCGATATGAAGGGATAGATGAGAGGGTGAGGGAGCTCTTAGTAGATGAGGAGATTTCGATTGGAGATTATGTATTGACCGGAGGGGAACTGGCAGCGATGGTTTTGATCGATGCGGTCTCAAGGCTTCTACCTGGAGTTTTAGGGTCAGATCGATCTGCAGAGGAGGATTCCTTTTTCCACTCCCTTTTGGAATATCCCCAATACACTCGGCCTTTCAGTTTCAGAGGGAGGGATGCACCCCAAATCCTCCTCTCCGGAAACCACGGAGCAATTTCTCTCTGGAGAAGGAGAGAAGCTCTCAGGCGGACATCCATGAGAAGACCGGACCTCTTGGCCAGAGCCAACCTCTCTGACGAAGATAAGAAAATCTTGGAAGAATTATTCCAGGGTGAATCAATTAATGATTTCGGATTAAGGATAAAAATGGAATCCAACCTCTATTTAGGACTTGTTCATCATCCCATCTATGACAAGAGAAGAGAGGTTATCTCCACAGCCGTCACCAACCTTGATATCCATGACATCGCCCGTTGTGCAAGGACATTCGGGGTGAGAGGCCTTTTTGTCATCACCCCATTGGAGAGCCAAGTTCAGTTAGTGGAGAGGATGATTTGTCATTGGATGGAGGGTGCGGGATCGGTGTATAATCCAACGAGAAAGGAATCCCTTTCCCTCGTCCGGGTTTCCAGAAGCATCGACGAGGCAAGCCGGGAGATCTCCGATCTCTGGAAGAAAAAAGTAATGAGGGTAGCAACAGGGGCCTCTCCCCATCCCAAAAGTATTAGTTTTGAAGTGTTTCGGAAATTATTGGAGGATCGAGAAACGCCATTTCTCATTCTGTTTGGTACAGGATGGGGCTTGACCCAGGAGGTAAAGGATAATTCTGACTACGTCTTGGCACCGATCGGAGGAAGAGGTTACAATCACCTTTCGGTTCGCTCAGCAGTGCCCATCATCCTGGACCGACTGTTAGGAGACCGAGTCGTATAATTTCGGAATTCGGATTTCGGAATGCGGATTCTCCTCACCTCCCCCTCTCCCCAGAGGGGAGAGGGGGAGGGTGAGGGAGGCATTCCGCAATTGCATAGAAGGGAGAAAGCGATGAATCCGTTAGAGATGGTTGAGAGAGAACAGTTGAGGACAGATCTCACCGATTTTAAGGTGGGCGATACAGTCCGGGTCCATGTAAAAATCGTGGAAGGAGAGAAAGAGAGGATACAACCCTTCGAAGGCGTGGTGATTCGTAAGAAGGAGGGGGGAATTCGGTCTACCTTCACCGTGAGAAAGATCTCCTATGGGATTGGAGTAGAAAGAATTTTCCCCTTACATTCACCGAGGATCGATCGGATCGATGTGATCAGCCGAGGGAAAGTGAGACGCGCCAAACTCTTCTATTTAAGAAATCTGAAGGGAAAGGCAGCCCGGATTCGAGGCGAAAAGAGACAAGTTAATCAATGAATATTGACCAATGATCAATGGACAATGAACATTGCAAAATGCTCTTTAACTTCCCAGCCCAACCCATGGACTATTTTGAAAAGGTATATTACGGCAAGGGGTATGAGAGAATTGCTGGAGTGGACGAAGTGGGAAGAGGACCTCTTGCTGGACCGGTTATAGCGGCTGCTGTTATTCTTCCTGAAAATGGTATTGGCCAACCCCTCTTTGATTCAAAAAAAATTTCGCAAAAGAAGCGAGAATATCTTTATAAAACGATCCTTACAGAGGCACAAGGGGTAGGTATAGGTATTATTGGGCAAGCAGAGATCGATCGCCTCAATATCTTCCAGGCCACGCTTAAAGCAATGGCCATGGCGATTGAAAATCTTCCCATCCCTCCCGACTTTGTCCTGATCGATGGTCTTTGTGGCATCCAAGTTCCCATTCCTCAAAAACCTATCCGAAAAGGCGACCAGCTTTGTAACTCCATCGCCGCAGCCTCCATCGTAGCGAAAGTAACTCGAGACCGTATGATGATCAAATGTCACCAGAAGTTTCCGCAGTATAATTTTGCCAAACATAAAGGTTATGGGACGAAAGAACATCGAAGGGCGATCGAAAGATTTGGCATCTGCGAACTCCACCGCAAAACCTTTCGGGGGGTAAAGGAACATTTGTGATTGGGAGATAGGAAGAAGGGGAGATGGGGAAGAAGGAATTTTCAAAGATTATATTCTATCCCTAATGTCATTCCTGCATAGGCGGGAATCCAGACTTATCTCTGTGGAAATAGAGAATCAAATTCGTGGATTCCTGCTTTCGCAGGAGTGACGGAAATTGTAGCGATACTGACGATGGAGAAGAAAGAGCTCGGCAAGAAAGGTGAAGAGGTGGCCCTCCGATTTTTGAAGAAAAAAGGATATCGCATTATCGAAAGAAATTATGTTTGTAAGATGGGTGAGATGGACATCATTGCCAAAGAGAAGGATGCTTTGGTTTTCGTTGAAGTTAAGACCAGAACCTCAAAAGACTTTGGTCCTCCCCAATTGGCCGTCGATTCTACAAAACAGAAACAGCTCTCTAAGGTCGCTTTAAATTTTTTAAAAGAGAAAAAACTCGGAGATATCAAGGCAAGGTTCGATGTGGTTGCTATTCTCCTCAGCCCAAAGGGAGAAGAGATCGAACTGATCAGGGATGCCTTCGATCAAAATTGGCCGTAAAGCGCCAAAACCAAAAAATAAAGGGTCTAAAAGGGATCTTGATTGTTGACTTTCTCCAAAAATCTGAAATATCCCTTATCTTTGGAAAATGAAATGTCAAGATTCAAGACCTCCCGCTTTAGCTTCGAGCTATGGAAGTTTCTCGTTGGATATATAAGGCATAGGGGTATTGACACAATACATTAACATACATTATAATTTCGGGCAAAGGAGGAAAAACGATGAAACTCCATGCCCGAGCTGCGCTGACTCTGCATCAGCGCCAAGAAGT
>Ga0194125_10004209_pt1 | contig 22618 bp, 21 predicted proteins | sample TA2KigC250mmetaG_FD_148626 | JGI IMG/M metagenome (GOLD analysis project Ga0194125, IMG submission 148626) | Freshwater microbial communities from Lake Tanganyika, Tanzania - TA2015034 Kigoma Deep Cast 250m | ecosystem: Environmental > Aquatic > Freshwater > Lake | place: Tanzania: Lake... | reverse complement strand
ACGCAGCCACTCTTCAGGCAGAACACGGGTTAGCCAACCTAGCATCCAACAGGGGAGCTCTGAAAAGCCTAACAAACTGGCCATGGATTAGTGCCATGTTGAACGCTACATAGAATAAAATGTAACCGAAATGCGGCAAAATTAGGCTAGCTAAGATGAATGGAGGAGGCAAGGCTAGCCGATATGGCGACCATGAAGCTAGAGGCGCGAAAGGAGTACAGCAAGGTAGTGAGAGAGAGGTACTGGAAAGCCCCCTCGAAGAAGGAGAAGTCGCGTATCCTGGACGAGTACTGCGCTAATACAGGACACGCCAGGAAGTACGCTATCAGGAAACTCAGGGCTCGAGACAATCCCGGCCAGAAGGGTGGGAAGAAAAGGAAGCCGGTCTACAACGGGGAGGTAATAGCTGCCCTGGCCAAGGTGTGGGAGATATTCGACTATCCCTGCGGCCAGCGGCTGAAGCCCCTCCTGGAGAGGGAAACCGATAGGCTGCGGGCGTTCGGTGAACTCTCCATCCCAGATGAGGTAGCCAGCAAGCTCAAGAGGATAACTGCAGCCACCATCGATAGGAGACTCAAGCACCAGAAAGAGGTCTTACATCTCTTATGGTCCAAGGGTCGTCCTAAGCCTGGCTCCATGCTGAAGCAGAAGATCGCTGTGCGGCTCACCAATTGGGACACCGCTAAGGTGGGTTACCTTGAGGCAGACCTGGTTTTCCATTGTGGAGCTTCTACCCTGGGAACACACGTCTGCACCGTGAGTGCCACGGAGATATCGTCCGTCTGATGGGAAGGGGAGCCTATCTTAGGCAAGTCCCAAGACCATTGCTTCTGGGCCTTGAAAGAGATAAGGAAGAGGTGTCCCTTTGTCTGGAAGGGGCTTGATTCGGACAATGGTCAGGAGTTCATCAATGAGATACTGTACAAGTACTGTGCCAGGGAGAAGCTTGAGTTCACCAGATCACGGCCCTGCCACAAGAATGATAACGCCTATATTGAAGAGAAGAACTGGACCCACGTCAGAAAGGTACTGGGATACCTCAGGTATGGTACTGAGGAAGAGCTAGCCATCATACGTGATCTCTACCGGAAGGAACTGAGGCTATATAAGAACTTCTTTCAACCGGTGATGAAACTGGTCAGCAAGGAGAGAATTGGAGGTAGGATCAAGCGCCGGTACGGGACTCCGATGACACCTGATGAAAACCTGATACAGTCAAAGCAGCTCAGCAAGGAAGCCGAAGAGCGACTGATGCAGGTATACCACCCCCTCAACCCCGCCGCCCTCAAGTGCCAGATCGACACCAAGATCAATAAGCTCATCCAAACCTATGAGGCTAAGAATGGCACCCAAGGAGCTAGTCTGCATAGACATACCCAACCCCGTATGGTGACATCTTTTATGATTGAACAAGCTACCGTTCGGTTACCTTCTTAAATGATTTGACACGGGGGCTTGACAGCGACGGAAAGATATTACTATAATCGTCCATCACGATTATCCCGCGGAAGGCAATCATGTCTCAGTGCCTGTATCAGCGGTCGAGATGCCAAATCCCGGCTAAATGAAAAAGGGATTAGAAAGGAGGAGGAATGAAACATTGGAGAACCGTTGTGCTATCCTGTCTCGTCATCTTGGTCCTCGTAGCTACGCTCGGCCTTGGGTGTGGGAAGGAGGAAAAGGGGAAAGTCACTATCGTTATTGGGAACATGACAGACTTTACGGGGCCGGCAGCCCCTGCTCTGGGGCCTATGACAAAGGCTCTGGAGGATTTCGTCAAAGAGGTTAATGCTGGCACTGCACCCGGGATAGAGCTGCCAGAGGGCGTTAAGCTGAAGGTCGTGAACTGGGACACAGGTATGAATCCAGCCAGGTTCGTACCAGGTTACGACTGGCTGAAGAGCAAGGGGGCAGAGGTAATAATCTCTGTTTTCAATGACTGTTCGGAGTCACTGAAGCCTTTGGCGGCGAGGGATAAGATCGCTATACTAGGCATGGCTACCAGTGTTCCAATGATAGATCCTCCCGGATGGGTATTTGCTTTCTGCCCGCCGACACGGTATGCGGTGAAACTCATGCTGAAGTGGATCGGCGATCAGTGGGAAGCGGAAGGCAAATATGCCACCGGAAAGCCGACCATCGCCACGGTGGGCTGGAGTGATGCGTGGGGAACTGACAACGAGAGAGGTACTAAGGAGTACTGCCAAGCCAATCCCACCAAGTTTGATTACGTTGGCAGTTGGTTAGCTCCTGTTGGTACAAGCACTTGGACCAGTGAAGTGGCCAAGACATTGAACGTTGACTATCTGCAAACGGCTGCGAACGGGGCTACGATGCCAGCTACTTTCATGAAACAGTACTCTGACAAAGGCGGCAAGGCTATAAACTTCGATACGGAGTCCATGAGTGCTTACGTTGGCTACATCACAGAGTACGCCGGCTGGTCAGCCCTTGATGGGAAACTCAACGTCCAGACCTGGGGTTGGTGGAACCTGACGCAGTGGTCCGAAGTCAAGTATGTGAAGGATGTGATGTTCAAGTACCACTCCCAGTCACAGGCTAACGAGTGGATGCGCGCGGGCATGGGGTATCTCGGCGGCGGGGCAATGCAGCTTTTTGCCTTGAGGACAATAGTGGCCGCTATACAAGCAGCAGTAGAAAAGACTGGTAGCGCTGAGAACTTCAGTGGCCAGATATACTATGATACAGCCACGAGCTTCATGGCAAACTGGGCAGGGTCGCAGCGAGGGTTTACCGAGACCCGGCGATATTGTGCGACTGATATGATAGTGCTGAGATGGAACGCCACAGCTAAAGACTTGATCTTGATTAGCGACGGCTGGCTGCCCATACCCTTACAGTAGTAGGTGACTGACCTAAGAAAGAGCTCGACTTCACCGCTACGGACCTGAGCGGTTGGCCGGACCCGAGCCACGTCGGTAGCTTGTGTTAGACCCTGAATCGCGAGCGTTGCATGTATGCGGTGCTGCGGGCGAACACTTGGTATGCATGATTTGTGGCCAACCTTGTGGACCAGGAGGTCTGGTAGGGTCTGGTAGATTGAAGGACGCCCTCGCTATGCTAGCGCATGGCGAGGGCGCTGTGTGAGGGGCAGCTTTCTGAGATTGCGGGCTCCTGGCCTGCCGAGCTCTGTTGTGATGACAAAGCTCACCGATACTTCAGAGCGAATCAAGGAAAGCCCAGATAGTATTGGCGTTAAACCAGAACTCGGCCATGTCAGCAAGTTTGGTGCAGAGGGATTATGAGAAAGTACGAAGCGCCAATCTGCGGAAGCCAGCTAAGATTTTTCTCTCCATTCCACCGGTGACGGGTTTGCGCATTCTGCGTTGCGATAAAGCAAGGGGACTGGCAAATCCACAAGTTATGGAGATTTAAGGAGGCATCTTGCAAGGACTGAAACATCTATTTCAACCGCTGAAGATAGGCTCTATGGAGGTACAGAATCGAATCGTGATGTCTCCTATGTGCCCAGGGTTCGGCGTTGATGAAAATGGTTGTGTAACCGAAGAGCTAATCGAGTTCACTGCAGAGCGGGCGCGCAGCCGACCGGGCATGATCACGACCGGGGTAATCCCTGTTAGCTTCATGGGGGGCACTGACGCCATGGAAATGCCTCGAATCTACGACCCCAAAGCGCTGCCCAGCCTGGAACAATGGGTGAAAGCAGTGCACCAGTACGAGGGTGTCAAATTCGGAGCGCAGTTGAATCATTGCGGTCCATCTCATTCTTACTTTAAGCCCATGGATGCAGTGGCGGCCTCAGCGGTTCCCGGTCTAGCGGAGCTGCTGGTCAAAGTGCCGGTGAGAGAGGCAACCAGAGATGAATTGAAGGAGTGTGTCCAGGACTTTGCTGCAGCAGCCGAGCGAAGCCTGAGCGTAGGATTTGACTACATAGAGATTCACGCTGCTCATGGCTACCTCATAAACACCTTCCTCTGCCCTTACTACAACCACAGGACTGATGAGTACGGTGGCAGCTTCGAGAACAGGATAAGGTTCTTGCTCGAGGTCATACGGGGGATAAGAAGTCGGATTGGCTATGGAGTGCCTCTCGGCGTGCGGATAAATGGAGACGATTTCATCGGAGAGCAAGGATGGCACATCGCCGACCTGTGTCGATTGGCCCCTATCCTGGAGCGCGAAAGCGTCAACTACATAAGCGTAACAGTGGCCGGCACTTCGATCCATAGCAGCCAGTACATGATCGCATCGATGTACCAGGAGCAGGGCTTCAACGCTGGCTTCAGCAGCGAAGTCAAGAAGCAGGTCTCCATCCCTGTGGCTGTTGTGGGGAGAATTGTGAGCCCCATAGTGGCTGACAGAATGATTGCGGAGGGGAAGGCGGACCTGGCAGTTATGGCCAGGGCCATGCTAGCTGATCCTGATCTAGTGGAAAAGGCCAGAATGGGAGAACTGGCTGATATTCGGCCCTGCATAGGGGAATGTCTGGGATGTATCTGGCAAATCATGGTAACAGGAGTGGGAAGCTGTACCGTAAATCCCAGAGTGGGAAGAGAGCATTCCCTCAAGGACGTAGCTGGTTCAAAGAAATCGGCATCGAAGAAAGTCCTGGTCGTCGGAGCGGGCTGTGCCGGGCTGGAAGCAGCCAGAATGGCAGCTTTCTACGGACATAAGGTCACGGTATGTGAGAGCAGAGGCTGGATAGGCGGTCAACTGAAGCTGGCTGCCAAGATGCCGAAAAGGCAGGAAATCGGTGGTATCATCCCCTGGTACGAGAGGCAACTCCACAAGCTGGGGGTTGAGGTACGGCTGAATACAGCAGTGGATGGGAGCCTGTTGAAACAAATCAAGCCAGATGTGGTCATATTGGCTACCGGGAGCTTGCCCGAGGTGCCGTTGGGGTTTCTTAATGGCTTGGAGAACATAAAGGACATCGAAATGGTGATGGTGGACGAACTCATAGGTGAAGAGCGCTTAGCGGGAGATTCAGTTCTGGTTGTCGGTGGCGACCAGATGGGCGTGCAAGTGGCGGACTACCTAACAGAAATGGGTAAGACGGTGTACGTGGTAGAAAAGGGGCCACAGTTTGCTCCCAAAATGGCTTACAACGACAGCTTCTTTCTTTTGCAAAGGTTGACGGACAAGGGTGTGAAAATGTATGACAACGTTGAGAAGGTCGAGATTCTGCCTGATGATGAGATCTGGATCGTAAGAAGGGGAACAAGGGAGAAACTACCGCCGGTCGAGACGATCGTCCTGGCCAGCGACAGACGTCCAAACGTCTATCTGGGCGAGGTAGCTGAGAAGGCAGGCAGTGAAACGCATATAATTGGCGATGCCAGCGGTGTTGCTGCTGAGGGGCAAGGCACGCTTATGGCAGCGATCAGCGCCGGATATAACGCCGGACGCCAGATATAGAACCAACTAGGCCATCTGTTTCCGGCTGGCCGTAAGTAGGCGGTGGGGTGGTGGTAACATTTCAGTTACCTCATTTAGTCTTGAATAGTGCTTTTGCCTGTCTTAGAAGCCATCCCCAATGCATGTAGATATGGATGGCAATCAAGATCAGGAGTACTACCGCAGTCCACTCGTGTATATCAATCCAGGTCTGCCGACCCCAGATAAAGGTTGATCCTGTGTCACCACCTCCACCACCTCTACCCCCGCGGTGTGGCATGAGCCACAGAACAAGACCAGATGCCGCCTGTAGCAACATGGCTAAGAACGCTGAAGCTGCTAGAATGAACAAAAACCTGGTCTTTGACATGGCGCAAAACCCACACAAATTCTAGCATAAAAGCGAAGGTGGGTTGCATTTCGCTCTTGATCCAACTACTTCTGACATCTGCAGATACAGTCATTTGAACTACTTATCACAGACCAGATCTAATGCTAGAATAAGAACGCAGAACACACAGGAGGGATAGGAAAATGGCAATTCCTGATTATCAAAGTATCATGCTCCCACTCCTGAAACACCTTAGCGACCAACGAGAGCGAGGCAATGAGCAAACGGTGAAGGCGCTCGCTGACGAATTCGGCCTGACCACAGAGGAGCGCAAAAGACTTCTAGCAAGCGGACAACAGACTGTGTTTGCCAACAGAATCGGGTGGGCCAAAGTCTACCTTAAGAAGGCAGGCCTGATCGAATCTCGAAGAAGAGGACTCTATAAGATTACGCAGCGAGGAACTGAAGTGCTAAAGCAGAATCCACAATCCGTAGATAATCGGTTCCTAATGCGATTTCCTGACTTTGTAACTTTCATAAGACCTAAGAAGTCTCCACCTGGATCGGCAGGGTCAGAGAAAGGTCTTGGCGATGACAAGACTCCAGAGGAGTATCTTGAATATGGGTACCAGGAAATCCGCCGGCAGCTAGCAGATGAAATCTTGAGACGGATCAAGGAGTGTCCCTCCGATTTCTTTGAGAAGCTCGTGGTTGACCTTCTACTAAGAATGGGGTATGGCGGATCTCGTCACGACGCAGGCAGGTCCATCGGCAAGAGTGGTGATGGTGGTATAGATGGAATCATCAAAGAAGACAAGCTTGGGCTCGACGCGGTTTACATTCAGGCAAAACGTTGGGAAAACAATGTCAGTAGACCCGAAGTACAGAAATTTGCTGGCGCGTTACAGGGGGTACGGGCGAGAAAAGGTATCCTAATCACGAGTTCTGACTTTACAAAGGAAGCAGAGGACTATGTTAAGACTATTGAAAACAAGATCGTACTGCTCAATGGAACCCAGCTTGCTGAATTGATGATTGATCACGATATCGGAGTCACGAGAGTAGCTGCTTACGAACTCAAGCGGATTGACTCCGACTATTTCACCAGTGACTAATAACTAGAAGAGTCGTGGGGCGGGTGCAGTCCGCCTGGGGCGGACGAAACCCACTGATGCTGCCAGCACAACCTCGACTGGGGCACCTGCTGCACGCGCGGTTGGAGCCGGTGCTCAAACCTACCCTTTCACATTAGTTCTGACTATCACCCTCACCTTATACCCTCTCCGACAGAGGGAGAGAGAGGCCCTGCAGTTATACGCAAAGGCGCAAACGTGCTATAATGAAGGCCACAAAGGGGCAAGCCTATTAGATGAGGAAACGCGTTTTCTCCGGTGCCCGGCCCACGGGCCGGCAGCATATTGGCAACTATCTAGGTGCTATTCAGAACTACGTCGAACTCCAGAAAGAGTACGCCTGCATCTACTGCATCGTTGATGTTCACGCCCTGACTACCCTCCAGGGCAAAGAAGGCGTTGCCGTAATCCAGCAAAACATTCGCGAGATGGCGCTGGACTGGTTGGCGGCGGGGATTGACCCGCAGAAGAGCGCCCTATTCGTGCAGTCGCATGTGCCCCAGGTGATGGAGCTTCATACCTTGCTGAGCATGGCCACTCCGCTACAATGGCTGATGAGGGTGCCCACCTTCAAAGAGAAGATCAAGATGCAGCCGGAAAACGTGAACTACGGGCTGCTGGGCTACCCGGTGCTGATGACGGCGGACATCATCCTGTACAAGGCCGAAGTGGTGCCGGTGGGAGAAGACCAGTTGGCCCACCTGGAGCTGGCGCGGGAGATCGTCAGGCGGTTCAATTTCCTTTACGGCGACACCTTCCCTGAGCCGCAGGCGAAGCTGACCCATGTCCCGCTGATCCTCGGCCTGGACGGGGTTCAGAAGATGAGCAAGCAACTGAATAACGATATCGAGCTGGCATCTACCCCCGAGGAGACCACGAAGCGGATTATGACCGCCTTCACCGATCCAGCCCGCAAGTTCCGCAGCGATCCAGGGCACCCGGAAGTATGCAACGTTTTTAGCCTGCACAAGGCTTTCCATTCGGCCAGGCTGGAGCAGATCGAGCATGAATGCCGCAACGCGTTAATTGGCTGCGTTGACTGCAAGCGGCTGCTGGCCCAGGAGATAAACGAAGCCCTGGCTCCCTTCCGCCAGAGGCGCAGCGAGTTGGCCAGCAAACCAGAGTACGTCAGGGAGGTGCTGACAGAAGGGGCCAACCGTGTCCGCGGCATCGCCCAGGAGACCATGAGGGAAGTGAAACACAATATGGGACTCCTCTAGTCCCGGAAGTGGTAGGGTGGATTCCGTGTCAAGCACGGAATGGTGATGTCCCTGATAGCCTTACTTTCACAGGAGAGATGATTGATCCGTTTACCACTATCGCGCAGCGGTAGGACTGCGCTGGAGGTAGCCTCGCAGGCAGCAGATGAGGCTGGAAGCCTTCTGATAGAACATATGCACGGTGAGAGGCAGCTAAGCTACAAGGAGGGAAGGGCCAACATCGTCACCGAGGTGGATGTGCTGGTGGAAAAGAAAATCATTGGCCTGCTCCAGAACGAATTCCCCGAACATAACATCCTCTCCGAGGAATCGCCAGCGGTGAAAAATGATTCACATTATACCTGGGTGGTAGACCCTCTAGATGGCACCAACAACTACGCCTACGGCATTCCTGTCTTCACGGTAGCCATCGCCCTGATGAGCCAGGAGGAAGTTCTGCTGGGCCTGACCTACGACCCTGTGAGGAGAGAGCTTTTCGTGGCACAGAAGGGGAGCGGCGCTTCCCTCAACGGGCGGCCCATCTCGGTCTCCCGGCGGGACTCCATGGAACGGGCTTTCATTGGCTATGATCTGGGTTACGACCGGGAAGCGGGAGCACAAATGCTGGATACTATCAGGGCTATCTGGCCGCGTATGGCGGGGCTGAGAATCCTGGGATCGGCCGTGTTGGGACTGGCCTATGTCGCCTGCGGCAGGTTCGACCTCTACCTTCACCGTTACCTCTATCCCTGGGATATGGCCAGCGGTATCCTGCTGGTGAGGGAGGCGGGTGGGGAAATCACCGACTGGGCTGGCAAACCAGTGAGCGCCTTCGATCGGCAGATTATTGCCGGTAACAAAGCGCTCCACGGGCAGATGCTGGCGCTAACAAGCAGGGAAGCCCAATTGGGCCTGGAGCGTCCCTGAGCTTCCTCGTCCTCGGTTAGCCTGCCTTGTAGACCTTGCACAGAAGGGCGCGGTTGCACCAGCCGCCGGATAGCTCATCGCACCACTCCGGGTCGTCGAGGGTGAGGACGTTGGCATTGGACTCAAAGACGCCGCTCAGGTGAGGCTCATATGGCGGCGTCTCAGGAAACCACCAGCTTGCCTGGCAGTTGATCACATTGGGTAGCATGCCCTTGTTGTACCTGGCCTTCTGCTTGATCCTGCCTCGCCTAGTCTCTATGTAAGCCCAATCGCCTTCGGCTATGCCCAGCTCGCGGGCGGTATCGGGGTGTATATCCATCAGAGGGTCGGGGTGCTTCTCGCGCGCTCCAATCCCCTTCTGCATGAACTCTGAGTGGAACATGGGCATGAAATTGCCGCCAGTGTTCAGGGTGAGAGGATATTCGCGGGCAACCTCCGGCACCCGAAGAGGGCTTTCGGGGGGCTCTTCGTAATAAGGCATGGGGTCGTAGTCCAGTTTTTCCAGGATGCTGGAGTAAAGCTCGATCTTGCCGGAGGGGGTGGGGAAGCCTGTGCTCAGCCATGGCTGGGGATCGAAGCTGTCCGGGAATATAGCACCCCTGTCCACCAGCTCTCTGAAGGTTATGCCGGTGGGCTTGAGCCTGTATTCGCTGACCTCCTGCAGCGTTTTCCAGGGCCAGTATTCATCCTGGCCAACAGCCAGCGCCAGGCCGCGGAAGAACTGGTAGATGTCCCGTCGCTCCCCGAGGGGTGGTATCGCCTGCTCACCACCCTGCAACAGGCTGCCGAAGTCCATCATGTTAGTACAGAGGTCCCGTTCCATCCAGCTAGCGGCGGGCAGAACGTAGTCGGCTAGCTGGGCCGAGGGTGTCATGAAGAGTTCCTGGACAACATGCAGGTTCAGGTTGTCGCTTTTGAGGGCCTCATAGACCAGCTTGATGTTGCCTGCCCAGGCCAGCGGATTTGAGCCCCAGGCGATAAGGGCCTTCACAGGATAGGGCTTGCCGGTCAGGATTGACCGCCACAGAAGCGTGGTGTGGGCCTGTATCTGGACGGTGACCGGCGCTGGGACCCCGTAGACCCTCTCCAGATGAGGGGCCATCAGGCTCCAGCCCTTGAGGGAAACCACCCGGCAGACATCGAAACCCAGTTGCTTCTGCCTCTGCTCCATGGATAGCAGATTCATCAGAGTAAGCCCTGCCTCGGTAACAAACTTTCCCCCGTTTACCGGCTCTCCGGGGCGAGTGATCAGGTGGCCTCCCAGAACACCGAGGTAGCCACAGATAGCCCGCATGATTATCTTGGCCTGCTCGGCCCGAGTGCCGTTCAGTCCTAACTGGTCAATGGCCACGCCGTAGGGCATGCATGATGGCCCGTGGGTGGCATAGGTTCTGGCGGCCTCCACGATCTGCTCGGCAGGGACGCCCGTTATCTCGGCCACCTTCTCGGGTGGATACTCCTGAACACGGGCCTTCAGTTTATCGAAGCCAACCGTCCACTGGGCCACGAAGTCTTTGTCATATAGCTCCTGGTTGATGATGACGTTGAGCCAGGCCATAGCCAGAGCGGTGTCTGTACCTGGCCTGAGGCGCAGCCAGATGTCGGCGATGTCTGTAGTCTTGGTCTGCCTGGGATCAACCACAATTATCTTGACGTCCCGGTCTCGCTTGATCCTGCGAACCGCAGCCCAGTTCCGCAGGCTTGATTCGGAAGGGTCAGCCCCCCAGTAGACCACGCAGTTGGAGCGCGGGGTATCAGTGGCATAGGTAGTGACGTCTCCCATGACGGCCATATTTATGCCCATATCGTTGATGCCGCAGATGATGCCGGGGGCGAAGATGTTATGCGGGTTGCCAAAGAGGCTGGCAAAGCGGCCTCTGGGCCAGTAGTCGTTGCCGCGGTAGGTGCCCTCGAAGAAGCCCAGCGTTTCGGGGCCATATTTCTGCTTCAGTTGCAGCAGCTTCTGTCCTATCTCCCCCAGAGCGTCGTCCCAGGTTAGCCTCTGCCACTTGCCCTCACCGCGCTGGCCGATCCTTTTCAGGGGATACATAAGCTGGTCCGGGTGATAGAGCCATTTGGGGCCGATGCGCACCCTTTGGCAGACAAAGCCCCGGGTCAGGGGATGTTCTTTGTTCCCTTCTATCCTGACCACCTTGCCGTCCTCAACATGGACCAGGACCCCACACACATTAGTGCAAAACTGACAGGACGTCTTTTTTATCAGATGCTCGGCCATTCCAACACCTCCTTCTGCTAAAGACCTATTATTGCATACCTCAGATAATAGCGAGTACTCAGAGATGTTTCCAGTCTCGACAAACTGAGTAGGGTGGGTGTAGCGCAGCGCAACCCACCTTCATATCTTGAACGTTGGTGGTGGGTTTCGTCTGGCAAAGGCCGACTTCACCCACCCTACAGCTTCGAAGTTGCCAGCATTCCGCAGTGAATTGACGATCCTAGATTTGTGAGAAGGGCTCCATCAAGACAAGCGTCTAGGGACGGCGATGCCTTTCGACAAACCGGGCCATGCGTTTCAGCGCCTCCTCGATGTCCTGGAGTGACGTCGCGTAGCAACAGCGGACATGTCCCTCCCCGGACGGACCGAAGGCCGTACCCGGCACCACTGCAACCTTATCCTCTACCAGCAGCTTCTCGGCGAAGCCCTCTGACGAGAGCCCGGTGACAGCTATAGAAGGGAAGGCATAGAAAGCGCCCTTGGGCTCAAAGCAGCTCAGTCCGATATCGTTCAGCCCTCTGACGATCACCCGCCGCCTCCGGTCGTACTCCTCTACCATCCGCCTGGCATCCGGCAACCCGGACTTCAGGGCTTCGATGGCCGCCATCTGTCCCATGGTGGAAGCACACATGGCCGTATACTGATGAATCTTGGTCATGGCGCCGATTATCTCAGCGCTGCCAGCAGCATAGCCGATCCGCCATCCCGTCATGGCGAAGGCCTTGGAGAAGCCGCCGAGCAGAATAGTCCGCCCCTTCATCTCCGGCAGGCAGGCAAAACAGGTAGGCTCAGTGTCGTAGACCAGGAGGTTATAGATTTCATCAGAGATGACCGTCAGATTGTGCCGCCTGGCCACTTCGGCTATCTCAGCGATCTTGCCTGTTTCCATCACCGCACCGGTAGGATTGGCAGGATAACCCATAAGAATGGCCTTGGTACGGTTCGTGATTCTGGCCTCGATATCGGCAGCGGAGAGCTGGAATCCGTCGTCAGAATTGGTGGGGATGCGGACTGGCACACCATAGGCAAAAAGCACGCAGGCCGGGTAGGCACCAAAGGACGGATCGGGAATTATCACTTCATCGCCGGGGTCGAGTATCGCCCGCACAGCCAAGTCGAGCCCCTCGCTGACGCCATTGGTGATAAGCAACTCAGTGGCAGGATCGTAGCTCAGGCCATAAGCAGCCTCGAGGTAGGAAGCCAGTTCCTTCCGCAATTCTGGCATCCCGGCATTCGAGGTATACATGGTATAGCCCTGCTCCAGGGATCGGATGGCTGCCTCCGAAATATGCCACGGAGTGGTGAAGTCTGGTTCACCAACCCCCAGAGAGATGCCTCCCTCCAAAGAGGAAATCAGATCAAAAAACTTCCTTATACCTGAAGGCGGGACTTCACTTACCCGCCTCGCAATTCGATTCTTCACATGGTGACTGGTAATCGCCTGTGCTCCTCTCCGCCCGTCAGGATTTCCCCGTCCTCCTTGTAGCGCCTGAGCAAGAAATGGGTCACTGTTCCCTGTACGCCATGCAGGGTAGCCAGCCTCTCAGTCACAAAGGCAGCCACTTCATGCATGGTCCTTCCTGAGACCAGGACAGCCAGATCGTAGCCACCGGAGACGAGGTAAGCCGAACGTACCTCGGGGAAACGGTAGATGCGCTCAGCTATGGCATTGAAGCCCACGTCCATCTGCGGCTGTACCCTCACTTCGATCAACGCCAGCACCTGCTCCTCTCCAAGCTTCTCCCAGTTAATCATCGTACTATACTTCACGATGGTCCGGTCTTTTTCCGCTTTCTCTATAATGCTCTTGACCTCAGCCTGGGACATGCCAGTCATGGTAGCAATCTGCCCCGGCGTCACCCGGGCATCCTTTTCTAGAATTTCAAATATCTTCTTCATCCCTCGCTCCTTCTCGCCGGGATCGATAACCGACCACTCGTCCTGCTGTTCATTATAGCAAAGTTCGAAGAACTTGTTGTCTTCAGTGCTAACCCTGAAGTGCTTCGCCTCTGGCTCCCGCCACTCCTTCTCCACCGCCTTTACCCTGTAGGCTACATTCTGCCACACAAAGGACGTGGGGCGCACAGCATAGGTATGTCCGGAGTAGCAGTGGACCTCGACCCCCTTCATTTTGTGCTCTCCTCCGTCATCTCCAGGGCGTCCACAGGGCAGTAATCGACACAGATAAGACAGTCGGTGCAGCGCTCTTTGTCTATGGCGCAGACGCCCCAGGCTGCCAGCGCCTCGCTGGGGCAGAAGGAGATGCACAGGCCACAGCCGACACACCTATCTTCGTTGACTACCAGCACAACGCACTTCCTTTTTTGGATCAAGCAGCACCGGGCTTCATCTGCTGCTTGATGTCATCCACCACTATGCGGGCGCTTTGAGCGCAGCCAGGAAGGCCGAGGGGCACCAGCGGCGCTACGCCATCGCCAACATTATACAGGTTTTCCACTGGAGTCTTCTGAGAGATAGCTCCAGGCAGGGCACGGTACATTGGCCAGTCCTTCTGCCAGTAGCTGACATGCAGGATTTCAGCCTCTCTGTCGAAGCGCGGGATGGCCTCCCTCAAGTCCTGCACTACCATGTCTATTTCTTTCTTTGGATCCAGGGGAAGGAAGGACGAATCCGGAGTAGCCCACGCTTGCAGCAGGTGCCTTTCCTGAGGCGCATATTCTGGATAAACCAGGCTGGTGCACATCACGCTGACTTGCCTGCGGCCTTCGGGGAGAAACGTAACACCCCGGAAATCCACCAGCGGACTGTTGCTGGAGATGGCCAGCCCAATGTAGGACAGCGGCAGTACCTTCTCCCGCAGTTCCTTCAGATATCCTTTCTCAAAATTTCCTCTCCCTGACAGATCCACTGTCTGGTGAGGGCCAACGTCGCTGATAACGGCGTTGGCGGCTATTTCTATCTGGTCTGCTCCTCGCTCTATCACTATTCCCTTAGTCATCCCCTCCTCCGCAATGATGCGCTTCGCGCGGCAGCCAGTCCAGACCCGGCTGCCTTTTGCCTCAATTGCCTTGACCAATTGGTTCATTAGCTCCAGGAACCCCTGCGGTGGAGCGCCGGCTGTTGCCCCGCCGCCCAGTTTGAGCTGTCGCACGAACTCACTGGCAGGCATATCACAGAAGTTGACGCACTGATAGGTAGAGAGCCCGCGGAATACAGCCAGCACCTTATCGTTCTGAGTGTACTGAAGAAGCCAATCGCGGATTGATATGGAAGCGGAAGGCTCATTCCAGGCAAAAGCACGGCGGAGAGCAGCCATCACACTCTGGGTCTCCTTCTCGGAAGCAAAGTTGGAAATCAGCCCCCTCAGTCCGCCCTTCTTGGCCATGACGTAGTCCTTCCCGCCAATGCGGAAACAAAGGTCGATGGGGAAGGGGCGCACCGGGAAATCGGCCCCGACCTCCTTGAATATGCCTTCCACCACTCCTCCCGTCTCCACATACAGCGAACCAGTGGGCAGGGTGAAGCCCTTATAACTGAAGGAAGACGCTCTGCCGCCCACGAAGGGCAGTTTCTCGACGACGAGCGTTCTGTAACCATGGTGCACCAGGAGTGCTGCGGCACATAACCCCCCCATGCCAGCGCCGATGACGGCTACGTCGTACTTCTGTTGCTTCACCGCTGCCTCCAAAGCTATGCAGCCAGGCTCACGGTCTGACAATCAGCCTTATCCGATGATTGTCCCACAATCGAGTTCCTAGCTCGCTATCTAGCCAGTGCTTACGTACATCGCTATCTGATCTGTCAAGGACAAAGACGATGCCGTAGGAGTATTGCAGGGAGTAGATCACTGTCCGTCCGATGGCATCCACTACCGGAGTGGCTATACCATCTTCCCTGTTGGCCAGCCTTATCTCTATGGCCACGGTCGGCAGCCCTCCTACCTCTACGGCTATGTCCGGATATAGGTCTGCCCCGTAAGCCCAAACAGGCTTGATTTTCCCCCGGTCTTTTCCTTCTACCGAAACCGAGGCGAACCCTCCCAGTTGGCTGTCAAAGTATTCTGTAACCAGGTCACCCACTTCTGCCAGCAAATCATTCTCATCATCATAGTCCTCAAACTGCGTGTCGGCCAGCTTTTCACATAGCCCGTCAATGGTCTCGGTGGCTTCAAAGCTTTCTAGCATAGTTAAGATTCCCTCCTCCTCTTATTCAATATTCTGTCTGTCTTCTCTGGCTAAGAGTGCTAATCAAAAGCCTAGCATTTCTTGGGCTGCGTCTCAACAGGGTTACAATTCTTTCCTTAGACGTGCATATATTCCCTTCAAATCTCTCTCAAAATCCTCCATGTCATACTGTGCTGCTATCTTTCTTTGTCTCAAGTATTCCATCATCTCCCTGACCGACACTCCTGCCTCCTCTGCTGCTCTGGCCAGCGTTACCTGGTTCTGTTGGTAACGCCTGGCCGCATATTGCAGCTTCCACTCATGCAGCCCTGTGTATAGCAATTGACGCACGGCTGTAGACCGATCCACGTGCTCTACTTCCTCCAGTTTTCTCAAATCAGCCACCAAGTCGGGTGGCACCCTTGAGGCTATCAATTCCTCCTTTTTCATTCGTTACTCACCTCCCTTGCTCTCCTAATTATGCCAGCCACAAGCTCTGGCGAAATCCACGCCACTTTGCCAAGTTTCTCCAGAAGTTCCAAAAGCTTCTCGTAGCTCAGCAAGCTATGAACGAAGGCCTCGTAAAGTATGCCGGCTGTCCCTATATGATCTATATCCAGCCCTACTGCCAAGACTCTGGCATTCTTGTCATCCAGTATAGCCAAAGCCTTTCGCCTCTTGGCAATAGCTAATACTTCTGCTTCCCCCGAACCGGCTCCCTCTGCCTTCAGTTGCTGCACCAGCATCCTTTCCGCTGCCGACAACCTCACCTTAGTGAAGCGAAGCTCCTGGATAGCTTTTTCTAGATACGCCGCGTCGCTGGCACCCCTTGCCTTCCCTTTCGTAATCGCTTCATCCCATACCCACGGCGTTATCATAACTCTGCCGTACAGCTTGGGCAGTAGGTTCACCTCCTCTATCTTCCCCAGAGCGATCAAGGGAGAAGCATCGGGCACTACTAACATCGCCATACTTTGATCCTGCGAGTATCTAATGTTAACATTTATCAGTTATGTTTACAAGACCAGAGCAGTTACCATATGACCGTGTACTGCAGGGGGCAAGTCTTCAATCAATCCTTTAGCGTGGCGATGGTGGGACGTAACGCCACAAGCGCTAAAGTGCCGGCCTCCTCTTGTGCCAGTCGGTAGCCTGTTCGTAGGCGAAGGCGACCCGCAGCAGTGCTTCCTCGCTTAGTGGCTTACCGATAATCTGCATTCCCACAGGTAGCCCTTCAACGAAGCCGGCGGGAACAGAAAGGGCGGGAACGCCCGCAATGTTTATTGGTAATGTACAGACATCGCTGAGATACATTTGAAGCGGGTCGTCCACCTTCTCGCCGATTTTGAAAGGCACAGTGGGCGAAATAGGGGTGACCAGAGCGTCGAACTTCTCGAAGGCCTGGTCAAACTCCCGCCTTATCAGAGTACGTACCTTCTGCGCCTTGAGGTAATAGGCATCATAGTAGCCCGCTGAAAGGGCATAGGTGCCGAGCATGATGCGCCTCTTGACCTCAGGCCCGAACCCCTGTTGCTTGGTCTTCTCCATGGCATCCCACATGCTCTCCGCCACCCGGGCGGAGAAGCCATACTTCACCCCATCGTAGCGGGCCAGATTAGCCGAGGCCTCGGAGGGGGCAATAATGTAGTAAGCCGCCAGGCCATAGCGGGTACTGGGTAGAGATACCTCCCAGTCTATCTCTGCTCCCAGCTCTGCCAGCTTGGTGATAGCGGAGCGGATGGCCTCTGCCACGCCTTTCTGCATTCCCTCCACGAAATACTCCCGAGGCACCCCCAGGCGCAGCCGTCGCAGGTCTGGTATGAGCGACCCGGTGTAGTCTGGTGGGGGGTGAGGCAGAGAGGTTGAATCTCTGGGATCATGGCCAGAGATGGCGTTCATCACCAGGGCACAGTCAGTCACATCTTTGGTCAGAGGCCCAATCTGATCCAGAGAGCTGGCAAAAGCCACCAGCCCATACCTGGATACCCGACCGTAGGTTGGCTTGAGGCCCACGACGCTGCAAAATCCGGCTGGCTGGCGGATGCTGCCGCCGGTGTCGGAGCCGAGCGCGTACATGGCCTCGTCTGCCGCCACAGATACTGTAGAGCCGCCGCTGCTGCCGCCGGGAACGCGAGTCAGATCCCAGGGGTTATGAGAGGGGAAGAAGGCGGAGTGCTCGGTGGAAGACCCCATGGCAAACTCGTCCATGTTTCCCTTACCTAACATAACCATGCCGCAGGCATTCAGCCTCATAACTACTGTGGCGTTGTAAGGCGGGATGAAATTCTCCAGCATCTTCGAGCTACAGGTAGTGCGTATCCCCTTGGTGCAGATGTTATCCTTGATTACCGCCGGAATGCCGGTGAGGGGCGACCCATCGCCTTGACTTAGCCTCTGGTCGGCTTCCTTTGCCTGCTGCAAGGCCAGGGCATCGCTAACAGTCACAAAAGCGCGCACCTTGTCGTCTACTTTTTTGATGCGATCAAGGCATGCCTGGGTAAGCTCAACGGAGGAGATTTCGTGGCGCTTGAGCAACTGAGCCGCCTCGTGGATCGTCAGCCGGCACAGGTCCATTCTTAACTACTCAAGCACCGCCCGCACCTTGAAAAAGTCATCCTCGCGGTTGGGGGCATTGGCCAGTATCTGGTCTGCGGGCAAGGATGGCCCAGCCTCGTCCTCCCTGAGCACATTCTCCAGGGCGATGGAGTGTGCCGTGGGGGGCACATCAGTGGTATCCACCTGCTGGAGTATCTCGAAGTTCTCCAGGATGTTAGATAGCTGCTCCCTGAGCCTCTCCACCTCGTCCTCATCAAGTCCTAAACGGGCAAGGAGCGCCAGATGCTTCACTTCTTCGCGACTCAGTTTCATTTCGTGGTGATTCCTCCCAAAGCAGGCCTATTCCTGCCCAAGTGGGCTTCATTATATCATTCGTCATCGTCTCTAGGCAATTGGGGTGGGCCTTGGCTGTTTTATGTCTAGGCCAGCGTGCTATAATGCCTCAGGTGACTCCCTGTGTTAGTCTCCATAATGGGTAACGGGAGCGCCCTGAACTGTTTTCCCTCTTGGAAAGGGTAGATAGATGAGAACGAGAATAACCGAACTGATGGGAATAAGGCACCCTATTATTCAGGCACCGGCCAGCCCGTCGGCAGGGCCCCGTCTGGTGGCGACGGTGTCTAATGCTGGCGGCCTGGGCATTCTGGCATCAGGTCGATTCATTCCTGAAGAGTTGAGGGCAGATATCAAGGCTGTCAGGGAGCAAACGGATAGGCCGTTTGGGGTGAACCTCACCGCAGGCACGCCAGGATATGAAAGACTAGCCGAGGTGATGATAGAGGAGAAGGTTCCGGTGATCTGCCACGGCAGGGGCAACCCCAAGTGGCTAATTGAGACGGCCAAAGGGCAGGGCATTACCATTTTGGCCCTGGTCGGGGCATTGAAGCATGCTGTCAGGGCAGAACAGGATGGCGCTGAGGCTGTCATCGTGTCGGGGACGGAGGCTGGGGGTCACGTCAGCCCTGTCAGCACGATCGTTCTGGTGCCCCTGATCGCCAGCAAGGTCAAGATTCCCGTGGTGGCTGCTGGAGGGTTTTGCGATGGGCGGGGGCTGGTGGCGGCCCTGGCCCTGGGGGCGGAGGGCATTGCCATGGGTACCAGGTTTGCCGTCACCCATGAGAGTGACATGCCGCCGAACGTCAAACAGCGTTACGTTGAGGCCACTGAGACTGATACCGTGGTTACGGCCGCCATCACCGGCACGGGCCTGAGGGTGTTGCGCAATAAGCTGACCGATATGCTGGAGGGAGGGCAGAAGCTTTCCTGGCGAGAAAAGATATCCAGTACCTTGGAGACCAGAAAGATGTTAGGGGTTTCCTGGTGGCAGTTCATTATCGGCGGCTTCAGGATGAGGAAGGCTTACGAGGCCTCCTTCTCAGAGTTGGGCCAACTGGCGGCGGGCGCTAAGAGGGTAGAGCAGGCCTTTGTTTACGGTGACGCCGAATTTGGAGCGATACCTGCCGGTCAGGTCTGCGGCAGAATAGAGGACATACTTAGCGCCAGGGAGGTGGTGGAGCGGACCATGGCTGAGGCTGAGGCCATTCTGGAGTCCTTGAAGGAGAAGCGGTAATCCCCCAAAGGGCCGCTATCTTGAAGGCTCGATAGGGCGCAACCTGTGAGGGAGGACTTCGCTCTTGTGAGGAGGGTACCAGGTTTTGGCCGTAGACCTTTCTTGTCCCCTCCGTATGGATTTGCGGGATTTCTCTACCGCCTCAGCATGGGGAGCTCCCAACCACAATTTCAAGCAATCTTAGTCTTCCCTGGATTCTTTCTTGAAGAACTTGTCGATATCATCCAGGATTTTTTTCTTGTCTTCCTCGGTTATCGGCCCTGGCTCAGTCGGCTTGGCATAGGGCACGTACTTCAGTTTGTCGAGTTGCTCCCTTATCTGTTCCGGAAATCCCTTATACAGCGCCTCAATCTCTTCTTCGCTGTGTTCAGCAAACGCAGCGATTCCTTCCATCGGGATGCTAAGCTCCAGAACAGCGCTTAGCACCTCCAGCACCGACTTCGATGCCTTTGGATAGGGAAGGGGGAGTCCTTGAAGATAGACTGGTACTTCACCCATGAGGCAGATGCCCTCTAGCCCCTTTTTCTTGGCCACGCCTAACAACAGCCCGTTCAAACCAGTGATACTTCCCTGTCCACCTCTCCCCTCAATGTCTGACATCAGTATTGTGTTTTCGTAGCTTCTCACTTCGGCGATCAGCTTTTCACTGTTTGGCACTGCCCAGACCTTTGGCCTGGAGGTGTGATGGATTGGTGCCACAGCCGCTCCCGAAGTATAGACCCTTCGGCATCCAAACTTGAGGGCCACATCCAAAACAAGGTTGGCCATCTGGTAAGCCTTCGGTCCTTCGGCATAAGCTCTGCCCCCTTCGGTCGGCTGTTCTTCTCCTACAAAAAACAGCAAGTCTCTTCTCTCGGTTCTCTTGAAATAGAATTTGCTGCTGGGAAACTCCAGGCCCTTCAGTTCCCCGTCTCTGATCAGCACTTTACTGGGGTAGAAAAAGTCCCAGCCCTCTATCTCCCCCAGTTCCTCCGCCGCTACCATTCCCCGCAAGGTATCAACCGCTATGATGCCAATGTTGCCGATTCCGGGCCAGCTTGCGATCAAAACCGGCTTGTCCAGCTTTGGTTCTTTGTAAAGCCTGATTCCCACTACTTGGCCTCTCGTCTTAACCTTTCAATGGCCCGGGCAAACTCTTGGTTATATCGATTCTCATGACTGGCCACGAATCTCTTCCATTCCGGGCTAATCTTAACCGCCTCGTCCACAGTCAATTGCACCACTACCGTCGCCTGACCCTGCTTCACCTGATGCATTCTTAGTTGTGGATTTCTCTCTACCTGTGACTTCAGGCTATTGTAGGCCTTTTCCATCTCGTCTCTGTATTTTGTTTGCAGACTCTTAATAGAGTTCAGACTTTGCTCCAGCATGGCAGTATTCCGGTGTTCCTTAAGCGACTCTATAGCCAGAAGCCCGTCTCTCCGCTTCTGGAATTCCGCTTCAGCGCTTCCCAGGCTAAGGGAGTCCATCAGCTTCACCTGGGCTTCTTTGAGTAGATAACCTTTGCCTCTATCTTGGTAGTCTTTCAATTCTTTCCACAAACCCTCCGCACTGAGCTCGCCCTTGTAGAATTGTGATAGGAGAGAAGTCATTCGATCCAGGTCTTTCATCCTTTCCTTTTCTTCCGGAGTGACCTCGCCAATTCTGGCCAGCTTCTCTCTCATTATTGGTGGAAGATTCGATTCCCAGTCTGCCATTTTGCCACTCCTGCTACTGCCGATTTGCCTTCTTTACTAACCCGAATCCTTCTGGTCATGGCTGCTCTGACTTTGAGGCTCGCTTTCGCGGTTCCTGACCCAGCGCTTGATTTCGTCCAGGACGGGTGGGGCAACATAGAACACCTGTATGTCCGGCGGAAATACAACCTGGTGGCCTTCCCACATCAACAAGACGCCAGTCTCACTGCCTCCCAGCGTTTCGTCTATCTGCTTCGCTATGTATTCGTTTCTCTTCTTCTGCGCTTCCAAGTAGAACCCATAAATGGTGTTGATTGATTTTTGGCTTTGCAGGCCGACGGCTAAACATTTGCTCCAGTCCATAAACTCGGTTAGCAGTTCGCCATCCTCGATTAACTCAAGCTTGGCGCCTTTCTCCAACCTAGCCTTGGCCAATTGATAGCTGCCCTTGTTCAACTCCTCAATAGCTCTGGCCCCATCTTCGCCGCCGACAGGTACTAATTCATGATACACTCTGGTCACACTACCGAGTTTCATTTCCAGGTTAGTCACATGAGCCTCGACTTGATCCCAGTACCTGTTGACTTTTTCCAATAGATCGACCTGCGGTTCTCTGGGAAGGAAGACCAGGGGCACGAAGAACAGCTTCCTCCCTGGCTTATAGTCTTCAACCAGTGGCTTCTCTATTCTTCCCAGTTCTTCTGACACGTTATCCCTTCGCTCTTATCCTCTATCAAGGCCTGACAGCCGGCCACTTCTTGTAGAAGCCATCAGCCTTGAGCTTTTCGTACTGCTCTAGCCCTTCAGGAGTGGGCTCATAGCAGTACAGGGACAGTTTCCCCGGTTGTCGTTGTATCAACCGTGCGGAAAGCAGTGCCTTGAGCGCCGCCTCGCCCAAATAGCCGATGAGGTGCAGCCTGTGGTCCGGTACTGGCTGAGCGGTCCTCTGATATTCCAGGCAAATATCGCCCAGAAGGTGTGCAGGATCTTCTTTCAAGCTTTTGACTACCTGCTTTATGACTTCTGTATTCTCGACCAGGGTAGCAAAGTCATCAATAGCGCCCAATTATGATTCACCCCTTTTGCTTGATGAGGGGCGCTCGTGCTGCCAGCAGGAATATTCCCCAATAGCCGTGGCATCAGGCTGAAGTCCCTTGCCCAAGCCAGGCTCTCCCTCACAATTATTTATCTCCAGCTATCTCGATTCTATCACAAACTCGACCCCCACTAAATCCCGCCGATGAAAGCAGTGAGCAACGGGCTTGAAAGGGAGCCAGGTGTAAGGATCAAGCTTCAGCTCGATCCAAGGAGACAATGAGTGAGGCATGAAGATAAAGAGACCCAGGGCGGATAGACCTGAAGAGTCTGTCTCAAAAATACCGTCCAGGGGATTCACGATAGGTTGAGGAAGCGGTAGAATAGGAGCAATGTTAGTGGAGGTAAGAGATATATGCCGCTACGCCCGTTTAGTCGCTGTCAGACCTGGT
>Ga0194125_10004204_pt1 | contig 22641 bp, 17 predicted proteins | sample TA2KigC250mmetaG_FD_148626 | JGI IMG/M metagenome (GOLD analysis project Ga0194125, IMG submission 148626) | Freshwater microbial communities from Lake Tanganyika, Tanzania - TA2015034 Kigoma Deep Cast 250m | ecosystem: Environmental > Aquatic > Freshwater > Lake | place: Tanzania: Lake... | reverse complement strand
GAATCGAAGCCATCCAGCAGCATGCGAATCGAGATTTCAGATATCGAATCAGGGAGCATACGCAGAAAGCGATCTACCACCAGATCCACCCCTTGTCCGGGCAGATTGAGCGCCTCGGCGACACGGGTAACGGTCATGACTTCCCAGTTGTGTCCCCCTTTTTCAAGGAGTTGCAATCCGCGAAACGACACCGCCGCGCGCTTTGCCAATGCGCGCTGCGAGATATCCCTTCGCTTTCTGACCTCTGACAAGGCGTTCATGGGAAATAGCATATATGACATACTATAATATGTCAACGGTTTTTAGAATCCATGTCAGGAGGCGGAAGACGCCACCCAGGCCGTGTTCCTCGTACTGCTCAACAAAGCCAGCAGGCTGACCCGCAAGGGTGAACTCACCGGATGGCTCTACGGGGTGGCGCGGAATGTTTGCCTGGAGGCGCTGCGAACACGGGCCCGGCGTCAGGAGGAAGCCATGCTGGACGAAAGCGAGGTGCCTGCCGTTGAGGAATGCCGCCCCGATTATGAGGAGGTCATGCCTTTGCTGGACGAGGAACTGGCAGGACTCTCCGGCGTGCTGCGTCAGGCCGTGGTTTTGCGCTATCTGCAAGGCAATAGCCAGGCGGAAGCCGCCCGGCAGGCCGACTGCTCCGAGGTGACGCTCTCTGTCAGGTCAGCCGTGAGTTAAAGCAAGACACGGGAAGCGCCTGGCGCGTGGCGACGGAAACAGGAGGTGGAACGTGAACTCACCCTCCAAGCTTAAGACCGACTGGACCTGGGAGGAATGGCAGGCGAGCCGTTCCAAACGGCGCACCGTGGCCCTGCGGATCGGCCCGGCGGTCGTGAGGCGGCGTGAGAGCTCGGCCGACTCCACGTTGCGCCCGTCCTTCAACAACGAACGCGGGCCTGCATTCGACAAGACAACGTGAACTCCGCCCCCGGGTTTACGCTTCCCATTCGACCGTCTTGCGGGAGGCTTTGCGTGCGGCATGTTCCCGCTTGTCGTCGAGTATCCGCGCCCGTTGCCGCCGTGAGCGCCGGCGCTTCTGCCGGCGGATCTTTTCGGCGGCCTGCCGGCGGGCGGAGCGTTCGCCGGCGGTCCGCTCCAGAATGCGCTCGGCGAGCAGGCGGCGGGCGAGCCAGCGGTTGACCTCGCGCGAGCGGGTGGCCTGGCATTTGACGACCGTCTGCGTCGGCGGGTGGCGCAGCACCACCGCCGACGACGTTTTGTTCATTTTTTGTCCGCCCGCGCCCGATCCCAGCACAAAACGCTCATCGAGATCGGCCTCGTCCACGCCCGCCCGCGCGAGCGCCTCCCTGATGCGCGCGAGCGACTCCGTTTTCAGATACGGCGAGTCCATGATCGCCTCACGCCAGTGGCGGCGGCTTGGGCAGTCCGCGCGTGCAGGCGAGGGACTTCGCCAGATCGGCGGCGCCGAACTCGTAATCCTCCAGCTTGCCTTCGAGGTAGGCCTGGTAGCCCGAGAGGTCGAGGATGCCGTGTCCCGAGAGGTTGAAGAGGATCGTCCGTTCGACCCCCTCCTCCCTGGCGCGGATCGCCTCGCGCACCGCGGTGGCGATGGCGTGCGAACTCTCCGGCGCGGGGATCAACCCCTCGCTGCTGGCGAACTGGATGGCGGCGCGGAAGCATTCATTCTGCGGCAGCGCCACCGCCTCGATCATGCCCAGACGGCGCATGTGCGAGACCATCGGCGCCATGCCGTGGTAGCGCAGGCCGCCGGCGTGGATCGCGGCGGGCTGGTACTCGTGACCCAGCGAATACATCGGCAGCAGGGGGGTCATCATCGCCACATCGCCCGAGTCGTACATGAACTCGCCCTTGGTCAGTTTGGGACAGGCCGTGGGCTCGGCGGCGATCACCCGCAGATTGGGCCGCGAGCCGTCAATCTTGTCGGCGAGGAACGGGAAGGCGATGCCGGCCAGATTCGACCCGCCGCCCGCGCAGCCGATGATGATGTCGGGGTACAGGCCGATCTTGCGGAACTGCGCGCGCGCCTCGAGCCCGATGACCGTCTGATGCAGCAACACATGGTTGAGGACCGAACCGAGGGTGTACTTGGTATCCTTCGACGTGACGGCGTCTTCGATCGCCTCGGAGATGGCGATGCCGAGGGATCCCGGCGTGTCGGGCCACTTCGCCAGCACGTCGCGGCCGGCCTGGGTGAGCGTGGACGGCGACGAGACGCACTCGCCCCCCCACGTCTGCATCATGAGCTTGCGGAACGGTTTTTGATCGAAGCTCACCCGCACCATGTAGACCCGCAACGGAAGCCCCATCACCTGACAGGCCTGGGAGAGGGCTGAACCCCACTGCCCGGCGCCGGTCTCGGTGGTGAGCCGTTTCGTGCCGAACACCTTGTTGTAGTAGGCCTGCGCCACGGCGGTGTTGGACTTGTGCGAACCGGCCGGCGAGCCCGACTCGTCTTTGAAGTAGATCTTCGCCGGCGTCTGCAGCAGCCGCTCCAAGTTCCGGGCGCGGCGCAGGACGGTCGGACGCCAGAGGTAGAGCTGCTCGCGCACCGGCTCGGGGATCGGAATCCACCGTTCGGTCGAGACCTCCTGCTCCACCAGGTTCTCGGGGAAGATGGCGGTCAACGCCTCGGGCCTGACCACATGGCCGTCTTTGTCGATCGGCGGCAGCATCGGCTTGGGAAAATCGGCCGCCAGATTATACCACGCCTTCGGCATCTCGTCCTGCGAAAGCCCAATCCGAATCACATCGCTCATGGTGCTCCTCCTCTGTCCCGCACGGAATCATCCGTACACGCCCGCCAGTGTATCGCAATGGGTGACGATTCTTCAAGTAGAAACACGGTCCACGACCAATCCTTCATCGCGTTCGATGACTTCGACCCACATCGGACGTTCGTTGGGGGTGTTGTTGGGCCGGTGCAGGGTCATCCACAATCGGCCATTGAAATCCCGGAACAGCATGCCATGGCCGCCGTCCTTCACAAAAATCGCCTTCTCAGACTGCCTCCATGGCCCCAGAATACTGCCGTCACTGACCGCATACCCCATGGTATAGACACCCTTCGCCCCCATCGTAGACCAGAGCATCAGCAGCTTGCCACCCGCCAGCCGGTGGAGGAATGGACCGTCGGTGACCTGGTTCGTCTTCCGCCCTCTTGACTCGAACGGGCTCGACCAGGCTGCCTCGGCCGCACGGAACAGCAACACCGGCTTGCTGATCGCGCATCGCAGATCGGCGCTCAGCGGTATCGCGCACATCTCGCCATTCCCAACTTGCACCCATTCGTGGCAGAAGATCATCCAGGGCTTGCCGTCGGCATCCACGTGGAAGGTTCCGTCCAAGCATTCCCAGTCGCGCGGCGTGACCGGGCCGTCGCTGTGCGGCTGGTAGGGCCCTTCCGGCTGATCAGCGACGAGGATTTGCGTGCCACGCTGGCGTTCGTCACGGGCGAAGGAGGCGAACACGTAGTAGCGCCCCTGCCACGCATGGCATTCGGGCGCCCAGAACTGCGTGTTCGCCCAGAAATCTGCTGGCGGCCGGAACGCGGGAATCGGGCCGCTCCAGTTGTGGAGATCACGACTCTCGTAACAATCGAACCCCGTGCCCGGCCCCGACCAGAGGTTTTTGTCCGTGGTGCCGAACAACAGATACCGCCCCTCCTTGGGCACGGGTAACACAAACGGATCGCGCATCTGGATGTCAGTGAGTTTCATGGTTTACACCTTCTTTCAGTGGAGGGTCAACAGATTCTCCTGTTTTCGCTCAGACTCGGCAACCGCCAGCCGGAGCGTTTTCGTGGTTCGCGGGTATCCGCCTTCAAACGTCAGAGTCCAGCGGCCGGTTTCGTCATTGCCGCCGAGCGGGAGCATAAAATCGTCGGACGCCTGGAAGCCGACCGGCCGGCTGTAACGACTCGCGCGCCCCGAGGGCGTGGTTACGACGACCGTGACGACAAACGGGGCCTCCAATCGCTCCCCGCCCGCGTCCAGCATCTCCAGATGAAAGCGGGACTCCGAACCGAGTTCGGCGCGTGCGGGACCGGTCACCCGCAATTCTGCGGACGGAGAGGGCAGGGCGCAAATCACCCGGCCCCACGAGGGTTCGAGTACCAGCGACAGCGGCGTATCCGAAGGCCCCAGGAGCGCGCCGGTGGACAGGTCGAACAACCATCGGCCTTTTGTGCTGAACGTGACCGTTACCGCCACGGGATCGTCCCGCACCAGGGCGTCTTGGACGTAGTTGGCCTGCGGCGAGCGGTAGTTAAACGGCAGCCCCCAGTACCGGTCCGCCGCATTGTTGACCAGCACATGGAAGGTCGCCTCCCCGCTGGGAAACTCGCGTAGCGAGACCTGCGGCGACGACACGCGGGTCCGGTCAGGGACCTGGTCCCCGGCCAGAGCGACCATCGTCTCGACCGACATCTTCACGGCGCCCGTGATGGCGATGCGCGAGTCCAGATCCAGATAGACGTGCCCGCCCCCGGCGGCGTAGGCTTCAATAGCCGCATGCACGTTCTCGGGCAGCGTCCGCACGTCGCACAGCGACAGGCTGGTCAGCGCGCGCAGGTTCTCCGGTTGGAGCAGTTCCTCCTCGCACAGCGCCTTCATCGGCACGTGCTGGGCCAGCGCCTCCCGCAGGAACGCCATGATCTTGCGGAGGTGCTCAATGCCGCCCCCTTGGCGCGGAGCGTCATAGCTCTCGGTGCTGAACGAGTACAAGACCGCGCTCGTTGCTTCCGGGCTTTTCCAGAAGGGGATCACCGGCAGGATCCAGTCCTTGTGCCGCCCGCAGGCCGCCAGCGCGTCCAGCGCCGCCTGCACGCGGTTCGTTTCACCCGCGCTCCGCGCCTTGAGCAGATCGTACCAGGAAAAAAATGAAATGAACGTGTACCCGCCGGCAATCTGGTTCCAGTAGTTCTGCCGCACCTGGAGCGGCGAGGCCACGGTATTGGCCATCGCCAGAAGCCCCAGCATCCAGACCTCCTTGTCGCGGTGGCCCATCCGGGCCAGTTCAAAGTGCGCGATCAGGTCTTTGCGCTGCATCCGCAGGTTGGGGTAGCTGTAGCTGGACAGCGCGGTGACGGGCTGAGACAGCGGCGGATAAATGCCGACATCGACGCGGGTGAACGGCTGCTCGGACCATCCGTGGATGAGCCCCATTTTCACGGTGGGGTCCACCGCGTTCTTCGCGTGCTCCATGGCCTCAATGAAGCCGCCGAAGATCTCGCCGCACCGGTAGCGCATCCAGCGCAGCCAGAGATCATCGGTGGGCACAAGTCCCCCCGCCGGGTTGGCGGGAGCAATCGGCGGGTCGCTGCCCGTGAGCGCCTTGAATTGTTCGCAGCAATAGCCGCAATAGCAGGCCATGTGGTTCGTGCCGCCTGTGGAAGCCAGCGGCAGCGTGAAATCGTCGCCATAGTAGAGCCGCCCGCTGAAGGCGAGATGATTCGTGTAGGTGCGGACCCACTCGGAAAGCACGCGGGCCGACTCCCGGCGGACCGTCGGATGGTTGAGACAGGCACCCTTGCGCGTGCCGTCGGAGAGCAGGATCTGTGTCGCGTCGCCGCCCCCTTGAGAAGCGTTCACGGCCGGCATGAACTGCATGCCCAGGCGGGCCGCCCGGTCGAAGATCGGACCCCGCCCTCCCAGCACGCCCATATGATTCAGGCACAACAGATTCAACCCGGTCAACCGGATTTCCCGCAGCAACGACTCCAATTCCCCTGACGTCTTCGGAAAATCGACGGCATACAGGCCAAACGGGAAATCCGCCGGCTTGCCCTGAGGCATGCGGAAAAAGCCGATGGCCTGTTGCTGACGCCGCTCACCGATCTCCAGCGTCACCTCGCCCGTGTATTCGCCTTCGGCCAAGTCGGCCGCATCAATGCGTATCTCGCATCGCCGCACCAGGCGTGGCGTCTTGTTTTTCGCGGCTGGCACCAGCGTCGGCTCGGGGATCGGTGCCTCACGCGCACACAGGATCGGAACGGCCTCCAGCCCCGCTTCGCGGCGCTCGAGCCGCAACGAGACCTTCATCATCACGTTGCTGACACCCCCGTCGAGTTCCGCAGTCAGCACGTACGGCTTGGACGCGTTCACCAGATCTGATGCGGGCGGGATGAGTCGTGCGGCATCGTATGCAAACGCCGACACCGATAGCAGCAGGCCGACGACGGCCCCTGCGGCAAGCGACTTTCTCGGACCGTCAGAATGAAACGGCGTGTTCTTCATAAGGATTCGATCCTGTCCATCAGCGTGGATGCGCGCCACACTCCATGACGATGCGAAAGCCGACCGTGCTGACGCGCGTGTCGGGGTGGCCGTAAGCACGGCTCGATGAGCGCGCGAATTCCGGGTTCCGGGCCCAGAGGTTGTGGCACGAGCCGCCGCGCATGACGCGGAACAAGCCGCTCTCCGGACCGCTGGGATCGTCGGTCGGCGTCCAGGCATAGGTGTCCGCCGCATAGCGGTCCAGACACCACTCGCTGACGTTGCCGTGCATGTCGTAAAGCCCCCAGGCATTCGGTTGCTTCCCCCCCACGTCATGTGGCGTCGAGGCCTTTGCTTGGGGGGCGTACCAGGCGTAGTCGCCCATGTTCGCAACCTGCTCCAACCCGCCGAACGACCACGGGGTCGTCGTGCCGGCCCGGCAGGCATATTCCCACTCGGCCTCGGTTGGGAGCCTGACGTTCCGGCCGGTTTTTTCGCTGAGCGTGCGGCAGAAGGTCATCGCATCGTTCCAAGACACCTTGCCCACGGGCCGGTTGGTTCCGGCCTGTGACGGATTCGTGCCCGTCACGGCCGCATAGTGCGCTTCGGTCACCTCGTAGATGCCCAGATAGAAGGGCTGGGTGATCCGCACGCGGTGCTGCGGGGCTTCGCTCCGGTGGTGGCCCCAGCTATTCGTTGCGCTGCCCATCAGAAATTCACCCGGCCGGATGAGGGTCAGCTTCAGTTGCACCCCGTCAGCGATGTCCAGCGCCAGATCATCCGCCAACCCGTCGGCCGATAGGAATGGCGATCCGCCCGCGTCCCGGACGAAGTCAGCCGGTTGCTTGCGGTGGACGGCGGCGGCCTCTTCGAGAAAGGCGTCGAACGTCCAGGTCCAATAGAGAAAGGCCCGGCGCGCATCGGTGTCGTCCGCCTGATTGATCGCCGCCAGCGCCTGATCGCGCAGGTCCTTCATCCGGGCCACCACGTCCGGGGGCCAAATCTCGCGGTACAGGTCGTCGGGCAGACGCCACTCTTGTGCGAGGGTCCCGGTTCCGTACGATTGCCCGGGGAGATGTTCCCGATGCCGGTCCTCCGCCGTCAGGGCGCGCGACAGGGGCGTTCGCTCCCAGCGGTCACAGTGGAGGCGCAGCAGCGCGCGCGCGGCTTCGGCACCCGGTCCGAAGAGCCGACGACACAGCTCATCGAGCGTCGCATCCACATCCAGGTCGGGGTTCCACAGGACGCGATGCCAGACGTAGTAGGTGGGCGCGCTGGAGATCCAGATTTTTGGGCAGAAGATCGTCAGGACCGACCCGAGGACGGTGTTGGTATTCCGCTGGTAGAAGTCTTGAACGAGATGCGGATATTCGACGGGGGCGTAGGCCCAGTCGCTGGGGCTCGAGATCGACCCCTCCGTCACGACCGGGACGCCCCACGCGCGGATCCGATCCTCAAACCCGCGACCGACGGAGGGGTGCATTTCCACCCCCAGCGACCATTTGTTATCGGGCCACACCGCGTACACGCGGAAATTGTCGGGGAACGTCACGCCCTCCGGCGGGGGCATCGTTCCGCTCCGGAAGACCACCTTCTTGTCGGGCCAACGCGCCTTGACGGCTTCGCACACGCGCTGCAGAAAAAACCCGAAGACCCGGATGTGGACACGTTCCTCGATCATCTCGAAGGCCCGTTGTTCGCCGTATGTCTCGATGAGCGCTTTCCGCAGGGCCTGGTCGTCACGGAACGTGGCCGCCGTTCGGGCGCAGAGCGGGCAGTGACAAACCATGCCGGGACTTCTGGGGAAGTAGACCGTGCAACTGCCCTCGGTGACGATGTTGTGAGTCGCGGCACGCACGGGTCCGTCGGCGTTCCAGTGTTTCTCCAGTTGGGCGAGATAGGCGTCGAGCGTCTCGGGCGCGCTGAAGCAGACCCATTTTTTGTCTCGTGTTCCGTCTTCGTTCAGGGCACCGAGGCCGCCCCACATCCCCGCGTGCCCTTGGATCAGACCAGGCTGGAAATCGAGGCTGCTGCCGTGGCGGGTCAACGGCAGGTCGGGGGTGTACCCGATGGCAGGGTCCATCGGCCCCGTTTCGTCTGCAAGCAGGCCCGGCACGAGGGGCAGCGGCATCAAATCCCCATTGTTGTGCCCCTCCGTGTGGACCGGATACAGGTACGGCTGATCGACGAAGTGAAACCGCTGGCGGAAAACCGGCTGGTCGCGGTAGTGTGCGGGGGGAATGGCAAGCGAGGCGGCCTTGGGAATTGAGCGGCCGCCATATTCCGGTCGCCAATACCAGCGCACGCCGACAAACCGCTCCAGGAAGTCCGACACGGCCCAACTGGCGCCCGCCTGCGTGCGTGCGGCGAGAAATACGCGGTGCGGGGCAGTCTGGACAATGAAACCCTCGGGAGGCAGCCCCTGGACGGCCACGCCGGCCTGGCGCGACTCCTCGCAATCGCCAATGATAATCGCTGGCTGGTCGGCGGGCGGTGGCTCCGCAACGTGCTCGAGCTGCGCACCGGTCTGGATGCGGATAACAGTGTCCAACTCTTGGATCAGCCGCGCGAGCGCAGGCGGTGTGCCAGCATTCTTCCGGCGGTAGAACTCGGGATCAACCGCTTCTCGCATGCTCGGATCGGCGACATAAACAACCGCCCGCGCCTGTCCGTCGCGCACGATCTCCACCGGCGCGTGCTGCGGCGTCTCCAGATGTGTCACCGGCGTCAGGTCGCGCGGCGGGATACCGGGTGTTACGGACCCCGTGTTCGTCGCCAGGCACCCACCGCCAACCAGCGCGCCAACCGCCGTTACGGCCACCCCAAGCGTTTTGTTCATCCACCATTTCGCGGGTTTCATTAGCGCGGTATCTCCACCAGCTCGATGTCGTCAAACCAGGCGATGCCAGCCCCCTCGACCGTCAGGCCCGGCACGGCAAACGCCTCCCCTTCCGCCGGCTCAAATTCGATTTCCAGCCGCGTCCAATCGGTATCGCCAGTCAGGGCCTTCGACTCCCGCGCATCGGGTGAATCGAGCTTCTTCTGTAGGCGCAGGCGCGCGCCCGGTTCGGTCACGCCGCGCGTGCGCGCCCAGACGCTCAGACGATAGCGCGCGCCGGCCGTCACGTGCAACAACGGGCCGCCATGAACGGGCCGCGCGCTCTCGCCGCCGTGAAGCCGGAGCGAATGCGTCCCCGAGTGACCGATCGTGCTGTCGTGCTTGGCGCTGTGTCCCCAGATGCAGCCGTTATAAAGCGTGCCGGAGGGAACCAGCGTTTCGAAGTCGTTGACGACCCCCTGACGGAAACCCATCGGGCCCTCGCGCTTGGAGTCCGGCGGCATCGTGCGCGCGGCGTCCTCCAGTTCCTTGGCCACCGGGAGCGGGAGACTCAGAAATCGGTAGGCCGCCGTCACGTGGTAGCGGCCATCGTCGCCCGTCTTCGTCGGCGGCAGGGCTTTGACATGCTGGTCGTACCACACGCTGCATGTGACGAACGTCGTGGCCGGGGCGGAGCGAATGATTTCCAGAAAGGGGTTTATGTCGGGCTCGGCCACGAATCCGACGAAACCGCCGTCCTCCGGGATGTCGGTCCATTCGCGTCCGAACGTCTGCATCATCGAACGCGGGTTTTGGTACATGGCACACAGGGCGCCATCCTGTCGCGTCCACAGACACTTCTGATAGCGCTTGCGCGCGTCGCGGGAATCCCCCACGCCGTTGGGCAGCAGGTTTGAATATTCGAAGAGCCGGGGCGTGTCCGTCCGCATGTCGAACGTGCAGTCCCAGATGTAGCCCAGCATCGGGTCGAAACGGAGGGTGAATCGGTGAATCAGGTCGCTGGTGTCGCTCAACGTTTCACGATAGCACAGGCGGAGGGTTTCGCCCCCGGTCTCCATCCCTGTCATCTCGCCCTTGCCCGACCAGGTCCCCTGAGGCACGATCGAGATGCGCGGACCCTGTAGCGTTTCCCACCCGTGGAAGGCTGGCATCGCGTACTCAACGCGCACGCCGCCTGCTGGCGGGAAGAACCGGAACATCTCGATCTCGCCGAAGAACTGGTTGATCAATCCCACCTTCTGCTCACCATCCAGAATCCAGAAGAACGTTTTCCGGTATTTCGGCTCTGTGACGGGGATGATCGAGAAATTCGGCCGGTGCGCGATGCGTGGAAGACTGGCGTAGCATCGGGTGTTTTCGACAAGGGCCTGCAGCCGCCCGCCCGGCAGCGGTTCGGCGGCGGCGGAGTCATCCCAGATCCGTTCGGGCCCCACCGCCCGGCAACCGATTGCGGCCAGCGCCAGAATAACCAGCGCCAGAGAAATGCGAGAGTTTTTCATTTGTTCCTCCTGAACTCCATCCCTTGATCCCGCTCTTCCGTCGCGGGTCTTTTGCGCCACTCATCCAATGTGCCCGGCCTGCAGAAACCCACCGACCAGGCATCATCGTTGCGGGTGCCAATGGAAAACTGCAACTCGGTCCCGTTGAAGGTCACCGGTTGCGGCGGTGTGAAGGCAAACGCCAGATGCCACGCTGCACCGGGAAAGGCGAGCTCGGCGGCGGCAATCCGGAGATCGGTTCCGGGCTTCGCGGTCACGTCTCGGCCCCCGGCATCCACCGCGACGACCTGGGCCCAACTCGGTTCACCCCCGGGGGAAACCCACCGGCCCGGCACGGTGAAGCGAGCCGGATCGAATTGCGTCCAGACGGAATCCATCCTCACCGTGATGCGGTCGGATCCGAAGACGACATGATACCGGCAGATATCGTAGGCATGGGCTTTGAGACGGGCCGGGGCCTCGGCGACCCACGTGAAGGCTTGGCTGGTGCCAGGAAACAAGACCTCGCGGTCCCCGTTGCTGAAGGTAAATAGCGGCTCGCCGTCCAGTCGTACCGTATCGTCATCATCGGCCAGATAGCGGCATAAGCCCCCGAACATATCATGGCGTATCGTATACTGCGGCGCATCGACCTGAAAGACGTTCGTCTTCGGATGCTGATAAACGGCGTTCAGGACCGGACCGACCGTCAGCGTGACCGGCAGAGCGGCCGAGGTGATCGGTGCGGCGCTCCCCGCACGGAAGGTGAGGCGATACGGGACAATCCGTTTTCCCGCTGGGACCCCGGCATCCGCAATGAAGGTCACCGGCACGTCTGCCGTTTTCCCGGGCGGAAGGGATGCGAAGGCAGGCGCGGGCGGCTCGATCGTGATGCCAGCGGGGAGATCGAACACGAGCGACCCCGACACCGTCTCATTCAGCGTGTTCATCACCGAGAAGGTCTGTGTGCGCCGGCTGGATGGCTCCAATCGCGCCGTCGCCGGCGTGATCTGAATGGCCAGCGGACATTCCGCCTCAGCGACGAGGACCGGTTTGGCGAAAGTCCCGATGACGCCAGAGGTGGTGCAGCCGTCTTGTTGCGTGATCGGCACGGGGTTGCCGTTGAGGGTCAGCGTGCCCGTGACCGCCGGGAGGCGCAGTCCCGTCCATCCGCCGCGAGCGACCATGGCGCCGTCGGGATAGACACGCAGATAGCCGTAGTCCGTGAACGCGACACTCGTTTTCGCGGGGTCGTCTGCCACCAACACGTGCTCCGGCGCCCCCGACTGAGGCCCAAAGGATACGGCGGCGTAGTCGGTGTAGGTGGTGGCGTCCACGCGAACCAGCAGGGCCCGGTCGGATCGCGCCAGCGTCGTAACGGCGGAAATCTGCGGCGCGGCCGCGTTGGCATACGGCTCGTGAACCGCCACAAAGACGGTATCGCGGACGCCCGCCCGCCGGGCAATCAGCATGCCCAGCGTCTCGCAGGGCCGCTTCACCCGCTTGGCCATCTCTGCGCCGGTCGTGCCGCAGGTGACCAGCGTGCCGCGCTCAGCGGCCATGGTGACGCGGACCGCGGCGGTGTGCGCGTACCACTCCGGGCCGAACGCGCCCGCGCGGCCGCCCGGAGCCTCGCGGATCACGAAGTCCAGCGCCCATGAGTCGTCGGTGGTCATCGCCTGGCGATCGCTCACCATCCAGAATCGCCGATCCAGCGCCGCCGAAGGGGTGAACCGTTCGTGCTGGACCGGCTGCGGCGCGCCGAAACTATGGAGGAGATAGTCATAGGTGCGGGGGGTCGGGCTGCCTGCCTGAAACACGTCGAGCAGATACTCGCGGGTCAGCAGCAACGCGCGCGTCTGGTCAACCCCCTCGAAAACGCCCGAAGCCGACGTCGCCAGGACTTTCACCTCCGGCGTGAAGGCGTATCGGACGGCCGATGGCCGCGTGCTGCGTGTTTCGCCTTCATCCACCATGAGCGTGTTGTGGGCGATGGTATTGCGCGACCAGCCGATGGCTGGGTTTTCATACTGCATCGCGTTGTAGTCCGGATAGAGCAGGCGCCCAGCCCCGTGGAGGATGATGCCGAATTTGTCGGCATGTTCGTGGCCGTAGCCTTGAGTCATGAGCTGGAACACCACGGGCGCGTCGTTCGTCCAGTAGGCTGGAGACTCGTCCGCGCGCAAGATCGCCAGCCCGTAATCGGGCCAGATCTTCGAAGGCGCGGCAGGGAACGCAATCGTCTCGGGCAGCGGGCGCCGGTCCAGAAGGTCGGGTTTGTAGTTTGGGATCATCGCGACAAACGGCGCCAGACGCGGATCGCCGGAGGTGTCATACGCTGCGACCAGCGCCCGGGCCATATCAATCCCGGGGCCGGCAAGATTAGCTAGAAACAGATCGCCACTGGCGCTTGTGGCGCCATCGCCGTAGGTGACGACCCGAATCTGTCCGGGGCCATGACCGGTGCGCTCAATGGGATAGGCCGTGTCAATATAGTAGTCCATCAGCCCTTTCGGACTGCCTCCGTTGGGTGCCGGGGTGCTCCACCAGTCCGTGCCGTCATAGCGCGCGCGATAGCGGGAGACCATGGCCATGCAATAGAGATCGGTATGGACGATGGGGTAGGTGGGGGACTCGTGCCAGGCGCCGCCATCCTTCAGAACGGTGTTGAGCACCGAAAAATACCCGCCAATGTCCGACTCCGGCTTGCGGTAGAAACCCCATGCGATCGCTTCTGGGTCCTGAATGGCCAGCCCGGCCACGGCGACGATGGCGGTGGGCTTGAGCACCAGGTTGGGGGTCTGCGTCCAGCGGTCCATGCACCGCATTTTATACCGCATGAATGTGGCGATCCCTTCCCGGATCGTCGCCCGCGCCTCCGGCTCCAGTCCGGTATAGGCCCAGTCGAAGGCGACATACGGAGTGAAATCCGTGTCGTAAAAGACATCGCTCAGATGTGGCACCCCGCCCTGGAAGAACTCGGGATTGGCCAGCGCTCCCCGTGCGCGACCGACACGGGAGCCCTTCTCCCCGAACAGATCCAGCAGCCACCGCTGCACGGCGGGCACATAGACGGGATCGCGGTCCAGCGCGAACAGGAATGCGGCGAGGCGGCCGCTGCCCTTGCGGGCGTCCGTCTGGATGCGCGCGTAATCCGTCCGGGCCCACTCCTGGCTGGCGATCAATTCGCGCAGGCGTGTCCGCTCCTGCTCCGGCATGAAGAAAGGCCGACCGTGCGCCGGGGCGTCGTTCGTCTGCGCCAGGCTCAAGAAGGCCCCCAACCAGATCAGACCCAGTAGAATCGGCAGCGCAGGACGTAACCTATTCATATTCACAGGGAAGAGCATGCCAGAAATGAAGGAAGAAGTCCAGAGTTCACGTCTGCATGCTGACCCCAAAAAGTCCCTTGCGGCGCCCTCTCGCCCTAGACTACAATGCGGCATGGCTGGCAGCTATTTAACACTCGACGAGGCAGCGAAATATCTGCACCTCGATACCGGCTACCTACTCCGTCTGCTGAAGCAGGGGGAGGTGCCGTGTCAAGCGGGTGGCGGGAGGGTAGGCTTTGACCGCGACGAGCTGGACGCCTGGGCGTCGCAGCGGATCTTGCGAATGACCGAACGCAATCTCAAAGAGTATCACCGCGAAAGTTCACGGATCACACGCTGCAGCGCGGGCGACTATGCGGTCATCCGCGGGCTGTTCGCCCCCGGCCGCACGGTGGTCGGCCTTCCCTCGCGCACCAAGGCATCGGTTCTGCGCGAACTCGTGGGCATTGCCGAGCAGGCTGGGCTGCTCTATGCCCCGGCTGACCTGATTGCCAGCCTCGAAGCGCGCGAAGCCGCCTGTTCCACCGGCCTCGGCGGCGGCGTGGCCCTCGTTCATCCGAGCAAACACGACCCCTACATCGCCGCCGAATCGTTCATCGTTCTCGCCCGCACCGCCACGCCGATCCCCTTTGGTGCGCCTGACGGCGAGAACACCGACCTCTTCTTCTTGGTCTGCTGCCTCGATGACCGGCTCCACCTCCACACCCTTGCGCGCCTCTGTACCATGCTGGGCACACCCGACGTCCTGCCGCGCATGCGCCAGGCCGCCGACGGCGCCGCGCTTTACGCTGCGGTGATCGAGACGGAGCAGCTCGTCCTCGAACACCTCGGCCGGAGCCGGGTGTAAGTCAGAGCCCCAGCCGTTTTTCAAACGCCGGATCGCGCGAAGCACCGAATTTGACGGCCAGCCGGTAGTACATTTCCGCTTCGGCGGGTTTGGCCGACATCTCCAGCGTGAGGTAGGCCATGTTCATCAGCGCGTCGGGATGGGTGGGGTTCTTCATGAGGAGCTTGTCGAGCTCCAGCATGGCCCGATACGGCTGCCCGGCTCCGAGATACGCGCCGGCGATCAGCAGTTGCACCGCCTCGTCTTCGCGCTCCGCCTGCAGATCCTCCAGAATCAAAAGCGCGTCTTGAAACGCCCGTCGCTTGCATTCCAGCACGGCCAGCATGAGGCGAGCCGGACGGTGCTCGGAATCGACACGCAAGACGTTCATGAGCGCGGTTTTTGCCTCGGCGGGGTCGTCGGTGTCGAGCATGTCGCGCGCCCAGGCCAGCTCGTCCTCAACCGACGCCGGTTGGTTTTCGGCAGGCGGGGCCTCCACCGGGGCCTCGGGCGCGACGGGCCTCGGGGCGCCATCGGCTTCATCCGGATGGCCTGCTTCCGCCGCCTGAGTTTCTGCGGACACGGCGGGCCTCGCCCCCATCACCGCCATTCGCCGGCGCGGCCCTGTGGCGGCGTCGAACTTCACCTGATCGATCTGCGTCTCGCAGAACGCGCGCCTAAAGCGCACCGCCCCGAGATCGGCCTTGGGGTATTTCGCCTCGGCCTCCAGACAGAGGTCCACCGCTTGCTGGTAGAGCGCCTCGGCGCGCGCGCAGTCCTGGTCATTTTTCCAGACCAATTCGGCTTCGCGGGAAAGGTCCGACGCCCGCTTCGCGGCGGCCTCGATCTCTTCGGACACCTTGTTCGACCGCCAGAAGAAGGCCTGCCCCTCCGTGGCCGCAAACAGAAGAATCGCCGCACAGATCCGACGTGTTGCGCCTGTCCGGCCTTTTCGCCTGGTTTCGGGTTCGTGTTTCATGGGAGCAGCATAGCATACGGCTTGAAAATCGGCAAACCCGTGTGAATGGGCCTTGACGTTCCCGTTCCGGATTGGCAAGATGCGGCCATGTACTTTCGCAGATGGCTCTTCATTCTATTGGCTAGCGCGGCTGCCGGGTGCGCTTGTGCGGCGGGGCTGTGGCTGGTTCTGCCGACCGAGAATCAGTCGGTCTTCCAGAACGCCCCCGACCGGTTTTACATGTACGTGGACCGGTTGGTCGACGGCAAGATGGAACAGGCGCTGGGGGGCGGGTTCTACGGATTCACCCGCACGCCGCTGCAGATCGGTGGAACCGTGGTCTACACGCAGTTTCACGAGGGTGTGGACATCCGGCCTCTGAGGCACGACGCGCGCGGAGAGCCGCTGGATCCCGTGACCGCCCCGGCCGACGGCCGCGTCGTCCACGTGTCCAACGTGCCGGGCAATTCCAACTATGGGCGCTATGTCGTGGTCGAGCACACGCTGCAGGGCGCCCCTTACTACACGCTCTACGCCCATCTGGCCGCGATCACCGTGGCGCGTGGCGATGCGGTCCGACAGGGGGACAGCATCGGCCGCATCGGCTATACCGGCGCCGGCATCAACAAGTCCCGCGCCCATCTGCATTATGAGTTCTGCCTGATGTTAAACCGCAATTTTGGCGGCTGGTTCAAAAAACACCACCCCCAGACACCCGACACGCACGGCATCTTCAACGGCATGAACCTCGCCGGTCTCGATCCGGTCGGCCTGACCCGCGCCGTCCGTGCCGATCCCGCCCTCACGGTGACGAACTACATCCGCGGTCAGACGCCGCTCTTCCGGCTGATTGTGAACGCCACGCCCCGTTTCGACCTGCTCCGGCTCTACCCCTGGCTGATCGAGGGCGCCGCCGATCCCCGGCCGGCAGCCTGGGCGGTGACGTTTTCGAGCCAGTTCATCCCCATGCGGGCCGAGCGGCGCGCCGACCGCGTCGCCGCGCCCGCCATCGAATGGCTCGGCCCCGCCGCGCCTGCGCTGATCTACCAGTCCCGCAAGCTGATCAGCGGCACGCCCGGAAAGCCCGCGCTCACCCCGGCGGGCCAGCGCTGGGTCAACCTGCTGACCTTCCCGGAATGAGGGCTGTCGTTCGATCCCTGCCGGACTACCGCCACGTCATCCGTTCAAACGGGAAGGCATCCTCGTTGCAGCGGATTTCGGGCGGGGCGCCGCCGGGGCGGCCGACCACCTCGACGATATCGAACCGGTAGATCAGGTCGGGAAACCCGGCCTGACTCAGAAAAGCGCGGGCCGCACGGTTGAGGGCGTGGCGCTTGGTGGCGTTGACGGACGCCCCCGGCCGCGCGATCCGCTCATCGGTGCGGGTCTTGACCTCGACAAAAGCCAGCACACCGTCACGGAGCGCAATAATGTCCAGCTCGTCGCGCCGGTTGGGTCGCACCCGGCGCCCCAGGATTTTCCAGCCGTTGTGCCGCAGCCGGTCCGCCGCCTGGTCCTCGCCCCACACCCCCAGGTCGAGCGGCGCGTCCGCCAGCCGATCATGCGTCAACCCGACCCAGACGAGGAATCGTCTCCACATCCGGGAGCCAGCCCCGTCAACGTGTCGGTCCCGCCACCGGCTCGACTGTTTCCGCCCGCCTCTGTTCACACATTCCCCCGCTCCCACACTCTCCCACACTCTCCCGCACTCTCATTCACTCCATCATCCCCAGCCGCAGCACCGGCAGGATCTCCTGTTGGAGGGTCGTGTCGAGATCGAACAGCGCAAAACCGGGACAGCCGGCCTGACGCAACGCCCGGATCTGATCGATTACCTGGATCGGGTCCAGCCGGCTCTCCGCAGCGGTCACGCCGATGCCGGGGATGATCTGCCGCGCCAAGGTTCGGGTCCGCGTCTGGTCGGCCACCAGCGCCTGAAAAGCCTCGAGACTTTCGGTGTAGTTCATGGGCATCGCATAGTCCAGAAGTCCGTTGCGCAGCCAAGCCTCCCAATCCTGCCCCACAGCCTCCACGCAGGATGGATACTTGCCGAACACAGCGGCGGTGAGCAGTTTGCCGGGCGCATGCGCGCGCAGCGCCAGCCGGGCATCGCCCACGAAGCGCCCGACCTGTTCGGTTCGCCAGCGCATAAACGCCGGCCGCTCCGGCCCACCCCAGCCCACATCCTGCGGCCAGGCCTTGAGGCGGCGCCCCAGCGCCTGTTCGAAGCGGGAGCGGACGGTCGGTCCGAGGCTGCCGTTGAAGTCGGGGTAGCGGACAAAATCGAGGTGAACGCCGTCCGGCGCGTAGCGCTCGGCCACTTCGCGCACCGCGCGCGTCAGATAGTCACGCACCTCGGGCACCGCCGGATCGAGCCACGGCCGATCCCGGCCGTCGGGGTGGGTGAGCAGCCAGCCCCGTTTGCCGAAGATGGCCAACCGGTCGGGCGTCGCCTGCTCGGTGCTGTAACACAGCAGCCAGGCATGCACCCGGATGCCGTAGGGGCGCGCCGCATCGATGCACGCCCGGAGCTGGTCGCCCTGCTCCACAAAAATGCGCGAGCGCGGTAGCACGTCGCTGGCATAATGGGCGAACCCCGCCCCGCCGACATTCACCAAGAGGTCGGAAACCCCCGCCGCATCCAACAGCATGCAGGTCCGCTTCCAATTGCCCGGATAGAGGCCCATCCCGGAATGATCCCACACGGCGCGGATCTCTCCGTTGCGAGCCGTTTGCAACAAACCATAGGCCTCGCGCATCCGCCCCTGCAACGTGATGACGCCGTTCCAGGCGTCAAATCCCTGGCCGGTGCGGAGCCGCTCGCGGATCTCCCGCTCCCAGCGCGCGGCGGCCTGAGCCGCAACCACCGCCCGCACGCGCTTGGCGGGATCGGCGACCTTCTGAGCCGCCGTCTCGATCGCTGCAGGCGAGGTGTAAGCGCCCGCCAGACGCGCCTGTTCCAGAAGGCGGCGGGCCGCCTTCCCCCACAACGACGGGTCGGCCGACGCCGCCAATCCGAGTAGCAACCGCCCCTTGGCTGCGGCGTCCCCGTCCGCCAGCAGCACATGCGTCATCCAATAGCCGTTGTTCGACACCAGCCACGCCGGGTCGGTCGCCTGACCCGCCCGGTCAACCCACCACGCCAGCACCGACGCGCGCCCCTCCACCGGCTGCGCGGCCATCAGGTTGGGGGACGTCTGGCGGATTTCCTCCGGAACGCCCGCCGGCCGCGAGGCCGCGAAGCGCATGGCCGACCAGCGGCCATCCGTTCCCGCCCGCTGATACCCCGTCACGCGCACGCCCATCAGTTCGCCGAGCGCCGCCGATGCCGAATAACAGACGATCAGGCGTCCGCCCTGTTCGACGAATGCGCGGCATGCCGCCACCTGCACCTCCGTCGGCTGCGACACATAGACCAGCACCGCCACCCGTTGGCCGCTCAATTTCTTGTCCAGCGCCGTGTCGTCGGCCGTCTCGGCTTCCAGCCCGACCTCGCGATACCAGCGAGTGACATGCCGGGCGAGCGCGGCGGCAAACCGCCGTTCGCCCTCGGGCACCGAATCGTGTCCGTGAATCACGCGCACATCGGCCGCCGGAGCCTGGGCGCAACACACCGCCACAAGACCCACGATCACCCCCCACAGACGCCAGTCTCCTCCTCGAATGGATCGCATCGGACTCCTCAATTGATAAGCGCGTGAATCGGCGCCGGGATGTGTCCCCCGCGCCCGACAAAGGTCTCTGCGCCCTGGGGGCACGCTGGCGCGGTCACGACCCCCGCGCCAAAAAGACCGCCAAAATCAACCCGATCACCGAGTGCCGCATCCGGCACCGGGATCACCCGCACACCCGTGGTCTTGCGGGTCGAGATGCCGATCGCGGCCTCATCCATGATGATCCCCGCCAGGCACGCCTCGGTTGTGCCGCCCGGCAGCAGAATCATGTCCAGCCCGACCGAACAGACCGCCGTCATCGCCTCCAGCTTTTCCAGGGTCAAGTCCCCCCGCTCGACCGCACCTGAGAGGGCGTGATCCTCCATGACCGGAATGAAGGCGCCGGAGAGGCCGCCCACGGCGCTCGAGGCGAACGCGCCACCTTTCTTGACGGCGTCGTTGAGCAGCATCACGGCGGTGGTTGTTCCGGGAGCGCCGACCCGCTCAACGCCCATGGCCTGATAAATTTCGCCGACGCTGTCGCCCACGCGCGGCGTCGGCGCAAGCGAGAGGTCCACCACGCCGAAGGGGACGTTCAACCGGCCGGCCACTTCGCGGCCGATCAATTCGCCGGTGCGGGTGACGCGAAAGGCGGTGTGCTTGATCTCCTCGGCGATCCGGTCGAGCGTCGCATCGGGATAGCGGGCCAGCAGCCGGTCGATGGCCCGTTTCACCACGCCGGGTCCGCTTACGCCGACGTTGATCACGCATTCGGGCTCGCCCGCGCCGAGCATCGCTCCGGCCATGAAGGGGTTGTCCTCGGGCATGTTGGCAAAGACCACGATCTTCGCCGCGCCGAACCCGCGCTGCGCCCGGGTCGCCTGCGCCGTGGCGATGATCTGCCGCGCGGCCAGGCGGATCGCATCCACGTTCATCCCCGCGCGGGTGGTGCCCACGTTGATCGAGGCGCAGATCCGCCCGGTCTGCGCGAGCGCCTGCGGCAGCGCCTCCAGCAGCGTCCGCTCGCCCGGGGTGATCCCTTTGTGAACCAGCGCCGAGAATCCGCCGAGGAGATCGATCCGCACCGCCGCGGCCGCCCGATCCAGCGCCTGCGCCAGCTTCACCGCCGTCTCCACAGAGTGCCCTTCGAGGAGGATCGAAGCGGGCGAGATCGCGATTCGCTTGTTGACGATCGGCAGCCCGTATTTGGCCGACACCTCGTCGCAGAACGCCACATGGCAGCCCGCGAGGGCGACAATCCGGTCGTAAACGGCGCGCACCATCGCATCGGGGTCGCGGCCGGCGCAGACGTTGAGGTTGATGCCGAGGGTGACGGTGCGCACGTCGAGATTCTCCTGCTCGACCATGCGCAAGGTGTCCAGAATGCCTTGGTGTGCAATCATGGCTCAATTCCCGGAAAGCAGATTGTGGATCGCGCCGATCTCGCTCGTGGCGCGGAAGATGTTTTGGTGGCAGATCGACGCGCGCAGCCCGCGCCGAGCCATCTCGGCTCGGAAGTCGGCCTGCACCTGGCGAAAGTCGGCCTCGGGCGGCAGCACGACCTCGGCGATGTAGACCACGTCGTCGTGTTCGCCCTCGACCGTCCAATCGATGATGTTGATCCCCCGGTCGACCAAAAACTGGCTGATGCCGTACACCGTCCCGGGGCGGTCGGGCCCGTGGGTCGTGACAACGTAAGTCGGCCCGGCCGGCAGCGGCGTGGGCGGCGGCTTGGCAAACGGCCGAACCGTGACGGCGGCATCCGGCTCGAGCGCGCCAGCCAGCGCCGCCGACAGCGCCGCCGGGTCGGCGGGTCGCGCAAAAGCAACCGTGAACACCAGACTGAAAAAGCCGTGAACGATGGTCTGTCGGATAACGACAATGTTGCCGCCCTGGTCGAAGACCACCCGCGTCACATCGCGCAGGATGCCGACGCGGTCGGGAAGAAGCACGGATATGATGGCTTGTTTCATGACGTGTTCAGGGCAGCGCCGGCGCGAGTTCGGTAGCGGATGGGAGCGTTTCGAGCGACGTCTGGAGTAGGCGGATGCTGTTTTCGACATCGCCGAGGCTGAGGGTTTCGACCGCGCTGTGCATGTAGCGAAGCGGCACGCTGATGAGGGCGACCGCGGCGCCACCGCCCGCCTGACGCATGGCCCAGGCGTTGGTCGAGCTGCCGCGACTGCGGACCTGGCGCTGAAAGGCGATGGCCTGCGCGGCGGCGGTTTTCTCCAGGTGGCCCCGGAGAACCGGATTATAGGTCGGGCCGTAACCGATGATCGGGCCCTTGCCGAGGGCGACATCCCCGACCAGCTTGTTGTCGTTGCCCGGGGTGTCCGAGGCGAACCCCACATCCACACAGATTCCGGCATGCGGGCGGATCGCATAGGCGGCGGTGGTCGCGCCGACCAGGCCCAGTTCCTCCTGCACCGATGCCACCAGATGGATCTCGGCGGCGAGTGATTGGCCCGCCAGGCGGCGGAAAGCCTCGCAGACGATGAACGCGCCGATCCGGTTGTCAAAGCCCCGGCACGACACGCGGTCGCCCGCGAGCGGACGCCAGCCAGCGTCGATCACGGCCGGCGCGCCCAACTCGATCAGCGACTCGGCATCCTGCCGGCTCGAGGCGCCGATGTCGACCACGATGTCCGTCATCTCCTTGGGCGCGACCTTGTCCCGCTCGTCGGGCTTCATGAGGTGCGGCGGGCGGACGCCGAACACGCCGTTGACCGGGCCGGCGAGGCCCTGGATGACCACCCGCTCGCCCGCGAGCAGCGGCACGGTCACCCCGCCGACAGCGGTGAGGGTCAGGAAGCCCTTGTCATCGATATACTGCACCATGAACCCGATCTCGTCGCAATGCCCCTCGATCATCACCCGCATGGGGGCGCCGGGGTTGAGCACGGCGTGGAGGTTGCCGTGCAGATCGAGCGAGACCGACGCGGCGTGCGGTTGGAGGGCGGCGGCCAGCAGACGCAGGCCGTTCGCCTCCCACCCAGAAGGCGTCGGCGTCGCCAGCAGCCGTTTCAACAATTCAAGCGCGGATGTATCCAATGTCATAGACGCTCCTCTCCAAAAAAGGGCGGCCATCATATCACAGAGCGAGAAAGTGTGACAGTGTTCATCCGCCTTGCCCAGGGCAAAGGGCGCATGGCAGTTCTGATGAGGTCGTTAATTCCTAATCGTAATCGTAATCTTAATCTTAATCCCCCACCCTTTGCCGATCCGGCTCGTAGACGGCTCCCGGCTCATGCACACGATCAGGGGATGTGCTACGGATCAATCCGACCAGCATGGAGACAATTCGAACGAGGATCTCTTTTCCCGGTTCAGCCTGCGCAAGCAGCTTCTTGAC
>Ga0194125_10004200_pt1 | contig 22651 bp, 18 predicted proteins | sample TA2KigC250mmetaG_FD_148626 | JGI IMG/M metagenome (GOLD analysis project Ga0194125, IMG submission 148626) | Freshwater microbial communities from Lake Tanganyika, Tanzania - TA2015034 Kigoma Deep Cast 250m | ecosystem: Environmental > Aquatic > Freshwater > Lake | place: Tanzania: Lake... | reverse complement strand
TTCTTCTCACGCTCCTCGCCGTCGGGGCGGACCTTCTCTTCTGGTGGCTCACGTTCCGGAGCGTGGGGATTGCGCTCTCGGCGGGACTCCTCGTCGGCTCGGTCGCAATCTTCAACGTGATCGGCTTCTTCTCGCCGACGCCGGGAGGCCTCGGCGTTTCCGACGCGGCGTTCGTGATCTTCCTCCGCTCGGCCGGCGCGGACGGCCCGTTCGGAAGCTTCCTCCTTCTTCTTCGTCTTATCGTTCTCCTCGTCACGGCTCTCGCGGCGTGGGCCTTCTCCGCGCGGCTCGCGCTCGCGGAGAGGCGAGGAGGGACCGAGTAGGGGACGCTCGGTCGATCGTGGAACTATCCGAGAAACAAGTACCGCGCGAGAAAGAGGAGCGCGAGAAGAGCGAGGAGCGGGTGGATCTCTCGTGCGCGGCCGCTCGCGGTCTTGAGAAGCGCCGAGGCGATGAACCCGAAGGCGATCCCCTCGCTGATCGAGAACGAGAAGGGGATGACCACCATCGGGAGGAACGCGGGGAGATACTCGGTCGGATCGTTCCAATCGAGGGATCGGACCGTGCGGAGCATGAACGCGCCGATGACAATGAGAGGCGGGGCGATGAACGGGTAGAGCACGGCGCCCCCTTCGGTCACGATCCCCCCGCCGATCGCGCGGACCAGAGGGTAGAAGGCGATCGACAGAAGAAGGAGCCCCGCGGTGAAGAGGTTCGCGAGCCCCGTGCGCGCCCCCTCGGCGATCCCGGCGGCGCTCTCGATGTAGCTCGTGATCGTCGACGTTCCGAGGAGAGCGCCGGTGGACGTTCCGATCGCATCTGAAAGGAACGCCTGCTTCGAGCGCGGGATCTCGCCCCCGACGAGAAGACCTCCCGATTCCCCGACGCCGAGAAGGGTTCCGACCGTGTCGAAGAAGTCGAGGAAAAGGAGGACGAAGAGAACGGTGAGAAACCCCGGCTCTCGGAAGACGCCGACGATGTCGAGCTTCAGGATCGCGCTCTCCTCGATCGACGGGAACCCGACGATCCCCTCGAAACGGAGAAGACCTTGGAAGGCGCCGCACAGCGCCGCCGCCGCGATGCCGAGGAGCATCGCTCCGCGCACGCCGCGCGCGAGAAGCGCGAGGAGGACGACCGTTCCGGCGATCGCCGAGAGAGCGGGAGGGGAGCCGAGACGCCCTAGGCCGATCATCGTCCCGGGCTGCGCGACGACGATTCCTCCGTATTGAAGGCCGACGAGCGTGATGAGAAGGCCGATGCCGACGGCGATCCCGGTCCGAAGCCCCGGGGGGAAGGCGCGGAGGACCGCGGAGCGGACTCCGGTCACGCTGAGCACGATGAAGAGGGCGCCGGAGACGAAGACCGCGCCCAGGCCGATCGTCCACGGATAGCCGTATCCGCCCGCGGCGGTCGCGCCGCACACGGTGAACGCGAAGAAGAAGTTGTGACCCATCGCGGGGGCGAGCGCCACGGGGAGGTTCGCGAGGATCCCCATGAGGATCGTCGCGAGCGCGGAGGAAACGCACGTCGCGAGAGCGACCGCGCCGTGATCCATCCCCGCGGAGGAGAGGACCGCCGGCTGCACGAAGAGGATATAGGAGAGCGTGAAGAACGTGGCGGCGCCGCCGACCGCTTCTCGACGGACCGTGGAGCCGTTCTCGCGGAGGCGAAAGAGACCCTCGATCATCGCGCCCTCTCTTCCACGGACCGGCGATCGCAGGCTCGCAAGCATCGGCATTTTAGAGAACCGAGCGTACCGAGGCAAGGAAATCACCGATCGTTGCCCGAGGGCCGACCGGATGCTATCGTCGGCGCGTGCTCTTCATCCGGGTGAGAGGGAGCGGGAGTTGCGCCGAACGAACGACACCACGCGGGCGACGAGGCTCGATGTTCTCCTCGTCTTCGCGACCGCCGCGGCGGCCGGCCTCGCCAACTGGCACTTCCTCTGGGACGTTCCCTTTCTCGGCCATCCGATCATCGACGCGGCCGAATACCTGGCGGAAGCGCGCGCGATCGTCGCGGGGCTTCCCTACTGGGAGAAGCCTTCGATCCACGGCCCTCTCTATCCGCTCTTCCTCGTCCCTTTCGTTCGGTTCTTCCCATCTCCCTTGCCGGCCGTCTACATCGTCCAAATCCTCCTCGCGGGAGCCGCCGCCCTTCTCGTCCGCTCCGCCGGCGTTCGTCTCGGCGGCCGCCGGCTCGGGAACGCCGCAGGCTTGGCTCTCGCCGCGGCGCCTCCCGTCCTTTACTTTGAGCTTCAAGTGCTTCCGGTCGTCCTCCAGATCTTTCTGCACGCGCTGCTTCTTCGGTTGCTCGTTTGCAGGAAGAACGGAGCGCCCGGATCCCTCTTCGCCGCCGGTCTCGCCGGGGGACTCTCGTTTCTCGCGCATCCCGGATCCGGGGTTGTTCTTCTTCTCCTCGCGCTCTTCCTCCTCGCGAAGGAGAGGCCGCTCCGTCCCGCCCTTCTCTTCGTCATCGGGCTCCTCCTTCCGCTCGTCCCGATTTCTTTTCTGAACGCGCGTGCGGGGGAGGGCTTTCTTCCCGTCACGGGAAACGCAGGGCTCAACCTCTATATCGGGAACGGCCCGGGATCGGACGGGACGGCGCACGTTCGTCCCGGGTACGAATGGGAACGGCTCACGTCTCTTCCTCTTCGAGAGGGGCGCGAGGGGAGCGTTGCGGAGAGCCGCTTCTTCGTCGAGAGGACGATCGAGTCGCTCCGAGCCGAACCGGGTCCGTTCGTCCGGCGGCTCGCCGCGAAGGCCCTTCTCTTCGGCGCCGCCTTTCCGATCGACGCGAGCCAGGACGCGGCCTACTTCCGGGAACGCTCGCCGCTTCTTCGCTTCAGCATTCTCGACGCCGGGGTTCTCGTTCCCCTCGCGTTCGGGTTTCTGGTCGCGGGCGCGGCGCGGTCGCGCGCGTGGACTCCCGCGACCCTCGGGCTCGCGGGCTACTGGATCGCCGTCGTCCTCGCCGTCTTTTCCGTGAGGTATCGCGCGCCGGTTTGGCCCTTTCTCGTCCTTCTCGCGCCGGCGCTCACGCCGCTCGGCCCGCGCCTTCCGCGCGCCGCGGTGATCCGGGGCGCGCTCGCGGCGGTCGCGCTTCTTCTCGCCGCGCAAGCGGACCCCTTCGGTTTGCGCGACGCGAACCCGGTGCGGACCGAGTACAACCTCGCCAGGCTCGCGTACGAGAGAGGAGAACGAGAGGAGGCGCGCTCGCGGTTCCGGGCGCTCTGGGAGAGGACCGGGGATCCGGACGCCGCGAACGGTCTTGGCGTCGTCGAGATGAGCGAGCCGGATGGAACGGAGCGCGCGCTCGATTGGCTCGGCGAGGCGCTTCGCGCATGGCCGGACTACGCGGACGCGCGCTTCAACCGGGCGCTCGTTCTTCTCGGGCTCGGGAGGAACGACGAGGCGAAGGAGGATCTCCGAGAGGCGCTCCGGCTCTCACCCGGACACGCGCCGGCCCTTTATACCCAAGGGATTCTACTCGAGCGGGAGGGGAGGAGCGGCGAGGCGGAGCGAAGCTATCGCGAGACGCTCCGCCGCGATCCGACGAGGGACGACGCGTGGAACGCGCTCGGCGTTCTTCTGGCGAGAAGCGGCCGAGCGAAAGAGGCGGAAGCCTGTTTTCGGCGCGCGCTCCGTCTCGACCCCTCGGGCGCCGAGGCGCGGGCGAACCTCTCCCGGCTCCTCGGCGAGCCGATGAAGCCGCCGCGGTAGCCGATCGGTCTACTGCGCTACCCCGACGTTCTCCGCAAGATACGCGTTCGCCTCCTCCGCTCCCGCGTGGTTCGGCTCCGATCGGAGGAGCATGCGGTACGCGCGGACCGCGCGCGTGTCGTCTCCCATCGCCCGATACGCGCGGGCAAGAAGAAGATGAACGCCGGCGAGCGTCGGATCGATCGCGAGCGCCCGCGACCCGAGACGCGCCGACTTCTCCCACTCGGCGTTTTCCGATGCGAGGCGCTGGAGGAGCGCGAGCGGCTCCGTCGCGAGCGGATCGAGCCGCGCCGCCTCCTCGAGGAGCTCGCGCGCCCGCTCAATCTTCCCCGCGTAGAGGTGGATGACCGCGCTGCTCGTGCGCTCGGATGCGGTCGCCTCGCCGGAGAGAGAGGCGAGGCGAAGAGCGCTCTCCGCATCCCCCCTCCGAAGCTCGATCGTGGCGAGGAGGAGGGATGCCCGCGCGTCGAGCGGCTTTTCCGACAAGAGATCTCGAAGCCGCGCCGCCGCCTCTTCCTCTTCACCGCGCTCCACAAGGACGGTTGCCTCCGCGTAGAGAACCGCGCGGCGGTCGTCCGTCTCCGGGGATTCCTCGGAAAGAGCCAGAGCCGCTCGCCGGAAGAGAGCCGCCCGCTCGACCGAGTCCTCCGAGCGGGCCCTCGTCTCGAGATAGTTTGTCCAGAGGGATCGAAGCGGCGCCGATCGCCGAAGAAGCCGCTCTTCGCCGGGCGCGGGCCGCGCGCTCTCGGAAACCGGCGCGGGAGCCGCGCTCGGATCGCGAAAGAGAAGGCCCGAGGGGATGAACCCCTCGAGCGGGAAGGTCGCGTATCGATCGCCGCGCGTACGCTCGCTCCTCGGCGGGAAGACCGTCCCTCGTGTATCGAGGATTTGCACGTCGGTGCGCAGGCCGAGCGCTCTCTGAAGATAATGGAGCGGGAAGACGATGTCGTCTCCTTCCGCGAGGAGGATCGCCCCTCTCGGAATGGAAGCGAGAACCTGCCGCGCGTATTCCTCGGGGAGGGAGACCTCGTCATACGGATGATCGCGCCAGGCCGACGCGCAGCGGGCCGCGACGAGCAGGAGAAGCACGGCCCGCATGCCGAGGAGAAGAGATCTTCTCCCCGCGCAGCCGCGAAGGAGTAGGTCGACGCCGAACGAGAGAAAGAGGACGAGGATCGCGAAAGCGGGGAGGAAGAAGACCGCGTTCTCCTCCACGCGTTCGGGAGCAAGCGGGAAGCGGAGAGCGAGAACGAGGAGCGGCCCGAAGAGCAGAAGCGCCCCGAACGAGAGGAGAGCTCTTCTTCGATCCCGTGCGAACGCGGATACGATCCCGAGGGGGATGAGCGGGAGGAGGGGGAGCGGGATGCTTTCCGAGATCGCGGCGCGGAAGATCGCGGCGAGCTCGCGGAGAAAAAGCGGAAGGGATGCGTCCGGCTTTGGAACGTCGTGGTACCGGAGGCGAAGGAGATGCGCGAGGAAGCCCTCAAGTGTCTCCGGATTCCCCCAATCCGCCGGAGGATCGAGGGACGATCGGATCGGGAGGTAGAGGGTGAGCGTGAGCGGGATCGCGAAGAAGAGCACGGACCGGGCGATCGACCGCGCGCGTCCCCCGGCGGTGACCTTCGCGGCGGGGGCGAGAAGGAGAAGGGGGAGGACCCCGATCCCGAGCGGATGGAGCGCGGCCGAGAGACCGCCAAGCGCTCCGGCGAGCGCGAGATCTCTCGCGGAACCGCCGCGCAATAGGAAGAAGAGGGCCGCGAGGAAGAACGCGAGCTGAGGCGCGTAGACCTCGGCGACGACCGCGTGCGACCAGAGGAGCGAGGAGGACCCGACGAGAAACGCTCCGGAGAGCGCGGCGAGTCGCGAGGTTCCGAGCCGGGCGACGAGATAGAAGATCCCCGCCGCGGAGGCGGCCGCGACCGAGGAGAGCGCGTTCACGCGCGCGGCGACCGATCCGACCCCGGCGAGGGAGAAGAGACGCGCCAGGAGGCAATAGAGCGGGAAGCCCGGCGGGTGGGCGATATCGAGCAGATACCCCGCGGCGGCGAGCTCGCCCGAGTCGCCGAGATAGACGCGCGGGCAGAGCGTCGCGAGGTAGAAGACAAGAAAGAAGACCGCGATGAAAACCGCAAGAAGACGGTCGTTTCTTCCCACGATCTCCTCCCGTTGGAAAGGCGCTCGGCCCGACGTCGCTCCTCGCTCCTCCGACCGGAGCCGGTGCGCGCCGCGGAACCCGTGCGCGTTCGAACGGTCCCGTTGTGAATTGTACGCGTTCGAGAGGCTCCCTCCAGCCCGAAGTTGCGCCTTCCTCGCCAACGTATCCTCGCGCCGTCGGTTCCGGCCGCCGCTTTCCGAGCGCCAGCGGCACCACTCTTGCAGAAGTCGAATCGAATAGGGAGGTGCGCCCTGCGTCTTGCGATCACGATCGTTGTTCTGTCGATCCTCTCCGCGGGGTGCGCCGTCTACACACGGCCCGCGCCCCCGTCCGCCCGCGTCGAGCTCCGAGCGGCCGCACCTTGCCACGGAGGTCGGCGGGTCGCCGGGCATTGGCGCTGGGAGGGGAAGCGGATCGGGTATCGCTGGATCCCGGGGCACTGGACCTGCCGGTAGCCGGAGCTGAGCGACGAGCGATTGTCGGCGCGGTCCTCTCCGCTCGGCGGAGCGTTCGGCCCGTCGCGCTCGCACTTTCTTGGCGCACGAGGCCCGCCTTTCCATCAGAATCCTCTCGTGGGCGAACGGTTCCCATCGAGGCCCACGGAGGGCTCATGGTTTCCGACGAACTCCGCTCGTTCCTCGAGCGTGTGTACCGCAAGTACGCGAGGCCCGAGTATCTGGAGACCGATCCTCTCCCGATCGTGCGGCGCTACGAAAGCCCCGGGGACCGGGAGACGGTCGCTCTTCTCACCGCGCTTCTCTCCTACGGGCGGGTGGCGGCGATTCGCCGCCATGTCGAGGAGGTCCTCGCCCTCATGGGAGGTTCCCCCGCGCGCTTCGTGCGCCGCTTCGATCGGCGCCGCGATGGGAGGGCGTTCTTGGCGCTCCGCTACCGGTTTCACACGGGAGCCGATCTAGCCTTTCTTCTCGAAGCGCTCGGCGACGTCTATCGCTCGCATCGAAGCCTCGAGGAGGTCTTTCTCGAGGGGGGAGAAGAGACGCGCGACCGTCTCGGCGCCCTCGTCGGCAGGATCCGTCTCTCTCTCCGCGGGGGTGGCGCCGACCTTCGTTCGTCCTACGGGCTCCGCTTCCTTCTCGCCCCCCCGAGAAGGGGGGAGCCTGCAAGCGGTGGAATCTTTTCCTTCGATGGATGGTCCGGCCGGATGACGGGATCGACTGCGGCGTCTGGAGGAGCGTCGACCCTGCGGAGCTCATCGCTCCGCTTGATGCACACCTTCACCGCATCGGTCGAAGGCTGGGCCTTGTTTCGTCGCGCGCGGCGAACTGGGCCGCCGCGGAGAGCCTCACCGCAAGCCTGCGTGCCGTCGATCCGCACGACCCTCTACGCTTCGACTTTCCTCTCTGTCGTCTCGGCATCCTCGATCGATGCCCCGGCTCCGGGTTCGTCGCCCGATGCGGGAGGTGCGAGCTTTTTTCTCTCTGCGACCGGGTCCTCGGGTCCGGACCGCTCAAGTCGGGGAAGAAAATGTTCGATACGATGTACGAAAAGAGTTGACAGGTTTTCGCGGAGCTACATATATTGTGCCGTGTTTCGAATTCGCGTTGAGGTGTGAGATGCGCGTGACCCCGAGACGTTCGTTCAACATCACCCGGCTCGAGCGTTCGAGTCGCGAGTGTACTCATAGATCGAATGATGATGGGTGGGTGTGGGGAAGATGTGTCGGGTTCGGCGAACCCTCGTACAGGGTGAATCCACAGGTGTCCCTTCTCCGGTTCGCCGAATGCAGCGAGGGGTTCTTTCTTCAACCTTCACACGGGAGGTGAACGAAGGTGGCCACGAAGAAGAAAGCCAAGCGCACGGTAGCGAAGAAGAAAACCAAGAAGAAAGTCACCAAGAAGAAAGCCACGAAGAAGAAAGCCCGCAAGAAAGCGCGCAAGAAAGCCGTCAAGAAGGTCGTGATGTAGGTTTCTCTCGCGTGTCTTGATAGCCGATGGGGGGCGGGTCCGAGGGACCCGCCCTTCTCGTTGAGGGGAAATCGGATGGGTCGGCTTCCGTTCGCAGTCCGCCTCGCGGTGTTCGCGATCGCCGTCTTCGGGTCTCCCCTCGTCCTCTCCTGCGGCGGCGATGAACGGCCGAGCCTCCTCCTCATCACGATCGACACCCTCCGCGCGGATCGCCTCGGCTGCTACGGAGCGCACGGCACGCGCACGCCCCACCTCGACCGTCTCGCCGCGGAGGGAACCCAGTTCGCCGATTGCTTCACCCCGGTCCCGTCCACCGCGCCCTCGCACGCGACGATCCTCTCCGGTCTCTATCCGCGGAATCACGGCATTCGGGACAACGGCGCCGTCCTCGCCGAGTCCGTTCCTCTTCTTTCGGAGGCTCTCCGGTCGGCCGGGTACGAGACGGCCGCCTTCGTCAGCGGGTTTCCGCTTGAGAGGCGTTTCGGTTTCGCCCGAGGTTTCGATCACTTCGATGACCGGCTTCCGGACGGCTTCACGACCTCCGAGGGGCGGGTCCGCGGCACCGAGCGGATCGCAGAGAGGACGGTCGAGGCGTTCCTCCGTTGGCTCCCCGAGTCGAAGGGCCCGTTCCTCGCGTGGGTTCACCTCTTCGACCCGCACTCAGTCTATTCCGCTCCGCCCCCCTTCCGGCGGATGTACTACGAGGGCCGAGAGAGGGATCCCTCGAACCGCAGCCTGGAAGGGATCGAGATTCCCGCGTATCACGGGCTCGCCGGGGTGACCGACGTCCGCTATCCGATCGCCCTCTACGAGGGAGAGGTGACCTACACCGATCGCGAGATCGGCCGTCTTCTCGACGGGCTCGAAAGGGGGCGGCGTCCCAGGAGCGTTCTCGTCGTCGTGGTCGGGGACCACGGGGAGAGCCTCACGGAGCACGGGTATTACTTCGGGCACTCGCATTTCCTCTATGAACCTTCCCTGAGCGTTCCCCTCGTCTTCCGGTGGCCGGGGCGCCTTCCCGCCGGCCGGATCGTCGCCGAGCCGGTCTCGCTCGTCGACCTCGCGGAGACCCTGCTCGATCTTCTCGGCCTCGGCGCCGGTTGGGAGACGGACGGGGCGAGCCTCGTTCCTCTCCTCGAGGGGGAGGGGCGCGAGCCGCGCGGGGTTCTTCTCGAGCGCCCTCCCGTGCCGAGCGGCCTTCTCTTCGGGCTTCGCGAGGGACCGTGGAAGTACCTTCTCTGGGAGGACGGAACGGAGGAGCTCTATCGCCTCGATCGAGATCCGGGGGAGACGAGGAACTTGGCTCCGATCGAGACCGAAAGGACCGTCGAGTTCCGCGAGAGGCTTCTTCGCGAGCGGATCGACGAGGTGAAACCGGACGAAACTCCCCTCGACGACGAGACGCGCGAGAAGCTCCGCGCCCTCGGCTACGCCGGCTGAACCGACTCGGAAGAACGCATCGCCGCACGCCGAAAGGAAAGGCGGGCGGCACGATCTTCCCTCCGACTACCTGGACTTCCGCCCCGCGAGCAAGAGAACGGAGAGGATCGCGCCCGTCCCGAGCCCGTAGCTCAGGATGCGGGGCATTCCGAAGGCCGAGGGGGCGTATCCGAAGAGAAGGGCGATCGACGCCACGGTCAACGCGTAGGGCATCTGCGTGCGCACGTGGTCGAGATGATCGGACGCCGAGCTGACCGATGAAAGGACCGTCGTGTCGGAGATCGGCGAGCAGTGATCTCCGAAGATCGAACCCTCCAGGACGGCGCCGATGGAGAGGACGGTGAGCCCGAACGGCCCGAGAAGGGCGGTCTCGCCGAGCAGGTAAGCGAGCGCGACCGAGTTCGGGAGGATGATCGCCATCGTGGACCATGAGGATCCCGTGGAGAAGGAGACGAGACAGGAGAGGACGAAGAGCACCATCGGGTAGAGCTCGGGGAGGAGGGATCGCCGAAAGAGCGCGACGAGGTAGTGCGCGGTCCCCATGTCGCGGCAGACCCCTCCGATGCACCAGGCGAGAATCAGGATCAGGATCGCGAAGAAGAGCGCGCGGGTCGATCGAAAGGCGGCCCCGACGATCTCCCGCGGAGAGAGAATCCTTTGGGCGAGAAGGAGGATCGCGGCGAGGAAGAAGCCGGACCACGCTCCCCAGGCGATCGCCTTCGTCGAGCTCGCGGCCTCGAGAACGTCGCGAAGCGCATCGAGGGAGAAGATCCCCAACAGGGATTTCGCGCTTCCGGAGGACGCCAGCGCCCGGTTTCCCGAGATCCAAAGACCGGCCAGGGTCACGACGACCACGAGCACGATCGGAAGGAGTCCGTTCCACCACCGAAACGGGATCCCCTCCTTCGCGTGCACCTTCGTCATGTCGTCGGAGACGAGCGGCCGGGCGCCGGGTCGTGTCAGCGCCCCTTCCCTTGCCGCGCGCCTCTCCGCGTGAAGCATCGGACCGTAGTCCCTCCCGAGGAGAATCCCGAAGAGAATGAACAGGAGCAGGAAGATCGAGTAGAACCGGAACGGGATCGTGCGGAGGAAGATCAGGTAGGGGTTCTCCGTGATCCCCACCTCGAGGATCTGAGGGGCGAACTGGCTCACCTCGTAGGCGATCCATGTCGAGAGGAGGGAGAGCGCGGCCACCGGCGCGGCCGTTGAGTCGACGAGAAAGGACAGCTTCTCGCGCGAGACGCGGAATCGGTCGGTCAGAGGGCGCATCGTTCCGCCCACGAGGATCGTGTTCGCGTAGTCGTCGAAGAAGATCGCGAGGCCCATCCCGAAGGTAACGAGCTGGGCCGAGCGCGCCGATCGGACGAAGCGCATGAGAAGCCGGATCATTCCTTGCATCCCCCCGCCTCGGCTCATGATCCCGACGAGTGCGACGAGCCCGATCACGAAGCCGATGATCTCCAGGCGGAAGGAATCGAGAAGGGCCTCCTGGACGACGTACGTGCGAAGGAAGACCCAAAGCCCGGCGATCGGGTTTCCGTTGCTCTGGAACGTCGCGCCGATCCAGACGCCGAGGAAGAGCGAGACAAGCACGCGCCGAAAGAGAAGAGCGGCGAGGATCGCGACAAGAGGAGGAAGGAGAGAGGTGATCCCGATGAAGCGGAGCGAGGCCTCGGCTTCCTCCTCGTCGCCGAGGCGCCAGCGAGCGAAGGCGCGCTTCTCATTCCGTTCGAGCTCCACGTGGAGAGGAGGCGCGCCGGGCTCCACGCGCGTTCCCCTCTCGCGAAGCTCGTCGAGAAGCCCCGCCCTCGCCTTGTCGAGAAGAGCCCCGTTCTCCCCGCCGACCGAGAGTTGAAGCTCTCCGATCGATGCGCCCGCCACCGATCGGGCGATCTCCTCGGAAAGGGCGAGAAGGGAGCGCTCGAACAAATGGGCGCGATCGGGTTCGGGAGCGAAGAAGAGAGCGAGGGCGAAGAGCGCGAGGATCGAGATGCGAAAACGGTTCATCGAGGTTCGTGTTCTTCCCGAATCTCCCGCTCGATCCTCTCATCCATTCCGGGATCGATCCCCGCGGGTTCCGGAGTGGAGGGCGCGGCACCCGGCTTTCTCCGTCTTCGCCGGATCCGATCGGCCACGAAGAGCGCCCCCCCCGCGAGGGCGAGAATCGGAGCGAGAACCGCGAGACGGTTGAATCCCCGTTCGATAGGGACCGCGAGGATCTTCTCGCCGTAACGGCGGACGTAGTGGTCCACGATCTCCTCTTCGCTCTTCCCTTCCCTCAGAAGACCGAGGATCTCCTGCTTCATCGTATCGGCGGCGGCCGAGTGGTGATCTCGGAGGAGTCCGGTGTAGCAGCAGGGGGGCATGAGGCGCCCGTAGAGCGCATCCGCCTTCCGATCGATGTCGTCGGCGCGCGCGGTGGAGAGAAGGATCGGGAGGAGGAGAAACACGACGGCGGATCGCACTCGGATCGCTCCCTTCCGGAGCCTCTTATCGTAACCGCGGCTCGGCTCCGAAGATAGTATAGCCGAGAGAACGAGTGGCGTGCCCGCCGTTTTGCGCGGTTCAGCCGCGGCATGCAAGACGCGCGGACGCCTCGCGCCGCCCATCCGCCGCGGTCAGGGCCACGCGGGCGCGCGTCCCTCGATTTCCGCGGCGAGCCTTCGATCCCGCTCCGCGTCCTCCGCTCGGCCGATCTCTTCGAGGAGCGCGGCCCGCGCGCGAAGCGCGTCCGAGAAGCGCGGCCGGAGACGGATCGCTTCATCGAGTTCACGGAGAGCTTCCTCCTTTTCCCCCTGTCTCCAGAGGACCGGGGCGAGCGCCCGCCGCCCCTCCGCGTGCCCCGGATGATCCACGATCAGCGCCTCGAGCACTTCCCGCGCTTCGTCGAGCTTGCCTCCGTACGAAAGCGAGAGGCCTAGATTGTACCGCGCGTTCACGTAGCGCGGCTTGTCCGCGAGCGCCGTCCGGAAGTGAACCGCCGCCTCGTCGAACCTCCCCGCCGTCAGCCGGACCACGCCCACGTTGTAGTGGCCTTGGGCGGTTTCGTTCCGGTCGAGCTGATAGATGTTCGAGTTCGAGAGCATCGCCGCGGCCGCGAACGCCCCGAGCGAGAAGATCCGCCTCTTCTCCCGGAAGCCCCCGCGCGCGGCTGTCCAATGCGTGAGGGCGGCCGAGGCCAGGAGGAGAAGAGGGGGAACGAGCGGCATACGGTAGCGTGCGGTCACGAAGAAGAGGATCACCGAGGCGGAGTAGGAGGCGAGGAGCAGGATCAAGAGAAGACGCCGCCGGTTCCAGCGGACGAGCACGGCGCCCGCCGCCGCCAAGGGGAAGAGAATCCCGAACCCAAAACTCTGCAGCGCCGAGAAGATCGTCGAGTACCTCCGGAAGAAGTAGATCCCCTGGTTGTTGCTGATCTCGAAATCGTTGAAGAGAAGATACGTCTTCTTGACGAGGAGCGCGGCCGCCTCGCGGGGCTTTTCACGCATGAAGCGAACTCCCTCGCCGGTCCAATACGCCGAGATCTCGCGCCGGGCGAGCGGTCGTCCGCTCGCGCGCTCCGCGATCCGGATCATGTCCCGGTAGCCTCCCCACCAGGTCCCCTCGGTTCCCGGGGCGATCGCCGTCATGCCGTCCGACTCCGGGTTGTTCCCGATGTAGAAGTTGATCCCTCCCTGCCAGCTGACGAGGACCGGCTCTCCCGCGGAGAGGTTGTGGAGGAAGACCGGCGCGATTGGGAGCGCGATCCCGAGAAGAAGGAAGAGGACCGCTTTCGCCCTCTTCTTCGTCCTTTCAAGAGAGACGATCCACGCGGGGAGAAGGAGCGCGAAGAGAAGGATGTTCGGCCGCGTGATCGACGCGAGCCCGAGCGCAGCCCCGGCGGCGAGCCAGGCGCCGAGCCCCGCGCGCTCCGAGGAGGCCCCGGCGAGGAGAAGGAGCGCGAGAAGAAGAAGCGGGAGGAGAAGCGTCTCAAGGAGGAAGCTCGCGTCGAAGTAGAGAAGCATCCCATGCCCCGCGAGCGCGAGGGCCGCGACCGCGGCGGTCGTCTTCGAGAAGAGCCGCCGCCCGAGCAGATAGAGAAGAACCGGATTCAACGCGGCGAGCGCCGCTTGGAGAAGACGCGGGACCAGAAAGTCGATCCCGCCGATTCGGAAGAGCAGGGCGAGGAAGTAGGGATAGAGAGGCGCGCGGAAGAACGGCTCGCCGGGCATCCAGGGCTCGCCACGCGCGAGCCGCGAGGCCCAATCGAAATGGATCTCCTCGTCCAGAATCGGGCTCTCAAAGAAGGGGTTGTCGCGAATCTCGAGGATGTAGAGGGCGCGGATGGCGAAGGAAAGGAGAAAGACGGCGGCGAGGAAGATCCGTTCTCTTCTCGAGAGTCCCGGCGAGGACGGCCGAACGTTCCCCGGCCTGCTCAGGAGGCGCCTCCTCCCATCTGCACTTCCATCCGCTCGATCATGTCGAGGATCCGCTTCACCTGCATCTCGAAGAGGAGAAGCTCTGCGCGCGGGCCCCGCTCGTCCGGTCCCAAGACCTGCCCGATCGATTGCGAGGAAGCGAGGAGCGCTTGAAGGTGGTCGCGCACCGTCGCGCAGCCTTCGCGCAGCTCCGCTGAGGCCGGGTAATCTACTTCCCGCGGCTCCGGCGCGGGCGGAGAGTGAGAGAGGGCGAGAAGCTCCTCGAGATCGACCGGCGTCCCGCGGCTTCCGTTCATGCGTTTCTCGTCAAGCCGGATCACGAGCCGCTCGGTGTCGTCGCGGCGGTCTTTCCAGGGGTGCACGAGGATGTCGAGAAGGATCGGGTCCTCGGCCTCGGTCCGTCGATAGGGGACCTTCTCGAGAAGAATCGACGTCCCCTCGCGGGCGCACGCCTCGAAGACGTCGATGAGCGCTCTTCCTCGATACGTGTAGAGATCTCCCGAGTAAACTTCTTTCGAGAGAGGATGAATGCGGAAAGGACGGCCGATCAGCTCTTCCTTCTCGCGGAGCGAGAGGAGGCTCCGTCCCGCGTGGTTCAGGGAGCGGACCGTGAGGAGACGGTCGAGGACGATCACCGCCGAGCTCATCGTCTCGAGGATCTCGTCGAAGTACCATCGTAGGTAGACGAAATCGTCGCGGAGAAGGACGAGATGCTTGGCGAGAGAGGCGGCGGATCGTCCGCCGGAGAGCCGCGGCGCGAGTAGAAAGTTGAGCAGCGAAAGAACGCCGAAAAGAACCGCTGCGGCGCTCGCGATCTGGGCGACGCTCGGAGAGAAGAGGCGGATCGCCAGAAAGAAGAGAAGGACGAGAACCGCGTACTCCGCGATCACGACCCAAACGATGCGGCTGAAACTGCGGGCGAAGCGCTCCCACTTCATGAGTCCGGCACTCCTCGGATCATTGTATCATAGCCGCGAGGAACGCGATCGCCCGGTCGATAGACCTTGCCTCGGACGAGAGCGATCCGTACAATCGGCACGGTCTTCGGTCGAACGGAACAAGAACTCGATTGACCGGCAAGGAGAGAACGATGAAATCAGCGAAGCTCTTGGTCGGATGGATTGCGGTCTGCGGTCTCGTTCTGGCTCTCCCCTCTCCCGGCGAGTCGGCCTCGCGCGCGGGAAGGGTCGGTTTCGGCTACTCGCTCTACCCGATCGCCGACGGCATCGGGACCCTCCGGTACGATTCCTATCGATATTTCTTCGAGGGGGGATTCCGTCTTGTCGATTACGGCGAAGCCCAGATCGCCTTCGGGTCGAAGATCGCCTTCAAGCCGTGGGAGTACTACGGGATTCCCGTCGAGATGGGAGGTTCGATCGCGTTCGTGACGAACGGGACCTTCGACGACAAGGGCGAGGCGGCGACCCTGGTCGATCTCGGCTTCTTCCTCGGGCTCTCCACGCTCGTAACCGACCAAGTCACCGTCGGAGCGGCGCTCTACCCGCTCGCGCTCGGTCTCGGCGGCGCGAAGACCCAGACCCATGTTGCGGCCGCGACCTTCAACATCCATTTCTTGTTCTAGGGCCTGAAAGAAAACCAGGTTCTCGATTCCACGCAAGGACCTCGCAGGCGATCGCTCGGGGTCCTCTTCTTTTCGTGCTAGAGGACGGCGGCCAGGGCGGCGAGACCGGCGGCGAGAAGAAGGAGGAGGAGAACGCCGATCCCCAGCACCGCGCCGATCCCGGCAATCAGGAGAAACGGGAGGGCGAGGAGGAGGATCGGGAGGAGGAGAAGACCGAACAACAAGCCCGCCGCGAGCTTGAGCGGGAAGAGGAGTACGTGAAGAACGAGGCCGAACAGCTTCACCGCGACGACGAAGACCGCGATCAGAACGAACAAGGCGAACAACTCGAACATCTCGAATCCCCCCCCGATGGTCGGCGCTACCCTCCTTACTCCCAGGGACGGGTGATTGTTCACACGACGCCGAAAAAAACGCGGCCGACCCTCATCCCTCGGTTCCGGAGGCATAGGGGATCGGGTCCGGGACGCCGTTTTCCCGGAAGGCCCGCAGCCTCAGGCGGCACGAATCACAAACGCCGCAGGCCGTCTCCTCCCCGACGTAGCAGGACCAAGAGAGCGAAAAGGGCGCCCCGAGCTCAAGGCCCAGACGGACGATCTCGCGCTTCGACATGCGGATGAGCGGCGTGACGATCCGTATCGACTCGCCCCTTGCCGCTCCGATCCGGACCGCCTCGCCGAACGCGTTGAAGAACGCCTGGCGGCAGTCGGGGTACCCGGAGGAGTCCTCCTCCACCGCCCCGATGTACACCGCGCCCGCTCCGATCGCCTCCGCCCACGAGACCGCGATCGAGACCAAGAGGCCGTTCCGGAACGGAACATAGGAGGCCGGCACCGAGTCCCTGTCGATCCCACCGGTCCGGATCGGGATCGAGGGGTCGGTCAGGGCGGATCCGCCGATCGCCTTGAGCGCCGGAAAGTCGACCTCGAGGCGCTTTTCGATCCGGTAGTGGTCCGCGATCGCGCGGAACGCACGCCGCTCGCGCGCCTCGGTTCGCTGGCCGTACGAGACGTGCAGGAAGGCCGCTTCTCCCTCCCGGACGGCGAGCGCGGCGGCCACGAGGCTGTCCATCCCTCCGCTCACGAGGACGACCGATCGCACGCGCCCCTCCATTCCTCAAACCCCCCGCTCGCGGTCCGGCCAGAGGATCCGGTGAAGTTGGATCCCCAGGCGGACCGGGAGGCGGTCCTCGAGAATCCATCCCGCCAGCTCCGCCGGGGCGAGCCGCCCGTACGCGGCGGAGAAGAGAACCGGCCCGCGCACGCCGCGGAGTTTCTCCGCGAGCGCTCCCTTCGCCCATTCATAGTCCGCCCGGTCGACGAGGACGAACTTGACCTCGTCCCGCGGGCCGAGCGCGTCGAGGTTGCTCCAGAGCATGGCGTCCGCGTGGCCGCTCCCCGGACACTTGATGTCGAGGATTTTGAGGACGCGAGGATCGAGCGTCTCGATCGGACGATGCCCGCCGGTCTCGACCAGCACCTCGTGCCCTCGGCCAAGGAGGATCTCGACGAGGCGGGGGAGATCCTCTTGCTCGAGAGGCTCCCCTCCGGTGAGGAGAACGAGATCGATCCCGTGCTCGCGGACCCGGGCCGCGACCTCTTCGGGCGCCATCTCCTCTCCTCCGTGGAAGGCGTACGGCGTGTCGCAGTAGCGGCAGCGGAGGGAGCATCCGGTGAAGCGGACGAGGACGCATGGCCGTCCGCTTTCCGTGGATTCGCCGAGAAGGCTCGCGTAAACCTCCGTGACCTTCATGATCGTCTTGCGGGGACCTCGTGGTTCGGGCGAAACGCGGGCGCGATGCGAGTTCGGGTGCCGCCACTCCTAGCCTAACACCCGTGTGGGATCGTGGGGAAGGGGGGCATGTGCCGAGCTATTTGTTCTTCATGCGTTCGATCTCCTTCTTGAGTTTCTCCATCTCCTTCTCCAGCCTCTCCACTTGGCGCTCGATCTTCTCTCCGAGACCGCGAGCGGCCTCGCGATCGAACCGCGCGAACGGCTTCCAGGCTCTTGCAGCCCACGGGAGGAGGGGCTTCTCCCCCAAGGTCACCGAGACGCGCTCCGCGTTCCCCTTCCGGAGGCGCTCGAACTCCACCGTCTCGCCCGGGTCGCGGGCCGCCACCGCGCGCTGGACCGCCTCGGCGGTTCCGGTCGGCTCGCCGCCGACGGCGAGGATGACATCCCCGCTCCGGAACCCCGCCTCGGATGCCGGGCTCGCCTCGTCGATCTCGAGGACGAGAACCCCGGCCCCCTCGCGGATCCCGAAGTACGATGCGAGGTCTGCATCCGGATCGTGAAGCTGGAGACCAAGATACGCGCTTCGCCCAATCGCGAAGCGCCCGGCCCTCGCTGGCGCCTCGGGTCGGGCCCCGATCTCTACCCTAAGGGTATGTTTCTTGCTATTCCTCAATAATGAGAGCTCGGCCGTCTCCCCGACCGAGAGCGAGGAGACGGCCTCCCGAAGCCCTCTCGAGCTCCCAAGCTCCTTTCCGTCGAGCCGAAGGAGAACATCACCGACCCTCACGCCCGCCTGCTCGGCCGGGCTTCCGGGGACCACCGAGTTTACGAGAACGCCGGCTTCGTCTTTCATTCCAAGAGCTTCGCGCAAAGGAGGGGTCAGATCCTGGGTGATCACGCCGAGGAAGCCATCGCCCTCCGGACCGGGATCCGCGGCGAGAGAAGTTCCTGAGAGTTGGAGAGAGATCAATGCGGCGAGGATGGCATAGAGAGCTGCCCCGGATGACATGCGTGTGTTCTCCATGATTCGGTCTCCCGCTCGGTTTCGGCACCCGGATGCGAAGACCCGAAAGCCGCGCCGCCCTCAGTCCGCAAGCCGCGCCCAAACCGCCTGGTCCTGTTCGCGTTCAACCCACATGCGGGAAGCCGGTTCCCGCGGGTCTCCGTCCTTGACTTTGGCGCCTTCCCATGATACCCTGTCAACCACTTGGAGGAAGGAGTTCCTCCCGGCGATTTGGTGAATCATAGGAGCGGAGCGGACACGAGATCAGCCGAAGGGGAGAGCCCGACGCGGGTTCCTCCCCTTCTCTGTTTCCGGTCGGAAACAAGGGAAACGAGAAAGGCCTCCCGCCCTTGGCTCGTGTCGAATCGACCCATGGGTTCGGGCGCTAAGTCCCTTCCGCGTCTTCTATTAGGGACCAACGATCACGAGGGAGGCAGGAGGCTTTCTCTGACCAGGAAGCATGCCAGGAAACGCCCGCAAACGCAAGCGTTTTCTTTTGATAAACCGGATTTTCTTCCGGAAATCCCCTCTCCTCTCCCCGGCTTGACGCTCGTTCCGGCCGGGTGATACCCTTGTTCCACAATGCCCGTCCCGGGACCCCCGACCGGGTCCCGTCCCGATCCGTTCCATTCTCGCCAGCGGGGAGGTGCCATGAAGGCCATCGTCTGCGTGAAGGAGGTGCTCGAAACGCCGGAAGGCGTTCGGGTTACGGAGAAAGGTTCCCTGGCCGCGCGGGACGACGCGAGCTTTCTGATCGACCCGATCGGTCCCTATGCGATCGAGACCGCGCTCCAGCTTCGCGATAAGAAGGGGGGGAGCGTCGTCGTGCTCTGCGTGGGGTCCCGGCGGGCCGAGAAGATCCTGAAGGAGTCGGCGTTCGCCGTCGGCGCGGACGAAGCGTTTCTCCTCGCGGATCCGGCCTTGGACGGCGGGGATCCGCATGCGACCGCGCGCGCGCTCGCGGCGGCCGTCGAGAAGGTAGGCGGCGCCGACCTCGTGCTCTGCGGCGATCGAGCCGCGGACGACAACGCGGCGGTGGTCGGCCCCGCGCTCGGGCGGCTCCTCGGGTTTCCGGTGCTCGGGTTCGTCGGCGAGGTGATCGACTGCGACCCGGACGCCCGGAAGATCCGCGTCGCTCGGGCGCTCGAGGCGGGGAAGGAGATCGTCGAGTCGTCCCTTCCCGCGGTCGTCACCGTGATCAAGGGGATCTACCCTCCGCGGTATCCGTCTCTTCTCGGGATTCGAAAGGCGGCGAAGCGTGAAGTCCCCGTGTGGACCGCCGCCGACCTCGGCCTCGATCCCGCGAAGACGGGAGCCGACGGCTCGCCGACGAAGGTTCGCAAGCTGACGCCTCCTTCTCCGCCCGGGGCGGTCCAGATGATCCCGGGCGAACCCGAGGAAATGGCGGATGCTTTGGTTAAGAAAATTCTAGACGCGAAAATTCTATAGACGGGAGGCGAAACACGATGTCGCAATCGATTTGGGTCGTCGCGGAGCGCGTCCCGTCCGGGGTTTCGCGCACCACGAAGGAACTGCTGGGGAAGGCATCGGCTCTCGCCGGAGGAGACGCGAGCCGCGTGGAGGCGGTCGTCCTCGGGCCGGCGGACGACGCGCTTCTGGCCCCGCTCGCCGGCGCGGGCGCGGGCCGGGTTCTCGTCCTCGACGACGCCCGGCTCGCTCCCTGCCGTCCGGAGAGCCACGCGGCCGCGCTCGCGGCCCTCGCTCGGGAGAGAAAGCCGGAGGCGATCCTCATCGTCGGCTCGTTGAACGGCCGCGAGCTCGGCGCGGCCCTCGCGACCGATCTCGAGGGAGGGGTCGTCCAGGAGTGCACGGAGCTTTCCGTCGAAGGCGGGCTCTATGTCGGGAGGCGCGGGGTCTTCGGAGGGAACCTCGCCGCGGACGTCGAGAACCGCTCGGCGGGTCCGAAGGTCTTCACGGTTCGCCCGAAGGCGTTCCCTCTTCCGGAGGAGCGCGCCGCGAGCCCGGCGATCGAGAGGATCGCTCCCTCGATCGACGAGAAGGATCTTCGGGCGAAGATCATCGAGCTCGTTGCCGAGGCAGGGAAGACGGTCAACCTCGACGAGGCGGACGTGATCGTCGCGGCGGGACGAGGGGTCGGCGGTCCGGAGGGCTTCCGCGTGGTCCAAGAGCTCGCGGACGTTCTCGGCGGCGCGGTCGGCGCCTCGCGCGCGGTCGTCGACGCCGGGTGGATCGCCTACCCGCACCAGATCGGGCAGACCGGAAAGACCGTAAAGCCGAAGCTGTATTTCGCGTGCGGCATCTCCGGCGCGATCCAGCACCTGGCGGGGATGCGAACCGCCGACACGATCGTCGCGGTCAACAAGGACGCGAACGCGCCGATCTTCAAGGTGGCGCACTATGGGCTCGTCGGAGACATGTTCCAGATCGTGCCGCTTCTGACCGAGGGGTTTCGGAAAGCGCTCAAGGGATAGCCGGCGGGTCGCCGACGGCGAAGACCCAATCGGGGGGCGGGCTCTCTCTTCGGGCGGAAGCCGCCGGGGAGCCCGCCTTCCATTCTTCGAGCGTCGCGCGAAGCGCGGCCGCGACTTCCGGGGAATCGGCCGCGCGGTCGACCGTCTCCCCCGGATCCGCCGAAAGGTCGTAGAGCTCCGCGCGGACCCCGATGTTTGTCGGATAAAGGATCAGCTTCCACCCTCGCTCGCGCACCGCTTCGAGCTTCCCCTCGATCCCCGGGATCGGCCGCCTTCTGTTGATGGCCGGGAAGAGAGAGACCTCCGATTCGGCGAAGACCGGAAGGTCCGGGAAGCCGTCCGGCCGCTCGACCGTTCCGAGCAGGGATCGCCCGTCGACGTCCGCCGGAATCGGGAGGTGAAGGACGTCGAGGAGGGTGGGGAGGAGATCGACGAGCCGCGTCTGGGTCGGGACGACGCGCGAGGGGAGGTTGGCCGCGCGGAGGATCATCGGGACGCGCAGGCACGTGTCGAAGAGGAAATCCCCATGGGAGAAGAAGTACTCGTGCTCGCCGAGGCTCTCCCCGTGCGTCCCCGCGAGGAGGATCGCCGTGTCGTGGATCCGATCGGTCCGTTCGAGATGCCCGAGGAGCCGGCCGATCTCCTCGTCCACGCGGCGGATCTCTCCGTCGTAGAGAGAGACCGCCCGCGCGCTGTCGTCCACGGCGAGCCTCTCATGGCCGAACACGCGGCAGGCCCGCGCGGGTTCGTAGCGGAAGCCCTCCCGGGACGCGTCCGGTCCGTACGGGGCGGCGAACGCGCTCCCCGACGCGGATGGTTCGTACGGCATGCTTGCGTCCGCGTAATGGACCCACGCGAGGATCGGTCGTTTCCTCTCCGAGTCGATCCATCGAATCGCTTCGCCGGTGATTCGTTCGGATTCATGAGCTTCAGCTAGGAAGAAACGGTCGAAGCCCTGTTCGAATCCGCTTTTCCCTTTCGGCCCGGGCAGGGAGACGAACGCCCCCGCGACGTATCCCTTGTCGGAGAGAATCTCCGCGAGAGAGACCTGGGCTTCCCCGAGCAGGTCCCACATGCGGCGGACGCCGTGGGCGCGCGGCCAGCGTCCCGTCAGGACGGATGCGAGAGCCTGCGGGCTCTCGGGGCAGGTCGTGAAGGCGGAGCCGAAGACGACCGCTTCGGATGCGATCCGATCGAGAGTCGGGCTCGTCGGGCGTTCGTAACCGGAGAAACCGAGATGATCCGCGCGGATCGAATCGAAGGTGATCAGGATCACGTTCGAGCCTCGCGGCATGTTCTTCATGTGGTTGATGACCGCCCCGCTGTTCACCGCGGCGAGGAGGAAAAGGAGGAGGAGCGGGATGCGAAGCGACGAGAGCGCGCGGAGCGCCCGGAAGAAAGGGAACGTCTCCCGGAGCAGACGGGCCGCCGCGAGACAGCAAAGAAGAAGAACCGTTCGGCGGGCGAGGAGAAGGACGCTCCATTCCGAGGCGGAGGCGGGTCCTCGGTAGAAGTCGGTCCGGCTCACCGCGAGAAGGGAAACGAGAAGGAAGAGAACGGCCGTCGTGCGGGGAAAGGAGCGCGGGGCGATCCGATAGAGAACGTAAATGAGGAAGACCGCCGGAATGCCGATTGCCGCGGAGAGGAAGAAGACCCGGTTCAGCTCCGCGGTGAACGCGGCGATCGCGAGGTTCGAGAGGCCCGCGTCGGGGTACCGGTTCGCCGCAACTCTCGAGAGGCCCGCGAGGATCCCCGCCGCGAAGCCGACGAGAAGAACCGAGGCGATCCCCCCCCGGAAGCGGTCGGCGGCCTCGTCTCTTCGGGGAATGCGCTTCATGGTCTCTCTCCGAACGCCCGACGATCCCGGGGAAGTCTAGCATAGTCGGAAGGAGAAACGGCTTGACCCGCGGAATCCGCTTCCTCTATTCTCGCGTGGGGGATCGGTAACTTACCCTGAATGAAAGAGTTGGAGATGGCAAGAACAGATCTTGGGGAGGGAGCGGGTAGCGTGGCATCGATCATCGCCGAGGGGTGCATGTTCAACGGGACGATCAACGTGAACGGCGGCATCCGAATCGACGGTCAGTTCGAGGGGAAGTTGATCGTCTCGGAAACGCTCGTGATCGGGAAGACCGGGAAGGTTCGGGCGGAGGTGGAGACGAAGCAGGCGACGATCGCCGGCAATCTGAACGGCGAGGTCAACGCCAAGGAAGGCGTGA
>Ga0194125_10004199_pt1 | contig 22651 bp, 18 predicted proteins | sample TA2KigC250mmetaG_FD_148626 | JGI IMG/M metagenome (GOLD analysis project Ga0194125, IMG submission 148626) | Freshwater microbial communities from Lake Tanganyika, Tanzania - TA2015034 Kigoma Deep Cast 250m | ecosystem: Environmental > Aquatic > Freshwater > Lake | place: Tanzania: Lake... | reverse complement strand
AAGAGAGTGGCGCCCAGGTGGGCTTCTACATCTATTCTTCTGAAGCAGCGCCATTAGCCAAACAGTACAAAGCAATGCGGATTCCAGCTATGATGGTTGGAGTCTGCGACCCGCTGGGAGGACCTGGCGCATGGGAGGCCACTCAAGGTGCAGTCAAAGGCATGGTTAACTATATCTCAGGCGCAGGCAACATGGCCGTACCCAAAATGCCAAAGACTGTTGAATTCCAAAACAGCTACAAGAAGAAATTCAAAGAGTTGCCGCAGATTACCCTTGGCTGTTCACAAAGCTACGACGCCGTTTATCTAATAGTTGACGCCATCAATCGCACAGGCGGCAGCACAGACCCCGACAAATTAGCTGACGCCCTTGTGGCAACCAGTTATGCTGGCGTGTTGGGACAGTACAAGTTCCCAGCGGACCGACACCAGGCCACTTACGGAGACAATCCCACAAACTTCCTGGTCGGCGTTGCGTTTCAGTGGCAAGATGGGAAAAGAGTACCCGTATTTCCTGAGTCGATAGCAGACGGCACAATACAAGGAATCAAGTAATACCGTTGTGCTTGAGAACACGATATAATAGGTGGGCATGTATGGCCCAAGGTCATACATGCCCTTGGTTATCTACCAATAGATGTTCTGCATCTGGCGACTAGACACGTGAGCTTACATCCGATACCAGTGAACACTGAAGTTAAGCTCGCCTAATCCAGTCCTCAGTAAGAGATGTAAGAAAAGGACATATGCTGGGAGTACTCCTATTCGGGCTAACAAATAGCATGGGGCTAGCCCTCGCCGCCCTAGGATTCAGTTTCGTCTTTGGCATAAGTGGCATTGCCAACTTCGCCTACGGCGCATTCTACCTCCTTGGCGGCTTCATCACCTACATCCTGCTTAACTCCGCAGGGCTTCCATATTGGATATCCGCAGTCATCTCGATGGTCATTGTATTCTTCCTGGGTACATTCATATACAAAGCCGCCATACAACGTATCAGAGGAGCAATGCTCTCAGAAGTCATAGTGACCATGGGACTCGGCGTGACAATCATCGAAGTTTTGCGCTGGTCTGGCTATGTAAAACATAATCAATACTTACCCTCTTTTTTGCCAGGCAGTATCATGATTGGAGGTATTGGTATTGAGTATCAACGCCTGGTAATAGTCGGCATAGGCGCGATCCTATTCTTCCTGCTCTGGCTCCTTACTCGCTATACCAAGATTGGCCTAGCTCTCAGGGCTATGGCCCAGGATGAGCTTACCGCCCTCTCCCTTGGCATAAACAATGACAGAATTGCCATGCTGGCCATGGGTATCGGCTCCTTGCTTGCTGTAGTAGCTGCTCTAGCCATAATACCTTTGGGCCTATTAAACATAGAAGGCGCCTATGAAATACTCATCTTCGCACTTGCTGTGGGCGTACTTGGGGGGCTTGGAAGCACAACGGGTATAATAGTTGGCGCTTTTGTACTGGGATACACTCAAAGCATCGCGTCTACAGTCTTAGGACCCAAATGGATGATGGTAGTCACCTTCCTGGCCATTGTGCTCGTACTGTTGATTAAACCATCCGGCATCTTTGGGAAGCAAAAGGAACTCGAGGAAAGGGTATAAAGTGCCTAAAGCTGATACTGGACAATTCCGCCGCGAGAGAATCGATAGAGGCATCTATGCGCGGTCTAGCGATATATTCGCCTTATCCTCGTGGCGAGAAATGACCTATCTGCTGTTGCCACGCATCCTGCCCGTGGTGATTCTGCTGGCAATGCCGCTGGTATTAGAATTAGCCGGCAACGAATACTGGGCAAAAGTAATGGTGATCCTGGCTATCATGGGAATCATGGCTATGAGTTGGGACCTCTTGCGCATGGCCGGGATGTTCTCGCTAGGCCAGGGTTTGTTTTTCGGTTTAGGTAGTTACGTGGCTGCCAGCCTGAATCACTATTTAGAATGGCCAATTATCCTCACCATACCTATTGGCGCTATCGGAGGAGCCATACTGGGCACAGCACTATTGCTGGGAACCCTCAAGCTAAGAGGCATATACTTCGCCATGGTCACCCTCGCCTTCCCCCTACTGCTAGTCAGGGCAATACAGGCAACCAACTTTATGGGCGGAACTGAGGGCGTAAGGGCTGCTTCCTTCCCGAATTACTGGACCATAGCCTATCTGGCAATTGGAGCACTCCTTGTGTGCTTCTTTGGCCTGCGCAGACTGATGAACTCAGACTGGGGATTGGTAGCCAGAGCCATAGGGCAGGATGACATAGCGGTCACAGCTTCTGGCATTGACGTGACATGGCGCAAGATACAGGTGCTATTTATTGCTAGCGGCATTGCCGCCTTCGCTGGAACCTTGATGACACACTTCCTCATGTATGCTGGCTTATCCAACTTCTCCCTAGAATATTCGATACTACCTGTAGCCAGCGTAGTTATAGGGGGCAGTGGCAACTTCGCCGGGGCATTGTTAGGTTCGTCGCTGCTCACGCTGGCCACCGAATCGCTGCGGGCTTTGGGTGCCCTTAGGATTGCCCTATACAGCCTACTCATGGTTTTCTTTGCCCTGATGGTTAGGGAAGGCATTTTCCCATATCTCGAGCGTCGATACCATCAATTCGAGAGGAGAGTAAAGGTAGATTGAGCACGGAACCAATCCTAAAAATAACAGGGTTGAGCAAGCATTTTGGCGGCGTAACAGCAGTCGATAATGTTAGCTTCGAGTTGAAGGAAGGAGAATTCCTTGGCATCATCGGCCCGAACGGGGCTGGCAAGACAACACTCCTCAACCTGATAACAGGTTTCCTGAAACCGGACTCCGGCAAGGTCTATTACCACGGCGAGAACATCACAGCCCTCAAGCCACATAAAATCTGCGAGTTGGGCATGGCACGTACTCTGCAAATGGTTAGACCATTCTACAACCTGCCAGCTTTCAAGAACATTATCATCCCCCTATGTTCCCCTCGTTCCCTTAAGTTTTCTGGCTCCCAATACGGTGAGAGAGACGACATCGCCCTTGATTACTTGGAAGAAGTAGGCTTTGAACGCGACTCGTCAGTACCATATAAGCCAGCAGGTGTCCTTCCTCACGGCTATGTGAAACGCCTGGAATTGGCACGTGCCCTGGCAATGCAACCCGACCTTTTGCTTCTTGACGAGCTTTTCTCTGGGATGAGCATGTCCGAGGTCGCAAGTACCATGTTCATCATCGAGAGACTCCGCACCAAAGGCATCAGCATCATTATGGTAGAGCACAGAGTAAAGGAGTTAGTCAGAGTTGCAGACCGCCTGCTTCTGCTGAACTTCGGCACAAAGATAGTAGAGGGCAAACCAACCGATGTAATAAGTTCGCGCGAGGCGGTTGAAGCATACCTGGGCAGCAGCCAGGAGGTAGAGTAGTCGTGACACCCATGCTTGAAGTAAGAAACCTGATGGTGTTCTACGAAAACTCTCTCGCCCTTAACAACCTGAGCTTCGAAGTGAACAGAGAGGAGATTATTGGAATCCTGGGTTCCAACTCTGCAGGCAAGAGCACTTTGATGTACACACTGTCAGGTCTGATCTTCCGCCTTAAGGAAGTTGAAGAGCGTAAGGGCGGAGTCAGAATCGAGGTAATGGGCGAGATAAAGTTCGAGGGCGAAGACATACTCCATCTCAGCGCTCCAGACAGAGTTAAAAGAGGAATCATCTTAACCCAGGAACGCCATCCGGTATTCAGAGACTTTAACGTGATGGAAAATCTGAAAGTAGCCACTTACACAACCAAGGAAAGTACACAAGAGGATATCAGCCGAGTGTTCAAGATTTTCCCGGCGTTGGAAAAGTTGAAATCGAGGAAGGCCGGATTGCTCAGTGGCGGGGAGCAACAGATGCTCTCTATAAGCATGGCGCTGATGGCTAAACCACGCCTATTATTGCTGGACGAACCACTTCTAGGCCTAAGCCCGCTTCTGCAGGTAGAATTGGTTCAGGCAATAAAAAAAACGCGCGATGAAGGCGTCACTATGCTGGTATCTGAACAATTCGCACGTCCCCTGCTGCCAATCATCGACAGAGGCTATATTGTAGAAAACGGAATACTCGTCCTTTCTGGCACTGGCCAGGAGTTGTCACAGAATCCCGAGGTGAAAGCAGCCTATTTCGGAGTCTAGTTTAATGTCTTCACAAAATGTATGGTCAGCTTTTGAAGAAAACGTCAAAAAAACACCGCATAAAGCAGCGGTCATCTATTTAGGCACCAGGTATTCCTACCTGTTACTGAAACGGAACTCTGATGCCTTCGCTGCAGCGCTATCCAATATGGGAGTGAAGAAAGGAGACAGGGTTGTCATCTACGCCCCTAACTCCCCACAATGGATGATTGCGTTCCTGGGCATTCAGCGTATCGGGGCTGTAGCAGTTCCTATCACGCCTATCTATACTCCCCCAGACGTTAGCTTCATATGCAACAACTGCGAGGCCAGATTGATAGTTTGCGCAGACGCCAATCTAGGCTACGTCCTCCAGGTGCTCCCCCAGACAAAACTTGAACACGCCATAGTTACCGGGGTTGCTGAGCTTTTGCCAACTTGGAAGAGGTTTATCGGCAAAGCATTCGACAAGATACCAGGAGGCAGAATTCCCTTGTCAGACAAGGTCTCCACCTTTAGGCAAATATTGAAGGACGGACATAGGTGCACGCCACCTGATACCACAGGGGAAAGAGAAGAAACCTGCGCCATAATGTACACCGGCGGAACAACCGGATTTCCTAAAGGTGTCCCAATATCACACGCCGCCCTTCTGGAGAACATCTACTGGGTGAAGAAAGCAAAGGAACCAGTTATCCCAGCAGATGGCGATGTCGTCCTACAAGGCGCCCCGCTCTTCCATATTCTAGGCCTCGGCGGAGGACTGATATGCCCACTGTGCATCGGTGGTGACACAGTCTTGCTGCCACCAAGAGTGAATTTGGACGGCCTCATGGACTGGACTCAAAGGTATGATGCAACCTCCCTATTCGCAGTCCCATCCTTTTATCGAATGGTCCTGGAGCACGACAGGGCAGACCAATACAACCTGACTTCACTCCAGTATTGCCTCACTGGGGGCGATGTGGTTCCGGTGGAACTGCATAAGCGATGGTTTGACAAATACAGAAAGCCGCTATATCAAGCCTACGGTATTACTGAGGCTGCAGGTGCGGTATCGCTCTCATTTGCTGATGAGCAGACCCCAGAAGGCTCGGCCGGCAGAATACTGCCCTGCAATGAGGCGAAGCTGGTCATCCCCGGGACCCTGGAGCCTGTGCCTAAAGGCGAGCCCGGTGAACTCCTGCTCAGCTCCAAACACGGCCCCAAGCATTATTGGAATAGCCCCGAAGACACACGTGAAAGCTTTGTAGAGGCTGACGGCAAAATATGGTACAGAACCAAAGACATCATCTCGATTGATGAAAAGGGATACCTCTTCTTCGTGGATAGAGAGGCAGACCTCATAAAGCACAAAGGCTACCGCATAGCCGCCGCAGAAATAGAGCGAGTACTGCAAGAACACCCAGCCGTCATCGCTGCCTGCGCCGTTGGTGTACCAGACGCCAGAGTAGGAGAGAGAATAAAGGCATTCGCCGTACTCAAGGAAGACGTCAGAGGGCTCAGCGCTCAGGAGCTAATAAGCTGGTGTAGAGGCAAGCTCGCACCCTACAAGGTCCCTGAATATATCGAGTTCCGTGATTCCTTGCCTAAGTCCAAGGTGGGAAAACTACTACGGCGAGAAGTCCGTAGCTACGAACGCAAAAAGGTGGAGGAATCTTGATTGAGGGATGGCCTGACCATCTTGATTCGTCAGTTGCTGTTCCCGGCAATATTCGAGAGTTGACATCTTTCCCATACAATATCGAACGCAATAGTCACATTCCCAAATTGCACTGAATCCATTGATATGTGATAATGCAATTCCGCGTTAGCCAGCAATGCCACAAACGTAAATCTGGAAGGAGGAAAATAATATCGTGGCTTCAAAGAATTACGATGCTATCGTAGTCGGGTCTGGTGTTGGTGGATTGGGAACTGCAGCTATCTTAGCCGCTAAAGAGAAAAAGAGAGTTTTAGTACTAGAGAAGGAATCATTTATTGGTGGACGTATCCTAAGTTTCTATGGCAAGGATAACAAAATCTGGATTATTGATAAGCCATATGAATACAAAGATTTTACCAAAGCGCTGGGAAGCACAGGTACTTGGATCACGCACGCAAAACCTGACTTCGAAACACTAATCAAGCAGGGCATGTTTAATAATTCTAGTTGCGATGGGGGGCATGGCCTGTTCTGGGGCGATAAAAGCAGGACCAGCTTCCTCTGTAGATTCTTAGAGTATCCCATCTGGATGAAAACAAACAAGGGATATGCCATAGTAGATAACAAGGACCACACGAAATGGTATCAGGTGGAGCACGGTAAGCCCTACCAGTGGATGAGCGATGGCGGCAAAGAGGCCAGGAGATTGCTCCGGGACATGGCAACAATGTCGTTTGAACAGATAGAGCGATCAAGGGAATCACTCGGTGATTTCCTCAAAGCAAGAAATTGCAGCGAAGAGAACTGGATTTATATCAGGAACCTGGCTGGTTCACAGACCGCTATGGCTGACCCATTCGATATGCACGTCCGCGACTTCTTGAAATATCAAGCAATAGCAAAAGATATCCAGATGACGCTGGTGACAGGCTCAGTCGCTACGATAGATGCCGGCATTGGCATCCTGGACATCGCAGTCCAGTTGAGCAAGGCTATAAAGTCAAATGGCGGCGACATATGGACTGATTCAGGCGTTGAAGAAGTCGTCATCGAAAACAAGAAGATAAAGGGAGTCAAGATAAAGACCGAGAAAGGAATCGAGACGATTGATGCGCCCATAGTTGTATGCAATATCCCTCCCAAGCATGCTTTCAAGGTCATCCCTGAGAAAAATTTCCCGGCTGATTTCGCGAAGGAAGTCAAAGAGAAATACTATATACCTGGGCTTTTGACAGGCTTCTATTACTCTGAAAAAAGAGACTGGTTTCGAGAAAAGGGCATTGACCCTAGGAGTTTTACATTCTTGAATGGCGTCTGCCCGCAGAAGAAGGGCCTTGAAATGCTTGACTTTGTCATGTCCAGCTTCTCATGGTGGGCCAATGTCTGTCCTTCAGGGATTAACAGCATGCTGTTCTCCATCCCACTTATGCGCGAAGAAATGCATGATAAGAGCAAGGTTAATGCCTGCATCGCTGAGGCCGAGCAGTTCCTCACAGAAAATTGGCCGACCTGGAAAAAAGACACCCTTTTCTCTTTCTGGACAGCCGGGGCAGAGGCTTATGGGCACTGGAGACCAATCGGCAAAGAAAGGCCTGACAACAAATGCCCCTGGGTGGACGGCTTGTACTTTGTGGGCGACCAGTATGGCGAAAAGGTGTGGGGCGGCGGTGTTGATGGTGCCGCCTTGTCAGCCGCTCTTTGCGCAGATGCTATTACTGGCAAAGACTACGAGAAACAGATATTCCCTGAATATCATAGGTCATCCTGGTAGCCCCTAGCTACACGAATCCGAAATTTTGAATATGTAGAATCGGCCTCTAGCCATAAGCAGGCTGGAGGCCGACGACATAGTTTACCACCAAAGGCTTCCGCTTATTTATTATTTGCCAGCTATAGAAGGAGACGAGCATGGATTTCAAGTTTACTGAACAGCAAGAAATGCTAAGAGCGATGGTGCGGGAATTCGTTGAAAGGGAATGTCCCAAGCATCTGGTCCGAAAGTGGGACGAGGAGAAAAAGTTCCCTCTTGAGGTCTTTCACAAGTTAATGTCTCTTGGCCTGTCAGGAGTAGCCATACCGACCAAGTATGGCGGTATGGGAGGCTCCATCATCGATTATGCCATTGTTTGCGAGGAGTTAGCTAGGTCAGGCTCGTGGGGGTTAGGCTCTTATTTCAATGCAGTAGTCATGTATGGGGCTGATATAATCCTCAACTGCGGCAACGAGGAACAGAAACAATTGTTCCTACCCAAATTCGCAAAAGGCGAGATGCGCTTTGCCTATGGCATAACTGAGCCAGATTCAGGCTCTGATGCTGCTGCCGCCAAGACCAGCGCGGTTGACAAGGGCGACCATTTCGTTCTCAACGGCACAAAAATGTTCATCACCCTCGGGGACGACGTTGATTATACCGTGACACTAGCCAGGACAGACAAGAATTTACCCAAACACAAGGGGCTAAGCCTACTTCTAGTTGATACCAAATCCAAAGGATACAGCGCCAAGCCATTAAAGAAGATAGCAGGCTATACTGACACAACCTGTGAGCTTGTTTTTGACAACGTGATTGTCCCCAAGAGTATGGTGCTCGGTGGCCCAGAGATGATAAATCACGGGTGGGAGTTGCTGCTCAGAACCCTTGAAATTGAGCACCTGCTGGTTGCTGCCAATGCTTTAGGCTATGCCCAGGTGGCTTTTGATGACTCGCTCCAATATGCCAAAGATAGGTATGCATTTGGCCAACCGATAGGCAAGTTTCAGGCTATAAGTCACATGCTAGCAGAAATGGCAGTCGACCTGCACCTGGCGCGCTTATCCGTTTGCCACCTTGCGTGGCTGAAAGCAAACGACATGCCCTGCTACAAGGAATCATGCATTACTAAATTGGTAGCCACTGAATGTTGGACGAAAATTGCCTTGCGCGGCATGGAAATACTTGGCGGCTACAGCCTCACGATGGACTTCGACATGCAAAGATATTTGAGAGATTCATTTATCTTGCTCATCGGCGGTGGCACCAAACAGATTCAGAAGAATATGATTGCCAGAGCCATAGGCCTCTGAATTCTAGAACTTATCGGCGACAGACTTGGCAACCTGTTCAGCTTCGCTCATGATTCTTTGTATCAAATCATGACAGGTCGGAATATCGCGCAATCGGCCAGTCACCTGGCCGCTGGGTATGATGCCATTATTCACTGCACCATCAGAAAGTGTCACTCTTATCTTGGAACACCCGCAAACAAACTGCATCAATGGGATTTTATAGCGCATAAGCTCCCTGGAACCTTCCCAAAGCTCTTTGTACGAGCTCTTAAAGGCACTCTTCATGCTGAAGATGCTGGGCACTATCTCCCACGGTCTGGACCACCACCCCCTGTAGTTCTTTAGCCCTTTACCGGGTATACTCCTTAAGCGTAACCCGTCATAACGGAAGGAGACAATAGCGTCTTCCTCCTGTGCCTCCGTCAGAGCCTTCTTAACATTTTCATCAACAGGGCATTCCACCGTGGCACAAAACCTGCTGCCCATAGCAATGCCATCCGCCCCTAGGGCCAGAGCAGCCACCAATCCTTTGCCATCACAGAAGCCGCCAGCAGCCACAATGGGTATCTTTACAATCTCAGCCACCTTAGGCAACAACACCGTTGTAGCTATATACCCCACATGGCCTCCACCTTCGAAACCGTGTACCATAATTGCGTCTGCGCCCTCCCTTTCCATCATAATCGCTTGCCTGGTACTGCCGACAGTCGGCATGAAAATCATTCCCGCCGGCTTCTTCACTCCTAGTAGCTTGAAGGGATTCCCCAGACCATGGCTGAATACCGGGACATTCTCTTCCAGAATCACCTTGCAGAAATCCTTGTAACCCGGGGTGTATGGAACCAGGTTAACGCCGAAAGGCTTGCTGGTGAGTTCTCGTACCTTCCTGATATTTGCACGCACTTCCTCGGGCGTCTGGTCACTGCAAGTCAAGATACCCAACCCACCAGCTTCAGAAACAGCTACCACCAGTGGTAGGTAGGAAACAAAGGTCATCCCTGCCTGAATGATGGGATACTCTATACCAAGTAACTCAGTTATTCGTGTCTTCATTCAGAACCTCCACTAAATATGACAAAAGACGCTTAAACATTTCGATGAGTGTAATGCTAACATGGCGGGGGAAAAATCGGGGTGGGCGGATTTGAACCGCCGACCACCTGAACCCCATTCAGGTGCGCTACCAGGCTGCGCTACACCCCGTAGCTTCGGTACGTGGCAATATGTTATCATAAGTAGGCAAACGGGACAACGTACACTGCACACATATTGAAACAGTAAGGAAAGGAATTTCAGATTTGGCAAAAAAACACAAGAAGCCTGAAACTAAGCGAGCGCCGACAAAGCGCGAGCTCTCACGTTGGCAGCGGCAGCAAAGACTGCAACGGCTCATCACACTTATTGGAGTGGCTTTCTTAGCCATCATCGTCGGTTTCATAGGTTTCGGATATTACACCGACCACATCAAACCTATCAGTCAACCAGTGTTGCAAGTGAACAACCGCACTTTTGATTTGGGGTACTATACGAAAGCACTCGGCATTTACAGCTTCGGCAGTGACTCCTCTAGCATCCCCTTTTTTGTCGACATGACTATCGACAGATTGGAAACAGGCGAGCTTGTTAAGCAGAGAGCCACTGACCTTGGAGTGACCGTTAGCGATGACGAGGTGAAGACTCTCATCGACAGATTGGGGTTGCCGAATGACCAGGTAACCAAAGATGTCATTTCAAAAGAGATGCTCGTGGGCAAGGCGGTAAACGAATACTTCGGAGCAGATGTGCCTACTTCTTGCGAGCAGGCTAAGGTTGAGGCTATATTCGTAGCCAGCAAAAAAACAGCCGAGGAAATAACAGCCAAACTAGCAACCAGTGGCAATTTCACTGCCCTGGCAATGCAATACTCCGAAGAGCCTATAACCAGACAGAGAGGCGGCGACCTTGGGTGGCTGTTTAAAGGCTACTCCGAGTTACTGCTGGGAGACTTAGGGAAATCAGCAATCGAAGAAATCGCCTTCAGCACTCAACCACAAACCCTGAGCCAGCCGGTTTACGACGAGTCGATCAGCAAGAGAAAGGGCTACTGGATAGTAGAAGTACTTGAAAAAGACGAACAGAAAGGAGTGCATGCCAGAGGCATCCTGCTTAACACTGAAGAAAAAGCTGAAGAAATAAGGGGTAAATTACAGCGTGGAGAGGACTTCGCAACTCTAGTGCGCAATAACTCACTTCATGAACAAACCAAACAACTAGATGGCGACCTGGGCTGGATTCAACAGTCGAGCTGGTATAGAAAAGATATCCCAATGGAGGATTTAGTCAAGGCCGTTTCACAGCTTGAGCTAGGCACAATCAGTGAACCAATCTTAGATTCCGGTGCTGAAACTCCCGGGGGCTACTGGCTGGTGAGAGTCTTGGAAAAGGATACCAAAGAGATGGATAAGGACATCAGAGACAATATCAAGTCCAAATCCTTCGAAGCCTGGCTGGATGAGCAAAAAGCAAACAGTAAAATAGACAATCTGTTGGACGAAGAGAAGAAAGGCTGGGCTATAGCCCGGGTACGCAAGAACGTCGAACAGCAGAGACAGCCAAAATGAGAAAAAACAGCATAGGCATTGGACTCACCGGACTGGGCGTGATTGGTGGTGGCACGGTCAAGGTGCTGCTGGGAAAGCCAGAAGCTCTCGCAAGAAGCACAGGTAGCCAATTGGTACTCAAAAGAGTCGTTGAAATAGACACGACCAAGCACGGTGCCATGGGCATTCCTCGCAACCTTTTTACAACCAAGTTCTCGGACTTGCTCAACGACCCGGATATAGACATCATCATTGAGCTTATCGGCGGTGAACATCCAGCCTTCGAATACATCCAGGACGCCCTGACACACAGCAAACACGTGGTTACCGCCAACAAAGAGGTCATGTCCAAGCACTGGAGCGAGCTCCTGTCGCTGGCTCGAAAACACAATGTAGCCCTACGCTACGAAGCCAGCGTCGGTGGCGGAATACCATTAATAGCTCCTTTCCAGGAGGACTTGATAGCCAATGATATTTCTGCCATATATGCCATTGTGAACGGAACTACGAACTATATCCTGACTCAAATGGCAAAGGAGGGAACGGATTTCGCCGTCGCCCTGAAGCAAGCACAAGAATTAGGATATGCCGAAGCTGACCCCAGCAAAGACATAGATGGCGTTGACGCCGCCTACAAACTCGCCATTCTCGCTACCATCGCGTTCGGCACCGAAATCACGCCAGACAAGGTCTACAACGAGGGCATCTCCCGCCTCCAGGCCCGTGATTTCCGCTATGCCAAGGAGCTTGGCTATGCCATAAAGCTCCTGGCCATCGCCAAACGGACAGATAACTCCATTGAAGCTCGCGTTCATCCGGTGTTTATCCCTGAAGATTTTCTCCTTGCCAAAGTTGATGGTGTCTACAACGCCATCGACGTCGAGGGAGACTTAGTGGGCAAGCTGATTTTCTACGGACAAGGAGCCGGCCCTTCGGCAACATCCAGCGCCGTGATAGCTGACATCGTCAGCATAGCCCAGGACATCAACCGCGGTACCATCACATTGCCCAAACTACCATCGGCCAAAGGGCGAACTGTCAAGCCGATGTCCGAAATAGAAACACGCTACTATATGAGGATGAACGTGGCTGATAAACCAGGGGTTCTAGCCCAGATATCCAGGGTCCTGGGAGACCACAATATCAGCATCTCCTCGGTAATCCAAAAAGAGCGCGACCCCTCTACACAGCTTGCCGAAATTGTGATAATGACGCACCGCGCTAGGGAGAAAGCAGTACAGCAAGCCCTGGAAGAGACACAACACCTGGCTGTGGTCAAAGAAATCAGCAATTTTGTCAGGGTAGAAGCCTGACACCTAGGACAATGATACAAGGAGTTCTTTCTAGGTACCGCAACTTCCTGCCTGTCACTCCTCAAACACCCACCATCACACTCGGCGAAGGCGATACACCACTGGTCAGGTCTGTAGCCCTGGAAAAGGAGCTTAGCTGCGGTGAGCTTTACTTCAAGCTCGAGGGCTGCAATCCCACCGGTTCTTTCAAGGACCGCGGCATGGTAGTAGCAGTGGCGAAAGCAGTGGAGGCCGGAAGCTCCACCATAACATGCGCTTCAACCGGCAATACCAGCGCCTCAGCCGCTGCCTACGGAGCCCGCTTCGGCCTCAAGGTTGTCGTGGTTATCCCCAAAGGCAAAATCGCAATAGGCAAACTGGCACAAGCTATCGCCTACGGAGCCAAAATTATCGCCATACAGGGCAACTTTGACCAGGCACTGCAAGTAGTTCGTGCCCTTGTTGAAAAGCATCCCATTACTTTGGTGAACTCATTAAACCCTTACCGCATCGAAGGGCAAAAGACCGCAGCCTTTGAGATAGTGGATGACCTGGGAAATGCACCAGACTATTTCTTTATCCCCGTGGGCAATGCTGGAAACATCACCGCCTACTGGAAAGGCTTTCGCGAATACAAGGAGGCTGGGAAGTCAACACAAACCCCCAAGATGATGGGCTTCCAGGCAGCAGGAGCAGCACCGATAGTGAAAGGAAAGCCCATCGATAAGCCCAAGACCATAGCCACGGCTATCCGTATCGGCAACCCCGCTAGCTGGAAAGGAGCTACCACAGCTCGCGATGAATCCGGCGGGCTTATAGACAGCGTGACCGACAGCGAGATATTGCATGCCTACAAGCTGCTCGCAGCCAGGGAAGGGGTCTTCGGTGAGCCGGCATCGGCAGCTTCGGTAGCTGGCCTCATTAAAATGGTCCAGCAAGGACTGAAACTGGCAAACAAGAGAGTAGTCTGCATCATCACAGGGACGGGGCTGAAAGACCCCAGCCTGCCCGCCAAATTTGTCGAACCATTCCCGGAGCTACCACCCAGCTTGAAAGAAATCGAACGTGCCCTCGGCTGGAGCTGACGCGGTCACATAGCAAAGGAGGTCACCATGGTTGACCAGAACAAGATTAAGACAGCAGCACTTGCCATGATAAAAGCCATCGGCGATGACCCGAACCGGGAAGGACTGCAAGGTACACCTCGACGCATCGCCGAGATGTACGCCGAGCTATTTGCCGGATTCGATATGGATGCAAAGGCAGAATTAGCCGTAGGCTTTGAAGTAGGTCACGATGAAATGGTGATTCTCAGGGATATACCATTCTATTCTATGTGTGAACACCACTTGTTGCCATTCTACGGCGTAGCACACGTGGGGTACGTCCCTAACGAAGGCGGACGAGTAGTAGGCGTGAGCAAACTAGCACGCGTGGTAGAGATTTTTGCCAAACGCCTCCAGCTCCAGGAGAGGATGACCACTCAAATAGCTGATGCCATTATGGATGCGCTTCAACCCAAGGGAGTGGCTGTGGTTGTCCAGGCAGAACATTTGTGTATGACCATGCGCGGCATCAAGAAACCAGGTAGCAATGTTGTCACCTCAGCCACAAGAGGCCTGTTCCGCAGTAAAGCAGCCACACGAGCTGAGTTCATGTCTCTGGTACAGGGAAAATAGGATTACTCGTGGCGTAGTGATTCTATAGGGTCAAGCCTTGCAGCCCTGAAAGCCGGATAGAAACCAGAGGCCAGACCTACAAACACAGCCACCGAAAGGGCAATTATCACTATATCAACCGACATCGGAGCACTAACAGTCATAGTACCAACCTTCGCCCCTGTGACCAGCCGTGTGCCCAGGAAAGCCAACATCAACCCGATGACCCCACCAGTTGCGCTCAACAGGGCAGATTCCACCAAGAACTGGCTCAAGATATCTCGCCTTTTAGCTCCGACTGCTTTGCGTATGCCTATTTCGCGAGTCCGTTCCGTAACAGAAACCAGCATTATATTCATAATTCCAATGCCACCAACCAGCAACGAAATAGCCCCAACACTTCCCAGAAATACCTGGAAAATCCCTATCACCTGCAACATCCGATTGATGATTTCCCGCATATCGATAACATTGAAATCATCGTCGGCACCCTCCCTGATACGATGCCGTTGCCGTAATATCGAAGTGACCTGCGCCTTCGCTTCATCCACAGAATCAGGGTCGAATGCCTTAACGGCGATAGTCTGCACCGGCCGCCCCTTCACCGTGGTCACGCCCGTAATTCTCGCTTGATAAGTCGACAACGGAATCAACACGAAATCATCTGCCGTCCCTATCATCCCACCCTTTTCCTCCATCACGCCTATAATCCTGAGCTTCCGCCCAGCCACCCTTATATACTTGTCCAGAGGGTCAGAATCCCCGAAAAGGTCTTTGGCTGTTTTGTAACCCAGCAACACAACGTCTGCAGTCCTCTTCAAATCCTCTTCAGAAAGGAATCTGCCATTAGCCACAGGGTAGCTGACTACACGGTCGATATTAGGAAAAGCACCTCGAATTGCGGTTACAGTATCCTTATTGCCATAGCTAACCCTGCCTCTCGTCTCACAAATCGGGCTGACCACTTCCACAGCCGTCGCCGTATGGCTCGCTGCAATCGCTTCAGCATCTTCCAGAGTGAGATTGTTAATACCGCCAGTGATTTCGCTACTCAAACGAGTAGCATTCATTATGTAAATGGCGTTGGCGCCCATACCCTCAAAGACGCGTTTCATGTTTGCCATGTGTCCCCTGCCAAAGGACACCAGGAAAACTACAGCGCTGATACCAATCACAATGCCCAGGATAGTCAGCCCTGACCGCATCTTGTTGCTATACAGCGATTGCCACGAGGCGATGACGCTTTCCCAGAGACTCATCTCATTACCTCATTCACGATTTCTCCATCTCTGAGGTAGATGGTGCGTTTTGTATACTTGGCTATATCCTCTTCATGTGTCACCAGCACGATGGTAATACCTTTTTGATTCAGCTCTTGCAGTAGGGTCATGATGCCCTGGCTGGTATGCGTATCCAGGTTTCCCGTCGGCTCATCAGCCAGGATAACAGACGGATTGGTCACCAGGGCGCGGGCAATGGCTACCCGCTGCTGCTCACCCCCCGAAATTTCGCTGGGACGGTGATGAGCTCGCTGGGCCATACCTACCAACTCCAGGGATTCTAGCGCCCGTTGTCGCTTATTGCTCGCCCCGCAATAGACCAGAGGAAGCTCCACATTGGCCGCCGCAGAAGCTCTGGGCAGCAGGTTAAAAGACTGGAATACAAAGCCCAGCTTCTTATTCCTTATCTCTGCCAATTCATCGTCCTTCAGCAAGCTAACATCCATGCCATCAAGCTCATATTTACCACTGGTAGGCCTATCAAGACAGCCTATGATATTCATCATGGTGGATTTGCCCGAACCAGAAGGCCCCATTATCGATACCATCTCCCCGGCATCAATACGGCAGGTCACACCATTCAACGCAAAAAGCTCAACTCCACCCAGCGTATAGACTTTGACTGCGTTATCCAGATATATCATGCTACTTGGACGTCCGAGCACCGGAATCAACCACCACCTTCTCTCCCTCCTTAAGCCCTTCTACAACCTCGCTGAACCTCTCATTCTGAATGCCAATCTTGATTGCCCTCTTTTCAGTGATTTTCTTAGCCTCGTCAACCATCACCTCCACCCACTGCTCTCCTGGCGAACCCTTCACCACCCGATTAGGAATCAGCAGCACATCTTCCCGCTTATCCACAATGATGTCACCAGTAGCAGTCAATCCACCTTTTAGCTCAACATCGGTTGGCTCCAGGGCTATGGTCACAGCAAAGTTCAAAATGCCCGCCTGCTGCGTCCCGAAGGGCGAGATAAAGATAAGGTTACCGCTCACTGGAACATCAGGCAGAGCATCAACATTTATAATAACTCTCTGCCCCTCCTTCACCTTGTAGATATCTATCTCATCTACTGTCCCTTTCATCTCCACCGTCCTGGTATCCACCACGTGAACAGCTACCCGCGAAGAATAGTCAAAGGCAGAAAGCTGGTCGTCTTCCTTCACGCCGATATAGACTACGATGCCATCGAACGGCGCCAGGATTTCAGTGTCCATCAGCGCCTTCTTAGCATTCTTCAAAGCAATATCAGCCAGTTGCAGGTTCAGGCTAAGACCTCTGGATGCCTTGAGATTCAGCCCGCTCCTGAAGATTAGCTCGTTCGCCTCAAGTATGGTACGGCTCATATCGACATCATGCTGCGCCAAGCGAATTAACATCGCCAGCTCTTGCGCGTCACAGCTCTCGTCTTTCTTACACGCCTGTACCTTCTGCAGCCCCTCCTCCACCTGTTTCAAGAAGCTGAGAGAAGTGGAGGTATCTGGATAAGGTACAGGCATTAGCCCAGGGGAAGTCGCAGGGTAGGACGATGGCGATGGCGTTGGCGGTGTTCCAGAAGACCATGTTACTCCACAGCAAGCCGCCAGCCGTTGCGACATCCTGATTCTGCCAGTGACCGATTTGAGCACGGTATGGGTATCCTGAACCTTGCCGAGTGCCAGCGACAACTCAGCCAAGGCCTGGCTATAACCCCCTTTACTCATGGTATTCTGTACCCCAACAACTCTGTCCAGGTCCTGCTTCAACATCTCCGCTGCTCTGGAAATATCAGGATATGTCTCATCCGGAATGCCAAGCATATCATCCCGACTGGCATTTAGAGCCTTAATCTCCGGCAGGTCAACCAGGTAATAACACGCTTCCAAATCATGCTGTGCCAGCCGCAGCTCTGCTGCCGCATTCTGGTATTTCTGTTGTTCCAGGAGTCGCTTTGCCTTGATTAGCTCATCCCTGGCTTGTTCCAAGCGCTGAAGCGCAGCAGGGTCAGGGTACGTCTTGGGATAGCCCATGAGCGCCGGGTGTATCTTCTCCACCAGCTCGTTCATGGCCAGTTCTACATTGTACTGAGCTTGTTGCACGGCCAGCTTCTGCGTAGTATCGTCCAGTTTGGCCAGCAACGCCCCTTCCCTTACCCTGTCGCCTTCCTTTACATATATTCCCTTGACAGTCCCGGGCGTGCCGAACCGGAGCTTGGACTCATGCGGCATATCCAGGCTGCCATCAGCGTTCACAGTGACCACCAAATCTCCACGCACCACCTCGACCGTCTGCTTCACTGCAGCTTCTTTCTTGCGAGCACAGCCACTGAAGCCGGTCACTGTCAATACCAGGAGAAGACCCACTATTATGATCAACCTTTTCTTCATTTGCAGCTCCTGTTAACTAAGTTGAAACCTCATCCTTTCGCAGTGGACGCTAATTTCTCCGAATGGTGTTGTCCCCAGCGGTCCAGCAGCGGAAGTACCTCCTGCTCAAAAAATCGATAGAAATCCCGCATTTCCTCCAGGCGGCATCGCATCTCTGGACTCTCCCCTTCCATCAAGGACAAGCCACGCTCTGATAGCTCTCTCATGGCTCTCACGCGCGACATCCGACTTTTCATCAGCTCAGACCACGAGCCATGCCTGAGACGATAATAGGTAGCGCGGCTGCCTGGTACGCCCAACTTATCCACCAGACCGCTGTGTATCAGCAACCACGTCATAGTGCTGATGGCACCTTTGCTGCCACCGGCCATCTCCCTGAGCTGGGCGGCAGACTGATATGGCGGGTCGCAGATAAGCAGCCACCCCAGAATCCGCCCCGCCATGCGCGGCAAACCCATTTCATCAAACACAATCCCAAAATCCTCAATCAAACGCTTATTTTCGGCTTCGCGCTGAACAGGGTTCATAACCACCATCCGATTAACCACAAAGTCTATTAAACTACATAAGTTTTGTCAACACTAAACTTTCCAAACTTCGCAAAGCCATCCTAGAACCAAAGCTTGGCAGTCTGTATCAATCATTCGCCCATAATTTGAACCACCACTTCGCGGGAGCGCGCTCGATTATCGAAATCAAGCAAAACTATCTGTTGCCAGGTGCCCAGCGCCATCCGCTTGTTCAACAGCGGAATAACCAGAGAAGGGCCTAGAAGCGCAGCACGCACATGAGCGTAACCATTGCCATCACCCCAGGCGCGGTCATGCCGATAAGGTACTTTTTCAGGTACCACCCTATCCCACATCTCCTTCAAATCAGCAACCAGCCCGGGTTCATATTCAATAGTGGTAACACCAGCCGTCGACCCGGTGACGAAAACAGTCACCGCGCCCTCCTTGACCCCCGAATCAGCCACCTGTTTAGCTACCTCCGATGTTATGTCAACAATGTCACAATGGCCTTGGGTGTTGAGCCTGATACTCCTGGACTCCACCGTCATAGCCGCACCTCCTCTAGAAGGACTTCATCGAGATTGAAAACTGGCCCGTCAAGGCAAACACGCTTCACGCCCTGTTTAGTCGGTATGCTGCATCCATAACAAGCACCCACACCACACCCCATTCTGACTTCAAGCGAAACCTGGACAGGTTTCTCGGCGTTTCTTTCTATCATTTCTCTGGCAATCGATTCGTACATAGCTCTTGGCCCACAGGCATAGATTTGGTCAGCCCAACCAACATACTCAAATACATACTCGCTGACCATCCCCTTTCTGCCCACCTGCCCGTCTTCAGTAACAAGTTCCACCTCGACTCCACCGGGCAAAAGCCCGCCAGGATAGAGCACTTCTTTTGTACGTGCACCCAGCAGCAGTTTGACGAACTTACCCTGGCTTATGGCCCTTTCCGCAAGAATAACCAATGGAGCTATGCCAATACCACCAGCCACCAATAACAGATTCCTCGAGTTTGGATTGACTGTAAATCCGTTGCCCAGGGGACCAAGCAAATCTAGCTTGTCGCCCTTTTTTCTCCGAGAAAGCCACAAGGTGCCCTCGCCCTTACCTGACACAGGCACTATTTTGCGGCCGGATGAAACGGCGCTTTCCCTGGCCAATCCAGCACCCGTGAAGAACAAATAGACCTCGCCTGATTCGGTAACCCTGTGGATGCTGATGGGCCGACGCAGAGTTAGCTTGTCGCCACACCTCACCATAACAAACTGCCCGGGGTGAGCCGCATCAGCAATTCCAGGTGCCGCCACACATAACTGATAGCACCCGGGCATCACCTCCCGGATAGAAACTACGGAAGCTTCAACCTGTCTCAAAGTGCCAGTATCCTCTCGAACTAAACTATTCAATCTCTGCGTGGTAGCTTTGCAGCGACTTAACCGAAGGCTTGTCCGCACAGTAAGCCTGTATTCCCTTAGCCGCTGCGGCAGCGGCTGCTAGCGTTGTCATATACGTCACCTTGTGTTTAATAGCCGTCTTGCGAATATAGGAATCATCATACTGGCTCTGGCGACCACTCGGCGTGTTAACCACCAGCCTGATTTCACCGTTCTTAATCTTATCTACAATGTTGGGACGGCCCTCATGCTGCTTTAGCACACATTCAGAATCAATCCCGTGACCAGTCAGAAATTCGTGCGTGCCCCGCGTAGCCACTATCTTGAAGCCAAGCTCAGCAAATTGCTTCGCCACGTCGAGTGCAACAGGCACTTCCTTACTATGCAAACTCAACAAGACTGTCCCCGCGGTAGGAAGAGGCTGCTTCGCAGCTTCCTGGGCCTTGAAGAATGCCATGCCAAAGGAATCGGCAACCCCCAACACTTCGCCTGTTGACCTCATTTCAGGACCTAAAACAGGGTCCACTTCGGGAAACATAGGGAATGGGAAAACAGCTTCCTTAACCCCAAAATGAGGAATCCGGCGCGGCCTAAGACCAATCTCGCTGAGCTTCTTCCTCAGCATCGTTTGGGTAGCCAAGCGCGCCATGGACACGTTGCATATCTTTGAAACAAGTGGCACAGTGCGCGATGCTCTAGGATTGGCCTCCAGCACATAAACAACATCCCTGGCTATGGCATACTGCATGTTCATCAGCCCAACAACATGCAAGTCTTTGGCAATCTTCCTGGTATATTCGTAGATAGTATCAAGATGCTTAGCCGGTATACTCACCGGTGGAATTACACAAGCCGAATCCCCCGAGTGAATCCCCGCCAATTCAATATGCTCCATCACAGCGGGTACAAACGCATCAGCACCATCGGCAATAGCATCGGCCTCACACTCAATCGCGTTCTCTAAAAACCTATCGATCAGTATAGGACGATCCGGAGTAACGCCCACTGCCGCCATCACATACTGTTTCAGCATCTCTGCATCATAAACTACCTGCATGCCACGGCCACCCAACACATACGACGGCCGCACCATCAGCGGATACCCAATCTTCTCCGCCACCCGAAGCGCTTCATCCAGATTGCTGGCCATGCCCGATTCCGGCATAGGAATGCCAAGCTCCTGCATCACCAACCGAAACCGGCCACGGTCTTCAGCAAGGTCGATAGTCTCAGTTGATGTGCCCAGGATTTTCACACTCGCATCATTTAATTCACCAGCGATATTGAGCGGCGTCTGGCCACCAAATTGGACAATAACACCTTCCGGCTTCTCTTTTTCATAAATGCTGAGCACGTCTTCAACCGTCAGCGGCTCGAAATAAAGCTTGTCCGAAGTATCATAGTCGGTAGATACCGTCTCCGGATTGCAATTGACCATTATTGTCTCGTATCCCTCGTCACGCAAGGCAAAGGCAGCATGGACACAGCAATAGTCGAATTCAATGCCCTGCCCTATTCTATTCGGCCCACCACCCAGTACCATCACCTTCCGCTTTTTGCTGCTCGCCGTCACGTCTGGCGCATTGTAAGTTGAATAGTAGTACGCTGCATTCTCCACGCCGCTTACAGGTACGGGATGCCATCCCTCAACCACACCCAACGCAATACGCCTCTGCCGAATCTCCTTCTCGAACACAGACAAAAGCTGTGACAGGTATTTATCAGAAAATCCGTCTTTTTTCGCCCTGCCCAACAGCTCATCAGGTAGCATCGCACCCTTATGACGAAGTACCTCCTCCTCCAACTCGACCAACTCCTTCATCTGCTGAATAAACCACGGCTTGATGTAAGTCCTTTCGTAAAGCTCCTGAACGCCAGCACCCTTGCGTAAAGCCTCGTACATAATAAATTGCCGCTCGCTTGACGCTTCTTTCAACAATCCCATCAACTCACCAAGTGTTCGCTCGTGGAAGTCTTTGGCAAAGCCCAAGCCATAGCGGCCGTTCTCTAGCGAGCGAATCGACTTCTGCAGCGCTTCCTTATAGTTCTTGCCAATGCTCATAGCCTCGCCCACAGCACGCATTTGCGTGCCCAGCCTATCCTCAGCATCTTTGAATTTCTCGAAGGCCCAGCGGGCAAACTTCACTACTACATAGTCCCCAGACGGCGTGTACTTTTCCAGAGTTCCATCACGCCAATATGGGATTTCATCCAGAGTCAGCCCGGCTGCCAGTTTGGCTGAAACCAGGGCAATAGGAAAACCAGTAGCCTTGGAAGCAAGAGCAGAGGAACGCGACGTCCTGGGATTAATTTCAATGACCACGACACGACCCGTCTTGGGGTCGTGGGCAAACTGGATGTTAGTGCCGCCAATCACGCGGATGGCTTCTACAATACGATAGGAATATTCCTGCAGTCGCTTTTGCAGAGCTGGGTCTATGGTAAGCATAGGTGCCACACAAAAAGAATCACCTGTGTGAACCCCCATAGCATCCACATTTTCAATGAAACAGACGGTAATCATCTGGTTTTTGGCATCGCGGACAACTTCAAGCTCCAATTCCTCCCACCCCAGGACTGATTCCTCAATTAGAACCTGCCCGATGAGACTGGCTGAGATGCCGCGGCTGGCAACTACACGCAACTCTTCTACGTTATAAACCAACCCACCACCAGTACCACCCATTGTATATGCTGGCCTGACTACCACCGGGTAGCCTAACTCAGCCGCTACTCT
>Ga0194125_10004196_pt1 | contig 22660 bp, 19 predicted proteins | sample TA2KigC250mmetaG_FD_148626 | JGI IMG/M metagenome (GOLD analysis project Ga0194125, IMG submission 148626) | Freshwater microbial communities from Lake Tanganyika, Tanzania - TA2015034 Kigoma Deep Cast 250m | ecosystem: Environmental > Aquatic > Freshwater > Lake | place: Tanzania: Lake... | reverse complement strand
CAGGGGCGGCAAGGCGTGATAGGCGCGGTGCAAAATCGCATTCCCGTCAATCAAAACCAATCTCCTTTTACCCTGAGCGAGCGAAGCGAGACGAAGGGCCATGAAGCTATTTTACCATAAACCGCGTTCCGCCAATTAGCTTCCGAGGTTCAACCTCGAACGGCCCGATAGTTCGATCCGTTCTGCCATCAATTTCCTAATTACTGTTTTCTGCCTCTCTCAATTCTTTCTCATATCGCAACTTTCTTCTGTCTTCGTAGAAAACCACTTTTGCTTTCCCCTCCCTTACTAACGTCAAATTCAACATCCTCCTCCCGTCTCTACAGCCAACGCTGGCCGAGCAGCTTTCCCAGACATAGGCCAAAATCCGGCCGAATTTATCGTCTTGATAAGAGTCATATTCTAATCCCACTGTTTCTCCGTCAATTAAGTCAGTCAGGTATTTTTGCGCCTCTTCGTGCCCCGCCTCGCCCCGATTGGGCGCGTCAATGCCAATCATTCTCACCGTCTGACCATTCTCCAAGACAAAGGTGTCTCCGTCAATTACTTCCGCAACTTTTCCTTCTTGCGGAAAAATAATCTTCGCTCCCTTATATCCCCCCGCTTCCCTCAACCTCCCCAAATCTTTCGGCCAGTTCCAGCCCAGAACAGCAGCGAGAATTAGTCCCGGAAAAAACACCGTGGGAATTCCCAAAGAAACCAGAAACCCTCTTGTAATCCCCTTCATCTTCTCTAGTTTATCACACCCCCAAAATAATTTTCCGATCCCGGATCGTTAGCAATTGACGATCAGGGTAAAATGTTATGATACCGCTCCCTTACTGGCAAATTGATGAAGAATAGAGGAGGCCAGAGTCTGGTAGGGAATGCCCAGCCTAACTGCTTCAGTCTTTAGTTTCGCCAAAACTTTTTCCGAAAGCCTGATGTTTATATTCCTCGTCTTGTTCAAAGTGTTTTGGGCGTATTTTTGGTAAAGTCTTTTCTGTCTGGCAACGTCCCCGACACTAACCAATCTCCCCTCCTCGAAATCCTCAAGGATCTTCTTTTCTTCGTTAGTAAGTTCAAAATATCTCATTAGGAAGATTCTATGACAAAAATTCACTTTCTGCCAGACCCCAAGGTATATCTTGTTCTAATGAATTGAATCATTGATACAAAGTTAGGCGCCTTAAGTGGATTTTGACTCTTCCGGTAAGGTTAGGTAATTGCCCTTTTTTTCTTATGTACTTCCCCCAGAACCTCTGATTATCTTGCCATTAATAGCCAATACTGTTTCCCCCGTGAGGAGGACTTCGGCTTCTACATCAGATAGGGGGACTCCCCCCGTACCTCTTTCTGCTTTTGCGGGTTTTCCCTTCTCCTTAGCCACGGTAAGCAAAATCCCTCTTTCTAGGGCTTGTTTCTCTTTTTCTGTAACCACCTTTCTATCACCCCCTTCTTAAATTCTAATCGAAGAATACTACAAAATTCCCATTTTGTCAAATTTTTTAGTCAATTTTCCGATCCGGGATCGTTAGCAATTGACGATCCGGTTTATAAAATCGCTTTGCCCTGATCACTAATGATCCTTAACTTCTTTGCCTGTTTCCAGAGATTCTCGAACATCTCCTTTTGCATCTGGGCCAACTGTTCGTTATGCATTTCAAAACAGAAAACATCGCCATCCTCCAGATAATGACAGGCGGCATAAACATCGTTATAGATAAAAACATCAGCCCGTATGGTTAAAATTTCAGGGGGAATGTAGCGAATCTGCCAAAAGTGCCTCACCATTTCTGTAACTTGAGTAAATGACTCGATGATTTTTTTATTCGTTATTGTTCTCGTCATAATCTTCTCTTCCAATAGGCGCCGTCGTAACTTCTCTGCTTCTCTCTGCGGTAAATAGACATCGGCAGTCGCCACCTCATAGCTGACAAACTCCTTCTTCGCTCTTATCAAATTCCAATTGACTTGGGAAAGACCCTGTTTTCCCCGATAATAAATAACCTGTGATCCGGGCCGGCCTGAACCAGCCCTGCTCTCGAGAACCTTCAGAATCCCAGGAAGTGATCTTCTGATCGCCGCCAGTTCACTTTCCCTGCGATTAAGCAAGAGGTCTAGTTGCGAGGGATCATTAGCTAAAAATTTAAAACCGCTACTCTCACATTGCAGCACCACCAACTGCTTTTCGATCAGCTTGTCCAATAAACGGTACACTTTTGTGCGGCCTAGGTGTAAACTGCGACTCAAATTTAAGGCAGTCGCCACGTTTTTCTGCAACAATTCCAGGTAAACTTGCGCCTCTTCGCCACTTAAACCAAATGGCTCCAGGAGAACTTTTATTTTGTCTGTCTGATCGGACATCTGGTGTATTTTATCAATTCTTAAATCTATAATCAAGCCGTTAGTGTTAATAATCAACCATGATTAATGTAACTAATAACACCAGGCTAAGAGGCGCTTCATTTATTCTGATCTCAGCCTTTTTCTATGGCACTTATGGCGCCTGGTCACGCTTGATGGCGGCCGATTTTGGCGAGTTTTCTCAGGCCTGGACCAGGGGATTATTACTTTTTATCTTCTCTTTGCTAGTCAACATTAAATTCAAAATATTTAAGAAAATAGACAGGCGTGACTGGCCCTGGTTTCTGATGGTCGCCTTTGCTGGTGGCCTCAACCAAGCGCCTTACTTCTTCGGCTTCAAACACCTCAATATCGGCACGGCCGTTCTCCTTTTCTATTCTGCCTTGGTTATCGGCGGATACCTCATCGGCAAGTTGGTTTTCCAGGAAAAGCTAACGGGTATTAAATATCTTAGCCTGGGCCTCGCCATCTTGGGCATTGGAACAATTTATAACTTAGCTCTCACTCAAAATCAGTTTCTCCCGGCTGCTTTGACTATCATGGCTGGATTAATGGGCGCTATCGCTGCGGTAATGCCAAAAAAACTATCTGGTCATTACGCCGAATTGCAAATTATGACTGGCTATTTTATCGTGATGGTTCTTGCCAATAGCCTTCTAGGACACTTCCTAAATGAGTCTCTGCCTCCCTTCTCTAAAATAAATGCTTGGGGCGCGCAACTTGGTTACGCAACAGCTATGCTTCTAGCCAACCTAGCCGTTATCCAAGGATTTAAATATATCGAGGCCAGTATCGGCAGCCTGATCGGCTTGGCCGAGATTCTCTTTGGCATTTCCTTCGGCGTGCTCTTTTTTGGAGAGAAAATCACTCTCGGAGTAATCGTTGGCGCTATCCTCATCATCACGTCGGCTACTTTACCGAACCTAAAGAAAGAGACGCTCGATTCCTAATTTGCCCAATTAGCCCAATTCCCTCCTAATAAATCTCCTCAGTGAACTTTTTTTCGAAGAAGCGTAGCCTTTTTCCCTTGACTGTTTCGACTACTTGAGGAAAGTCTTTAAAGGGCAAGGGGATTTTACGGATTTCTTTTTCACTAAGCCACTGGTTCTCTCCCCCCTCGACTTTCTCTTCTAATTTCCCTTTCGGTCGGACTCCTTTAAAAATGAAGAAAAACTTATCTTCTAAAATTTCCCCTTTTACCGAATAATCCATTTTATGCTCGATACCGCAAAAGATCATTTCTGCCGTTAAGCCAGTTTCTTCTTTTAACTCCCTCTGGGCGGCTTCCAGCGCCGTTTCTCCCCACTTAATCTTCCCGGTCAGAAATCCGTAAAAACCAAAAAGGGGCTGCTTTAACCGCCTATGCACAAGATATTGCGTAATTCCTTTTACTTTTCTGGTGCAGGTAACCAGGACGGTTAGCTTCGCCTGTCTCTGAATAATTACCTTTTCGGTGTCCAAGCGATTGGCAAACTCCTTACCCTTAGCGGAAAGCCCGTATGTCCCAGAAGCGTTTTTCTCCAATAAACCAAGATCTATCAGTTGATTGATATGAAAGCTAAAGTGGTCGTTGGTTAATCCAGTCTTATTAAGTTCGGAGAACCTTGCTTCTTTTTTAAAAAGAAGGGCCCTTAAAATATTTGCCTGAGCCGGATGAACTTCAATCTCGGTACCCATAGCTCATATTTTAACCGATTTTTCCGCCCTGTCTAGTAAAGTCGACTTTACTACGTTCTTTTTTGCAGATTTTTCTTAATTTCTAAGGGAAGAAAAGGGATGATCGATGTGTTAATTGTGGGTGGGCGGAAAAACCACCACCTACACCTAAATAAAATTATTGCTTTTCGTGCTTAACTTCTTCGGGAAATAGCAGCTGGAAGGGGTAGCCCACGTAATTTATCATTATTTCCTCACAGCCAACTTCCTTTAAGAAATTAACCATTTGCTCCGCAACCTTCTCGGGGTTTACCTTTTTATCTTTGCCAAGATACTCAATTTCCACAAAGGCGCCAAGATTCTTGACCGAATCCAGGGCGATCTCGTAATCGTTATAAGTCCAAACTTGCCTTACTTTATCGACAATAACAATGCGCTCAAAACCAAGAGCTAATAAAATTCGCTTGGCCTGGTCAAGCTGGTCAATTTTCGTCTCGTATTCATCGCAGTGAAAGCTCTTCCCCTCCTTATTAAAATACCAATTTTTATAGTTAAGAGAGTAGTTTCCATTAGCGTTCCTCAGCCGCAGCCACTCTTTAATCGGCCGTTTACTTAAGAAGTCATTATGTCTCGGCGAAAAATACTCATCTATCTGTTGGCTTTTACTGATAAACTTAGCCCTTCGCCTAAGGAAAGCTACCAATTTCTTATTGCTTTTAACTTTAACTTGAATTTCTATTTCAAACTTGTTCATTTGATTTCACAATTAGTGTGTGTGCCTCACTCCACCCATAAATTCTCCGTTTTATTTGTAATTTAGGCGAGCCGAAATTTAAGAGCAAGCCGACTCGAAAATTACTCCCTTTCAAGTAATAACTAAGCTGGCTCTCGGCGTCTTGAAACAAAACAGGAAGCGCCTTAATTTCAATTACGACCTTACCGTCAACAACGATGTCTGGTTTATAAACACCCACCTTCTTACCCTTAAAACTCACCTCCAGGGCCTGCTCTTTCTGAAAAGGAATCCCCAAGGAAGAGAGTTCCAGGCAAAAAGCATTTTGGTAAACATTTTCTTTGTGAACAGACCCCAATTCTTTGTGGACTTCGAAGGCAATTCCGATTAAGCGATAAGTTAGCTCCTCATAAATGACTGGCTTCTTAACCGGTCTCATGTGCTCATCATGTTCTAATCATGTGCTCATCAATTTCCGGAAGTCTTCCCCCTCGATTGTCTCTTTCACCAAAAGCTCTTTGGCCAACTTGTCGAGTTTCTTATGGTTTGTCGATAAGATAGTTTGTGTCCTTTGGTAACAATCATCGACAATTTGTTTTACCTCGGCATCAACCTGCGACTGCATTTCAGGAGAAAGTTGGGTCGGTTCGAAGAAGGCACGACCCATCTCGTTGGTATCCATCTGGGGCCCCCAGGAAATTGGCCCCAGGCTGCTCATGCCAAAATCAACCACCATTTGCCTGGCGATCTTCGTCGCTTGGTCAATATCAGAAGCCGCCCCCGTCGTCATCTCCGAAAAGACCAGCTCTTCCGCCGCCCGTCCGCCCAAAAACACCTGGATTTCCTCCAGGAGCCGCGTTTTGGTCTCATGAGTCCGGTCTTGCGTCGGCGGAATCATGGTGTGGCCCAAAGTCATTCCCCTTGCCACAATTGAGATTCGGTGAACCGGGTCCATATGCGTAGAAAAATAGTTAACCACGGCGTGTCCAGCCTCATGGTAAGCGGTCATCTTTCGATCCTCATCTGATTGCAGCCGTTTCCTCTGCGGCCCAAGCTTAACCTTAGTGGCCGCCTCTTCAATATCGTCCATCTCGATTGATTTCTTATCAGAGCGTGCCGCCAGAATGGCGGCTTCGTTAAGCATGTTCTCCAAATCCGCCCCGGAAAAGCCTACCGTTCTCTTGGCCACCTTTTCCCAATCAACCTCTTTAGCAAATGGCTTACCCTTGGCATGAATGGCCAAAATTGCCTTTCTCCCCTCGATGTCAGGCATATCCAAAACCACCGTCCGGTCAAACCTCCCAGGCCGCCGCAGGGCCGGATCTAGCAAATCTCCCCGATTAGTCGCCGCCAAGACGACCACATTATCGTTAACGGTAAACCCGTCCATCTCAACCAGAATCTGATTCAGCGTTTGTTCCCTCTCGTCATGACCGCCAACTAATCCCGTTCCTCTCACCCGACCAATAGCGTCAATTTCGTCAATAAAAATAATAGATGGGGCATTTTTCTTTGCGGTACCAAAAAGATCCCTCACCCTTGAAGCCCCGACCCCTACCAACATTTCCATAAATTCCGAGCCAGCCATCGAGAAAAAGGGCACGGCCGCTTCGCCTGCCACCGCTTTCGCTAAAAGCGTTTTTCCCGTCCCGCTTGGGCCGATCAGCAAGGCCCCCTTAGGTGTCCTTGCCCCTAAAACCCGATACTTTTGCGGATGTTTAAGGAAGTCAACTACTTCTTCCAATTCTTTTTTAGCTTCGGGAACACCGGCAACGTCTTTAAAGGTCACGTTTTGCTTTCCCCTGGCAAAAAGCTTCGCCCTTGATTGGCCAAAAGAAAAAAGCGTATCCTGTGCTCCCCTTGCCTGGCGAAAGAGAAAGAAAAGCAGAAACCCCATGCCAACTATGGGCAAAAGATTGATCAAAAGCTCGCCCCAAATCCGACCAATGGAAGTATCTTTAATCTTCAAAGTAACCGTCTTTGGGTCAATCCCGGCCGTCTCCAGGGTCTTGACAAAGCTCTCCGTTGATTCCTTACGCGAAGAAAATCTTTTATCCTCCTTGGTCACAATCTGCAAAATCGAGTCCTCGACCAGGACTTCCTTCACTCTGCCCTCTTTAATTTCCGTCAGGGCCTCCGACAGCGGAATTTCCTTTTCAGCTAGTGGTTGGCGAAAAAGTGAAAACGGAATTGGTAAAAGGAAAAAAATAATTAAAAGCCAAACCAGAATATTAACCGGATTAAGTTTAAACTTCAGCTGAAACTTTTTGATAATCTTATGATTGCCCGGCTTTGGGAGCGGTTTTTGATTTGTATCAACAACTTGCTTCATTATTAATATAGTAATTCTATCAGGAATTCTTCTGAAGAACAAGACTAAAAGAAGCACAAAATCCGAAGATTTTCAGAAGCAAGAGATAAGGTGTAGGTTTAAAGAAGTGAGTTAAGAGAGAACGAGTTACGAGGTATAAGTTAGCCTTATAACTTCCAACTTAAAGCTTGACTCACTTCTTAGCCTAAAACCTAACTTCTCGAATTTTAGAGGATATCGAGTTCTTTTTTCCAGAGGCCAATCTTAGCCAGGAGCTCTTCAATCATTACCCTTTCCTTCCCCTGAGTCTTTTCTTTGAGTTCTAAAAGAACCTCCTCGTGTTTAGCTAGCGCCCTGACAAACCTTTCCTTTTGGCCAGAAACATCAGCGCGCGCCTTTTTCGCTTCTTCCAATTTAGCAATCGCCTGCTCCAGATATTTCTCCGCCTTCGTAAGCGTCGAAACACCGAGCTGGGCTTGGCCCCCCTCAATTAAGGCCTTAGCCGCCCCCAGCCTTTTATCGGCAAAAAGCAGCATCACCTCGGCCTTGCGGAGAGGCCCGGCTGTCAGAATTAACCAGACTCGGTCGCGCACCATTTTCAAAGGATACAAAAAGTGATCGGGCAAAATTCCCGGATAGACGAGCGGATAATCAACCACAGGCTCTGGCGAGGGTGTCGCCGCCGGCGAAGGCGTGCCGCTTACTGGCGCCACGCCGAAATTTAAAGTCCGGCTGGCGGCAAGAGTGGAGTTCACCGAAGGGAAAATAGCAAATAATGCCAATAAGGCCAATAGAACCAAGAAAACTCTTAATTTTGCCTTTTGCATTTTACCTTTTGCATTAGTAATTATACACCCTTGTCAAGCCCTCGCGAAGAAATTAATCCAAAAGTAAATAGCCTTCTTTACGCCAGGCCTTAATGACCGTGCCGGTAACCCCCAATCCCTCAAGTTTTCGTCTTAGCCGCCAAATAACTTTCGCTATGGCCCAAAAAGAAAACTTCTCGTCGGCCATATCTTGCCACATCGCCGCCGCAATCTCATCAAATCTACAAATGGAGTTTTTCTTTCTTATAAGAAGAGTCAGCACTCTTTTTTCTAGCGGCGAAAGGGTGGCAACTGTCTGCTTGCTAATTAAAACTTCACCGCCTTCTTCTTCAAAAATGTGGCCAATTTCTGTTCCGAGCTCTTTTTGATAGGCCAGGCTTTCGGCAATCAGCTTTCCGTTCTGTTTATCTTTTATCGTTCCAATCGTGGGCCGATAAGCCGGAAAGACACCAGCCAAAGCTGTCCTTTTTAAGATAAAATCAACGACTGCCTCTGTTTGCCCCCAATCGAATTTTTGTTCAAAGCAATCCTTCTTAAAGAGAGCGGAAAGAATCGCCTCGGCGATGTTTCCTACCTCCATATCTTCCCTAATATAAACAAAGATCTCAATTCTCTTAGAGATTTTTGGCAGATTAAAAGAAGAACAAGTGCCAAACTTCGTCGGCCTAATTTCAAGGTTAATCGTCGATTTGGCAAGTATAGGAAACAGAAGAAAAACTTTTTCCCAGAAACTTTTTTCGACTTTTTGCCAAGCCTCTCGTAGCTTAGCACTTTCCTTTCCCTCCGAATCGGAGGGTAGGCTCTCGGCAATTTTTTTCCTAATCGGCTCGGCTACAGTTAGCGGCGGAAATTTTTTAATATCAACTCTCTTTAATTGTTCAATCTCTTTTCTGGTAAAGGAAACCCCAGGCTTCGGAAGGTAAACCGAGCCGACGCTGCCGGGTAAAAGTCGAGGCAAAACCAAGAAGTTGTTTACTAAATAAAATCGCTGGTAAATCCCGGCCAAGACACCAATCATTCTTTCGGTTTCGGTTTCCTGCGAGCGCGCCCACTTCGTTTTAGCCTGTCCCATATCCCATAATCTTAAACTAACTACTCCAAAAAGTCAAATTCGGGTCAAGATAAAGTGGAGGAATAATAATACGATCTTTCCGTAACGAAAGATTATGCCATTACTTAAAGATTCTGAGACGAGCTTAGGGACCGGGGCTGAATTTCCTCTAGAAGAGCCTTATCGGGCGGAGGCTTTTGTGGGAAGACGAGGGATTTTGCAACTAATAGAAAAAAAGGTGGAATGTGCCAAGCGAGGTGCGGCAATAAGGCCATTAGTGGAACTATACGGAGTCGCAGGCACTGGGAAAACATGGCTAACCCGAGAAATCGCTCGGCTTTTCCGTCCTGGCCAGCAAAGAGGAACAGCTGTTATTATGGTAGATCTGCAAGCCACTCCGATCCTAGAAGACGTTGCCCAAGGGCTTATCACTAGCTTAGAAGGTCAAGTTCCTCCCTTAGAGCCAAAACCGCGAGCGCAAACACCAGGAAAAATGATTGCGTCTGCCCTAGCGGAAATGCGGGAGCGTGATGCTTTTACTCCTATAATAATTTTCGACCACACCGAAGCAGTAGCCAGAACGCTGCTTGATCTAATAGAGGAGGACATAATTTTTCCAAATATTATGGGAAACGATACGATCTTTATCGCCGCCGGTCAAAGCCGAGAAGGATGGAAAAAGTTTGAGGTCAGAAGAAGGGTAGAGCCTACGCCTGTTCCCCGCTTCTCTGCGGAAGAAATGGCAGATCTGGCCGACAGAGAAGGTCTTGGACCAGAAACGCTGAGAGCAATCGGAAATTACAGTTTTGGTCATCCTTTAACCACTGCTGCTTTAGTCCGCGCCTTAAAAAGCCAGGCAGGCCACGATGGGCAACCGTTAACACCTGACCACGTTGTCACCCAAGAGCAAGCAACCGTCCTTCCTGTTTTAGGCCGAATTGTTAATGAGGTGTTCTTTAAACGAGTTGCAAGCGAAGAAGTGAAACATTTTCTTATCCTGGCCTCTTGTTTACGTAAACTTAATGCCAACCCTTTAAGAACTCTTGCCACTCAGGAAAATAAAGAGTACGCAGAAAAACCAGGAACATTTTACCTAGATATGGTAAGCAATATGGTCAACACTTATCTTTGTGAATGGCGCAAACAGCTTGGAGGTTACGGACTTGATTATCAAGCAGGGAGGATTTTAGACAAGCGCGAAGAGCTTGATCCGGCCACCCGAGAAAAATGGGCCCAAAGACACCAGAGGGCCACGGCTATCTGGGCCGATTTTACAGAGCGATATCCGCGCAACAGCGCAGGTTTTCTCCTGGAACAAGCCTATCACCTAGGCCGCTTAGGCCGCCGAAATGAAGTCGCTGCGGCAATCTCGGCTCAGATACAAAAACTCTCTGGCAATCCGGCTATTCAATGGGACTTTCCAGAAGTGGCCGCAATCCTTAAGGAACGTTTTGCCGAGGACGAAGAGTTGCAACAGGTGTTGGGCGAGACTGTCTATGGCGAGCTTGGAATAATTATTGATCAGTTTTCAGAGCAATACCCAATTAGCGAGCCGTCCTAATCACCAACCTTCCCAGCTACACCTGACTCTATTACGATATCGTAATAGAGAAAAGCCTAGCCGATCCACCTATACCCACGGTCGCGGATGGTTTGCAGAGATTTAGGGGAAATACCCAGTTGGTTAAGCTTCTTTCTTAACTGGGAGATCATTTGGTCAATTGACCAATCGGAATACTTATCGTACGATTCTTTTCCCCAAAGTATCTCGGCAATTTCGTCTCGGGAAATAACGGCGTCCATCTTCTCCAAAAAGGCGGAAAGAAGGTGGTACTCCTGAAGAGTGATTTTCTCCTGCGCCGGCCGGCCAGATATGCTGTCCCCTACGAACTACTCCGAGCAGTAGAAAAAAGGCACCAGGAACTTACCGACCACGCCGACGGAAAGGGGGGCGTTAAAATGACCTACGAGGAAGAGCTTGTTTCGGCACTTGGCCACTATGGCGGGGGCACTTACCCCGGCGAATGGGATCTAATTTTAAAAAAGCAATAGCCTCTTTCTCTTTTTTTTCCTTGACTCTATTACGATATCGTAATAGACAAAACTGTCAAAGATAAGCCCCAAGGCTCAACCCCGAACGGACGGGATTATCGCACTAGATTACCATCGGCTTTCGTCGCATCTGGCTTTGCCAAACAAACTTAACGAAGAAAACTCATTAAAAACCATATACTGATCAGTATACTGATTTGTATGTTGGAATACTTGAGCCCACAAAAAGGGTTTATAAATCCCAAGATTTTTGCTATAATTCAATCCGAAAGCGAAACGGACAAAAGAGGATTTTCATTGATCCTTGATATGCTAGACGAAAGACAAAGAATACCCATTGCCACATTAGAGGCGGAGGAAGGAGAGCTTCATCAGTCTATTGTTGGGCAGGAAGAAGCAGTCGCGGCTTTTGCTAGCCTGGTGGCTCAATTAAGATCCGGCATCTGGTCTACCAAACCGGGCCCGGTTGACGCAAAGTTTATAGCCGGGCCGTCTGGGGTGGGTAAAACCGAGTTGGTGTACGCCTTCGCCGATATGCTCGCCGGAGGTAAACATGGCAGGCAACAAGTTATTACTATTAATGGCGCAGAATATCAGGAGCCATACTCTACTAGTCGGCTTTGGGGTTCAGCCCCGGGCCTTGTAGGCTCAAGGGGTGCCGGCTCCCTTTATGTAGAACCCGTTTTGTCAAGAGCCAATCTGGACAAACATAAGATTACGTTTACAGATAGAACAGGAAAAAAGAGAAGTGTCGTAATTATCCTTGTCGATGAAGCCGAAAAGGCGGACATCGCCCTTCACCAGGCCTTTCTCTCTATTTTAGATAGAGGAGACCTAGACATGGCCGACAATACTTCTGTTGATTACTCCGATACTGTCATTCTCTATACGTCTAATATCGGCAATCAAGAAGTCGAAAGATACGAAGCGACACACCCAGAAGCAAAAGGATTGTCACCAACCGAGATTAGGCTAGCAGTTTTTAGAGCTAGATATCCCCCGGAATTGCGGGGAAGAATTAATGAATTGATCATCTTCAGGGAATCAACCCCCGAAGAGGTTAGAACCATTACGCAAATGAAGGTTGAAGAAGTGGAGGAGGTTTTCCGGGTCAACGGCATTGAGCTTAAGCTGGAATTATCGGAAGAAGCCCTTCAATGGCTAATCGAAAGGGGGTATAAGCCGGAAGAAGGGGTTCGCTCCATGGCAAAAATAGTCAGGAGCCATGTCTTAGATCAATTACGCCTTGCCGATAAGGGCATAAGCCTGCATGGCAAACAAATTTACATAGACGTTGACCCTGAAACAGGTGGTCTGGCCTTTTACGGCAATGGAGAAATTGAGGGAGTAAGTGCGCCTACTGCCAGGGAGGAAAGCGCCACGGCAACAGCCGCAGCTAGTCCTGCTGCAACCGCCGAATTAGACAGCCAAATTCTACAGAAGCTAATAGCAGAATTAGAATCAACGATAAGGGCTAGAGACGGGGAATACACATATAGAGACGACGCTACCCAAGGATCAAATCCTTTTCAGACCTATACGCGCGCTCTTGTTAAGAAAGGCGTCGTCGCGGATGAAAACGCTATTTTAACTAACCCTAAAATTAGGGAGGCAGTGGAAAACGCTTTAAGAAGGTGTGCCTTGCGGAAAATCGGTGATTATGTAAGCAAAAAAAGGGCAGTAATTAAACTAGGTATTTTTGATCAAGAGATGCAAAGGAAAATAGCAGAAGACCCGGAGATTATAATTTTTTACCGCGAAAAATTAAGGCGAGCGTCGCACAGAAAGGGACTAGGATTTTGGCTGGAATCTTACGCCGACCTTCGCGATGCTCTCGTTGGGGAAGGAATCGGCGATGCGGCTTTTTGGGATAAGGAGCTTAGTAGGCCTTCGTTTCAAAAAGAAAAAAAAATTATGGGCTTGGAATTCTTTGGTCCTGATGAAGTAGAAAGAGCGTTCGGTTTTAGGATTGACAGGGATTCGATTCCCGATATCCCTTTTTCTCCCCAAGAACTTAGGGAAGCAAAAGCAAATGGACAATATTTAATGCTGTTTGTTCCTAACAAAGCTGACGGTACTGGAATAACCGCACAAGAATTAGTTAATACGCTTTCAGGACAATTCGAAAGAGACACTAATGGCAAAATCCAATACAGAGTGGATTGGTATGAAAAGGAGAAATTTTATACGCACGATACGCCCAGACCTGCCTGGAGACTAATTACGAAAGAAGGTATTCCTTGCGCAGACCATAATTATCTTGAGCAAACCGACGATATTGTTAGATATCTCAAAGACACCATCTTTAGGGGAGAAACCATTCCTCCTGAATTTCAAGAAGCGATAGATGAGTTTGAAAGAGAAAAAGAAGATCTTAGGAAAAATATATCAAGCAAATGGGAAGAAACGGCAAGGAGATTAGCGGAACTTAAACTTACTAGATTGACTAGGCCAACTTTGGTAGAAGAGCGTTGGGCCTGGCTTGTTTACTTCAAAAATAGGGGCCAAAGACTTTTAGAAAATACGCATACAAACACTTGTTCACAGAGTTCCGGTGGCCTCTTAGTCGCCGTTGGTGACGCCGACGCAGATGGCGCGCGCGTGAGCGGCTGGCCGCCTGAACGTACCTTCGGCCGTCTTGTGGCAGTCATTTCTCGATAGTTAATCAATCTAACTCTTTCCTAACCCGAAAGGTTGGTTTTATCGTTTTATTATTTACGCGCTTACGCTACGCGCGTCCACCCCGGAAGCGCAACGCGGCCCATCCATTAAAAACCATATACTGATCAGTATACTGATTTGTATGGCTAGCGGAACAAAATAATCGGCCAGCTCCAGAAGAGGTGCATTAAAATCGGGGCAATGATGTTTCCGGTGCGCAGGAACAGAATTCCGGCGCCCAGGGAATAGAAAAAGACCAAAACCGAGTAAGTGTAGATTTGGGCAAAGCCGTAGTGGAAACCAAAGACTACCATGGGCAGGTGCATCACTACAAAGCCCAACGAAGAAAGAAGAACCACTTGCCACTCGTTGCGAAGCGCCTCAAACAAACGGTGCAAGAGGTAGCCGCGAAAGACCACTTCTTCACTAATGGCGGTGAATAGCGAGATTGCCAGGCCTAGCCAAAAGACCGCAGGTGTGATTTTGATAAAGTCAAAAGTCCCGTATTTAAAGAAGTTAATCGTCAGGGCAAAAAGGGAAAAAAACATACCCAAAGCAGCCCCCCAATAAATATTTTTTGCCAAATCTCTTTTGCCAAAGCCTAAGGAGGAAAGAAGCGGGCGTTTCTCGGCAAGGGCAACCAGGCCGAAGGTCGGCCCCAGCCAGATAATCGGCTTAAGGACCAATTCTTCAATGGGTTCAGGAAGCCGCAGCAGAAAACGGTAAAAGCCCCAAAAAACAAGAAGAATGCCATAAAGCCAAAAGGCTCTTTTTAGCAAAACTTGCCTTTTGGCAAAAAGATTAAGTCTTTCCTTATGTGGATGGCATTCGATAAAAGCCGCGCCGATAGCAACCTCGATCATTTTTAGGCGTTGCTCCGCCTCTCCCAACGAAACCGCATTTTTCTCGTCCAGAAAATAATGAAACAGAAGGTTCCGGCTTTTCTTCCAGGTTTGCCACAAACCTTGGGGAAGAGCTTCGCCGCCGCAAAAGCCCTTAAGGTGTTCATAAAGACTGCCCGCCCAGTAATTTTTCCCCAGAGAGGGGTTAAGGGCCCGGCCGATCCTAAACCGATCACCACGGTAATCATTTTCCGAAATGAAGCCGATATCAAAAAAAAGCTTTTTCAAAAAACCCTCGTAGGCTTTGGCCGCGGGAAACACCACAAAGGAATAATCGTGAAGTTTCGTTTTCGCGGTCCTCTCTTTCTCCAAAAGCTCGCGCGAAAGAGAAAGGAGCTCTCTTTGCCCCCCATCAAGATAATTCCAGCACGGGCTAAGTCTTAAGGGCTTTTCCATTTCTTTAACTTGCCGGCAGAAAACCTAGTGCCGAAAAAATTAAAAAGATAATCGTCCCGAGAAAGATAGTTACGGCAAAAACAATAACCGCGATAAGGGTGGTGTTTAAGACTGTGCCCTCCTCTTGTTTTCTTCTCGCCATTACCTACTCATTTTACTCCTCTTGAAAAAAATTCTTCAAGTACCAAGCCAAAAAAGTGGTATAATCCTGTCTTATGAAGAAGAAAGTCAGGAGAATTAGAAGAAAGGCAAGAAAAATTCCGAAAGTTTATTTCCTTATCGGCCCTTTATTTTTACTTTTTTCTTTTTACTTCTTAATTTTACGCGATCTCCCCTCTCCCAGGCGCCTCGCCTCCCAGCCTTCGCCCGTCTCCACCCAAATTCTGGATCGCCGGGGCAAATTATTATACGAGATTTATGCCGAGCAAAACCGCACGCCGGTCAAGCTCGCGGACCTTCCCCCTTACATCAAACAGACGACCATCGCCATTGAAGACAAAAATTTTTACAAACACCACGGCTTCGACCTTGTCGGCTGGGCAAGAGCCACCTTCAACATCTTTTTTAAGGGCAGACTCCAGGGCGGCTCGACCATTACCCAGCAGTTGGTTAAAAACAGCCTCCTTTCGCCGGAACGAACTTTAAGAAGAAAGATTAAGGAATTACTGCTCTCTTTAGCCACCGAGACTCTGTATTCCAAAGACAAAATCCTAGAAATGTATCTTAACCAAGTTCCCTACGGCTCAGTCGCCTATGGCATCGAGGCCGCCTCCCAAACTTATTTCGGTAAACCCGCCGCCACGCTAAGCCTGGCCGAAGCCGCCCTCCTGGCCGGCCTGCCGGCTTCCCCCACCGTCTACTCCCCTTTTGGCGCCCGCCCGGAATTGGCCAAGGCCCGCCAGGAAAAGGTTCTCCAGCGCATGGTCGAAGATGGTTATATTTCCCAAGATACCAAACACCAAACACTAAATACTAAACTGGAGTTCGCCCCGCCGGCGACCAACATCAAGGCGCCGCACTTTGTCATGTTCATCAAAGAGAGACTCGTGGAAAAATACGGAGAGCAAAAGGTGGAACAGGGGGGCTTGCGCGTGACAACCACTTTAGATCTTGACCTTCAAGACTTTGCCGAAACCGTTGTTGCCAGCGAGGTGGCCAAACTTAAAAAGGAAAAGGTTACTAACGGGGCCGCCTTGGTCTCCAGTCCCAAAACCGGGGAAATCTTGGCCATGGTTGGTTCGAAGGATTACTTCGCTAAAGACATTGATGGCAATGTCAATGTCACTACTTCCCTAAGGCAACCGGGTTCGGCCATCAAGCCGCTTAACTACGCCCTCGCCCTGGCCACCAAAAAAATTACCCCCGCCACGGTTCTTAATGACGCACCCACCTGCTTTTCCGTTTCTGGCCAAAGACTTTACTGCCCTGACAATTACGACAACAAATTCCACGGCCCGTTGCAGGTCAGATTTACTCTCGGCAACTCGCTCAATATTCCTGCCGTTAAGGTTTTAGCCCTAAATGGCCTCGAAGACTTTATGGCCACCGCCTCCGCTTTTGGGATTACCACTTTCAAAGACCCGAAAAATTATGGTCTTTCTCTTACACTCGGGGGTGGCGAAGTCAAAATGGTGGACATGGCCGTTGCCTTCGGCGTCTTTGCCAACCTGGGAGAAAGGGCCGATCTGAAATCAATCCTCAAAGTCGAAGATTACCAAGGCAAAGTCCTAGAGGATAATTCCCTAAATACTAAATACCAAATACCAAATACTCGCGTTATCCCCATGGAAGTCGCCTACCTTATCTCCCACATCCTTCTCGACAACAACGCCCGCTCCATGGCCTTCGGCCCGTCGTCTCTCCTTATCGTTAAAAATCATCCCGAGGTTTCCGTCAAGACGGGCACTACCAACGACCGCCGCGACAACTGGACGATTGGCTACAATGCGGAAATTCTCGTCGCCACTTGGGTGGGCAATAATGATAATGCTTCCATGAGCTACGTTGCTTCCGGAGTTGCCGGCGCCTCGCCGATCTGGAATAAAATCATAAGTTTTGCCCTAAAAGACAAAAAGTCTGTCTGGTCCATTACGCCCGAGGGGGTCGTTGGCGCCTCTGTTTGCCAAAATTCCGGTTTCTCTCCTGGCGATTCCAATTGCCCAACTCGCTACGAATACTTTCTCGAGGGCACTCTCCCCCCAACCTCCCCAAATCCCCCCAGGTCCCAAATTCTTATCAACAAAACTAGTGGCCAGCCGATTCAACCTGGAGAAATACCGAATAACCAACCACCACCAGAGTGGGTAGAATACCAAGAGCACGCGGCCCTTATTGATCCTCTGAGGACAGTTTTCTGTCTCGATTGTCCGCCTCTTCCCGAAGGCATTAAGCCCTCCGCCGCCATTATAAAATACCCCTTTTCTCATTCTTCGCCTTGAACGGCTATGCTATAATCAAGTTGTGAATAAAGAACAAGTCTTTGCCTTCTGGCAGAAATTATCGGCCAATGAACGTTTTTCTCTGACGGGGCTCCTTGCTGTTCTCCTTGTCCTTCCTCTGGCGCTAAATGTTGCCCTCCAAACAACCCAGCCCGCTCCCCGCGCTCAACCTCCTGTCATCTTGCCTACCGTCACCCCTACTCTCATCCCTTCACCCACTTTAATTCCCATTCCAACTCTAATTTCTACCCCCAGCGCTACCCCCATCCCAACTCGCCGCAACCTACCAAAACCCACACCGACTTAAAGCTCTTTACCCCTTAGAGGTGGAATACCCTTTACACCTCGGGTTAACCAGCTCTTAGACTCCTAAGTCCTTATGGCTTAAAGGTTAACGGCCCTATTTACCGCGACTCTATTACGATATCGTAATGGAGTGAAAATCAACTCAGCCTCTTAATAATCCCCTCGCCTGCATCAACTTCGACCCAATCACCATCTTTTAGAATTTTCGTGGCAATTCGGGTGCTAACGATACAAGGAATCCCAAATTCTCTCGAAACAATGGCGGCGTGACAAGTAATTCCGCCTTCGTCGGTTACAATCGCCGCCGCCTTTCGAATCGCTAGCATTAGATCTGGAAAAGTCATCCTTGAAACCAAAATATCTCCCTTTTTCATCTTTTCCGTCTCTTCAACGCTATTAATGATTTTAACCATCCCTCTTGCCCTACCGCGGCAGGCCACTACGCCCTGGATTAATTCTTCTTTTCTCTTTTCTACTCCAACCTCCTGTCTGATAATCCTACCTATAATCTTGCCATCTGACACTAGTTGCTGTTTTCCGCTTCTAATCAATAAAAGATAATGGCTTTTCCTCTCCAAGATCTTGGTTCTCTCTGGCAATTTCCCGCCAAGAAGAAAAGCCTTCAACTCATTCTTAGAAAAATAGGCAACCTCTTCGGTTTTTAGCCCGGCCCGCCGGCCGAGTTCTATCACAAAAGGCCCAAGGTAAAACATTGCTTTCCTTAGGGCATCGGTTCGGTATGTCCTTAGAAAAATATACTCTTGAAGCATTTTTACCATATTGAGAAAATCGCCTTTTAAGCTCAAATCTTCTGTTACTTTTTGAGACCGCCTTTGTCGCTCTTCCAAATCACATTGGAGTTTCTCAAGTTCTCTTTTGGGATTTTGCGAGACCTCTTTCAAGGCAGTAATGAATCTGGCCTTATTCCAAGGAAAATCGGTAACGTCATAGACAGGAATCCAAGAATACTTCCGAACGTGTAAATCAATCTTCTTATCTAGAGAATGACTAACTGTGCCGCCATTTTCCTCTATCTTGATGGCAATCTTCAAAAGATCAATTTGCTCCTTGGTCGCCTCAACCTGTTTTGGGTTGATACTCAAGGCATTAAAACATTCTTGAAATAATTCAGGTTTCCCCTGCCTCGTTAAAGTTCGAAGCAGCCACTTTTGAATAATAGGCGTTAGCGCTTGTTCGATAACAGCGGGAACAACCAAGAAATAGGTGTATTCGAGGTGTTTACCGTAATATCTTAAGTAAAAATTCAAAAGGCGCCGTGGTGTAGTTCTCACCGTTGTTTTTCGACCAATTTCTCGGCAAGTTTTAACAAAACTCTCGCACGTTTTATAACAATCTTTGATATGCGTTTCTATGAATCCTTTTTCGTGCTTGGTCCGCTCGATAATTACCTTGCCAAAGTTTTCCAGCCCGGCACCGTCCCAATAGAGTAACTGCTCTCCTTCTTTATCAGTTGGAATTAACAACACCCCGTTTAAACTCTTAGCGAAGGCCACTGCTTCAGGTTCAGCCTTAAAGAGGGTATAAGGGCGCGTGGCAATTTCTCTCCACTTAGTCATAAGGTAAAAGGTCCTATTTTTCCCCTCCTTAATTCTACTAAATTCTGTTCTGTTTTTCCGAAGGTGCCAACTCTCGAGCACGAACAATGAAGGACATTACACAACTACCACACACTGTAGCATGGTAGTTATGTTCGGGGTTTTACTTAGCTTCAAAAATGAAGTGATTACCAATAATGTCCGCTGCACGCCTTTTGCGCAAAACGCGCAAATGGTCTTCATAATCCTAAATCCTAAACCTAGACCCTAAGGGTCTAGGCAGAAGGTCTAGGCAGAAAAGAGAAAGCCGAAGATCGTCGTTTTCTTATTCCTTAACGCAACTCCCCTCGGCTCCGGGATAACTACCCTCAAGCTGGCACCGAAAGCCCGGCGGGCAGGCGATTTCGCCAAATCCGCCGCAAAACATTTCCCTCTCCGGCCCCGTATGAGGATTAGTTAAAATTATGGTTGGGCTGGGAGTGGCGGTCGGCCCCGGAGTAATCGCAAAAGCCTGGGTCGGGATTGGGGTTAGTTCGTAAACCAGCGTTGGGGCTGGCCCAATCTTAGCTTCGGAGGTTCAACCTCGAAGGGGCCGACAATAAGTTCACCTTTCGGCTGACCACTCGATATTCATTAAAATTGATATACTGATCAGTATATATTATTTAATGAATCAAAAATAAAAAGTGCTGCTTTTGCAGGTTAAATACTTTCTTCGATTATTCGAATAATTGGTATAAATTAGCACTATTTATTTTTCCCTCTTCCAATTTCGTCCTTCTTGCGCTAGAATTATGGGTCATGGCGGCACGCAGGACAGGTACGATTTTTTCCGCCGAGGAACTCCGAAGAAAAAGGCGTCCTATCGCCTTCCAAAACGGAGGGATCCGGAAAGTTTTAAGAACTATCGGTAAGCCCATCTACTGGGTGATTCTGGGAATTGTTTTTTTGCTTGGCTTCCTCGCCCTCGCCGTCAGGCATTTAGTCTTAAGCTTCAGATTTCCCAAAATTAGATTGCCGAGAATTAGCCTGCCAGCGCCGCGAATTCCCTCAAGAGCGCTTTTTCTTACTTTGCTTTTGCTTTTCTTTCTCTTTGGCCTTTCGCTCTTAGCTCGCAATTTTCTTTTCGGTCTCCCTGACCCCAACCGTCTTCTTACCCGCCAGCCGGCGCTTACGACAAAGATCTACGATCGGAACGGACAGCTTCTCTACAAGATCTACCGGCGAGAAAACCGCACCCTAGTTGAACTCAAAGACATTCCTTTTCACCTTATCCAGGCAGTCATTGCCACCGAGGACGCCGAATTCTTTCAGCATCGGGGTTTCTCCCCCAAGGCCATCTTCCGTGCTATTTTGGGCGGCCTAAACGACGGCAAGCTAACAGGCGGCTCCACCATTACCCAGCAACTGGTCAAAAATACCCTCTTGACACCGGAACGCACCTGGCGACGCAAGACAAAAGAAATCATCCTGGCGCTTATGGTTGAGGCGCGATTCTCCAAAAGCCAGATCTTGCAAATGTATCTTAACGAGGTCGGTTTCGGGGGTTCAGCTTACGGCGTCGAAGAAGCGGCCCAATTATATTTTGGCGAGTCGGTAAAAAATCTTGATTTGGCCGAGTCAGCTCTCCTTGCTGGTCTGCCCGCTTCGCCCACTACCTACTCGCCGCTTGGCGCCAACCCGGAAAAAGCCCTGGGTAGACAAAAACTGGTTCTAAGAAGAATGGCGCAGGAAAAATATATCAGCGCCGAGGAAGAGGAAAGGGCCGCAAACGAAGAACTCCATTTTGCGCCTCAAAAAATAGATATTAAGGCTCCCCATTTTGTGATGTACACTAAAGAGCTTTTGGCAGAGAAATATGGAGACCAAATGGTCGAGGAGGGCGGGCTGGAGGTTAAAACCAGCCTTGATTTAGGACTTCAGGAAGCGGCCCAGGAGATCGTACGCCGGGAAGTGGAAAAACTAAACGGACTCCATATTACTAACGGCGCCGCCCTCATTACCAATCCCAGGACCGGGGAAATTCTTGCCATGGTCGGCTCGAGGGATTATTTTGATTTGGCCAATGACGGCAACGTTAATGTTACCACTCGTCCCCGCCAGCCAGGATCCTCGATTAAGCCGGTAAATTACTCCCTGGCCCTGGAAAATGGTTTCACCGCAGCCACAATTCTAGCCGACACGCCAATCACTTATCTTATCGCCGGCCAGCCGCCCTACTCGCCCACCAACTATGATAAAAGGTTTCACGGCAACGTCCCGCTCCGTGTTGCCCTTGGTTCTTCCTATAACGTCCCTGCTGTCAAAGTTCTCGCCAGCCTGGGAGTAGAACGCATGATCAAGCGCGGTCAAGACCTGGGCATCACTACCTGGGATGACCCCTCCCGCTTCGGCCTCTCTCTGACTCTTGGAGGGGGCGAGGTGAAGATGATTGACCTGGCTGCTGCTTACGGAGCGTTCGCCAGCACCGGGGTAAAAATGGGTACTAATCCCATCCTGGAAGTAAAAGATAATAGGGGAAAGGTTTTAGAAGCTAATCCCTGTGCGATAAAAACAGGTTTTGAAACTTGCCTTGGCACCCAAGCTGTATCCGGCGGCGTGGCTTTCATCATTTCCGACATTCTTTCTGATATCAACGCCAGGATTCCTGCCTTTGGCGCGCGTTCCTGGCTAAATATTGCCAACCACCCACGCGTAGCTGTCAAAACCGGTACGACGCAAAACCTGCGCGACAACTGGACTATTGGTTACACCCCGGATCGTTTAGCCGCTGTCTGGGTCGGCAATAATGACAACACGCCGATGAGCTATGTCGCTTCGGGAGTAACCGGCGCCTCTCCCATCTGGAATAAAATCATGACCCTTTTATTAAAAGACATCCCCGATAAAGAATTTCCACGACCGAAAGATTTGAAACAGGTAGCTATTTGCGCCGCAACCGCCACGTTGCCCTGCGAAGGCTGCCCAAGCGTAAAAAGAGAGTGGTTCCTACCCGGCACTGCCCCCAAGACCGCCTGTGACCCGCAGCAATTTGTCACAACTGAAGAAAACAAAGACAAGCTCCTTGAGGGCATCTCTACCCAAGCTCAGCCATAGTTGTTCCTGGCCCAAATGCACATTCTAAAGGCTATTTTCCCTCTAACTTTATTTTGTATAAGCTTACTGTTTCTTTTTCTACTACTGTCTCCATAAAGCTTTTGCCAGGGACGGCCGCTAATCCAGCGATTGTCCTTTCTTCCGGCCCCCAAAAGACGTAAGTGATATTAGCTTTTTTAAAGAAAGCCGCTGTTTCGTCATTAGTCATTCTTCCGGCAAAAAAAGAATAAACCTCCTCGGTCCGCTCTTCTGCTCGAGGGGATTCAAGGCTGTGGCCCAAATAAACCTTCTTATCTGTGTGGGCAGGCAAGATGTTGGCAATCCTGTAC
>Ga0194125_10004192_pt1 | contig 22680 bp, 21 predicted proteins | sample TA2KigC250mmetaG_FD_148626 | JGI IMG/M metagenome (GOLD analysis project Ga0194125, IMG submission 148626) | Freshwater microbial communities from Lake Tanganyika, Tanzania - TA2015034 Kigoma Deep Cast 250m | ecosystem: Environmental > Aquatic > Freshwater > Lake | place: Tanzania: Lake... | reverse complement strand
CCTCGACTTGCAGTTCTGTAGGCCTGCCCCCTGTCGAAACCACACGCCCCCATATTCAATTGTTAATGACCCTGCCTACCCCCTCCTCTTCAAAGCCCGCCCTATCTCTCTATCAGACTCACGCTGGGCAATCGTCTCCCTCTTATCGTGAAATCGCTTGCCCCGCGCCACACCCAGCTCCAGTTTGGCAATTCCCTTCTTAATATAGAGCTTCAACGGCACCAAAGTCAAACCCCTCTGATTCGCCATAGCTGCCATCTCGTTAATCTGCTTCCGATGCATTAACAGCTTCCTCGGGCGGTTTGGCTCATGATTATAGTAGCTCCCAGCCTGGTACCCGGCTATATGAGCATTGTGCAACCACAGTTCGTTGCCTTCGGGCTTAGCATAGGCATCCCGTATGTTCACCCTGCCAGCCCTGACCGACTTTATCTCAGTGCCAGTAAGCACGATGCCAGCTTCAAAGCTCTCCATGATATGATAGTCATGGTAAGCTTTGCGATTGACCGTTATAGTTTTTGATTCCGTCATCTGTGCTAAAATTCTACCACTATCCTGACTAATCGGTAAGCTGGCTGGGAGACATTGGTAATCATGTCGAATCTAATCGAGAAATACTGGCTAATAACCGCAGCTTTCCTGTCGCTAATCCTGGTCTCTGGCCTTACAGTGCTTCTAATTAAGCTAAATAAACACCAGTACACCGAGATTGTATTGTCCGAGAGCAACCCTGCACCTTACCAGGGAAGTATCTATATAGGTGGCGCTGTGGCTAACCCGGGCTATTATCCATTAAGCCAAAATGATACCATTCAATCACTTATTCAAGCCGCTGGTCCTGCTGCTAATGCTGACCTTGAACGCATTAAAATCCACGTGCCCGAACCCGGCGAAACTCACTCACCACAAAAAATAAACCTGAACTCCGCCGAGCCGTGGCTACTTGAAGCTCTTCCCGGAATAGGACAGGACAGGGCAAAAGCAATAATAGCATATCGCGCCAGTCACGGCCCATTTCGCAGGGTCGAAGAGCTTCTGAATATCGAAGGCATAGGCGAGTCCACGCTTAACAAAATAAGAAACCTGATAACTGTCGAGGACTGAAATCCAGTGGCACTGGCTTATCTCAGCATCGCTTGGGTCACAGGCATCTGCTCGGGTTCGCTCTTTGACTTGCCTCCATTCATTCTCCTGCTTGGTCTAGTACCCCTATGTCTTCTCCCCTTCCTAGTACAGCACAGAAAGACCATTGTCTTAGCTACATGCTGTCTCCTCGCTTTGCTAGGTGGCAATCTGCGTTACCAATCAAGCCAGCCTGTGGTCAATGAACATCTCATCCAGTTCTACAACGAGCAGGGCACGGTTCAAATCAGCGGCATGGTAATAACCGAACCTGAAACCAGAGACAAAACCTCCTCATTTCAATTCTCAGTTAAGCAACTGCACCTTAACAATACAAGTAAATCTGTCAGTGGCAAGATGCTAATACGGGTGCCAAGATACAAGTCAATTCACTACGGAGACATGTTACAGGTAACAGGCAAACTGGAGACTCCTCCACAATTTGATGATTTCGATTACAAAGGCTTCCTAGCCAGACAGAACATATACTCCATCACAAACTACCCCCGTATAGAAGTCACAGACACGAACAAAGGTCTCAAGCCCCTGGCTTGGATCTATTCGCTGAGAAATCGACTATCCGGCAGTCTCACCCAGGCTTTATCAGGACCACAAGCCTCACTGGCTAAGGGCATCCTCCTCGGACTTAGAGGTGACATTTCCCCCTCAATGATGGACGCCTTCTCCAGGACCGGAACCGCCCATCTACTCGCGATTTCCGGCATTAACCTTACCATCGTCATGGGCATATTCCTAAGTGCAGGAATCTGGCTTCTCGGCAGGCGTCGTTTTGTCTATATCTGGCTAGCTTTAGGAATCATTTGGCTATACGCTCTTGTGACCGGCATGAAAGCACCGGTGGTACGTGCCACCATCATGGGAAGCATGCTTCTCCTGGGAGAATACCTTGGCAGGCAACGGAGCACCACAACTGCCCTGACCTTTGCCGCCGCAATAATGGTTGGTATAGACCCCCTGATTTTGTGGGACGCTAGCTTCCAGCTTAGCTTCCTCGCCATGGCAGGACTTGCCTTCATTGCCCCACTAATCCAGACCTTAGCGAAAAAAGCAACGGCCAATGTTATTGGTACCGATATAGCCACCACACCAGCATGCAACTTCATAATCGACAGCTTCGCCGTGACCCTTGCTGCCATCATTGCCACTTGGCCGGTTACTGCTTACAACTTCAACATACTCTCATTAGTCGGATTGCCCGCCACGTTCTTCGCGCTACTAGCCATGCCAGGAATAATCGTTACTACAGCCATCACCAGCATCGTTGGCCTCTTCCTGCCCATCTTGGCCAAAATCGTTGGCTATATATCCTGGCTTTTTCTGAGCTACTTTATGCTGGTAATCAAGACATTTGACAAACTGCCATTCGCCTCTGTCAAGGCTGACAGCATCCAGACATGGCAAGTCTGGCTCTATTACGCATTACTGGCGGCAATCACGGTAACTACGTTGTGCTGGAAACAACTGAGCAATTTCTTGAGAGGCATGGCGTCCGAGACACGCCTGCTAGTCGGCAAAGCTTCCACCTTCGTGCCCACAAAATATAAGGGATGGATATTTTTCGCCCTCCTGGCCTCAGTATGCATAGTCTGGACAGCCATAATTCAAATACCAGATGATAAGCTTCACATTAGCGTGCTCGACGTTGGGCAAGGGGATGCTATCCTGATACAAACACCCAATGGCCAAGACATACTTATTGACGGAGGTCCCAGCCCTAGGGCTATAAGTCTAGCATTAGGTGAAAAACTGCCCTTCTGGGATAGAACTATTGATTTGATAGTGCTAACCCAACCCCAAGCTGACCATCTCACAGGGCTAGTGGAAGTGCTCAATAACTATAAAGTTGGACTCATCATAGAGCCAAACATCGAATACAATTCAGAGATTTATCAAGAATGGGACAGGTTGGTCAAGGTCAAAGATATCAAGCACAAAATCACACATTCAGGCCAAGAAATAGAACTCGGGCACGGCTTAAGAATCGATGTACTCAACCCACCTCCAGGTTTGCTCAACGGCACCAGCGACGATGTCGATAACAACGGCCTGGTATTGCGACTAAGCTACAACGATGTCAGTTTTCTATTCACCGCCGATATCGGATTAGAGGCTGAGCGGCACCTTGTCGCCCAACGAGCAAAAATAAAGAGCACGGTACTGAAAGCCGCCCACCACGGAAGCAAAACATCCACCTCAAGCGAATTTTTGGCCGTAGTCGACCCCGAAGTTGCGGTCATCTCAGTAGGCAGTAGCAACAGACTCAACCTTCCAAATCCCGAAGTAACCGGAAGACTCATCAAACAACTCGGAGAAAACCGCGTTTACACGACTGCAAATAACGGAACCATTGAGTTCATCACTGATGGAAAGCGGTTATGGGCAAAAAACGGCTGGTAATTTAGTCCTAGCAAGTACTAAATCATTAGTAATAATCCGGTTGAGACTTTAGTCCCAAGAGCCAAAATCCAATACGAAAACTGACACCAGCGCCACTGCCAAAGTATTGACATACCCAGAAACCACATGTTAACTTTGGGCTACACCAATGAATGCAACAAATCACTATATCGAACCCAAATTTGGGAAATCTGTCGAATCAATCACGTCGGAGACACCAGATACTCAATTAGAATTGGAATTGCTGCACCTGCCCACTATTATATGTGCTGCCATAGAATACCTGACACCAGCAATTCACGACAAGAGACAAAAGCTGGTCACGAACCTGGCTCCAGAACTGCCACCGATATGTGCTGATTCTCTGCGCTTAGAACAGATACTACGTAATCTCTTGTCCACAGCATCTCAAAACACACCAGCAGGAGAACGCATATCACTATCAGCTTACCAACAAAATGATTTCGTACTCATCGACATTCACTACGGCACACCTGCAACATCACCAGAGGAACAATGCAACGTATACCAAACCTCTCACGACCCGGGGCATGATTACACTAGCAGTAACTGTGATGAAGACCTGAATTTTACGCTGTGCAAGTATTTCGTAGAATTGCACGGTGGTGCCATCCAAGCAAAAAGAGGAGAAAACGAAGCCAACACTTTTTCCGTTTTTTTCCCTTTCCAGCAAGGACACAGGCCATCATAAAGCCACACCATAAATGCCATCATAGACCTGCCGCGCCAAACTAGCAAATAACCCCAGCAACTCACTAGGCTATTGATTTACAGTGGATTTTGGCGTACATTATTATAGGTTGCGATTTAATAGCTCCACAGGAGAATATAGTAGAATGAAAAGACCGCTCTGGCTGTTGTTACTGGCACCAGCGCTCACCATCTGCCTAATCATCACAAATCTAGTGTCCGCCGAAGCTGAATTCCAAGTCAGTGACCTGAAACTCAGCTCACAATCCGTGAAGGTAGGAGAGACAGTAACCATCACCGCCACTATTAGCAACAAAGGAGATGAAGAAGGCACCTATAGCCTCAACCTGAAGATAAACGACGAGATAAAAGAAAGCAGAGAAATAGAACTCGCGGCCGGGAAAAGCCAGACGGTGAGCTTTACTGTCACTGCTGATAAGACAGGAGACCAAATAGTGGAGCTCGATGGCGCTACAGATTTCTTCACCGTCCAGAGTTCCCTCGGCGGTATGTTCCCACCATACCTGTGGATAATCGTTGGGGCTATTGTGGGCGTGCTAATCCTATTAATCATAGTAATGCTCGTTATGCCACCAGGCAAGAAACAGCCCAAAAGAGCCAAGGGGGCTAAGACAATGGGGGGCGGCAAAGCTGCATTTTCACCACCATCATCGTTCCCAACCACGTTACCATTCCCAGCAGTTGACCAACATGTCATGCCGGGAACTATGCCAACACCAATGCAGGCACCTATGCAACCGCCGATGCAGGGCCCCCAACAAGCACCACTCCCATCACGCACGCAACCAGGTATGCAACCACCTATGCACACGCCTTCGCCTTTTCCTATGCCAGGTCCAATGGCTCCTCCACATCCACCTGGTACAGGTAGGCCGATATTCAACCTGCGGAACTTGACTATCACACCAAACCAAGTGAAGCAAGGAGATCCGGTAACTATAGGCGTCATAGTAGCCAACAACGGATCTGAACACGGCAGATATAGTGTGGTATTGCGCATTGATGGCGTGGTTGAAGGAATTACCGAAATCGACCTGCCGCCAGGAACCAGCCAGCATGCTGTCTTTACAGTAACAAAGGACGTACCCGGAATGTATTACGTCGAGGTAGACGGCCTGGCAGGAGCTTTCACATCCATTGCTCTAGTGCCAGCAAATTTCTCCGTGACAAACTTGGAAATCGCGCCTGACCGCGTCAGGCAAGGAGAATATGTCACCATCAGCGCCGTAGTAACCAATACCGGCGAGATAACAGGTAGCTACAGCCTTGTTCTAAAAACAAAAGGAGTAGCCGAAAGCATTCAAGAGGTCACCCTGGGTCCCGGAGTAAGCCAGAGAGTGGAATTCAACGTCGCAAAGGACGCAGCCGGATTCTACAATGTGGAACTGGAAGGTTTAACCGGCAGATTCGTTGTTGAGATGGACTGGACTGGATAAATCACCGATGAGCAACGTCTAGTCTTCCTCTTCGCCCGCTTTGAGTACCAGCTTCCACAACTTTTCTGGACTTTCCAAGCGGTCAACATACAGAACACCGTCTAGATGGTCAATCTCATGTTCTAATGCCTGAGCCAATAACTCTTCTCCCCTAACGCGAAAAACCTTTCCATACCTATCTTTTGCTTTCACCTTCACAAACACTGAACGCTTGAGTTCGCCTTGATAACCAGGCACGCTCAGGCAAGCCTCAGTGATTATACACTCACCCTGCCTCTCTATGACTTCCGGGTTGATAATCGTGATTACGTCTTCACCCGGTATCTCGATTACTGCTACTCGCAGAGGTACACCTACCTGCGTTGCAGCTAAACCGACGCCAGAAACTGCCCGCATTGTTTCTATCATGTCATCCACCAAATGATGGATAGAACCGTCAATGGTGGTAACCCTCTTGGCTTTTTGTCTGAGCACAGGGTCAGGCACTACACGAATCGGACGAATTGCCATCAAGGATTCATTAAACCACACCAACTGGGTCTATGTCCAAAATCCAGCCCTGTGGAAAAGCCATGTCGCTCAGAATTTCAACAGGAGCAGTGCCGCAAACTAGTATCTGCCATTGATAATGGCCCCGCAACCTTGATACAAAGGCAGGGGATGGTCCAATCACCCGCAGATCCGGAATTCCACGCCTATTTTTTTCATTAATGATCGCCCGGCACATTTTCTCAGCTTCTCTTTGACAAACACCAGCATTTGTATGGCGAAATAACAGGCGAACCAATCGACTGAAAGGAGGATAAGCTAACTGTCGGCGGTATTCTATTTCCTGAGCATAAAAAGCCTCGTAGTCATGATTGGCTGCAGCACGAATAGCATAATGCCCAGGACTATAAGTTTGGATAATCACTTTCCCCGCCACCAAACCACGTCCAGCCCTGCCAGCCACTTGGCACAACAATTGAAATGTGCGTTCACCGGCTCGAAAATCCGGGATGTTAAGTCCTGTGTCGGCACTAACTACTCCCGTCAACGTTACCTGAGGCAAGTCTAACCCCTTAGCCACCATCTGAGTGCCAATGAGAACATCAGCCTGATGATTTCGAAATTTATCCAAAAGTTCTTTGTAGGCTTTATGACCTGGGGCTACATCTCTGTCCCACCGCAAAATACGCGCCTGCGGAAATAGGCTTCTGACCTCTTCCTCTACCCTTTGCGTGCCCACCCCTAGGAACTTCAACTGCCTGCTGTGACAACTTGGGCAAAACGCAGGTATCTGAGACGTGTAGCGACAATGATGGCAAACTAATTTTTTCAAAGTGCCATGATAAACAAGAGAAGCCGAGCAATGTCTACAGCACAACACGAAACCACACACCCGACATTCTACGAGTGTTGCCGTTCCACGCCTATTGAGAAATAAAATTATCTGTCCCCTCCTAACCAGAGCTTCTTGTATCGATTCACAAAGAGAACGGCTAAATAGACTCCGGTTTCCAGCCTTAAGCTCTTCTCGCATGTCAACCACCTCGACATCTGGTAAAGAAGCTATCCCAGCCGGTGTAACTCTTTCCTTCAACTCGATAACCTGATAAATACCTTGCTTGCTCCGATAATAGGTCACAACATCAGGAGTAGCGCTACCCAGGATTACAGCGGCACCACTAAGCTCAGCCAACCGAATAGCTGCTTCCCTAGCGTGATACCTCGGTGACTTATCTGATTGCTTGTATGTCCATTCGTGCTCCTCATCAATGATAATCAAGCCGAGATCAGGCTGCGGCGCAAATAGAGCACTCCTGGGACCAATTACCACAGCACAGTTGCCTTCCTTAATCCTATACCATTCATCGTATTGCTCTCCCAGGGATAGACCGCTATGAAGCACTGCCACCAAACCTGGAAAACGAGCAACAAAGCGTTCAATAGTCTGTGGAGTCAAAGAAATCTCAGGCACGAGACAAATGCCTCTCCGTCCTTGCCTCACCACTTCCTCTAATGCCCGAAGATATATCTCTGTCTTACCGCTTCCAGTGACGCCATGCAATAAGAAAATAGGCGGCTCTCCCTGACCTCTTTGTCTCAACCCGACCCTTATCTGTTGCCAAGCTGCTTCCTGTGAAGGTGTAAGCACAGGAAGTGACATCGCAGTAACCCTGAAACCCTCTAAGGGGTCACGCCTGACCTGAACATCTACAGTGGCTATCAAGCCCTGCTTTTCAAGCGAGTTGAGTGTGGCTTCTGTGCAAGCTGTCGTCCTTCTCAAGTCAGACAGAGGTACAGGATGAGCCTGTTTGAGCAAAAAATCTATGACCGCCGCTTGTTTATAAGCCCTGCGCTCTTTTAGCCTGACCATCTCTGCCTCGGCGTTGGCCGGCTCCGCCTGCAGTTTTAGATAACGAACCAGCTTTGGCTTCACCCTCACTTCCCCAAGCTGCTGGGTTTTTACGATTAGTCCATGTCTCAGTAACTGCCCAATAACCAGCTCAGCCTTCCGCCTACCCAGTTTACGCTTCAGCTCGCCTGAGCTTATCTTGCCATTTTCACCAATAAAACAAACTACTCGCCTCTGCTCTTCATTAAGCTGGGATAAGTCTCTAGAACCCGGGGGCAAATGAAACACAGTAACCAGCCGCCGCTCAAAGCCCGGTGGCAGCATTAACGCCAATGAATCAAAAAGAGGCGCAACATAATGTGTACTAAGCCACAAGGCAAGGTCAACATGAACAAGGGACAGTAAAGGAGAAGGTGTTATTACCCCTATTACTTCTTTGGTGATTTCAAAAGAAGGGATGCTACTGGTTCTTAGGACTATCCCCTGTAAAACCACAGACCCAAAGGGCACCCAAACAGCTTGCCCAACATCAACATCGAGGCAGAGAGGGACCGAATAGCAAAAGCTGCGGCGCTGGGCAATTGGTGAATTGACCGCCACCTCAGCGTATTTCATTCCCCGGAAAAGTTATGTCACTGGCTGTTCTTCGCAGCTTCTTGCGGAGCAGCCTCCTCAGCCACACCGCCTGCGGCTACAGGAGCTACGATACCAGTATCCTCTGCCAATGCCTCACCTTGTGCCACTGCAGCTTCTTCAGCTATCTTTTCGCGTCTTTCCTTGAGTCGTGCTTCCTTGGCACTAAGCCGACGTATATAATACAGCTTGGCACGTCTAACTTTGCTATGGCGTACCACCTCCACCTTTTCCAACATCGGTGAGGCAAAAGGAAAGGTATGCTCCACACCAACTGCGTTGCTCACACGCCTGATGGTAAAGCTGCCACCACCAGTTCCCCGCCTTACCCGGACTACCAAACCAGACAGATTCTGGACACGCTCACGATTGGCTTCCTTAACCCTGTAGCTGACTTTTACCGTATCACCAGGACTTACAACAGGTATGTTTGGATTCGCTTTCACTAGATTTATAGTTCTGATGTCCATAGCCAATTATATCCCTTCTGTGACTTGATTTTGTAAAGCGTCACTAAGCAACTTCTTGTCTTCGTCAGATAGCACTGCTTTCGCCATAAGGTCAGAGCGGCGTTTGGCGGTTCTCATTAAACTTTGCTGCCGCCGCCATCTGGCAACCTGCTTATGGTCTCCTGAAAGCAAAATGGATGGAACCTCAAGACCACGATATACTGCCGGTCGTGTGTACTGCGGATATTCCAGAAAACCATCATTATAGGATTCTTCAACCAAAGAGACCTCTGAGCCAACCACACCAGGCAACAGCCTGACAACACAGTCCACTACCACCATTGCCGCTACCTCACCACCACTAAGCACGTAGTCACCAATACTGACCTCGTCATTAGCCAGATACATAGCCACTCTCTCATCAATGCCCTCGTAGTGACCGCAAATAAGAACAAGCTGTTCATAGCCAGATAGTTCTCGAACAACGCTCTGGTTCAAAAGTCGCCCCTGCGGGCTGAGCAATACGGTATGTACAGACGGCAATACCGCATCTTGCTTAACAAACTCCACAGCTTCAAATACAGGCTCTGGCTTAAGCACCATGCCAGCACCACCACCATAGGGATAATCATCAACAACATGATGCTTGTCATGGGTAAAAGTCCTTACGTTGTGAAGCCTGATATCAACCACCCCCTTTGCCACAGCTCTTCCCACAATGCTATGGGCAAAAAAACCTCCAAACACATCAGGAAACAAGGTCAGAATATCTATGCGCATCAACCTAGCTCCCACCATGGCTATCTTCACAAGATTCACCACTTACAATGTCCACAGCATGGGGTAAGACCGGCAATATAACATCTAAGCACTCACGTACACCCCTGGGACTACCAGGCAAATTGATAATCAAACTTCTACCTCGTATACCAGCCACAGCACGGCTGAGTATAGCTTCAGTTTTTCGCTTCATAGTCTCCATTCGCATGGCCTCAACCAACCCGGGAACCACTCTATCTATAACAGCCGAAGTCGCCTCTGGAGTTACATCCCTTGGAGATAATCCAGTCCCCCCACTGGTAAGTATAAGAGCCAATCCTTTTTCGTCCACCCACTCACGGAGCTTATCCGATATGATCGCCTTTTCATCTGGCACAATATCATATTCAACCACTTGAACTGGCAACACACTAACGCACTCCTTGATAACAGGCCCGCTCTCGTCTCGCCGCTCCCCAAGAGAACCTTTATCGCTAATCACCAATATGCCGGCAGAAAACATCTGTTTATTTTACCACACATATATAGCCAGGGACACCGCAATACCAATCACCCTAAATTGCCACTGTAGCAACTGAACAATATTAAACGCAATATGTTGTGTTCCGTAGACTGTTAATGCCCACATTTTGTAAAACACAATAATTATGTCTGCAGCTCTACACAAAAATTAAGCGGATTTATTGAAAATTTGTGGTAAAGGGTATTGACAAAGTGGTAAAAATGTGTTTTATAATGGTAGGTAGTGGTGAAAAGTGGTGAAAAAGGGTGAAAAATCATGGTAATTAACTGTTTACGAAACGGGATGGCAGACCACGAGCTTTTTCACTTTCTGGGTAATAGGCATAACAACACCACGGGGTTACACGTGGAAGAAGATACGCACGTAATAGTATTGAAAGACAAAGATAAGGTAGTAGCCAAGTGGAGCGCCAATGGCGTCACGGCGGAGGAAATTCTAGATGTTGCTACTCAATACATCAAGGATAGCCACTATGGACTTGAAAGAAGATTGGTCCGCTTCTGGCAACAGCACCCACGAGCCAAGTTCAGCCTTGAAGCCATTGCCGGTGCCATAGATACCACGAGAACCAACTTAAAAGAGCGGATCAAGTTGCTAGCCGAACGGAGAATCATCGAAGAACACCGTAACCGCGGCTCCTCAACTCTATACTCACTTCATTACAGTGACCAGGCACGCGAATATTTCGCCAAATTAGGCGAGCTTCAGTCATGGGATACATGGATTCAGCCACAACAATTTCAAGAAGAGGCCACGCCGGCTTAAATAGCCGAAGAGAATAACATGTTTCTAGGTGAATATGAATATAAGGTAGACAGCAAGGGTAGGCTACCCCTACCACCAAAGTTCCGTCAGGAGCTAGGGCTCGAGCTAATACTTACTAAGGGAATCGAAACCTGTGTAATAGGCTATCCGCTGGCTGAATGGCATCGGGTGGCCAATGGACTCACAGCGAAGACTGTCGCCTCTGAGAGTTTAAGAATGCTTAACCGACAGATGTTCAGTTCGGCATACCCAGCATCCCTCGACGGCCAGGGGAGAATAGCCCTGCCCACAAAACTCCGACAGCACGCCCAAATAGAAGACACAGCCATCGTGGTAGGTGCCAACAACTATTTTGAGATTTGGGAGTCGAAGCTCTGGGAGCAAGCAAAAACGTCCGCCGAGGAAAAAGCTTACCAAATAATAGAAAGCCTCGAGGGTCAGCAATGAGTCTGGTCATGGCTACGCCAATCCACATTCCAGTATTACGCGAGGAAGTCCTGAAGGCTCTAAATATCCAGCCCGGTAAACGATATATAGATTGCACATTAGGACTAGGCGGACATGCCAAATCAATTTTAGAAAACAGCCAGCCTGGAGGTATGTTGCTAGGTATCGACGCAGACCCAGATGCAATTAGATTAGCCAAAACCACACTGGCAAATTATGCCAAGACAACTATCATAGTCAATGACAACTTCGTCAACTTAGAGAGAATCTGCAAGGAAAATGATTTCCTGCCAGTCCAAGGGATTCTATTCGACCTGGGTATTTCATCAGCTCAACTCGAAGCTCCACGACGTGGCTTCAGCTTCCAGTACGATAGCCCGCTGGATATGCGTATTGACCCAACTCAGCAACTAACCGCCTCAGATATAGTCAATACCTATACCGAAAACGAGCTGGCGAATATCATCTGGAACTACGGCGAAGAACGTTACAGCCATCGCATAGCCAGGCATATCATCAGCAATCGCCCGATATCGAGCACTACCGAACTAGCACGGGCAATAGAACAGGCGATAGGCAGACGTACAGAGAAGATACACCCAGCTACCAGGACATTTATGGCGCTACGCATAGCAGTCAACCATGAGCTGGCCAACTTGGCCCATGCTCTTGAACAGGCTATAAATTGCCTAGACCACGAGGGCAGGTTAGCAGTAATTAGCTATCACTCGTTGGAGGACCGTGTAGCCAAGCAACTCATGATAAAGGAGAGCAAAGGATGCCTATGCTCACCAAGTGCACCTGTATGCCAGTGCAAGCATAAACCTGCGCTGGCACTTGTATCCAGGAAAGCAATAAAACCATCACTTGGCGAAATTGCACTGAACCCTCGTAGTCGCAGCGCCAAGCTAAGAGTTGCAGAACGTCTTTAGCAATTATCAGGAAGGAAAATCTGTAGATAAATAAAAATCAGCAAAGGAGGCAGGCAACAAAATGAAAAAAATTATCTCATCTATTGACGTCGGCACAACAAAAATATGCACCATCATTTCAACTCTGGACTCAGGAGGTAATGTTCAAGTCTTGGGTGTAGGTCTGGTGCCATCACATGGCCTGCACAAAGGCATGGTCGTGAACGTGGATGAAGCACGGGAAAGCGTCGCCGAATCAGTCAGGAGAGCCGAACAAGCCAGTGGCGTAAAGGTAGAGTCGGCCTATGTAGGCGTCACCGGTCGGCACATCACCTCCACAAACAGCAAAGGCGTAGTAGCAATACCACGCAACGACCGGTTAGTCAGGCATGATGACCTGAAACGTGTACTAGAATCCGCACAGCATGTGAATATCCCGGATGACCGAAAAATAATCCATGCTATCCCACGTGCTTACACACTCGATAACCAGGAGCGTATCAAAAACCCGGTCGGCATGCACGGCTTTAGGCTAGATGTCGAGACGCATATCATCACAGCCGCTGTAGCTTCAGTGCAAAACCTTGTCAAATGCGTCCGCAGCGTAGGAGTGGAGATAGCCGACCTCATTCTAGAACCCCTAGCTAGCGGCGAAGCAGTGCTTACCCCAGAGGAGAGAGAGGTGGGTGTCATCTTGGCCGACATCGGCGGCGGCACCACTGATGTAGCAGTATTCAGAGATGGTAGCATCTATCACACTTCTATAATCCCGGTAGCGGGATACCAAGTCACAAGTGACCTCTCCATCGGTCTGGGGCTACCGTTTGAAATCGCTGAAGCCATGAAAAGGAAGTATGGAAACGTCTATCCAGACGTTCTGGCAAAAAGCGACGATTCCAACCTGAATGTAGAGAATGGCCACAGCGTTTCTTATCGCGACCTCTGCAACATAATAAAGGTACGCATGGAAGAACTGCTGCGGCTTATCCTTCTGGAAATGCCCGATTCCAACTATGCTTCATTAGCTCCCGCTGGCTTGGTGCTAACAGGGGGAGGTTCAAAACTCGCTGGCCTTGAAGTCTTGGCACGATCGACCATCCGCATTCAGACCAGAATAGGTGAACCGATGGGAGTTTACGGCATTACCGATATTTTGCATGACCCAGCTCATGCCACAGGAGTCGGCCTTGTCCTATGGGGCGTCAACAACCAGGGTAAACCCACTTGGGAATATCGTAATAAAAACAACGGCTCCTTGGGCGGTATCCTTAACTTGTTGAAGAAGTTCTTCGGAATGTAAGCCCAAGCATACATTAAGAAATATAAGAAGTATAGTAAGGAGGCAAAGAATGGCAAAATCGACATTCTCAACAGCTCCAGCCAGAATCAAAGCAATCGGCATGGGCGGCGGTGGCTCCAATGCCATTACACGAATGGTTCGCGAGGGCATTAAGGGAGTGGAATTCATAGCCATGAACACCGATGCCCAGGCATTGGCACTGGCTGAAGTGCCTATACGAGTTCAACTCGGCGAAAAACTAACACGCGGTTTGGGTGCTGGAGGCGACCATAGAGTCGGCAAAGGCGCAGCCGAAGAAAGCCGCCAGGCAATTCAAGAGGTCATAGCCGGTGCTGACATGGTGTTTCTAACTGCTGGTATGGGCGGTGGCACTGGAACTGGTAGTATCCCTGTCGTCGCTGAAGTATCCAGGGCCAGCGATGCCCTTACAATAGCTATCGTCACCAAGCCATTCAGCTTCGAAGGCGCTCGCCGATCCAAGGTAGCCGAAGAAGGAATCTTGGAGCTTTGTGACAAGGTAGACACCCTTGTCATCATCCCAAATGACCGACTCCTTGAGCTCTGTGATGCCAAAACCACAGTCGACAACGCCTTTCGCCTGGCAGACGACGTGCTTCGTCTGGGCGTCCAAGCCATTGCTGAAGTGGTCACAGTGCCCGGTCTGATCAACCTGGACTTCGCCGACATCAGATCAATTATGAAGAACGCAGGCCCTGCATGGATGTCCGTAGGCCGAGCCCGTGGTCAAAACCGAGCTGTAGATGCAGCTAAAGCAGCACTCAACAGCCCACTTCTAGATGTATCCATAAACGGCTCCAAGGGCGTACTATTCAACGTGTGCGGCGGCGCTAATCTAACTCTCTTCGAATGCAACGAGGCAGCAGAAGTAATCGCCTCAGCAGTAGACCCAGAGGCAAATATCATCTTTGGCGTCGTCTTCAACGAAGCATTAGGCGAAGACTTGCAGATAACCATAATAGCCACCGGCTTCACCGCACAGTACGGAGCCGGAGTGCCTACAGAAGCGGAACTCCGCAGACTGCTACGTGGCGTAGCTGAAGACAGTTTAGACGTCCCGTCGTTTCTACGCCACTCATCACGCTATCCCACAGCCTCTCCCACAGCTCCTCACCCTTCCGAGACGAGGATGCCGCGTTAACCTGCTTCCACTCTACCTCCCCTTCCCAATATAGAGCGACAGAAACATTGTCGCTCTATATTTTTGTCCGCGTAATACAGCTTGACATTATCAATATATTGTGGTAATCTGACCATGCACCACATTTTGTAGTGCAATGGGCTGATAGATGAAGTGTCCTTCCTGTGGTGAACCAGAATCAAAGGTAATCGACTCGAGGAGCGTAGGTGGTGGAATCCGGCGACGCAGAGAGTGTGTTGTCTGCAGGTCTCGGTTCACCACCTACGAGAGGCTACAATCTACCAACCTCCTTATAATAAAAAAGGATGGCAGGCGTGAAGAGTTCAACCGAGACAAGCTTCTCACCGGCATCCGCAAGGCCTGTGAAAAACGTCCACTCCCTATCGGTGCCATCGAAAAGTTGGTGGACAACATAGAAATCGAGCTTTATCGGCTGGGCAAAGCGGAGATTCCTAGCTCTGTAGTTGGTGATATGGTAATTGAAAGACTACAAGAGCTGGACCATATAGCCCATATCCGATTCGCCAGCGTTTATCGCGAATTCGCTGACCTGGCTACCCTCAAGCAAGAGGTTGACATGTTAGTCGAAAGTAAATCAAGAACACCGCCACCTGGACAGCTAAGGCTAATATCACAGGAGGAGCCTTCTTACCCTAGCCGTCGCAGACGGAGGAAAAGCAAATGAGCAGGCAGTCTGGGCAAAATAAAAATGCCGCTGAGCATAATCGCATAGCCCGAGCTATTTTCGCCTCCGCCGAGTCTATGGGTATAACCGACAGGCAGCTACTAGAAAAACTTACCAACCAAGTAATCAATAGATTGGAGCCAAAACCAGTACTGCCAGGGATGGAAGAACTCGTCTCACCAAGAAGCAAGCAACGGCCATCCGTATCCCAAATAGAAGCCGCGGTTAAGGAGATTTTGGCAATGAAAACACCTAAGATCGAGCCCTCGACAACCGAGCTACCCATACCAGGCATGGCAGTAGAGACCACCCCAGAACTGGAACTCCGCGAGAATGCCATGACCGTCCTGGAAAAGAGATACCTGATAAAGGACGAGCAAGGACGCGTCATAGAGACTCCGGAGCAGATGTTCAGGCGTGTGGCAAAGCACGTGGCAGCAGCTGAACTACTATACGACCCGAAGGCAAATACCGCTTTTTGGGAAGAGCAGTTCTTTCAACTCATGACTTCTCTGGACTTTCTACCCAATTCCCCCACCTTGATGAACGCCGGGCGTGAGTTGGGACAGTTATCGGCCTGCTTCGTTATTCCCATTGACGATTCCATGGAGTCTATCTTCGACGCAGTGAAATATACCGCCCTGATCCACAAGAGCGGTGGCGGCACTGGCTTTTCATTTTCCCGACTTAGACCTGAAAAAGATAGAGTTGGCTCAACAGGCGGTGTTGCCAGCGGGCCTGTCTCTTTTATGAGAGCATTCGATACCGCCACCGATGTCATCAAACAAGGCGGTATGAGACGCGGCGCCAACATGGCCATACTGCGTGTAGACCACCCAGACATTATGGAATTCATAACATCCAAAACCGAGTCAAAAGCTCTCACAAACTTCAACATTTCAGTCGCCGCGACCACCCAGTTCATGGACGCAGTGGAAAAAAACGGAAAATACGATTTAATAAACCCCCGAACCAAAGAAAAATCAGGAAGCCTCTCAGCTAGTGAAGTCTTCAACAAAATTACAGAAATGGCCTGGCGGACTGGTGATCCGGGCGTAGTATTCATCGACAATATTAACAAGTATAATCCCACGCCACAGCTAGGTCAGATTGAAAGCACCAACCCCTGTGGCGAACAACCACTTCTTCCATTTGAGTCCTGCAACCTGGCCTCAATTAACCTCTCCAAAATGGTCAAGGTTGCCAATGGTCACGCCGAAATCGACTATGAAAAACTAGGTAGGGTCGTGCGTCTGGGAACCCGATTCCTTGACGATGTAATAGATGTAAACAAATTCCCTTTGCCGCAAATAGAGAAAATAACCAAGACCACCAGGAAAATCGGCCTTGGAGTGATGGGCTTTGCTGACATGCTGATCATGCTCAGAATACCCTATAACTCTGACAAGGCACTCGAAGTTGCCGAAACCGTAATGCGGTTTATATCCGATGAGGCAACAAGGGAATCCGTAAGGCTAGGAGCAGAGCGAGGCTTGTTCCCTGTGTTCAAAGGCAGCATTTATGACCAGGATGACGGGGTAAAACCTCGAAACGCATCGCGGACTACCATCGCCCCAACAGGCACGTTGAGCATCATAGCCGGCTGTTCCAGCGGCATCGAACCACTCTATGCCCTCTGTTTCACTAAGCACATATTAGACGGCGAGCAATTGATAGAAGTCAACCCCTATTTCGAACAAGCCGCCAAGCAGGAGGGCTTCTACTCACCTGAACTGATGAAACAACTGGCAGAAGGTGAGAAACTGCATGATATGGAAAATGCCCCACAATGGGTCAAGGAAGTATTTGTAACCGCGCATGATATAACCCCAGAATGGCATGTAAGGATGCAAGCAGCCTTCCAAAAGCACACTGACAGCGCCGTTTCCAAGACAGTTAACTTGCCACATGATGCAACAAAGGAAGACGTGGCTGACATATACATGCTGGCTTACAAACTAGGGCTGAAAGGTATAACTATATATAGAGACCGAAGCCGTGATAGCCAGGTGCTGACTGTAGGACGCACCGCGCAAAAGGAAGATAAACAAGAGATAACCCTAACCCCTAGATCTCGGCCGAAGATCACCAAAGGCATAACCGAGCGCGTGACAACCGGCTGTGGACACATCTACGTAACCGTAAACTTCGACGAGGAAGGAATCTGTGAAGTCTTTACCAGCTTAGGGAAAGCAGGCGGGTGTGCCTCAGCACAGTTGGAAGCCACCAGCAGGTTGATATCCCTGGCACTAAGGTCGGGAATCAGCATCGCTTCAGTGGCAAAACATCTCCGCGCCATACGCTGCCCATCGGTCGCCTGGGAACAAGGCCGTGCTGTTCTCTCATGTGCTGACGCTATAGCCAGCGTTTTGGAGAAATTCATCAAAGAGAAAGACAGCGATGGCTCCGAAAGTCAAAGTCTAGGAACAGCTAAAAACTGGGCAGGACAATGTCCCGAATGCGCTAATATCCTCATCTATCAAGAAGGATGCCATATTTGTCCCAGTTGTGGCTACACCAAGTGCGGATAGGCGCCTAAAACCACAGGAGGAAGGGAGGAATGGACGACTCCAGAATCAAATACGCTGAAGCATTCAAATATATAGCTAAAGCCACCAATTCATCATTACCCCTAACCAAAGTGCTCAATTCCATAGCCAAAAACACAACCAAAGCCCTGAGAGCTGCCGGATGCGCCATTATGCTCCTTAGTCCGCAAAAAGAACATCTGAACATAATTGCCGCACACGGCCTCAGTGATCTATACCTCAGAAAAGGAATAGTCAATGCCCGCAAGAGCTTGCCAGACATACTGGACGGCAAAGTGGTCACCATCTTCGACATTTCACAAGATGAACAAACACAATATCCAGAAGCAGCAGAAACGGAAAAAATAGGTTCCATAATAGGCGCCCCCCTACTACAAAAAGGGGATATCATCGGTGAGGTTCGAGTCTACGGGAAAGAACCAAAGCATTTCTCCAAAGGAGACGCCGACTTTCTGACCACAGTAGCCAACATCATCGCAGTCACGCTTGAGAGAAATAATCTCTATCAAATGCTAACAAAGGCAGAACGTCCTGAAAAAACATCAAGACGCAAGAAATCAACGGAAACTCCTAAGCCCACACCCCAATCTCTAAGACAATCGATATTTGGTCACCCCAGCGAGGAGGAGTTCGCAAAACTTTTAGATTTCTACCGTCTCGAGTGGCTCTACGAGCCTCGTTCCTTTCCGCTAGCCTGGGAAAACGGCAAGGTAACAGAGATGTTCACACCAGACTTCTATCTCCCTGATTTGGACCTTTACATTGAGCTGACAACGCTTAAGCAAAGCCTGGTAACAGAGAAAAACCGCAAGGTCCGCCGTCTCCAAGAGCTTCATCCCGAAATCAATATCAAACTGCTCAACAAGAACGACTACCTGAAACTACTGGCCAAATACGGCTACAGGGCAGCGGGCGGGGCCAAGGTGGAGGGAATAAACAGAGTTTTGCTCAGCCACACGCAAATCCAACGTCGAGTCCAAGCCTTAGCCGAGCAAATATCTCGTGATTATGCGGGGCGCCAGCTTGTACTCATCGGCGTTTTGAAAGGCGTCATCTGTTTTATGTCGGACCTCATGCAGCACATCTCCTTGCCGCTTGCCATAGACTTCATGGCTATCACCAGCTACGGCAGCGGCACGGAATCCGCGGTCAAGATAACCAAAGACCTGGACACCGACATAGCCAATTTGCATGTACTAATGGTCGAAGACATTGTTGATACCGGCATGACGCTAAATTACATCCTTGGCCACCTATCATCCTTTAAGCCAGCCACCTTGCGCGTCTGCACATTATTAGACAAACGTATTCGGCGCCTCGCGGATGTCCCCTTAGACTATATAGGCTTTGAAATACCCGATGAATTTGTGGTCGGATACGGGTTAGACTACCACGGTGAATACAGAAATTTACCGTTTATCGGCGGACTCGAGCCAAAACTCATAGAAGAGGAGCAGCTAAAATAAAAAACGCCCCAAGTAACCTCACCCTTCCCGGTTCCTCTTCCCGAGCTCTTTACTGCACTTTTCCCGCTTCCGGTACCTTGTGCGAGCTCCTCTACCTCCCCGGTCCTTGTTCGATTACTTGGGACATTCTCAAAATAACACATCGCTTACCTTTTGTCAAGCCCTGTGCAACGGTATTGACTTGTGTTGTATAATGCTTACGCAGACAAATGAACCGCACTCACAACCCTGTGAAATTACACACCGCCAATCCACTACATCTCAGACATAAAGCCGAAAAACGCCGATATCAAGGCAAGAAAGATGAAACGATAAAGGAGGAGGTGACAGCTTTCAGATAACGAAAGCCGACATCAAGGGCCCTGCTTGCTAGTGACTCGCTACTAGCAAGTCATTGCATCATCAAAGAAGGAAGGAGGTTTCTGGATGAAAAAACTGGTCTTCATTTTTGCTCTCTCTATCCTGCTGGTAGCGCTAGTTCTACCTGCCTGCGCCAAGCCCACGGAGGAAAACGTAATAAAAGTTGCTATCGTGGGTCCTATGCAGTTTTTGCAGGGTGAGCACCACTGGATGGGCGCTACCATGGCAGCCGAGGAAATCAACAAGGCAGGTGGCATAGACATCGGCGGCAAGGAATACCTGCTCAAGCTAATTAAAGTAGACTCAAACGAAATCCTCGATGTCGCCGGCGCTGCCTCTGCCGTCGAACGCGCTATAACAGTTGACAAGGTAGACATGATTATGGGCGGCTTCAGGACAGAGGCTGTGTACCCCATGTCAGACGTAGCTATGGACTACAAGAAACTGTTTTTCAACTGCGGCGCAGCTACCGGAGCGCTACAGGAAAGAGTCAGCGACGATTACAACCGCTACAAGTACTTCTTTAAGATCACCCCATACAATGAGACCTTCCTGGTCACCAGCGACTTCAAGATGCTGAACATGGTCGCTGCCAGGCTGAAACAGGAGCTTGGCATAGACAAACCCAAAGTTGCTGTCGTCGTTGAGAAGCTGGAATGGACCCAAAAAATGGTCCTGGCCGCCAAGGTTAGATTGCCGCAAATGGGCTTTGAGGTTGTCGGTGTCTGGCAACCTTCAGATACAGCCACCGATGTAACCGCCGAGCTGACAGCCATAGCTAACGCCAACCCCCACATTATCTTCACCACGTTCTCTGGTCCGGTAGGCGTAACCTACGCCAAACAACGCGGCGAACTCAAGATACCCGCCGTCTCAGTAGGCATCATCGTTGAAGCCCAGAAGAAAGACTTCTGGGAGGCTACAGGCGGTAAAGCAAACTACGAGATCATATTGAATGTTTACAACAAAGGAATAGCTACTACATCAAAGACAATACCTTTCTTCGAAGAGTTCGAGAGGCGTACCGGTCAGTGGCCTGTCTATACGGCCGCTATCTACGATGCTATACACGCCACAAAACTGAATATCGAAGAGGCTCAGACCTTAGACGCTGACGCTCTCGTTCCATTCATTGAGAAACGGGTATTTGAAGGTACCGCCGGGGTTTCCGAGTATTACCCATTGGGCTCTCCACCACCGAAGTACCCTCACGACCTGGTCTACGGTCCCGGGCGCCTCACCGGACTCGGTAGCCAGTGGATAGACGGAAAGACTATATGTGTTTGGCCCAAGAAAGAATTCGGTGCAGTTGACGACTATGGCGACTGGAGATTCGAGTACCCTGGCACAGTCCCCTTTGTGATAGCGCCGGAGGTGCTCGCTAAGTTCAAGAAATAGCAATAGTTAGGAGGTGAGTTCAGACAGCAAAACTATAAAACACGGCTTGGGTAGAGCAGCCATCTGGACATATTGCAACTGCAGCAGGCAAGTGGTATGATTGTCTTCCTAGCAGTGGCCTGGGCCAGATTTCGCTGCTGCGCACCATTAAAGATTATGGGAGGCACGTGAGGAGGAAAAACAAAATAGAAGGAGGTTATGATAGGTAAGGTGTACAAAAACAAACTAATCGTGTTGCTCATGGCATCAATCTTAGTCTTAGCACTGTTGCTGCCGGCTGTTGCCTGCGCTAAGAAACCAGCCCCAGCCCCCCCAGCTCCAAAACCAGCTCCGGCACCGGCTCCGGCACCAGCACCGGCACCGGCACCGGCACCAGCACCAGCACCAGCTCCTGCACCAGCAGCAGGCTGCAAGCTCTCCTTCGCTGATCATGCTACATTTACAAATGATACCTACAAGATCGAAGTCTGCTATCCTAAGAAATGGGGAGCTAACAAGGTAAAGACTACCGACCCTTCAGTCCTCTGGTTCAGTGACCCAGCGCCATCCACGCCGCCTTTCTTTACAATCGTTGCTACAAAGGCAGCCAACGCCGAGGCAGCTCTCTTCACCGCCACTAAGATCGCTGTTGAATCTGCGGGCGGTCCCGGTTCCTACAAAGAGGGTAGCGTAAAGGTCCTGACAACGACAGACGCCAAGACTGCGGACGGCACGGCAATGAAAGAGTTCGAGACACAAGGCGATGTTCTGGGCTTTGCTTTGAAAGGCTACAACGCGGTAGCTTTGAAAGGAGATACCTACATCGTCATAGCTGTGAACACCGTGGACATCATGTCGCCGTACAAGAAAGACCAGTTCGCCGAGGTCTGCCGCACCCTGACCTTTAAATAAACAAAAGCTCTAGAGATGCCAGTGGGGACTCCTCGTCCCCACTGGCATAGGCCCAGGCCCAATCTTACTTCTTAACAGAAAGGGGGCGCTTCGCTACAGACATGATTCAGGCATTCATTATTCAGGCGCTCATGACAGGCGGCGTTTACGCCTTGCTAGCTGTAGGCTTTTCTCTAATTTTCGGCGTAGCCCGCATGATAAACCTATCCCACACAGCATTTTTTATGCTGGCAGCCTATGGTATGTTCTTCGTTACCTCTCAGCTCGGTCTCAATGCAATTGCAGCCATTCTAATTTCCCTTGTCGCCACCACCCTTG
>Ga0194125_10004184_pt1 | contig 22724 bp, 25 predicted proteins | sample TA2KigC250mmetaG_FD_148626 | JGI IMG/M metagenome (GOLD analysis project Ga0194125, IMG submission 148626) | Freshwater microbial communities from Lake Tanganyika, Tanzania - TA2015034 Kigoma Deep Cast 250m | ecosystem: Environmental > Aquatic > Freshwater > Lake | place: Tanzania: Lake... | reverse complement strand
AGTGCCAGGATTAGCACTTTCACCGGCTATTGACAGCTCTACATGAGCGGTACTGGTGCCGTCGGAGGCGCTAGCTGTGCCGGCTGTTATAGTAGGTGCATCAGCGGCGGTGTCATCGTAGGTTGCCACATCGCCCAGCCAGCCAAGTCCAGTGCCATCCCGGTAAACCTGATAATCTGTAGCGCCTGTAGATTTAGTCCAGGTGATGACTACCTTATCGGTATGTGTGCCATCTGTGGCTGAAACATCGGTAGGTGCTGCTGGTTTGGTTAGGAATGTTTGCTCTGAGCCATAGCCCCAGCCACCAGTGTCATTCTCAGCACAAGCCCGATAGTAGATAGGGGTGCCCGAAGGGAAGGTGCCACCGCTATAACTGAAAGTGCCTGTAATCCAAGAGCCCGATTCAGTCCAGTTGCTGGCGTATCCTGATGCAGCCGGTGCTACATTGCCAGGGTCGCCATGGCTTACTGTATCCCAGACAAAGCCACGTTCCGTGATGGATGTATCGTTAATAACAGTCACATTACCATTCAAGGTGGCTGTAGTAGCTTCAACACTGGTGGCAGCACCGGTGGTAACTGTGGGCGGCGTAGACTTGGCGAATATAACATCAATATAGGGCGGCAGGTTGCTATCAGTGCTGAAGGAGACGGTCATGCTGTGGGTGTGATTGTTTTGAGCTACATCTACTTGTGAGGGGGCATTCTTTATTTCATTGGTCCCCGAGGTGGCACCAAGGGAGATTTCCAGGTCTGAATGGGAATGGCTGCTACTTCCGCCAGTTGCTCCATAGCTGCTGCTTCCTTTGATAAATTTCTCATTGAAAACCCCTCCATCACCGCTCAGCACGCTCCAGTTCCCAGGCGTGCTGTCGAACATGGCAATCATGCCCACAGGGATACCGGTTGCGCTATCGGCCTTGGCTAATATCACCGTGATATAGGGGGGCTCGTTGTTTGTTGAGTCACTTGCGCCGCTTCCCGAGTGGGTGTGGCTGCTGGTGGTGGTAGCTGTGCCTGTGCCAGAGCCTTGGTCACCGTTGCTTGCTGAGGGCACCCCCGTGGTGATGCTTACGGTAGCATGTGTATGGGTATTTGAACCACCGGTAGCAATGCTAGCGGCACCACGGACAAAATAGCTGTCCTGCGCTGAATATCGAGTCCAGCCTGACGGGACCGCCCCGTCGAAAATGGCAATGGCCCCTGCTGGGAGAGTTGCCGGAACCCCACTGTTATACTTGATGACTTTCAGGTTTCTATAAGACGGCAGGTTTGATGCCGAGGACACACTGCTGGAAGATATGCTATGAGTATGGGTAGACGAGGCTACAGTCGTACCTTCTGCCTTATCAGGCCAAGTAGTGCTGGGTACTGTGCAAGACACCCAAATCAGGGTATGGGTATGGGTATCAGTTCCTCCGGTTCCTCCATAAGTAGCTGCGCCTCTGGGGAATCTCTCGTAGAAGGGCTCTCCTGGGTCATCCGAGATGCATGTCCAGCCCGTGGGGATGGTATCGCCATCCCAGAAAAGGATTATATTGGCGCTTTGAGCCGATACCACGCTGGTAATGGCTGGCAGAAAAATCAGCGTCAGCAATAAAGCTAACGATATTATGTGAAATAATCTTTTCATCTGTTTAACTAACAAAAAAACCGACCCAAAGTTGGGTCGGTTTCACTACTGGCTCGGCACCAGCCAAGTGACCAAATTGCAACTGGTGCTTCATCGCCCCCCAAGCTTTACAGTTTTCGAACTATTTCAAGTTAATTACCTCCCTGTCAGCCTGCCGAAAGTCTTGATTAGATTCACTTCAGGCGCAGTTCGTATATATTTGCAACAAAGGTAAACAACCTTGCAGCCTTGGACTATATAAGAGGCTGATTAGCCGGCAAGTTTGCCGCGACCTTTAGTTCATATTATATTAAGTTGGATAATCGCATATAATGCTGCAAGTGTCAAGTGACTTATCCTGACCAAACCTCACTATGTATAGTACTTTTTTCCTAGTGTTGTGCAGGGCTAATCTACTATACCATTCGGTACCTTTCTTTGATTGTGGTCTTAATCCTCTGTCATTGCGAGCCAAGCGTGGCAATCTCGGTGGCAGGGAAGACATGAGATTCTTCCCCTTCACTTCGTTCAGGGTCAGAATGACAGGACGTAGAATGAGGTCGCCACAGGGCTGATGTCCCTGGCGATGACAATCAGTTAAATGTAGGGACAGGGCTTTAGCCCTGTCCGAGACGACGGACAGACCTGCCTGCTCCGCCTCGGCCACCCCACGGCCGAGGCCGTGGGAAGGTCTGTCCCTACAACTGCTCCAGGCATGCTTGGAGCCGATGCTCCAATCTACCCGAGGCATAGATGTTTGACTGTTTACAGGACTATTTTGCCATTGCATTTGGTACCTTTGGGTGATTGTATAGTGAGCTAAGGTGAGCTAAAGTTAGTGCAGGATAGGCTGAAGTAGTTGTAAGGAGTTCTGGCATGGCGCGGATTAATCAGGCGAATGGCATGTTGACGGCGCGACAGGTAGCCCGGCTCCTCAACGTGCACATTAATACGGTGCGACGGTGGGACGGGAAGGGAGTACTGAAGGCTTACCGCCTCGGCCCGCGAGGCGACCGCAGATTCAGCAGGGAGAATATTGCCCTGTTTCTGGCGGAGAGTAGCCGGCTGGAAGCCTAAACGATGGCGGTCACCTGTCCTTTCTGAGAAGGACCCGCAGGCGGGGCAATCCTCCAAAAAATCAAAATGACCCAAAGCCTCGCCTTTTTCACCACTTGCCCCTTCAATCCTATATACATAGACTCAAGTCGTAGTATATAATAACCTATGTAAAGCGGAAGGTAAACCTTTCGAAGGTTGTTGAGCATTCCTTGCGGTTGTTTAGTGATTCATAACCTGTCGTTGCGAGTCCTTCGCCCCTGTCATTCTGACCCCTTCACTTGTCATTCTGCTCCCGATTTATCCCGATTCATCGGGAAGAATCTAGTTCAGGATAAACTTCGCGTGGCAATCTAGAGATTGCTTCGTCCCGATTGCATCGGGACTCACAATGACAAATAAACACTCTCGTTCCTTCTGAGCTGTTGTACTATCTCACCTGATGGGATGATATAATACGATAACAGAGAAAAATCATTGGAGGTATCAAACCTAAATGTGCGGGATAATTGGCTATTGTGGTAGAGAGATAGCAGCTCCGATTGTTTTCCAAGGACTGAAGCGTGTGGAATATCGTGGCTATGATTCAGCCGGCATAGCCACCCTATCTGATAGGAGCTTGCTGGTGAAGAAGGGTGTCGGTAAACTTGACGAGGTTAACAGCCAGAAAGGGCTGGATGCTATCCCCGGAAACATAGGCATTGGGCACACACGCTGGGCAACTCACGGTGGTGTCACCGAGCCTAATGCTCATCCACATTGCGATTGTAGCGGCGAGGTAGCTGTCATCCATAATGGCATAATTGAGAACTATCAGGAGCTCAGAGAGCAGCTCATTAGCAATGGTCACCGCATCGCTTCAGAAACTGACACTGAGGTCATTCCCCATCTTATCGAAGACGAGATGAAAAAGGGCAATTCCCTTAAGGCAGCAGTCTTAGCTATAGCTCCAAGACTCGAAGGCTACTATGCTTTCCTAGCAATATCTTCCCGAGAGCCAGATAAGATTGTCGGTGCCAGAAAAGGCAGCCCTCTGGCTGTTGGCATAAGCGACCAAGGCTTTTTCGCTGCCAGTGATGCCTTGGCTTTCCCCGACTATGTTACTGAACTTTTGCCTCTAGATGACCATGAGATGGTAGTGCTGACCCATCATGGTGCTGAACTCTTTGATGCCGCCGGTAACAGATTACAAAGAGACAAAAGGCGACTTACATCGAGGTGGGGTGAAGCTAATAAGCAAGGATACCGATTTTTCATGCTCAAGGAGATAATGGAACAGCCTCGAGTTGTCGAAGATGCTGCCGCTCAAAACAAAGAGCTGTTCACCGACATCGCTTTGGATATTCTCAGGGCTGGGCAGGTTATAATAACTGCTTGTGGTACCTCCAGATATGCTGCACTGGTCGGTAGATACCTCTTCTCCAAAGTTGGCAGGAAGTTCTGCGATGTGGTCATGGCTTCTGAGTTCCACTATTTCGCTGATTCTGTAGATAAGGACACTGTCGTTTTAGCTGTCTCTCAGAGCGGCGAGACGGCTGATGTTATCGAAGGCGTTAAGGAGGCTAAGGCCGCCGGGGCCAAGATTGTCTCTATCATAAACAGGCCCATGTCTCTGCTAGAAGATATCAGTAACCATGTTATCTATCTTAATTGTGGCCCTGAGTTGTGCGTGGCAGCTACCAAGTCCTTCCTCAGCCAGTTAGTGGTCTTCTACCTTTTGTCTTTCTCCATGATTAACGCTTTTGACAAAGCGGTCAACAACCTCAAGAGAATCAGTAGTGAAGTGTCTAAAACTATTGACTGGAACAATGATAAAATCGAAAGGCTCAGCCACGAGTTGAAGACCAAGAACGATTTCTATTACATAGCCAGAGGAATTAATTTCGCTATTGCTTCTGAAGGTGCCCTTAAAGCAAAAGAAATCTCCTATATTCATGCTGAAGGTATGCCGGCCGGTGAACTGAAGCATGGCACATTAGCTCTTATTGAACCATTGACGCCGGTAGCTGTGATTTGCCCTGATGATTATACCTACAACGAGACATTGAGCAATGCCATAGAAGCTAAGGCCCGTGGTGCCTACATTGTTGCCATCTCTGATAGGGATAATGAAATTTATGATTTCTGGATAGAGATTCCAAAGGTGGATGAACTGCTATATCCTTTAATTACCGTAATTCCTCTTCAGCTCCTGGCTTATCACCTGGCGGTCAGCCGGGGATATGACCCTGATAGGCCCCGCAACCTGGCGAAGTCGGTTACTGTAAAGTAGACATTGATGGGGCTATGTGGGCTGAAAAACCATCAATTGATTTCCTCAGGAGTAGCTTCCGAGCTAACCCCTAATATTTCATAGTAGTCTTCGAAGTCGCCCACGGTTGGTTTATCACCTAATTCCATTCGGGGGAAGGCTTTTCAATCGGCTGAATCGCATGGTGGAGCTGGGGTATCGATAGGTAGAACTTTTTCCACTGCGTTTGAACTGTATTGTTAACAACCTTGCGTTGGTGCTTGACGAGCGGGGTATGTTTGAGCTACTATACAACTATATGAGTTATAGGGTGTATGGGTGGAACTAGAATTTGCCTCGAATCACCTATTTAATGCCAGTGTGAACCTCTCGGAGGCTAGCCATCTCTTCGGTATTCCAATTGGGCGAAAATATATTCAACGGCTGGCAGTTCTGAGAGCTACGGACAAATTCTCTCAGCTATATGGACATACAGCGCTGCGGCTGCACCCATTGAAAGGAACTAGAGCTGGACAATATGCGATAACTCTTACTGGAAACTATCGGCTTATTATTGAAAAGGTCAATGAAGAAAAAGTTAGAATTATGAATGTGGAGGATTATCATGGTAACTAAAACGGATACTTACCCGGATATTGCCATCCCTCCTGGTGAGTATTTAGCAGAGGAAATCGAGGTGCGAGGTATCTCTCAAAAGGAGTTAGCCCGGCGTATGGGACGGCCTTTGAACGCGATAAATGAAATTATCAACGGAAAGAAAGCCATTACAGCAGAGACGGCTTTACAACTCGAGGAAGCTATGCCGGAGATACCAGCAAGATTTTGGCTGAACTTGGAGACTGACTACCAGCTTACCAAGGCATTGCTAAACAAGAAAACTAAAGTTGCTTAACAATAGGGCAAGACTAAAAGGACTCTGTAAGGCGCACTATTGCTGAACTTTAGTTAGCATTTTGTTAATGGAGCTAGGGTATCAATAGGTAGTACCCTTGAGGTAGTTTTTGAACTTACATTGTGAACTCGGATTTTGAAACCAATTCCCCATTTCTACATAATCTGTGATATATTTCGAAGCAGGAGGAGGAGACATGGGACAATTCCCTGAATTCATGAGAAATCCTGCAAACAGAATTGCGTCAGAAACTCAATATACGAAAGGTGTAGAAGGATATGTATATGATGGGGCTGATGGCAGCCAAATGGCTTTCTGGACAAACCCTAATGGCAGTGTTTCTACCGAACATACACACCCTTACGACGAGTATTTTGTGGTAGTGGAGGGGCGATACACTGTGATAATGGGGGAAAACGAGTCCCTGTTGAGGTTGGCGAAGAGTTTCTCATACCTAAAGGTACTCCGCATAGTGGTGAATCATTGCCTGGTACAAGAACGATTCATGCCTTTGGAGGCAAAAGGGCGCGACGGGCGGGCTAGAATGCCTGGTACTACCTATTGATGCCTTATGTGGAGAAATCGAAGCTAAATGGAGCTGAGGGGATTCGAACCCCTGACCTCCTCCGTGCAAGGGAGGCGCTCTCCCAATTGAGCTACAGCCCCGTTGTCTGATTCATTATACTAGCAAGCAGTACGCATTAACAAGCTTTTTACACATCACGCTATCTGTTGTCTGGTGGAACAAGGGTGATATAATCTACACGATACTTTCTAACCTATGCCCGTGCAGTAAAGGCATATCAATGCGCCTCAAAATGAGCATCAACCGCTGAAAACTACTGACCACTCTCCTGGCAGGGGGACTGGGAAACCTCCTTGCCTATTTGTCTGCCTTGCTCATACCTGTGCCACAGGTCGCCTTTGACTTGTCCCATCTAGCAACCTTTGCTGTCGCCATATACTTCGGGCCGTACTATGGACTACTAGCCGGGGTTATTGTTGCCTTATATCCCTATATCGAATTCGGAGTTCTAGGCATGTTCGGCCCCGCCGTCGGGCTCCCCATAATACTGGGCAAGGCGATGACAGGATGGGTTTGTGGAGTACTTGCCCGGTGGATGCATCCCTATCGCGCCGTACCACTCTCTTTCATACCTGAATGTCTGTTCACGTTTCTTTTCTTGAAAGCAGTGCAGACCTGGATGCTGCCAGATGCGCTCACCTCGGGCATAATTTCAGACATATTAATCAAGGGGTGGGTGGAGGTCCTAATTATGTCATTCATACTGGAGACAGTTTCCCACAGGCATAAAGCCCTTAACTTAAATGCCCCACCACTTCAGCTACTTCTTAACTAACCTAGTCAAGGCGTATATGACCAGCAAATAGGCGACTATTCTGACTACAATTAGAAAGGCAGCTAAACTTGCAGCCAAGCCGAGGAGATGCAAAAGATGCGAGATGGCGAAGAGGCCGAAGGCTATGCCGATGTAAAGAGGTACATCATACTTCTTCTTAATATAAGCCCAGATGCCCAAGGCAAGTATTATGAGACATAGAATCAGATTTACTACGAGTTCTAGCATTATTTTTTGTGACATCCTGTTTTAATACTTCGCTTCAGATATGGCGTAGTTCAAAGAGATATCCACGCCAGAATCCAGCGTGAAATCATGCCGGCTTCGACAGGAAAACGCAATGGATTAGAAAAGACTTGGTTGCGTGCCTGATAGACCTCACTGTTGTACTTTTCTAGCATGCGGTATAATCATGCACTGAGGAACAGGCTCGGCAGACGAGGGCATTGCCTCGCTGGGCCTTGCTCGAAATGCATTAAGCAGTAAGGAGGTGACATACATGATATTCACCATAGGTCTGATTCTCATCATAGCAGGTTGGATTGTCCAGCTATACAGGACGCTAGCCAAAAAAGACCTGCAATTCAACCTAGTTTTTCTTTCGTTGTATGTAGCTGGTTGTTTTCTTCTGGCTATAGCCACATTTATGCAAAAGGATGTAATCAGCGCCACTCTGCAGCTAATTTGTACTATACTCCCCTTGATAGTCCTGGCCGCAGTCATTCGGCTGAAAAAGGGAGCTTGATAAAAGGTGGGTATATGAAAGATGTGACGGGAAAAGTCACCTTGATTACTGGTGGTGCCACAGGAATAGGTTACGCACTGGCAACCCACTTTGCCCGTGATAAGGCAAAAGTGGTGCTGGCGGATATCAATGAGAAGACACTTAAAAAAGCAGCAGTGGAGCTTCGCAGCATAGGTGCAGAGGTCTATCCGTTTATCTGCGATGTCAGAGATAGAGCACAGGTCTATAAATTAGCCAGTCAGGTTCACCAGAAAGTGGGCACTGTGGACATTCTAGTTAACAATGCCGGTGTGGCTTATGCCGGTAAATTCATGGATATTCCTGATGAAATTCACCAGGAGATTATGGACATCAATATCATGGGATATATGTGGATAACTAAGGCATTTCTACCTGATATACTGGCTAAAAAGAAGGGACACTTGATTTTTCTTGCCTCTGCAACTGGACTGGGTGGTACACCCAAGCTGAGCACCTATAGCGCCAGCAAACATGCCGTGATAGGCCTTGCCGAAACGCTGCGATGGGAGTTGATGATGGATAAGAGCTTGAAGGATATCCACATAACTATAGCCTGTCCTGCCTTTGTGGCAACGGCGATGGTCAAAGGTGTCAAGGCTCCGCGAGGCACAAGATTGTTTACACCCGAGGAAGTGGGAGGGAAAATCTATGAAGCGATGAAGGCGGATAAGGCGATGCTCATTATGCCGGCAACGGTATATCTGGAACTTCTAACAAAACTCCTGCCACCGAGATTGGCTATGGGACTGATTCGGTTTATGAAGGTGGATACCTGTCTCGATGACTGGACAGGACAGAAATGGGGAAAAGCGGGTAATAAGTAACACACCGAAACGAGTTTCCACGTAAACCTACAAACCTATTGACAGACTTTGAAAAGGTAGTATACTTGAGACAACGGGGCTGGCAGGAGAAAATCTCAGCCAAACATCCGCTCTTTGATAGACACTGAAAACCTGCACTGTGCCTTCAAATAGAAACAAAAATCGGAGGTGAGGCAATGGCAATATTTCCATCAAAAGATTGGATTGAGGCAGTATTGGAGGCGGCGAAGAAAAGCGAAGCATATAAGGAGGCAGCCAAGGAATGGGAAGGTGATTTTCTGTGTGTAGTCCAGGGTGACGAGGAATTTCTACGGGAACTGAGCAGAAAAGAAGTAATGCAAGGCTTTATGAGCCTGATGGACATGATACCAGCCCAAGACCGGGCAAAATATAAGGATACACCTACAGGCAAGGTTTTCGAAAGCTTAGGCATCCCGGTAGACGTCTCTATTAAAGACTTGAATTTAGATGAAGTGATGAACAAAGCCGCCAAGTTATCTGCCGAGGACATAAAAGGCGTATCTCTGTACGTCTGGGCAGATTTCTGGCATGGTGCTGTGAGAAACATGATGCCCGTGGCTCCAGATGAACACGAAGATGCGGTTTTTAAGCTCTCAGGTACCTACAGCGCCTGGAAATTGATGGTATCAGGCAAACAGGACACCATTAGACTAATTATGAGCAACAAACTGCAGCTTCAAGGTAACATGTCTTATATGATGAAGCACATGAAGGCGGTGGTCCTATTAACCAAAGAGGTGTTTGCCGGGGTTCCTATAGATTAGCATTGGACACAAAGCTCAATCTGAGTATCGGAAGGAGTCAAGATGTACTTCGAAATCGACTCAAAGGTCAGGGACGACAAGGGATTATGCCTGCTAAGAAATGAAACACACAGGTTTGCCGAAGAAGTAATGAGGCCAGCAGCAAAAAAGCTGGACAGAATGCCTGACCCGGAACAGGTTATAGCCAAGGGCTCACCATACTGGAATGTACTAAAAGAGATGAAAGCGATGGGCTATCACCGGCTCTTTTTCCATAAAGATTACGGTGGATTAGGCTTAAGCGCCATAGAGGCACACATAATTCTAGAAGAGCTCGGCTGGGGCAGTGTCGGGCTAGCCACAGCCATAGGAGTTGACCAGGTGCCTGCGGGAGTAGCCTCTCTGTTTGCCCTGGGCGATGTTATTGACAACCTGGTAATACCCTGGGCTGAAGATACCGAAGCCAAATTTCATGGCTGCTGGGGTGTTACCGAGCCTGAGTGCGGCTCGGACTATATCATGGCTACACAGGAAAGCTTCCTTCCTTATGTCAGACAATTACACCCTGGCCAGGTGAAAGCCGACAATAGCGGCGATGGCTGGGTCATCAATGGACCTAAGGCCAATTGGTTATCTTCAGCTCCGGCAGCTACACATGCGGGACTTCACGTTACCCTTCCACCCCACGACAGTTTAGCCAATGGAGCCTTTTGCATTGTCCCGCTGGAACAGAAAGGTGTAACCAAAGGGAAGCCGATTGATAAGCTCGGTTTAAGGGATGACCCTCAGGGAGACCTTGTCTTTGACAACGTATATATACCGGATGACTACATGATTATCAGGCCTCCCTTTTATGAGCTGCGTGTCGGGCAGATACTTTGCCTTACCAGTTGCTTTGTGGGAACCATATTCACCGGTCTGGCCCGGGCCGCCTTTGAGGAAGCGCTGGAGTATTCCAAAAACCGGACTCAAGGAGGCAAACCGATATGTGAGCACCAGTCAATTAAGCACAAGCTTTACGCCATGTTCGAAAAGGTCGAGAGTTCAAGATACTACACCAGAAAAGTAATGGAGCACGTCTGGGAGAAAATCTATATAGAAGGAACATTTGATGCCTCTTCCATGCATGCCCTTTCAGCACAGATTTACGGCAAAAGGTCAGCCTTTGAAGTGGCTCACGAAGCAGTGCAGATATTCGGCGGATACGGACTTACCAGGGATTTCCTTGTTGAGAAGCTCTTCAGAGATGCACGGGCGGGATTGATTGAAGACGGGACAACCGAGGTACTGGGACTTTCAGCAGCGTATAACATTATCCAAGAGTATTGCTAAAGGTACCGATAAAAAATTCAGGCATTAAGGAGGTGTAACAAATGGTTTTAAAAGGCGGAGACAAAGGCGAGTCTATTCCTTTCGATGCACCACTCTATGATTTTAACCGCGAGAGAGGAATAGAGTACAGAAATTGTGATGCACTGATTGCCGTATTTCTGACTACACCCGATGTGGATAAAATCCTGCCTGAAGGACTCGAGCCGTTCAGCGACCCTCCGCAGGCGGGAATATGGATTTCTCGGTACTCCTTCAGCACTTTAGGTGCATACAACGAGGAGGTCTCGGCCATAATGGTCAAAGATGTACATGGGGAAATGGGATATTATATTCCCTACATCTATGTGACCAACGATGCTGCACTAGCTGCCGGGAGAGAAATTGCCGGAGCGCCCAAGAAACTGGCGGATATAACAATTGAAAGCAAACTCGACTTCGTAGAAGCAACTCTAGACAGGCCATCAGATAAGAGACTGATTACTTTTACCTTCAAGCCTGTTGAAAGGGCAATGGGCGGCGTGTTAGATGCCTACTTCCCATACCCAGTACCTCTGCTTTCCGTGAGACATGTTCCCTGGATTATAAAACCTGGCGACGGCCTGACACAGTTGATAAGCTGGTGCGCTGAGGTAAACTACCACATTGACCCCAACGGCGAAAGGACCATATGGACTGGGCCAGCATCTATTACCTATGACTCACCATCGGAATGTGACCCTGTCCACAAACTCAAAATTGAAGAAATGCTGGCTGCCATGTACTTCCAATTCGATATGAAGCTAAAGTTCAGGGAAGTTCAAAAACAATACTAGAGAATATAAAACATACTTTAATTGACCTAGAGGAGGTGTATCTTGAGCAAAACCAGTGACAATCTGCAAGCCGCTTTTGCCGGCGAAAGTCAAGCCAGTCGTAAGTATCTGTATTTCGCCGAGAAAGCGGATGAGGAGGGGCACAGGCAGATAGCGCGCTTGTTCCGTGCCGCATCGGAGGCTGAGACAGTCCACGCCCGCAACCACTTAAAGGTTATGCAGGGGATAAAGTCAACCAAGGACAATCTGCTGGCTGCAATCGGCGGCGAGAACTACGAGTTCACAAAGATGTATCCAGACTTCATGAAGCAGGCTGATGCCGAAGGTAACAAGAAGGCAAAAGACAGCTTTGAGCTGGCGAATAAGGTGGAGCAAATTCACCATCGCCTGTACCAAGAAGCACTCAGCATGCTGGAGAGAAGCCAGACAATAGCTGAGAAGCCTATCTACGTCTGCCAGGTCTGTGGCAATACAGTCGGGGATGAAGCTCCTGAGAAATGCCCTATATGCGGAGCACCCAAGAAAATGTTCAAGCGAATCGACTAATCTGAAGCATACCCCCGCATGGACTATAAATCTGTAACCTGGCTATACAGATTCACTTCACTTCTCGTGCAGGGCTAAATTAAGGGCAAGAAGCACACCTCCTAATCCAGCGCCAAAAAGGAATATGGCGTGGAAACCAAGGCCAAAAGCCCTCGGAGGCAATGAATGAGCGGTGACACCTGCAGGCGAAATGCCCTTGCTGGCAATCACCGCAAGAAAGACCACTGTGAAAACAGCTATGCCCATCACTGCCCCGACGTTTCTCACCATATTCACAAGGCTGTTAATTACGCCTTCCTCTCCCCTTGCACTAGTGCCCATGACGAAATCGAAATTAGCTGGCATCATAAGCCCGATTCCAACCCCCTCAAGGGCGAGAGCTATAATTATGTAATACAGCCCTGTCTTGGTGCCCATTAGAGCGAACATCAGAAATGCAGCGATGATAACCGCAGAACCCAAAATACAAATCGGACGAGAGCCAATTCGGTCGGAGAAAAAACCGGCAATCGGACCGCACGCCATCATGAACAGAGTGGGCACAAGCAGGATAAGGCCCGCGATATTGGTAGCAAAACTTTTTTCAATTTCGAGATAGAACGGAAAAGCATACCACGAGCCCTGCGCTACCAGAAGAATAAGTAACGCAACAGTTATTGCAAAAGTGAAATTTCTATCCCGGAAAAGGCCAAGGTTGATTAAAGGGGAACGAGCCCTTTTCTCATTGAGAATAAAACCAGCCCAAGTCGCCAGTGAAACAATGATGCTTATCAGGATAACCCATGACAGCCATCCTATATTATTGCCCATATTCAAGAAGAAAATGAGGCTGACAAGGGCAAGAAAGAGAAGACCGCCACCGGATATATCGAACTGCCCCTCCTCAAACTCCCTGGTATCTCTGGGCAATACCGCAAAGCCCAATATGATGGCAATAACACCTATTGGCACGTTTATAAAGAATATCCAGTGCCAGCTATAAAACTGCGAAATAAAACCGCCGAGAGGAGTGCCGGCGGCAAGGCCCACTGCCATAGATGTGGTCATTATACCGAAGGCAGTACCGCGGACCTTCTCCGGCAAGTATCTAATCACCATCGCTCCACCAATCGCTTGCAACATTGCAGCCCCAACTCCCTGAAGAACGCGAAAGCCAATGAGGAGATAGATGTTTGAAGACAAGCCGCATAGCAGCGAACCGATTGTGAAAATAGCGAACCCGGCAAGATATATCTTCTTATAACCACGTATATCTGCAACCCTGCCAAACGTGATGAGCGTACTCGAAAGAACCAGCAGGTATGCCATTGCTACCCAGGAAACAGTCGCTACATCACAGTGGAAATATTTTGAAATCGTAGGCAGCGAAATGTTGACAATGGTCGCATCGAGCGCTCCCATGAATGCAGCAAGCGAGATCAAGAGTAAGATAAGCCATTGATAGGAGCTTCCTTTGGAACGACTAACTGAATTCATAAAAAGCAAACCGAAAGCAAGAACGGAAGTAGCAGATATCTTTTAAACGGAGACAATATAAACTAATCAATGAGATTTTACAATATCACCACTGACAATCGGCCAAGAAATATATTTTAATAACTTCTAATCAGTTTGACACCTATTACCGAACTTAATACAATGTCGAATTCAAGGAGGTGATAGTGTGAGCGAAACCCTGAGTCAGTTTTTCCCAATTGATGAAAAACACTGGTGGCAGATAGCAGTACGGGGATTTATAGCCTTAATATTTGGTGTTTTGGTTCTTGCCTGGCCAGGAGTCAGTATGTTTATATTTGCCATTATCTTCGGCGCCTTCGCCTTCGCCGACGGTGTCCTTACACTCGTAGCTGGCATTAACTACAAAGCTGGAGCGAGGCAACGCGCCTGGTTATTCGTCAGGGGCATTTGCGGTATCATCGTCGGTCTCGTTACCTTTTTCTGGCCCGCGGTTACAGAGATAGCATTGGTGCTACTAATAGGCGCCTGGGCACTGGTAACCGGAGTCTTTGAACTTAATTTTGCCTTCAGGTCAGTTGAGGGTACTAGTACCAGGTGGTTGTTTGCTGTAAGCGGCATACTTTCTATAATCCTCGGTGTGATATTGCTGGTGCGTCCCATAGCAGCTATGCTGGCGGTTGTATGGGCAATCGGAGCTTACGCAGTGATAGCAGGTGTAGTGCTCATCATCCTTGGTTTTAGACTACGCAGCCCAAAGGCTGCCAAGAAATAAGGCCAGGAAAAGCCATAGGTATTCGAGCTGTATTGCCAAATCCCTTCAGTCACGCCGGAATGGCCTGAAGGCCAGCAGAACAGGAATTATCAGATAGAGCAACGTGCACCACGACGGTATCACGAAGGCAAGTGCGATCACTACTACTGAAACAGCCGGGGTAACCATGCTCCTTCGCAAGCCACGGATTATAGCTTCCTTATCCAGGTCTGGGTCAACTAACCTGTGGTTGCTGGTGGCATAAGCCCAGTTAGCCAAGAAAAGCAGCCCTAATATCAGGAGATTACCGGCGAAGAAAACCTCAGCTGTTATCGTACCGCTGAAGTCACCAATGATGTCGGATGAGAATGGCATCAGGGCTACGGCCATAAGAATAAACATGTTAATCCAGAGCAATCTTGAATCTGCGCGCTTTATGAAATGGAACTGGTGGTGATGGACAATCCAGAAAATAGCCAGGAGCATGAAGCTTAAGAAGTAGTTATAAAATTTGTGTGCCTGCTCAATAAGCAAGGCATGCAATTTAACATTAGGTAGCCCTGCAGTTGCATCTGGAAGAATCAAGTTCAGGACAAGCAAGGTCATAGCAATGGCGAAGATGCCATCTGCCAGCGCTTGAATACGCCCTGTGGTCAGGGCTAATCCAGTTTTCTTCGTACTTAGTTTGGCCATCGCTAATCTCCCGAACCTTCTTTTTTAATCGGCTGAGGAGCCATCCACATAATATGCCATTCTATTTAAGCCCTGCAAACTATAAGACACTTTTTCATCTATTTTGCATATCGTCTATTATCACTACTATAATCACTTTCTTCCACATATTAATGTGCCGCGCCGCTCTCTAAAATCTGACTGTCTCCTGCTCTTAATGAATGATTCTAACCTTTTAACGCCAACCTGAAACTCTTTCTGTTCCAGCATATGATAGGTCGAGACATACTTGTTCTTCACTTTTTGTAAATATGTCTGGTCTATGGGAATATTTTCGACCATAACCTCTTCATGTTCATTATCCTTAAAGCCAGCAGATTTCAACAGATAATCTATCTTGCGGATATCTGGGAATCTGCTTTTATCAATATCAATACACCTCGGGAAAAACTGCTTAATAACAGGATGTTGAGCTTCTATTTGTTTATGACTTGATGTTAAGAGTACCAACACACCATCACATAAAATCCGATAACACTCAGAAAACAAAAGCGGCAAGTCATTGATTTGATGGATAACATAGGCTCCTATTATTGCATTGAAAGAATTATCAGCAAAAGGTAGCCAACCATTATCGGCATTTGCATATATAACCTCTAGGGATTTTTCTCGGGCCACTTGCAGCATGGGGAGTGATATGTCAACACCGATTATTTCCGCGTTAATCAGTTTTAACAAATTACAAGCAACAGTTCCTGTCCCGCATCCCAAATCCAAAATCCTCATTCCCTCGCTGATTTTACCAAACTCGATAATCCTATTTATTACATCTTCCGGATATGAACGATAATCATCATATGTTTTTGAAACTTCCGCGTAGTCAACATTCATTGGAGCACCTGTTTAAAATAACGACAGTGGTACTCTTTCCAACAGAAGTCCAAAGAGGAACTGGGAGGGCCTGTTTCTGGGATGAGATATGTACTCCTGAACAGGCCCGCAGTCTGGCCGGCTACATATGCCCAGGTGATTTTCATGACCCAAAGCCAGATTAGTTCATATCACCAATTCAGCACTTCTATTGCCAACTGCCTGTTTTCAGGTCGATGGTAATGCTATTATCTGGCGGTTCGAGGTCCTGCCACAGCCCATAAATAAGGTCTTTTTGGACACTAATCAGAAGCGAGGCGCGTGGACTCAGCCCCTCTGTCTGGATGGCTTCCTGACCTGAAGGAAGATTCTCATCGCCAGCGTAATGGGCTACGAAAGCCCGAGCTACCTGCTGAGCCAGTTTATCAGCTTCAGCTTGCTCGACGTTATACTTCTGTATGGTACGGCTGGCGATGCCCGCTATACCCTCCAGCAAATACGCCCGGGCATACTCCTGAAAATCGGTAGGATGCGAACGTATTGATTGGATACGCTGTGTACGTATCGTTGCCTTCTGCGATGCGTCTATGTTCACCAGGCGGTAAGGGCAGGGATAAGTGACCAGAGAGCCGGTTTGAACATCGAAGAGGAATTTATTCTCTTCCGGCCAGCTTGCGAAGGTTATATCCTGCGCATGGTAGTGACCGGTAAAAACGAGACGCACATCGTACATTGCCAGCATTTTCGAAACTGCCGGGAAATCATCAACTATATATTTACCATAGTATTTTTCCTGTCCAACGTAATGCTCCACAATACCATGATGCATCATTGCAATGGTCAACTTCTTTTCGCTAGCCGCCTTCTTAAGCATCTCTTCAATCCATCCTAAAGTAGCGGGACTGAATTTGCCGTCCGTAATTGGTTCTTCACCCTCAATGTTTTCTGCGTAGCGGCAGGAATCCAGGGCAAGTAGCCATACTCCAGCTTGCGGCTCGGCTACATAACTGAGCGATGCCGGGTCGCGGTAGAGCGCTTCTTTATATCCGAACTCATTGTATATCTGTGCGAATTCTTCTGGCGTTATGTTGGGCACGCGTTCCGTCCTATCGCCTATATATCTGAATGAGTGGCCGTTTTTAACATCGTGATTGCCCGGTACAACGTACACCTTTTTCCCAGTGGCCTCTAGCTGGCTCAGATAACTTGCGCAAAGCTCATGCGACACACGCTCTCCATCTTTCGTCATGTCACCAGCCACCAAAACGAAATTGGTCTTCTCCTTCTTGATTGCTGCAATAGCGGCTTCCATGATTTCCGTGCTCTCCCTTAAAAGCTTCCGGTCATCCGCTATGTAGCCTTCAAAAGCCTTTCCTTCAGTTCCTAGCTTCGGGTCATACACATGTGGGTCACTGAAAACGATAAAACTTGTTTCCGGGTAGGCCGGCGCTTTGCCCGGAGCGCATGCAATCACACTGATGACCAGCAATGCGCAGAGCACAATGTGAAATATTCTTGACAGTCCTTTCATTTGTTCCCCTCCTTTATTTCTCGTTTTCTTCAAGCTGGCCTATTTTACCTTTAGCCGCCTATGGGCTGCAATGTCAAAACAGATGGCCTGACTATCACAACTACAATGGGTGGTGGGCGATAGTGGACTTGAACCACTGACCTCCTGTGTGTAAGACAGGCGCTCTAACCGCTGAGCTAATCGCCCATAATGGTACGCCTGGTGAGATTTGAACCCACGACCTCAGCCTCCGCAGGGCTGCGCTCTATCCGCTGAGCTACAGGCGCATGGTGCCGAAGGAGGGATTTGAACCCTCATGTCCGTACGGACACTACGCCCTGAACGTAGCGCGTCTGCCATTCCGCCACTTCGGCGTGGGCAGTACTGGATTTGAACCAGTGACCTCTTGCGTGTGAAGCAAGCGCTCTAACCGCTGAGCTAACCGCCCGAAAACGTATCTATCTTGTCCCCAAACCCGTGTGAAAATCGACCGAAGCAAGAGCTCTTTTGGTTCACATCTCTGGGTTGAGAGACCCACCTCTTCCCCGTTCTTGAATTATATCTACTGTCAATAGTGGCGTCAACTGAAAGGTGCAGTCTCGGTTTCTTCGAAGCTTATCGAGAATACCATCGTAGGTGCAAGTGAGCGCACTGTCTCGCACCTTTGCACAGGTGCCCTTATACGTGTTTGCCTCGTACCTAAACAAAGGTGTGGCCATAGGTGTTAAGAACGCACCTATGCAAAAGTGCGGGGCCATAGGTGCGGTTCTCAAAGGTGCGACCCTAGCTAGATGTCGCCAGAGGGGGGAGGGGTATCTCCATATCCGACAGATTGGCCTAGGGTTCGATGAAAGGAAGAGCCTCAGTCGCACTGTCACTTCTGTTGCCGGGAAGGGGAGACCATACAGTGGTTTATGCCTTATATCGAACCGACAGAATAATGACTAGTACAACAAGTAATACAAGCTATCCTGCTAGTAGTCGGCAGTAGTGCGGATTCCGATGAAACCGGCCACCTGTCCGCTCCATTCCGGCCGCTTGTCCGCTCCATTCCGGCCACCCCACAAAGGGGAATTGCGAGTGGCGCGGGGATGACCTTAGTCTAACTCATTTTGCCATCATCTTCAACTGCCTCCTTCCTTTCATTTTCCGACGTGCTGGTAGCTCTGGTGCGCATGGAATCACCTCGAAGCTCTATCCTGTAGGCGTTATGCAGTAGCCGGTCACAGATGGCGTCGGCCAGGGTGGGGTCACCGATGTTGGGATGCCAGTCGCCAATGGGGCACTGGCTGGCTACGATGGTAGCTCCCAGCTGATAGCGGTCCTCGACCACTTCCAGCAGGTCTCGCTGCTCTATGTCTGCCGGTGTAGTAAGTAGGAAATCGTCGATGATCAATAGTTGTACCCGGCTGAGCCTGGCCAGAGCCTTGAGGTGAGAGCCGTCTCCCCGGGACTGCTGCAGGGTCTCGAACAGCCGTGGTGCCCGCATATAGAGCACGGTATAGCCGGAGCGGGCGGCGGCATTACCCAAGGCGCAGGCAATAAAACTTTTACCGACACCGGTAGGACCGCTGATGAGTACGTTTCTATGAGCTGCAACCCACTGGGAGCTGGACAGCTCCAGTAGCACCTGCCGGTTCAAACCTCGGGAAGTTCTGTAGTCGATATCCTCGAGGGCGGCTTGCTGGCGAAGCCTGGCCTTTTTGAGTAGCCGCCGCTGGCGCAGGTTATCGCGGTGGGTCTTCTCATCCTGCACCAGCAGTCCGACGAATTCTGCATGGGAGAGCGACGCCTGTTGGCTGTCGGCCAGCCGTTTCTCAAAGCTGTCCGCCATGCCGTACAGCTTGAGCGAGCGTAGGATAGATATAGTCTGCTCATTTAGCATTGTCTTTCTCCTTATCATTGATAGTATTCTTTTCCCCGGATGTTTTGATGTAATGACAGGCTCATCTGACGGCTGGACTGCTGACCATCCTGGCGATCCAGACCAGCGGCCAGGATGGCTTTCATCGAGCGGTAAGAGCAGGTATTATATTTGAGCGCCCTCTCCGCAGCAGCCTCGATCCTCTCCGACTCGTAGTGCCGGCTCAGCTGGATAATCCCCATGCATGCCTTGTAGGCTTGCTCCGGGCAGGCACGACCAGCCATGACCTTTTCTACCAGCCGTTCAGTAGCCGTCCCGATCTTGCCGGCCCACTTGGTGAAGCGGGACGGACTCCATTCGGCATAAGCCCGGTGTTCCGGGGGCATGTGCTCCTTGAGGGTGGTATAGCCACCCTTGACGTAGGACCGGGCATGGGCTGTGCTACCCGCTCGCCCTTGTGGAAGGCTTCCATGGTGGTAGCGGTCAGCCGGATGTCCAACCTCTGGTGAAGGAGCTGATAGGGGACGCTGTAGTGATGTTCTTCAACCTCGACATGGTAGTTGAAGCCTACCCTGGCTTTGAGCCATTCGGCATATTCATAAGGCCTGGCAGGTAATGGCAGGGCGCTGGGACGCTCCATCGCCTCAAATAGCTCCTGACGGGATTGCTTCAGACGCCGCATGGGGCGGGTGTTGAGGTGCTCCAGACACGCCCTGATGGCTGCATTGAGTTCGGCCAGGCTGTAGAAGGTGCGCTTTCTCAATACTGCCAGTATCCATCTTTTGGCAACCAGCACTCCAACCTCCACCTTTGCCTTATCTCTTGCCTTCCATGGCCTTGCGGGTACTACAGCACAGCCGTAATGCTCGGCCATATCGGCATAGGTGGGATTCAGCTCCGGCTCGTATTTGCAGGCCTTGCTGACACCACTCTTGAGATTATCTGGGACCAATACCCGTGGAACGCAGCAAAAATACTCCAGTGCTCGTCGGTGGGCACCAACCCATTCCGGCAGGGTCTGAGACAAAGTTGCCTCGGCATAGGTGTAGTTTGAAGCACCCCAGACGGCCAGGAATAACTGGGTCAGGGTAAGCTCACCAGTAAGCGGGTCGATGATAGACAGGCCATCGGAGAAATCGATGAAGGCCTTTTCCCCATACCGGTGCTCCTGGCGCATGTAGTAATCAAGTTTGCCTTTCCAGCGCCGGTACAGGTCACAGAACTGCGAGTACTGGTAGCCGTCGGGGTGCTCTTCCTTGTACTCCACCCATAGCTGAATCAGGGTCAGATTGAATTTACGGTAGGTACGCAACTCGTTGTAGATGTGTTCGTAGTCTGGCTCGGGACGTTTTACCAAACTGGGAACAGGTTTTACGGGAAAGAGGCTTTGCTCGATCTGGATATCGGGCAGCGCGGCCGCTTCCGGCCAGCTTATGCCGGCTGCCTTGGCCCTCATGAGATACTCGGCTACCGCGCTCCGGGACACTTTGCAGCTCCGAGCTATCTCTCTGGCGCTTAAACCACAATCGAACTTTAAACGTAGGACCTCTTTAATTTTGCGCATGGGCAATCTCCTTTTAGCCATAAATCTCCTCCTTAGGCGATTTTATGGCATCTAGTTACCCAGCGCCGCTCCTTACCTTACCCCCAGGGGGTGGCCGGAATGCTCCGGAACGCCGGCCGATTTGCTCTGGAATACGCAGCAGTAGTAAGGAATCTCGGCTACGGGGTAACAATTTGGTCGTTCGTTCAATGGTAGCTAGGCGGTGTGCTTTCGGATAGCTGCAGCTTTACATCAACCAAATCAATGATCTTTTATCCACTTAATCAAATCTTCCTTAAAGAACACTCGTTTCTTACCGATCTTGTGTGATGGGAGCCCTTGGCTCATCAGCTTGTAAACGGTTTGATGGCTGACGCCCAAAAAGTCCTGCGCTTCCCGAAAAGTGAGAAATATGCGCTCTACCTGATTTTTCTTGTCCGATTCTGGCATTTAGTGCCTCTTTTTGATTTAAAAATAGCAGGTCGACACAAATTAGGCACAACTTGACATAGATAGACGTATATTGATAAACTGGTAATATACTGCCATAGGAGACATAAGCCTGTAGAAATTGAGGACGAGTTGGAGCTATGAGAACACCATAGCCACCAACAGGAGGTGGTAAAATGGCTAGGACGGTCTTTTCAATTGTGGCACTTTTGGCATTGATTGGCTTGGTTGTGGCATGTGCGCGGTACTACCCACCAACCAGTTATCCAGCACCACAACAAAATCAAACCGAACAAACGACTTATCCATCAACGGCCCCGAGCCAGCAGAATCTGCCCGAGTCTAACCCGCCGACCCAGACACAAATCATGCATCCGCCTATTAATGTAACTATCGATTATATTGGTATTAAGAATGCTTATAATCCGGGCAATTCATTGGATTCGCGTCATAGTAATGTAAAAATAATCGTCGCTGTAAATGATGGTAAAACTAACAGTAACCCTGTCACCATACCACCAGCTTTAATGACTTATTTTGACACCAGGGAAATAAAACAAAGAGTGTTTTACACATCCTCAGTAGGCGATTATTTGAAAGTTTCCATTATGGCGTACAATGTGTACAATCGAGATGACACATTGAGCCTTTTAGCTGCGTTTGAGAAGCTTGGTCAAGCTGCCGCGGGTTCACTCAGAACAATAGTAGAATCACTTCCAAAAGAATCATATATAGGATACTATGACTCTATTTGGTACCCGGCAGATAACTGGGGAATAGGGAGATATGAGGAAAAGGGCGTTGATAACATTAGAGTCTGGTTTCGGATATGGTCCGGTTCGGAACCAAGTCCTATTCCGAAACCTGAATTTTTGCCAAATATAAAGATCAAAAATGTAACCATACCTAGCCCGATTTCACTCGGGGTATGGGGTAATCGCCAGGTCACCCATAAATTCACTTTAGGGAACAATGAGAATTTTGCCATCGGAGTCAAATGGGCAGCTAACTCATCAGTGACGGGAAATTTTGATTCTGGTACTGTCGATTTACCTGGTAATGGCTTTAAGGAGATAACAAAACAATATACGTACACCAAAAAAGGAACGGCTGAAATTACTTATACAATATACTATGCCTATAATGGTAAGAAACTTGACCAGCGGACTGTCGAGGTGTCCGTCACGCCCTAACCTCGAGATTGCCAAATACTTAGTAATTCCTTCTGTGAGTGCCCGGGCTTAGGTTAGGAGCCATTTTTGTTGGGGCTGTTGCCGAACTCGACCTGAGCCTTTGCAGGTGATATGATTGAAGTGGGCTGTGTGCCCCCATAGAGGAGGAAACAGCCTATGATGGGAAAACATCATTTCGCTCCAAAGCTATACTATCAA
>Ga0194125_10004179_pt1 | contig 22743 bp, 25 predicted proteins | sample TA2KigC250mmetaG_FD_148626 | JGI IMG/M metagenome (GOLD analysis project Ga0194125, IMG submission 148626) | Freshwater microbial communities from Lake Tanganyika, Tanzania - TA2015034 Kigoma Deep Cast 250m | ecosystem: Environmental > Aquatic > Freshwater > Lake | place: Tanzania: Lake... | reverse complement strand
GCAGTTGCGGCTGTTGTATCGGGCCGGATACGATTTCCGGAACTACCGGGAGGAGACGATATACGAGAAAACGCGGGAAAATCTACTGAGCGGAGTCCTGGCCCTCTCCCTCGAAGTCAAGGAGCCCTGGGGATTCGCGAGCGCGACGCTCGAGGGCTCGCATTATTTCCACGATTTCAGCAAGAACAGGCTGGAAATCTTCGGGACCTTATCGGTCAACCTTTTCAAGGGATTCGCCCTGAGCGTCATGGGCGGATTCTCGTCGATCCATGACCAGTTGTCGCTGCCCCGAGGGGGAGCGAGCCTGGACGAAATCCTTCTCAGGAGGAAGGAGCTCGCCACGCACTATAGCTATTTCGGCTCTGTCGGCTTCAGCTACAGCTTCGGCTCGCTCTTCAGCAACGTCGTCAACCCGCGGTTCGGGCTTTAGAAAAAAAGAGAGCTTCCTTCGTGGCCTTCAAGATGGATAAAGAAAGCCCTCAAACACCTGACTTACTCTATTTGAATACGTACGATACAAAATTCGACTATTTGCTGTATAAGACAGTGTCATAAATAGGAGAATTGATCGTGACTTGCGAAAGGGATACGTCTCCCTCGGCTTTATAATGGAATTGACCACTTCCGTTTTTCAATGTCACGAATTTTCCAATATTCATCCAGCCGGAGGTCTCGAGCCAAACAAAGTATTCTGTATTGGGTTTCAAGCCCCAACAATTCACCTGAATCTCAGTCTTATCCGCTCCTTTTGCATAGTTTAAAATAGCTTGTCCATAGGCATTCGGCTCATAATTGCCGCCGTCGCCATCCCAAGGCTTTAAATTCAGCTTAACCGCCTTGGCCATCAACATGCCCGCTCCGATCGCCAGAACCAACGCCATTCCCAAAATGACTAACTTTTTCATCTCTTTTCCTCTCCTTTCAGAAGATTTCGCCTAAAATTCCCTTAGCCCCTTTTGAATGTTCGTGTCCCCTCGACTGTCACCTCCTTGCGGATCGCTCAGCCCGGATGCGGACAAAGAAATAGGCGAATACGTCCGCCAAAAAGAGTTAAGCCCCGCATCCCGTTCTGTCAAGCGACTAGCCCCGCTACTCTGGGATGCTAATCATATAACAAGGCGATTTTAAAAAGTCAAGGAAAATTTTCCGGCAACTCCTCAAATATCTATAACTTAGAGTTTGCGGTCAGAGGCCGGGCGCATACTCCCGCTGCCGCTCCAAGACGGCGTTGAGGTGCTCCTGGTCGAGGTCGTACCAGGAGCCCGTCACCGCGTCCACCAGCACCGGGACAAGCCCGAGGATGACGTCCAGGATGACCCATCCCGGACCGATGTGGTTGGTCAGGCGGAAAACCTTGGTCTTGTAGCCTTCCATGACGAACTCGATCGTGTAATTGTTCCGCGATTCGAGCTTCAGCTTGATCGGGGTGTCGCCCATGTATTGGCCGTCGACATAGACTTTGGCCCCCCTCGGCTCCGAGGTGAAGCCCACCCGGCTGTGGTTTCCCTTGAAAACCGTCGCGCAGCTCACGGTGAAGGCGGCGAGCACGACCAACGAGATGAGCTTGGTTGCCGTTCTCATCGAAAAACCTCCTCAGAAAAAATTTCTCAGCCGTCTCCATCTGTGATTACGTATTTTAGGCGAGCTAAGTTTAAATTCAAGCGGTTTTGTTTATCTGATAGAATTCCGCCGTGAAGATCGCCGCCGTCCTTCCCCATGTCGAGGTTTTCGGCGGTGTCCGCCGCTATATCGAAATCGGGAACGAAATCGTCCGTCTCGGCCATTCCTTCACTCTTTTCCATCCGACCGGAGAGACTCCCGACTGGCTTCCCTTTTGCGGGGAAACGCGGCCTTTTTCCGCCCTCGACGGCGCCTCTTTCGACATCGGCCTGACGAGCGAATACTCGACTCTTCCCTTTTTCGAACGCCTCCGGGCCCGAATGAAGTTCTTCTATTTCGTCCTCGAAGGCCACAAGTCCGAACGCGACGTCGTCAGCCGATCCTATCGTTTTCTGGGGAATTCCGAGGGCATTTGCCGATATATCGAGCGCAAGCACGGCCGCGTCTGCCGCCGCGCTCCCGGCGGCGTCAATCCGGCGATTTTCCACCCCGTCGACGAGCGACCCCCGTCCGACGACCGGACACCATCCCCGACCTTCAACATCCTCTGCTACGGACGGGTATACAAGAGGCGGAAGGGGATCAGGTCCGTGATCCGGGCCGTCGAAGGCCTTTTCAGGAAGCGGCCGGGCCTCAGGCTGATTTTTTTCGACACCCCCGTCGGCCTGGACCGGCGAGACCCTCGGCCTCTCGTCCGGACGAAAGTTCCCCAGGAATTCCACCTCGGACTTCCCCAAGAGCGGATGGCCGCCCTTTTCGGACGGGCCGACCTCTTCGTCTCGGCCGAGCGGCGGGCCGGCTGGTCGAACACGACGGCCGAGGCGATGGCCTGCCGTCTTCCCGTCGTCTGCACCGCGAGCGGCACCCGGGATTTCGCCTTCGACGGCCGGACGGCCCTGGTCGCCCCTTTTCCCTTCCCCTTCCTTCTCCGCCGCCGGATCGCCCGCCTCATGGACGACGGCTCCCTCCGCCTCCGCCTGGCCGAGGCGGGATTGGCCCGAATCCGCGAATTCACCTGGTCCCGCCTGGCCGAGAGGCTCCTTGCCCTGTTCCGGGAGCTATGATATTCTGGCCGCCTGGAGGATGATGGAATGGACGAAATTCGGCTGAAAGAGCGCCTGCTCGCCGAAAATCCCGAGTTCCGCCGGCTGTTCGAAGAGCATCAGATCCATGAGGCCCGGCTGGCCGGGCTGGCGGGCAAGCCGTTCCTTTCGCCCGAAGAGGAACTCGAGCAGAAGGACATCAAGAAACGGAAACTGGCGCTCAAGGACCGCATGTACCTCATCATGCGGGACGCCCGGAACACGCTGTCCTGAAACGTCCGGAACGCCGACCCGCCATGCCGCAGCCCAAGAAGCCGAGGAAGACTTTCCAGCTGGCCGTCGTCGGCACCGATTCCCTCCGCGGCCAGGAAATCAGGAACATCCTCAGCCAAAAGAAATTCCCCCCCTTCGAGATCGCCTTCTTCGACCCCGGCGTCGAGGAAGAGTACAGCAAGCTCACCCAGTTCAAAAAGGAGCCGATGGTCATCCGGAGCCTCGCCGAGGATTCCCTGGACGGCAAGGACCTCGTCTTTCTGGCGACGGACGCGGAGACGGCCCGGCCTATTCGGGAAAGGGCGGGTCGGGGGAAATTCCGCGCGATCGACCTCCACGAGACGTTCAATGAGGACCCCGCCGTCCCCCTCCTCGTCGCCGGGGTCAACGACGGCCTCCTGGATGAGGCCTGCCCGCCGTTCATCGCCACCCCCCACCCGGCGGCGGTCATCCTGGCTCACCTCTTCCACCGGCTCATCCCGGTCTACGGAATGGATCGAGCCGTCTCCTTCGTCCTCCAGCCGGTTTCGGCCTTCGACGACGCCGGCATCCAGGAGCTGGCCGGCCAGAGCGTGGCCCTTCTCAGCGGGGCCGAGCCCAAAAAGAAAGTCTTCAGCCAGCAGATCGCCTTCAACATGCTGTCCCGGGCCCAGGCGGGCGAGGATGCCCGGCTCTGCGGCGCGGAGCCGGGAATCGTCTCGGAAATCCGCCGGATCGTGGGCCGGCCCCGCCTCCCCCTTGTCCTGTCCATCGTCCAGGCTCCGGTCTTTCACACGTATTCGATGATGACCTACGTCGAGCTTTCCCGCGAGGCCGCCCTCGACGAGCTCGAAGCCCTCTTCTCCGGGTCCCCGGTCTTCGCCCGGTCCGCGGCCGGGGAGCCGTGCCCCGCCTCCTCGATCACGGTCTCGGGAAAGGACGAGATTTTCGTCGGACGGATCAAGGGCGAAGAGGAGAATCCCCGGGCCTTCTGGTTCTGGCTCGTGGCCGATAACCTGACCCGCGGCTCCGCCCTCAACGCCACCGAGCTCGCCCGGAAGATCCTGGAGAAAAAGACCGTTTAAGGTCCGGCCCGGATGTTCGACCTTCTTCGGCTGACCCTTCGCGAGAGAAAACTCGTCGCCCTGTCCTTTCTCTGTTCGATCTTCGTCGCCCTGTTCACCTCGCTGTCGGTCAACCTCGTCCAGCCGATCATCGACCAGATCGTCCCCGGGGCGGGCCCCGCCGCGGCCGCGGCTCCCGGCCCCGAAAGCGGGCCTCCGGAGCCCTCTCCGGCCTCCGCCAAGACGAGGGTCATGGACGTCTTCTGGAGGCTGTTCAAGGTCGACCCGGCCGACGTCGGCCGCATCCTTCCGCTGGTCGTCGTCTTCGTCTTCTTCGGCAAGGGCATCTTCACCTTTCTCTCGGCCTTTTTCATGAAGGCCGTGGGGAACAAGATCATCAAAAAGATCCGCGACGACCTTTACGGACACATCCTGACCCAATCGGCCGGATATTTCGACCGGTCGAGCACGGGCGACCTCATGTCCCGTCTGACGAACGACGTCGATCGGATCCAGCAGGCTGTCGGGACGGCGATGAGCGACCTCATCGAGGAGGCCTTCGTCCTCCTCGGCCTCCTGGCGACCCTCTTCATCATCGACTGGAAGCTGGCCCTCGTCTCCTTCATCGTCACCCCCCTGGCCGTGGCTCCCCTGGCCGCTTTCAGCCGCCATCTCAAGAAGAGGGGCCGGCAGAGCCAGGCCAAGATGGCCGAAATCTACACGCTCATCTACGAGGCGGTCACCGGCCAAAAGATCGTCAAAGCCTTCACCATGGAGGCCTTCGAGCTCCGGAAGTTCCTGGCCGCGACCTGGCGCTACTACCGGATCAATCTCAAGCTGGCCTGGATATCGGCCTTCTCCTCGCCGTTCATGGAATTCCTGGGCGCCGCGGTCGGGGCCTTCATCCTTTTCGTCGGGGCCAGGCGGATCGGCGAGGGCCATCTCAGCCCCGGTGAGTTCGTCTCCTTCGCCGCGGCCATCTTCCTGATGTTCCAGCCGATCAAGCGGCTCAGCCGGGCGAACAACGTCGTCCAGCAGGCCGTCGCCTGTTACGACCGGATCCAGGAGGTTTTTCAGGCCCGGCCCCAGATCCAGGATTGTCCCGGCGCGCCTTCCCTTCCTCCCGTCGAGGGGCGGGTCCGGTTCGAGCATGTCGGTTTCGCTTACCACCCGGACCGGCCCGTCCTCTTCGACGTCGATTTCGAAGTCCTGCCCCGGGAGACGGTCGCCCTCGTCGGCCTGAGCGGGGCCGGGAAGACGACGATCGTCAGCCTTCTGGCACGGTTCTACGACCCCGCTTCGGGCAGGATCACCGTCGACGGGACGGACATCCGGGACGTCACCGTGGCTTCCCTCCGATCCCAAATCGGCCTGGTGACCCAGGACATCATCCTCTTCAACGACACCGTCCGGGCGAACATCGCCTACGGGCTGGACGACGTCCCCCTGGACCGGATCATCGCCGCTGCCCGGGCGGCCGAGTGCCACGCGTTCGTCATGGACCTTCACAAGGGCTATGAGACCCGGATCGGCGAAAGGGGCAGCCTCCTGTCGGTCGGGCAGCGCCAGCGCCTGGCCATCGCCCGGGCTCTTCTCAAGAATCCGCCGATCCTCATCCTCGACGAAGCCACCTCCTCCCTGGATTCGGAGTCCGAGCGCCTGGTCCAGCAGGCCTTGACGGCGATCATGAAGGACCGGACGACGTTCGTCATCGCCCACCGCCTGTCGACGATTAGGGGCGCTTCGAAAATCCTGGTCGTCGACGGCGGCCGGATCGTCGAGTCCGGGCGGCACGAGGACCTCATCCGGCGGGGCGGGATTTACGGCAAGCTCCATGACCTCCAATTCCCCGAAAACGAGGAAACCGAGCCATGATCATCAGCATGACCGGCTACGCCGAGCGGGCCTTCGCCTCGAAAACGATGCGGGCAAAGATCGCCGTGAAAAGCCTCAACCACCGCTTCTTCGACTGGAGCTTCAAGGGCGCGCCCCTGGGGGAAATCGAGAGCCGGTGGCGGGACCTCGGCCAGGCCCGCCTCGGCCGCGGCCGGGTCGAGGTCGCCGTCGACCTTTTTTTCCCCGACCCCTCGAGTTGGGACGTGACGGTCAACGAAGGCCTCCTCGAAAAAATCCTGAAATCGTTCAATCGCGTCTCGGGTCGGCTCGGGACGAAGGTCCAGTTCTCGGCCGACGCGATCTTCCGGATCCCCCAGGTCGTCGAGATCCGCCGCAAGAATTTCACCCGGGCCGAAGCGGCTTTCCTCACCCAGGGCTTCGACCAGACGCTGGAGGAGGTCGTCCGGGCGCGCCGGGCCGAAGGCGTTAAGATCGCCGCCGTCCTGTCCGGCCGTCTCCGGGCCATCGGGAGGTCGGTCGGCCGGGTCGAGCGGAGGCTGGCCCGCCAGCCCAAACTCGTCCGGGAGAAAGTCCGCTCCCGGGTCATCGACCTCAACGGGGCGAGGCCGGCCTCCGAGGAGCGGCTGGCCGAGGAAGTCGCCTACCTGACCCAGCGCTACGACGTCGCCGAGGAGGTCGCCCGCCTCAAACACCACCTCGAGGCGGCCCTCAAGATCTTGTCTTCCCGGACGGCCGAACCGGCCGGAAAGATGCTCGACTTCCTGGCCCAGGAGCTCTACCGGGAGGCCAACACCCTGAACTCGAAGTCCCAGGACCTGGCCATCACCCGGGAGGGCCTGGCCGTCAAGGGCGAGGTCGAGGCCGTCCGTCAGCAAGTCCAGAACATCGCCTGACAAGGAGGAAAGGCATGCTCATCGTCGTCTCCGGTCCGTCGGGAAGCGGAAAGTCGACGATCCTCCGCCACGTCTTCAAGGACATCCGCCGCCTCCGGTTCTCGGTCAGCCACACGACCCGGGCCCGCCGGCCGTCCGAGCAGGACGGCCGGGAGTACCATTTCGTGGCCAAGGAGGAATTCAAGCGGATGATCGCCCGTGACAAGTTCCTCGAGTGGGCCGAGGTCCACGGCCGTCTTTACGGGACGTCCAAGGCCGAGGTCGCGGCCAAGGGAAGGGGGGGCGACGTCGTCCTCGACATCGACGTCCAGGGGGCGCGACAGGTCCGCGACCGGCGTCCAGACGCCGTCTTCGTCTTCATCATGCCTCCCCGGGCGGGCGAGCTCCGCCGCCGGCTCAAGGAGCGGAGCGAGGACGCCCCCGAGGCCGTCCGCCGCCGCCTTCGAAACGCCAAAACCGAGGTTCGCGAAGTCGGCCTCTTCGATTATGTCGTCCTCAACGACAAGCTCGACCGGGCCGTCCTCGAGCTCGAAGCCGTCATTTTTAGCCTCCGCTGCCGGACCGAAAACCGGATGGCCGAACTCAAGCCCATCCTGGCGAGTTTCGCCTGACCATGGCCCTCATCGTCCTCGTCGCCCTCGAGGCCAGACTGCGTTTCTTCGAGGACATCGGGGCGGACTTCCTCTTTCCCGCTCCGGCCGCCCGGACGGCGGAGAAGGTCCCCGGCTCCGGCCGTTCCCTCGAGGACATCGCGGCCGAAATCGCCTCCTGCCGGAAATGCCCGCTGGCTTCCGGCCGGACCAGGGCCGTGCCGGGCGAAGGCCGTCCGGAGGCCGACCTCATGTTCGTCGGCGAAGGCCCCGGGCATGACGAAGACGTTCAGGGGAGGCCGTTCGTCGGACGGGCCGGGCAGCTCCTGACGAGGATCATCGCGGCCATGGGATTCGACCGGAGCGATGTCTTCATCGCCAACATCGTCAAATGCCGCCCCCCCGACAACCGTCCTCCCCAGAAGGACGAGGCTGACGCCTGCCTGCCCTATCTTCTCGAGCAGATCGCCGCCGTCGGCCCGAAAGTCATCGTCACCCTCGGCAAGACGGCGACTGACGTCTTCGTTCCGAGCCGCCAGGGGATGACCGAGAGGCGCGGACGGTTCGAGACATGGCGGGGGATCGCCGTGATGCCGACCTTTCATCCCTCCTACCTCGTCCGCAACGAAGGGAACAAAGAGCTGAAGAGGATGGTCTGGGAGGACATGAAGCAGGTCCTGGCCGCCCTCGCGAAGACATGAGCCGGTTCGTCGACGTCGTTTTTCCGAGGCCCCTGCTCCACAGTCTGACGTATCTCAAGCCCGAGGGCTTTCCCCGCCTGGCCGAAGGCCAGCGGGTCTCGGCTCCGCTGGGGAAGCGGACGGTTTCCGGTTTCGTCGTCCGCGAGCACGACGAATCCCCGGCGGGCGGAGTGGAGTTGAAGCCGCTGGCCTCGGTCGTCGACCCGGCCCCGCTCATCGCCCCGCCCGTTCTCGCCTTCACCAAGCGCTTGGCCGCCTATCATCTTTCCCCGTGGGGAGAGATGCTCGCGTTCGCCCTTCCGCCGTCCGGAAGAATCCCCGGCCGCGGCCGGCCGCGGCCCCGGACGCCGGCCTCGCCCCAACTCTCTCTCGATTTTGCCTCCGGCCCGGCCGTGACCGGGGCCGCGGAAGCCGTGTCCGAAAAGGCCGCCGCCGGCGGTTTCGCCCCGTTCCTGGCCTGGGGCGGGGATGAGGAGCGTCTGTCTCTCTACCGGCGGATTCTTCGATCTCCGGCCGTCCGAACGGGCGGGGTTCTCGTCCTCGTTCCCGAGGTCGACGAGATGGGCGCGGCCCGGGAATGGGCCGAAGCGGACCCGGAACGCCCGGCGGTCCTGGTCCATGGGCGGCTGACCGCCCGGGCCAAAGCGGAGGCCTGGTCGTCGGTCCGGGCCGGCCGAACCCCGGTCGTCGTCGGGTCGCGGGCGGCCTTGTTCGGCCCCATCCCCGGGCTTCGGCTGGTCATCGTCGACGACGAGCCACACGCCGCTTTTCTCCAAACCGAGAGCCCGGTCTTCGACGTTCGGCAGGGGGCTTGGCTCCGGGCTTCGGCGGAAGGGGCCGTCCTCATTTACGGGGCCGAGCATCCCTCCGTCGCCGGGCTGGCGAAAGCCCGGGACGGCGGCTATCTCCATCGCCTGGGGCGTTCCGCGGCCGGGCCGCGGGTCGTCCTCGCCGACGACGGGCGATCGCGGGACTTGCTCAGCCCGGCCCTCGAGGGCCGTCTGCGGCGGACGCTCGCCGCCCGCGGGCGGTCGATCGTCTTCCTGAACCGGAGAGGCTATGCCTCGCTCGTCTTCTGCCCCGCCTGCGGCTTCATCCCCTCCTGCCGGAAGTGCGGAGCCCGGCCGTCCTATCACAAGCGGGAGGACCGGCTCGTTTGCCACGCCTGCGGGGCGGCCGCCGTCCGTCCGGCGTCATGTCCGGATTGCGGCGGCCGCGTCCTGGAGCCGAGAGGTGTCGGCCTCGAGGCGATCGAAGAGGAGCTCCGCCGACTTCTCCCGGGGGCCCGCCTGGCCCGGTTCGACCGCGACCTGGCCGGCCGCTCCTCGGATCGGGAGAGGATTTTGAAGAGCTTCGAGGCCGGAAAAATCGACGTCCTTCTCGGAACCGAGCTCCTGGCCCGCCGGGCGGGCGTCCGCCGGGCCGAGTTCGTCGGTCTGCTCAATCCCGAAGCCTGGCTGGCCTTTCCCGATTTCACCGCCTCCGAACGGGCTTTTCAGTCCGTCCGCCGGATGCTCAGATTCGCCCGTCCGGGAGACGGGGAGGCCGTGATCCAAACCGGATTCCCGGACCATTACAGCCTGCGGGCGGCCGCCCTCGGGGACGAGGACGCCTTCTACGCCGCCGAGCTCGAAAACCGCCGGCTCCTGGGCCACCCCCCATTTTCCTCGGCGGCCGAAATCGTCATCTTCGGCCGGGAGTCCGGAAGGCCCGGAAGTCATCGGCCCGGCGATCGTCTCGGCTCCGGGGGGCAAAGGGACGAAAAAAATCCAGATCGTCCTCCGGGCGGACCGCTCCGAGACGATCACCGAAGTTCTAGGCCGAGCCCTGCCCCGGCTTGGGGGGGCCTGGCGCGTCACCCGCTGGTCTTAGGTCAGGCTTTTCAGGATCCGGACGTCGACTTCCCGGTGGATGAAATCCGGGGTCGAGGTTTCCATGTGGCCCCGGATGGTCGTCTGGAGGTCGTCGAGAATCTCGTACTTCGTCGGCCCGATGAAGAGGACGAGGGCGACCCCGCTGGCGTCGGTCAAGACGGCCGTCCGAATGGAAAAATCGCCGAACTGGCCCGGCCCCGAAAGGATCGTGAAGTAGACGAGCCTGTCCTTGACCGGCCGGCCGTTTTGCCTGATCGTCGCCCGGATTTCGGCCGTGGGCCTGGCCTCGGTCGCCAGGATGACGTTCGGTCTCGCGGAGAGCTCGAGGCTCAAGCCGAAGGAGGCCGGTCCGAAGGGAGAAGGCTCCTCGATCCCGGGTCTTCGGCATCCCCCGGCGGCCAGGAGGGCCGCCGCCGCTGCGATGACGAGGAGAATGCGGGCTCGCGTCATGGGCCTCATCCTTTGTTATTCGTTGGCGTAATTGGCGAAATATATCGGGAGGTATCCCGTCGCCTTGACCGTCTTGTTCGTCCCGTCGCGGCCGTAGAATTCGATCCGGGCGGTGACGTTGAGGACCTCGGGCCGGCCGGTGCTCTCGAGAAGGTTGAGGAGAGGCGGCTCCTGCTTGGCCGTCTCCCGGACGATGACGAACGAGATCGACGTCGCCAGGCCGACCTGAACGCGGTGGGTGATCGCGCCGTCGAAGCCGTAGGGAACGTCGACGCCCTGGACGTTTCTCCCGTCCGAACGGAAATAGGCGACCGTGTATCGGGTCAGGGTGATGTCGGCGAAGTTGGACGGGCCGAGAATCGGAGAGGGATCGAGCTGGCGGGCGGAGAACGTCGCCTTGGCCGTGTCGGCCAGGATCGTCGTCGCCCCCGTCGTCGGGCTCTGGAACAGGACGTCCGACTGGAGGAAGTTGGCTTCGGTCCCATCCATGGTCATTCCGGTCAGGCTTTCGATGAGGAGATGGCTGATGGCGTCGCTTTCTTTTTCGAGCGGGTTGCAGGCGGGGAGGAGGACGAGGGCCGCGGCGAGGACGGCCGGGAGCCCCGCCCGGAGTCGGCGAAGGTGGGTTTTCATCGTCGTCCCTCCTAGCGGAGAATCCTCGGGGTGATGAAAATCAGCAGCTCCCGGTTCTGCTTCGTGACGGCCGAGTTCCGGAAGAGGTTGCCGAGGAGCGGAATCTGATGGAGGAAGGGCACCCGCTGCCGGGTGACCGAATCCTCGACCCGGTAGATCCCGCCGATGACGGTCGTTCCGCCGTCCGGGACGGTGACCGTCGTCCGGGCGCTCTGGGTCGTGATCGGGGGAATGCCGTTGACGAGGTTGGCGAAATCGGCGGCGTTGTTCTGGATCTCGACGTACATGATGATCGTCCCCTCGGCCGTGATCTGCGGCGTGGCCCGGAGCTCGAGGCCGGCGTTGACGTACTGGACGGTCACCGTGAAGTTGGCCGTCGTCTGGACCGGGATCTGCCGGCCCTGGTTGATGTAGGCCTCCTTGTTGTTCTGGGCGGTGATCCGCTGGCTCGTGACGATCCGGCCTTCGCCCTTCGATTCCAGGGCGGAGACGGCCATGTCCAGCCGGAAGGTGTCCAGAACGTTGGCGAAGGACAGGCCGAAGACGGTGTTGAATCCGGAGGCGGGGAGGTTGATGGCATAACCGCCCAGCGGGCCGCCGATGCCCCGGGTCGTGTCGCCCTGGGGGATCTGGGCCCCGTCGATGAGGATCTTGTTCGGGAACTGGAGGGAGGTCTGGTTGCCGTAGAAGGGATCGACGACGCCCTGGGCCCCCCACTGGACGCCGAGGTTGCGGACGAAATTGGAGGTCGCCTCGACGATCCGGGTTTCGATCTGGACCTGGGGGGTCTGGGTGTCGAGGTCGAGGATCAGCTTGTCGAAAACGTCGATTTTCTCCTGGGTGTCCCGGACGATGATCGTGTTCGTCCGGGCGTCGATGACCATCTGGCCGCGCGGCGTTTTCTGGTCCTTCAGGAGGTCGAGGACGTCCTGGGCCTTGGAGTAGGACAGGGTGTATGTCTTCGTGACGAGGGGGCCCGACTGCTCGACGGCGTCGCGCAAAGCCTGCTCCTGTCGCTGTTCCTCGGCCAGGACGCCGAGGGGCGCGATCCGGAGGATGTTGCCGTCGAGGAATTTCCCCATCTTGTTGTTCTTGAGGATGTAGTCGAGAAACTGGTCCCAGGGGACGTCATCGAAGCTGCAGGTGACGGTGCCCCTGACCTCGGGGTCGAAAATGACGTTCAGGCCGACCTGCCCGCAGAGCCACAGGACGACGTCCCGCAGGTCGGCGTCCTTGAACTTGGGGCTGAGAAGGTCTCCGGCGTACTTCTGGCCCTGGTCGTGAAGGGTCCGGGGCTTGAACTTGTCGTCCGGCTTCTGTTCGATCTTGGCCGGAGCGGCGGCCTCGGCCGGGGGCTTGTTTTCGACGGCCTTCGCTTCGGGCTTGGGAGCGGGAGTTTCCGTCTTGGGCGCTTCGACGGCTTTTTTCTCGGGTTCGGGCGGAGGCGTCGTCGTCTTGACCGGCTCGGGAACCTTGGCCGCCGCCGGCCGGGTCTCGGGCGACGTCGTCGGAGGCGGGGTTTCGACCGGCGTCTTAACCGGCGGCGGGAGCGGAACCGGCTCGGCCTGGGCCGAGACCGGGGAGCCGCCGCCCAGGACGATCTTCACCCCGGCGTCGGTATTCGCCAAGGCGTAGGCCCGCGGCTCCAGGAGGTCGAAGACGATCCGGGTGATCGCGTAGGGCGGCTCGACCTGGAACTGCCCGACCTTGACTCGCTCGACGCCGTATTTTTTGACGAGCCGGGCGGGCACCGGGCCGGACAGGTGGGCATCGAAGACGTCGACGACGAGGCGGAGCGGATTCTCCAGAGCGAAGACGTTCAGGATGCCCTTCCGGCCGAGGGGCGCGACGACTTCCAGCCGGTCGCCGCGGTCGGCCGCTTCGACCGCCGGAAGGGTGACGACGGTCCGGCGGGGCGTCCGTTCCAAGGCCGTCTGGGCGTCCGGGGACAGGAAATATCCGGTCTCGCGGACGATCTTGTTCAGCTCGAGGACGGCCTTCGAGCCCTCGGTCCAGAAACGGAAGGGTACGGCTTCGAGCAGGACGAGGTCTATGGCCGTGCGCCCGTCGGCTTGAGGGCGGATCCGGACTTCCCGGACGAGCTGGGGGTCGTCGGCCGGGACGAGGGGAGCCGGCGGGGCGGCGACGCGGCCGAGGTCGAGGACGACGGTCGCCGGCTGGCCCGGGGCGTACGAGGCGAAGGCCTCGGTCAGGGGGGCCGATCCCTCGACCACGACCCGGGTATGGATCCGGGTCGGCAAGATCGTGATCTTCGGGGCGTCGACCGGCCCCGGGTTGACCTGTCCGAGACCGGCGAGGGCGATGAGGAGTCCGGCGAACCCGACGGTGAGCCGAAGGGGGGTCTTATTCATGAGTCCGCTCCTCAGGCGTGATCTCCTTGACGATGTCCCGGGGCCGCATCAGCGGAATCCCTCGATCCTTGGTCTTGCGAAAGACGACGGCGTCCGGGCGGATCTCGAGGACGTATCCGTCGGCGAGTCCGTCGCCTTCCCGAATGGTCAGGGGGAAGCCCTCGGTCAATTTGGCGATCGCCTCGAGCTTTCCCCGCATCTTGACGATCCCGAGGAGCCTGACCTCGTCGATGGTCATGTCGGCCAGCCCGGCGACCGGCCTTTTCTCCCGGACGTCCTTGCCGCCGATGAGGTTCCGGAACGGGTCCCTCCGGCCGCCGGGGTCGTAGGAAAAAACCGGGGCCGGCTGGGCCGCCGGCGGGGGCGGCTCCTCGATCCGGCCGGAGGCCGCGGCTTTATCCGGCGGCGTCTGGGCGGCCGCCGCGGCCATCGCCCACAGCGCGAGTCCGCCCCAGGCCGAGATCCGGCTAAAACTCATCGCGCTCTCCCCTTGGCCTCTGGGGCCGTTTGGGCTCGGGTTTCTTGAGGACGCTCTCCTCGAGGAAGAAAAACGTCTTGGCCGTGAACTGGGACGAGATCGTCGCGGCATCGGACTGGCTGGGCACGGCCTTGATCGTGAAATCGTCGATGATGAAAATTCGCGGGAAGTGGAGGATGCGGTCGATGAACCGCCCGAGGTTGTGATAGGTCCCGGCGACCTCGATCGGGATGGGCCATTCGCTGTAGAAATCCTTGACGGATTCGCGCTCCGATCCGCCGAACCGGACGAGCTCGAGCTGCTGGTCGTAGGCCATCTGCTGGAAATTCCGGAGGATTTCGCTCTGCTCCCGCTTCCGCGGCATGATGGCTTCGAGCTCGGACAGGGACCGGTTCAGGGCTTCGATTTCGGCGTTGATCCGGTCGAGCTGGCGCTTTTTGGCCTTGAGGTCGACGACCTGGGCTTCGACGGCCGTCCGTTCGTTCCGGGCCGTCCGGAGCTCGGCCTGGCGCGGCTTGAAATATAAAAAATAGCCGAAGGCGGCCAACAGCACGGCCAGCGCGGCGTAGGTCATCCACGGTTTCGTTTTCATGGCTGAGGCTTTCGGGGGGCCGTCCCGGGGCCGGCGGTCACGGCCGGGGCCGGAGGAAGGAGGGCGTTCAGGGTGAAGTTGACGAACGAGTCGTTGCCGATCGTCTGCTGCTGGGAGTTCATGAGATTGACCGTGTCGAAGAGGCTCGACTTCTGAAGGGCGTCCATGAAGTCCGAGATGAGGACGTTGGAGAGGGCCCGGCCCTTGACTTCGAGAATCCGGTTGCGGAACGTCGCCTCGGTCAGCCAGACCCACTCGGGGAGGCAGGCGCTCAGGGCCTCGAGAACGCGGACCGGGGTCGGCTGCTGCTGACGGAGGGATTGGATGAGGCCGACCTTGAGCTCGAGAAACGTCTTGCTTTGTTCGACTTCGGCCAGCTTGGCGATGACCGGGGCGAGGGTCGCCTGTTCGTCCTTGGCCATCCGGAGGAGGAGCCGTTCCCGGTCGAGGGCCCTTTTCTGGAGAAGGGCCAGGCCGCCGACGGCGACGATCGCGCCGAGGATGATGAGGTTCGTGTTCGGCCCCTTCTTTTTCTTGACCGCCTGGCCTTCTGCTTCGGGCCCGAGGACCTTCCGGTCGACCTCTTTCTTATCGGCGGCCTTGAGGAGATTGACGCGAATCATGGGTCATTTCTCCCGTTTTCGCGTGGCCAGCCCCGCGCTGACGGCGAAAAAGGGGGCCATGGTCCGGCTGTAGGCGGGATTCAGCTTCTTGTCGTTGTAGGCGATCTTCCGGAAGGGGTCGAAGAGGGCCGTCGGGACAAGGAGTTTCTGTTCGAACGCGGCGGCGATGTTCCGGAAGTTGGCCAGTCCGCCCGAGAGGAACAGCTCTTCGATCCGCTTTTCTCTCTTGTCCTCGGCCGTGAAGAAGCCGAGGGTTTTTTCGACTTCTTCGATGAGACCCTTGAGGTTCGCGGCTAGGACGGATTCGACCTCGGCCGCCGAAACGGTCCTGGCGTCGATCCCTTGGAGGAGGCCTTCCGCCTCGTCGTGGCCGAGATTGAAATCCTTGCGGAGGTTTTCGATGAAGTACAGTCCCCCGACGGAGAGGTCGCGGAAGAGCTGGGGAACGCCCCGTTCGATGATGACGATCGTCGCCAGGTTGGCCCCGAGGTTGACCAGGGCCGTCGTTTTCTCGGCGAACTCCTCGGGGTAGTTGGCCTCGAGGGCGTTGAAGAGGGCGAAGGCGTCGACCTCGATGGCCACGAGGTTCTTCCTGGCCTGGTTGATGACGTGGCTGTAGGCCGCGATCTTGTCTTTCTTGACGGCGACGAGGAGGATCTCGAGATTCCGGTCCTCGCCCGGCTTCGGCTTGAGGATGGCGTAGTCGACGCTCGTCTCCTCGTAGGGGTAGGGGATGTTGTGCTTCGCTTCCCAGATGATGGACTCGGCCAGCTCCTCGTTCTCCATCGCCGGCAGGGCGATTTTCTTGATGATCACGGCGTTGCCGGAGATGGAGATGACGACGTCCTTGTTCGTGATTTTCGCCTTGGCGAAAACGGCCTTGATCGTCTCGACCACGGCCGCCGAGTCGATGATCGCCCCCTCGACGATGGCGTCGGGGGGCAGAGGGGCGTAGCCGGCCCGGGCGACGGCGAAGACGTCCGTTTTGCCTTTCCGCTTCGTCCGGAGCTCGAGGGCCTTGACGCCGTGCGAGCCGATATCCAGGCCGACGAGGGGCTTTTCTCCGCTTAGGCCGAACATCGCGATGGCGTCCTCTCCATAGGATTAAGACCGTCCCAGGCGGCGAAATTTCTCACGGAGGCGCGCGGCCACGCTGGCCGGGACGAGGGCCCGGACCGACCCTCCCCGCGAGGCGACCTCCTTGACGATGCTCGAACTGAGGAAAGTGTACCTGGCCCGGGGCATCATGAAAAGGATCTCCAGGGAGGGGTTGAGCTCGTGATTCATGAGGGCCATCTGGAACTCGGCCTCGAAATCGGAAACGGCCCGGAGGCCGCGGATGACGACCCGCGCGCCTTGGGACTTGGCGAAGTCGGCCAGGAGGCCGTCGAAGGCATGGACGGCGACGGCCGGCTGCTTCCGGAAGATCTCGCGGAGGATGTCCAGCCGCTCCTCGACCGTGAAGAGGGTCGCTTTCCGGGGATTCCGAAGGACGGCGACGATGATCTTCGGGAAGAAGGCGATCCCGCGGTTGATGATGTCGATATGGCCGTTGGTGATGGGATCGAAGGAGCCCGGATAAATCGCCCGCTTCGCGTGGCCCGACCTCCGATGTTCCGCCATCAAGGCCCGCCTGCTTCCGTCATGGATCTCTTGTCCTCATCGGCGCTTTTGCCGGAGCCCTGTCCAGGAGTTGGACACTCGGCATCATAGCGCAGACGGCCGCATTATGCAATAGACGGAAACGAGCGCCATCCCCCCCCCCGATGAATGAGGGGGTGAAATCGCCTGCCCTTCGAGGAGGTTGATTTTTTTTGCCCGCTGGAAGAACATAGACGCATGAGGAGCAAGCGACGACGAGGCATCGCCGGCCTAATCCTGTGGGGGCTCGCCGCCTCGGGCCCGGCCGCACAGGAGAGCCGGTCCGAATATGACGGCCGCCGAAAGGCCATGGTCCGCTTCCATCTCCAAGGGCGGGACATTTCGGACCGCCGGGTCCTGGCCGTCATGGGAGAGGTCCCGAGGCACCTGTTCGTCCCCCCGGCCTATCGACCCCAGGCCTACGAGGATTATCCCCTCCCGATCGAGGAAGGCCAGACCATTTCCCAGCCGTACATCGTCGCCTTGATGACCCAGGCCCTGAAGCTTCGAGGCGGGGAGCGCGTCCTCGAGGTCGGCACGGGATCGGGATACCAGGCCGCCGTCCTCTCGGGCCTCGCCGACCGCGTTTATACGATCGAGTACCATGAACCGTTGGCCCGGTCGGCGGCCGAGCGCCTCCGGACCCTGGGCTACGCGAATGTCGAGGTCCGGGCCGGGGACGGCTTTTTCGGCTGGCCCGAGAAAGGGCCGTTCGAGGGGATCATGGTCACCTGCGCCGCCCGATGGATCCCGCCCCCGCTCGTCGAGCAGCTGGCCGAGGGCGGCCGCCTCGTCCTTCCGCTGGAAGAGGCCGAGGGCCTTCAGACCCTGACCCTGGTGACCAAGGTCGAGGGCCGTCCCCGCGTCGAACCGATGACCCTGGTCCGTTTTGTGCCCATGCTCGGCGAGGTCCGGAAGAAATGACCCGATGGCGCCTTTCCAGGAGGGGGTGTTAGGTTGGGGACGATGATTCGCTTCGGGACGTCGGGCTGGAGGGCGGTCATGGGGGAGGAGTTCACCTTCCACAACGTCCGGCTCGTCGTCCAGGCGATCGCCGACCATCTCCGGGCCAAGTTCGCCGGCCGCCCCGTCTCGGTCATCGTCAATTACGACACTCGATTTCTCTCGGAACGATACGCCGCCGAAGCGGCCAAGGTCCTCTCCCACGGCAAAATCCACGTCCTCCTGGCCGACCGGGATGCGCCCTCCCAGGCCCAGGCCCACCAGATCCGGAAGCGGGGCGCCCAGGGGGGGATCAATTTCACGGCCTCGTTCAACCCTCCCGAGTACAACGGCCTCAAATACTCGACCGAGACGGGGGCGCCGGCCATGACCTCCGAGACGGCTCTCCTCGAGGCCGGGATCGCCGCTCTTCAGCCGAGCTACGGCTTCGTCCCCCGCTATGTCGGGCGGGAATTCGTCGAGAAAATCGACCTCCGGAACGACTACCTCGCCCATCTCCAAACCAAGGTCGATTTCGACCTCATCCGCAAATCCGGCCTGCGGGTGGGCGTCGACCTCCTCTACGGCACGAGCCGGGAGTACCTCGACGAGATCCTCGAGGACAACGGCATCCCGGTCGAGGAGATCCACGGGTACGTCGACCCATATTTCGGCGGGATCGCTCCCTCCTGCACCGAGGAGAACATGGCCGAGCTCAAGCGTCTCGTCGTCGAGACGAAATGCGGCCTCGGCATCGCCACCGACGCCGACGGCGACCGGTTCGGGATCGTCGACCAGACAGGCCGGGTCGTCATCCAGAACATCGCCCTGTCCCTGCTCCTCCATTACCTCGTCGCGGTCAAGGGCCTCCGGGGCGGCGTCGCCCGCTCGGTGGCCACGACCCACCTCATCGACCGGATCGCCCGGGCCCACGGCCTGCCGCTGATCAAGACGGCCGTCGGCTTCAAGCATCTGGCCGACCTCTGGCTCCGGGACGAAATCCTCTTCGGCGGAGAGGAGAGCGCCTCGTTCGCCCTCCTCGGCCACCTGCCCGAAAAAGACGGGATCCTGGCCGGCCTTCTCCTGGCCGAGATGCTCGCGGCCACGGGACGGAGCCTGACCGAGGCGATCGAAGACCTTTTCAAGACTTATGGAGAGCGGGTCGGCGGACAGAAGTCCATTCCCCTGACCCCCGCCCGCGAGCGCCATCTCCGCCGGTTGATCAAGCTCCCCCCGACGCGGCTGGCCGGCCGGCCGGTGACGAAGATCGAGACGATCGACGGGATCAAGTTCGATTTCGACGGCGATGACTGGCTTCTCCTCCGCTTGTCCGGGACGGAGCCGATCATCCGGTGCTATGCCGAAGCCGGGTCGCGCAAGGACCTCCGGGCCCTGATCAAGGCCGGGATGGAGAAGCTCCCGTGAAGGATCCGGCCAAACCGAGCCTCCGGCGGCGGATCGCCGTCGGCGCGGCGGGTTTTTTCCTCCTCGTCCTCGTCCTGACGACGATTTTCGGCAAAAAGGGGCTTCTCGAAATCGCCCGGGTCCGCCGGGACTACGCCGCCCTCCTCGAGGAGATCGACGCCCTTCGCCGGGAGAAAAGCCGGCTCGAGCGAGAGATCGCCGAGCTCAAGACGAATCCCCGGGCCGTCGAGGCCGAAGCCCGCGACAAGCTCTGGCTCGTCAAGCCCGAGGAAAAAGTCATCATCCGGAAATAAAAAAAAGGTTCTCTTGCCGCCCTAGCGGAGGGCGAGGGGCATGACCGCCCAGACCATGTCCTCGTCGAGGCGGCCGGCCCAATCCAGGGCCCGGAGGAGCTCGGCGGCCGGCCCCGATCCTCGCGGACCCCTCCGGAGCGCGGCTTGGACGAAGGGCCCCGACAGGGGAAACAGGAATGACGTCCCCCGCGGCCAGACGACGAGGCGGACCTCTTCCTCGGCCGGAATCCCGGCCAGGGATTTTGCCAGGCCGACGGCCTCCTCGAGCCCTCCGATCTCATCGATGAGGCCGGCCTCTTGGGCCTGCCTTCCGGTCCAGACCCTTCCCTTGGCAAGCTCGGCGACGGCCTCGACCGGCATCGTCCGGCTTTCGGCCGTTTTGGCCAGGAAGCGTTCGTAGATCCAGAGGACCTGTTTCTTCAGGAGGCCCCGTTCCTCCGGCGTCATGGCCCGGAAAGGGGAGAAAACGTCGGCCCGGGCGCCGCGGGCGACCGTGTCCGAGGTCACGCCGAGCCTGGCGAACAGGGCCGAAAAATCGAATTTCCCGGCCAGGACGCCGATCGATCCGGTCAGCGTCTGGGGCTGGGCCAAGATTTTTGCCGCCCCCAGGGCGATCCAATACCCGCCCGAACCGGCCAGGTCGGACATCGAGACGACGACCGGCTTGGCCTTCCCGAGGAGAGCGATCTCGCGCCAGATCGAATCGGAGGCCACGGCCGAACCGCCCGGGCTGTCGACCCGGAGGACGACGGCGGCGATCGCCCGGTCTTCGCGGGCGGCCCGCAGCCAGCGGCCCGCGGTCTCGGACCCGATCGTCCGGGTCAGGCTCGCTCCGCCGTGAATCGGGCCTTGGAGGTACATCAGGGCGAGACGTCGGCGGCCTTTCAACCCGGCCGACTCGGGAGAGACCCGGGCGTACTCGGCCAGGGTCGTCCGCCTCGATCGGCCGCCCCGGGAGTCGAACAGGGCCGCGGCTTCGTCCTCGTAGAGGAGGGCGTCGACGAGGCCGGCCTCGACGGCCTCCTCCCCGTGGAAGAAAGCCCGGTCAACGAGGGCTTTGACTTCGGGCTCCGTTTTCCCCCTGGCCGAGGCGACTTCCCGGACATACTCCTCGAAGCGGCTGCCGACGATGGACTCCATCATTTCCCGGTGGGCGGGGTTGAATTTCTCTTCGGTGAAGGCGTTGGCCGCGGTCTTGAAATCCTCGGCCTGCTCGAACTCGGCCCGGACGCCGAGCTTGTCGAGGGCCTTCTTGAAGAACGGGACCGGCCCTCCCAGGCCGGTGATCCCGAGCCAGCCCAGGGGATGGAGGAGGATGCGGTCGCAGGCCGTGGCCAGATAGTATTCCTTGTCGAACTCAGGCGCCTCCTCGATGAAGGCGTAGGCCTTTTTCCCCGAGGCCCGGAAGCGGAGGACGGCCCGGCGGATTTCGGCGCATTTCGCCCAGTCGCACTCCAGCGGGCCGAGGCGGAGGAGGACTCCGGTGATCCGGGAGTCGACCGCGGCCTTGCGTAGGGCCGACCAGACGTCGTGGACGGAAAGGGGACGCCCCCCGAGGAGGAGGGCCGTCCAGACGTTGGGCTCGGCGAAATCGACAAGAGCGCCGGCGAGCGGGATTTCGAGGTAGGCGGCCGCCGGCACGTCGGGCGGCCGGGCGAACCAGTCATAGAGAACGGCCAGGACGGCTCCGGCGATCAAGGCGAAAAAGACGAGGACGAGAATGAGGACGTAGCTCCGCGTTTTCATGGCCACCTCGCGAGGCGCGGGCCCACTATAACAGAAAGCGGGGACGGGCGGAAAGCCGCCCGGCCGGGCCCCGTCCGTCCCTTGATTTTGAAAAGTCGTTATGCTTCAATAAGCCGACCCTTGGTCTCTGCGTTCGACTCCTCGCCCAGGGAGACGGACGGAACGAGGAGTCGAGGAGGTTGTCTTTCATGAGTTCCAACAAGCTTTACGTGGGTAACCTCAACTACAAGACGACCGAAGACGGCCTGCGCCAGGCGTTCGGCCGGTTCGGCGAGGTGACCATGGTGAACATCCTTCAAGGCCGCGGGTTCGGCTTTGTCGAGATGGCCACGCCCGAGGCGGCCGAAGAGGCCAAGGTGAAGATGAACGGGACGGACCTCGAAGGACGCCGGATCATCGTCAATGACGCCAAGCCTCGGACCGAGCGTCCGCGCGAATCCCGTTTCGGAGAGCGCAGAGACTTCCGCAAGTTCTGACCGGCCCGACCTCCTTTTTCCCGCCTCCCGTCCGGGGAGAGGCCTCCCGAGGGGCTTTTCCTCTTCCGTAAACCTTCCGCCTCGCGAATCCGTAGTCCCTGGTGAATGCCCCCTGAAGCGAGGCCGAAATGCGACGGACGGCGCCTTTTCTCAAGAGCGCCCTTCCGGCCGGCGGATTGACGGTCCTTTCCCCCGGCTCATGGGACCGGGCTCTCGTCCGGCCGAGGTGACATCAGGCTATGGATGCGGATGAGCTCGTCCGCCGGACCCGGGCCGGCGACCGCCAGGCCTTCGTCGAGCTGACGCGCCTCTATCAAAAGAAGGTTTTTATCTTGACCTACGCTTTCTTCCGCAACAAGGAGGACGCCCTCGACCTCGTCCAGGAGACGTTTCTCCGGGCCTTCGAGCGGCTGGACGGCTTCGACGAAGGCCGGAATTTCGAAGCCTGGCTCCTCCAGGTCGCCAAGAACCTTTGCATCGACGAGTACCGCAAGCTGCGCAGCCGGGGCCGGGACCTGGCCGCCGGGACCCGGGTCGAGGACCTGCCCATTTCGGACGAGCGGGCGCGCGGCGGGGAGCGCTCGGTCGAGGTCAAGCAGATCCTGGCCCGGTGCATCGACCAGCTCGCCGAACGCCAGAAGACGATCTTCCTCATGCGCCACGTCGGGGACATGGGCAACGAGGAGATCGCCGGCGTCCTGAAAATCTCGACCGGGACGGTCAAGTCGCTCCATTTCAAGGCCGTCCGGAACCTGCGGGCCCTCGTGGGACCGCACCTGGAGTGCCCATCATGAAGACCTGCGAAGATTTCCTCCGGGCTTGGAGGACCATCCTGGCCGGCGATTCGCGGCCGGAAGCCCCCGAGGGCTGGGAGGAGCATGCGGCCATGTGCGCGGAGTGCGGACGGGAACGGGACGGCCTCCGGACGATCCTCGACGGCGCGGAAGCGCTGCACGAAGACGTCCGGAGAGCCATGAACGGCGTCGATTGGGACGGGCTGGCGGAGCGGATCGCCGACACCGCCTTTGCCGGGCGGCTCCGGGCCGAGGCCGTTCCGGCCCGCCGGAGGGCGTTCTGGGCGGACCTGTTCGCGCCGTCCCGGCGGTTCGTCTTCGCCGCCCTCCTGGCCGGGATCGTTCTCGGGGCGGGGACGATGTCCCTCGTGTTGAGGCCCTCCA